>Ga0247727_10009393_pt1 | contig 17754 bp, 14 predicted proteins | sample WisWelCaveWW1625_FD_202498 | JGI IMG/M metagenome (GOLD analysis project Ga0247727, IMG submission 202498) | Biofilm microbial communities from Wishing Well Cave, Virginia, United States - WW16-25 | ecosystem: Environmental > Aquatic > Deep subsurface > Groundwater > Cave microbial mat | place...
CGGTGATCCTGATGATCGGCTTTGGCGCGAATTTCATGGGCACCGCGCTCATCATCGGCGACCTGCCGCCGCAGATGCTGCATAGCGTGGCCGGGGCGGAATTCTTCGATTTCATTTGGCACAAGGGCCGGCCGTCGTCGTTCCCGATCCTGATGACGACTTTCCTGATCACGCTCGGCGCGATGTATGCGTACGGTTTCCGCGGCCACAAGCGCGTGACCGACCTGGGGAGCCTCGGGGTCGAAGCGAAAATTCCGAATCCGCTGTTCGCCACGGTCGTCGTGGCGTGGTTCCTCGGCACGGTCATCGCCATGTCGCTGCGCGAACATATCGGCGTGCAGCTCGGATTTATCGCTTTGACGGGCGCGATTTCGCTGGTTCTGGTGCTCGCGCTGCTCGGCGACCGGGTCAAGGCGTCGAGCTTCGAGGAGTGCATGCGGGAACTTGACTGGCGCGCGATTTTCTTCTACATCGCCCTCTTCGCGCTGGTGGGCGGGCTGGAGAAGAGCCACATCCTCGACAAGCTCGCCGCTGCCCTGAAACCGATCTTCGTCGAGAACTACGCGCTCGGGGCGACGCTGTTGTACTGGATCACCATCCCCATCGTCGGGCTGGTCGAGCACGACGCCTACATCCTCACCTTCCTCTACACCATCAAGGACATGGCGCAGGGCGGGATCGAGCCCTGGCCCCTGTGGTGGATGCTGTTGTGGTGCGGCACGCTCGGCAGCAACCTGACCGTCGCCGGCGCACCGGCCCTGTATGTCGCCCTGACCCTCGGGGAGAAGGAGGAGGGGCGCAAGGTGTCGTTGCGAGAATTTCTGGCGTGGAGCGTACCGTTCACCTTGGTCGCCTCTGTTATTTGCTACGCGCTCGGGATGCTGATCTGGGTGCTGCCCTACGTGAAGTGACGGACGGGTGACCCGACGATAAGGAGATGACATGTACAAGAACATACTGCTACCCACCGACGGCTCGGCGCTCTCGCTCGAAGCTATCTTGGCCGGCGTGAAGCTCGCCAAAGCGCTCGGAGCGAGCGTGACCGGTTTCTACGCCATGCCGCCGGCAACGCCCCTGGAATACAGGGGCATGTTTCCCATCGGCTACGCGGACCCGGTGGAGCGCACGCGTGCCATTGAGAAGACTGCGAACGAAAACCTCGCCGCCATCGAAAAAGCCGCGGAGGCCGCAGGCGTGCGCTGCAAGGTGGAGCACGTGACCGACGATTTTCCGGCCGACGCGATCGTCGCCGCAGCGATGCGAAACAAGTGCGATGTGATCTTCATCGCCTCGCACGGCCGCCATGGCTTCCGGCCGTCGATGCTCGGCAGCCAGGCGCAGAAGGTACTTGCCCAGTCCAGAGTCCCGGTGCTGGTCCACCGCTAGCCGCTGGCCCGCGCCGGCAGCTGCGTGCACTCTTGACCGGCGTCAAGGTCTAGAATTCCAGCTTGTTAGGACAATGCAAGTCAAGGAGGAAGCCCAATGAAAGCGAATTCGATCAGAACTCTTTGTGCCGCTGCGGCGCTCGCTGCGGCCGGGTTGCCGGGCAGCGGACACGCCCAGGGCTGGGAGCCGACCAAGACGGTCGAATTCATCATTCCGGCCGGCACCGGCGGCGGCGCCGACCAGATGGCGCGCGCCTCGCAGGCGATCATCGCCAAGCACGGCCTGATGAAGCAGTCGATGGTGGTGGTCAACAAGGCAGGCGGTGCCGGCGCCGAAGGGTTCCTCGATGTGAAGGGCGCGCAGGGCGACCCGCACAAGATCATCATCACGCTGTCCAACCTGTTCACCACGCCGCTCGCCACAGGCGTGCCATTCAACTGGCGCGACCTGACCCCGGTGAAGATGCTCGCGCTCGACCAGTTCGTGCTCTGGACCAACGCGTCCAAGCCGTACAAGTCGGCCAAGGAATACATCGCGGCGGCGAAAGCGGCCGGGGGCAAGTTCAAGATGGCCGGCACGGGCGCGAAACAGGAAGACCAGATCATCACCGCCGCAATCGAGCAGCTGACCGGCACCAAGTTCATCTACATTCCGTTCCGGGGCGGCGGCGACGTCGCAGTACAGTTGGTCGGCAACCACGCCGATTCGACGGTCAACAACCCGATCGAGGCGGTGGCGCACTGGCGCGGCGGCAAGTTGAAGCCGCTGTGCGTGTTCGATCCCAAGCGCATGCCCTACAAGGCCAAGGTCACCGACACCATGTCCTGGGCCGACATCCCGACCTGCAAGGAAGGCGGTCTGGATGTGGATTACCTGATGCTGCGCGGCATCTTCATGCCGGGCGGTGTCACGCCGGCGCAGGTGACGTACTACGCCGAGCTGTTCAGGAAGGTACAGGCGACGCCGGAGTGGAAGGACCTGATGGAGCGCGGCGCGTTCAACCAGACCTCGCTCGAAGGCAAGGAGTACGCGGACTGGGTTGCGCGCGAGGAAGCGCGCCATATCACGCTGATGAAGGCCGCGAAGTTCATCGCCGGCCAGTAAGCGAAGTGCAGCAGGGAGATAAACCGGCGTTCGGCGTCCGCGCCGCGGAGATCGTCGTTGCCGCGGGCTTTCTCGCGCTTGGCGCGCTGGTGATGTTCGATAGCGCCCGCCTCGGCTTCGGCTGGAAGGAGGACGGACCGCAGGCAGGGTACTTCCCATTCTACATCGGCGCCATTATCTGCGGTTCGGCGCTGGTCAACCTGGTGGCGGCGTTGGTCGCGGCGAAAGGCAAGGACCGTACTTTCGTCGAGGCCGGCCAGCTGAAGCTGGTGCTCTCGGTACTCGTGCCCACGGCCGTTTACGTCGGCCTCATCGGCTGGATCGGCATTTACGTGGCATCGGCGCTGTTCGTTGCGCTCTTCATGCGCTGGCTCGGCAAATACACGTGGTGGAAGGTCGCCGCGGTGTCGGTCAGCAACAGCGTGGTGTTTTTCCTGATTTTCGAGGTCTGGTTCAGGATACCGCTGCCCAAGGGTCCGCTCGAGGCCTTGCTCGGGTTGAACTGAGACATGGACGAGATCCAGTCGCTGCTGCAGGGTTTCGCCATCGCGCTGACGTTGAAGAACGTCATGCTGATGTTCACCGGCATCATCCTCGGCGTGATCATCGGCGTGCTGCCTGGCCTGGGCGGGGCCAATGGCGTCGCGATCCTGCTGCCACTGACGTTCTCGATGGCGCAAGCGCCGGGCGGCACCACCTCGGCAATCATCCTGCTGTCGTGCATTTATTGGGGTGCGCTGTTCGGCGGCGCCATTACCAGCATCCTGTTCAACATCCCGGGTGAGCCCTGGTCGGTGGCGACCACCTTCGACGGCTACCCGCTGGCGCAGCAGGGCAGGGCGGGCGCGGCGCTGACCGCGTCTTTCACTTCCTCGTTCGTGGGCGCGCTGGTCGCCGTCATCGTCATCACTTTCCTGTCGCCGATCGTGGCGAGCTTTGCGCTCGAGTTCGGCCCGCCGGAGTTCTTTTCGGTCTACCTGCTGACGTTCTGCGCCTTTGTCGGCATGTCCAAGGAGCCGCCGTTCAAGACGCTCGCGACGATGATGCTCGGCTTCGCCCTGGCGGCGGTCGGCACCGATCCGGTGACCGGCACGCTGCGGCTGACCTTCGGTTCCACACATCTGCTGACGGGATTCGATTTCCTGATCGCGGTGATCGGCCTGTTCGGCATCGGCGAGATTCTTCTCACGCTGGAGGAAGGCCTGGCGTTCAAGGGCGCGCAGGCGAAGATGAACATGAAGGTGGTGCTCGAGACCTGGAAGGAGTTGCCGAAATACTGGCTGACCTCGATTCGTTCCTCGGTGGTCGGCTGCTTCATGGGCATCGTGCCGGGCGGGGCGACGCCGGCCTCCTTCATGAGCTACGGCGTGGCTCGCCGCTTCTCCAAGGACGGCGACAAGTTCGGCACCGGCATGGTCGAGGGCGTGGTGGCGCCCGAAACGGCGGCGCACGCGGCGGGCACTGCGGCGCTGCTGCCAATGCTGACGCTCGGCGTGCCGGGCTCGCCAACGGCGGCGGTGCTGCTCGGCGGTCTGCTCATCTGGGGCCTGCAGCCGGGGCCCCTGCTGTTCGTCGAGCAAAAGGATTTCGTGTGGGGCCTGATCGCCAGCATGTATCTGGGCAACATCGTAGGGCTGATCGTGGTGCTCACCTGCGTGCCGCTGTTCGCTGCGATCCTGCGCGTGCCGTTCTCGGTGATCGCGCCGATCATCATGGTGATCTGCGCCATCGGCGCCTATACGGTTCACAATTCGATGTTCGACGTCTGGATGATGCTGGTGTTCGGCGTCCTGGGCTACGCTTTCAAGAAGCTGCAGTATCCGCTGGCACCGCTGGTGCTGGCGATCGTGCTGGGCGACCGGGCCGAATCGTCGTTCAGGCAGGCGATGCTGGTCTCGCAGGGCGACATGACGGTGTTTTTCTCCAACGCGCTGGTCGGCTCGCTCACCGGGCTCGCGCTGTTTCTGCTCTTCTGGCCGGTGATTGCCCTGCTGATCGCTAGGCTCGGCCGAGCTTCTGCTTGAGGCGCGAGAGGGTTTCCGGCGTCAGGTTCAGGTAGGCGGCAAGCTCCTTCTTCGGAATGCGTCCGGCAAGCTCCGGATGCTTGCGGTGAAAGCGCGCCAGCCGTCCGGGCGCATCCAGCAGGTGCAGCGTGATGGTGTGCGTCATCACCTCCGACATCAGCTTCATCACCTGGTACTCGAAGCGCGCCTTGATCTCGGGCTGGCGCTCGAGGAATTCCACCCATTGCGGCATCGGCAGCTCGGCGGTGCGCGCGCCGGTGACCGCGACGATGGAGTAGGGGATCGGGGTGCGCAGGCGCCAGGCCGCAAACGAGGTGTCCATCTCGGTTTCGGCGGCAAAGCGCAGGATCATCTCGTGGCCCTCGGGATTCGACACCACCCGCTTCACCATGCCCTCGAGGATGAAGAATTGCAGCATTTCCTCGTCGCCCTGGCGCGCAAGCCGGTCGCCCTTGCGGTAGTCGCCCACCGCCAGCAGCGGCTCCAGCGCCTCCCATTGCTCCGGGCGCAGGTCCTTCAGCAGCAGGTTTTCGCGCAATTGCAGGCGCAGGGTGTTGCGTTGCGGGTGATTGGCGAGGGCCGTCATGGGGAACCCTTGATTAGACTGAAAAAGCTTGACCGCAGTCAAGGTCGCCGCGGGGTGCGGATCTCTATCATTTTCGCCTCTTTCCGAGGGAGTTCCCCATGGGCACCGTCGAACCTCAATTCGCCACAACCGATGCACAATCAAAAGTGACCGACGGCTTTCATCTGGTCATCGATGCCCTCAAACTCAACGGCATCGACACGATTTTCGGTCTGCCCGGTATCCCGATCACCGACCTCACCCGCAAGGCACAGGCCGAAGGCATGCGCGTGATTTCGTTCCGCCATGAGCAGAACGCCGGCAACGCCGCCGCCATCGCCGGCTTCATGACGCAGAAGCCAGGCATCTGCCTGACGGTGTCCGCCCCCGGCTTCCTCAACGGCCTGACCGCGCTGGCCAACGCCACCACCAATTGCTTCCCGATGATCCTCATCAGCGGCTCCAGCGAGCGCGAGATTATCGACCTCCAGCAGGGCGACTACGAAGAGATGGACCAGTTGGCCATCGCCAAGCCGCTGTGCAAGGCCGCCTTCCGCGTGCTGCACGCCGAGGACATCGGCGTGGGTGTCGCGCGCGCCATCCGCGCCGCCGTCTCCGGCCGCCCGGGCGGCGTCTACCTCGACTTGCCGGCCAAGCTGTTCGCTCAGACCATGGACGCGGCAGCCGGCAAAAAATCGCTGATCAAGGTGGTCGATCCGGCGCCGCGCCAGATTCCGGCCCCGGAGGCCGTGCAGCGCGCCCTCGAACTGCTCAAGAGCGCCAAGCGGCCGCTCATCCTGCTGGGCAAGGGCGCCGCGTACGCGCAGGCGGATGCAGAAATTAAATTTTTGATTGAAAAAACAGGAATTCCCTATTTGCCCATGTCGATGGCGAAGGGCATCCTGCCGGACACGCACGAGCAGTGCGCTTCGGCGGCGCGCTCGTTCGTGCTGCCCGAGGCGGACGTGGTGATGCTGATCGGCGCGCGCCTGAACTGGCTGCTCTCGCACGGCAAGGGCAAGACCTGGGGCGGCAAGGGCCACAAGGACTGGGGCGGCCAGAAATTCATCCAGGTCGACATCTCGCCGCAGGAGGCCGACAGCAACGTGCGTATCGATGCGCCGGTCGTGGGCGATATCGGCTCGTGTGTTTCTGCTTTTTTACCCGAAATTAAATCCAGTTGGGCGAAACCGCCGGCCGAGTGGCTGAACGCCATTAACGAGAAGAAGACGACCAACGTCGCCAAATTGGCCGAAACGCTGGCGAAGAACCCCTCGCCAATGAACTTCCACAGCGCGCTGAACGTGGTGCGCGACATCATCAAGGCCAACCCGGACGCCATCCTGGTCAACGAAGGCGCCAACACGCTCGACTTCACCCGCAGCATCGTCGACATGTACAAACCGCGCAAGCGACTGGACGTCGGCACCTGGGGCATCATGGGCATCGGCATGGGCTTTGCTGTTGCGGCCGCGGTGGTCAGCGGCCAGCCGGTGATCGCGATCGAGGGCGACAGCGCCTTCGGCTTCTCCGGCATGGAAGTCGAGACCATCTGCCGCTACAACCTGCCGGTCTGCGTGGTGATCTTCAACAACAACGGCGTCTACCGCGGCACCGACGTCAATCCGACCGGCGGCCCCGATGCGGCGCCCACCGTGTTCGTCAAGGGCGCGCGCTATGACAAGCTGATGGAGGCCTTCGGTGGCGTGGGCGTTCACGCCACAACCCCGGCCGAGTTGCGCAAGGCAATGGAAGAGGCCATCGGCTCGCGCAAGCCCACGCTCATCAATGCCGTCATCGATGAAACCGCCGGCACCGAAAGCGGTCGCATCACGAGCCTGAATCCGACTAGCGGGAAAAAGAAATAATGGAAGCACTCAAGGGAGTCAGAATCCTCGACATGTCGCACGTGCAGGCGGGTCCGACCTGCTCGCAGCTGCTCGCCTGGCTGGGCGCGGACGTGATCAAGTTCGAGAATCCGGCGGGCGACGCCACGCGCGCGCAGCTGCGCGACGTGCCGAATGCGGACAGCCTTTACTTCACCATGCTCAACTGCAACAAGCGCTCGATCACGGTCAACATGAAGAGCATCGAAGGCAAGCAGGTGTTCGTCGACCTGCTGAAGAAGTGCGACATCATAATGGAGAATTTCGGTCCCGGCGTGCTCGACCGGTTCGGCTTCAGCTGGGAAAAGATCCACGAGCTCAACCCGAAGATCGTGATGGGCTCGATCAAGGGCTTCGGCTCGAGCGGGCCCTACGCCGACTTCAAGGCCTACGAGAACGTGGCCCAGGCGATGGGCGGCGCGATGAGCACCACGGGAGTTCCGGACGGCCCGCCGTTTGTCACCGGCGCGCAGATCGGCGACACCGGCACGGGGCTGCACCTCGCGATCGGGCTGCTGGCCGCGCTCAGGCAGGCCGACCGCACCGGCAAGGGGCAGTACGTCGAAGTGGCGATGATGGATGGCGTGATGAACCTGTGCCGGGTGAAGTTTCGCGATCAGCAACGTCTTACACGGGGTGATTTGTCTGAATTTTCAGTAAAAACATTCAAAGGAATGGGTGATGTGCCGCGCGCGGGCAACGACTCGGGTGGCGGCCAGCTTGGCAACGCGATCCACTGCAAGCCGCACGGACCGAACGACTGGCTCTACGTCGTGGTCCAGGAAGCGGTCTGGGAAGACCTCGCCAAGCGCATTGGCGGCGATGCCCTGGCGTATGATGCCCGCTTTGCAAAGATCGCGGAGCGCAGAAAAAATCAGAATGAAATGTGGAAAATCATCACGGACTTCGCCAAGGGCTACAGCAAGCGCGAATTCATGACGATCCTGAATCCCCTGGATGTGCCCTGCGGGCCGATCATGGGCACGCAGGACCTCGCGAACGATGAGCACGTCCGCGGGCGCGAGATGTGGGTCGAGCTCGACCATCCGCAGCGCGGCAAGTGGTGGAACGTCGGCATGCCGATCAAGCTCTCGGACTCGCCCGCGGTCATCAAGCGCAGCCCCACGCTGGGCGAGCACACGGAGGAGGTGCTGAAGGAGGTGCTCGGCTACGAAGATTCCAAGATCAATGCATTAAAGGCGTCTGGCACATTCTCCGCGGCTCCCAAGAGGGCCGCATGAAAGTCGCCATCGTCGGACAGCAGGATTTCGGCAAGGCCGTGCTGGCTGCGTTCCTCGCGCGCGGCGACCAGGTCGCGGGCGTGTTCTGCGCGCCAGAGAAGCCCGGCGCGAAGCCCGACCTGCTGAAGACCGCCGCGCAGGAAAAAGGGATTCAGGTTTTTCAATTTCAAAGCCTTAAAACACCAGAGGCGAGAAACGCCTTGCAAAAGCTCAATGTCGAAATCGGCATCATGGCCTTCGTGCTGCAATTCGCGCCGCAGGATTTTGTCAGCATCCCGCAGCACGGCACCATCCAGTACCACCCGTCGCTGCTGCCGAAGTACCGTGGCCCGAGCTCGATCAACTGGCCGATTTCGCGCGGTGAAACCAAGACCGGGCTGACCATCTTTCGCCCGACCGATGGCTTGGACGAGGGGCCGGTGATCCTGCAGAAGGAAACGCGCATCAGCCCCGACGACACGCTTGGCACGGTGTATTTCGACCGCTTGTTCCCAATGGGGGTCCAGGCGATGCTGGAGGCTGCGGACCTGGTGGTCGCCGGCAAGCACCGGGAACTGGTGCAGGACGAAGCGCAGGCGACCTACGAGGGCTGGTTCCGCGAGGGCGAGGCACGCATCCATTGGGCGAACCATGTCGACGTGGTCTACAACCTGATCCGGGGCTGCAATCCGGCCCCGGGCGCCTGGACCACGCTGAGCGGCGCCAAGCTGCAGATCTTCGATTGCAGAAAGATCCCGGTGCGCAGCTTTGCCGGGGTCAAGGGCAAGATCGGCGAGGTGGTCGAATGCGGTCCGGCCGGCTTCCAGGTCAGCGCCCAGGGTGGTCGCATCGAAGTGCTGCGGGCCAAGCTCGGCGACGGCAAGAAAGCCCCCGCAGGCGACCTGCTGGCCTCGGGCAGCATCAAGCCCGGTCAACTGCTGGGCAGCTGAACCCCCGAAAACCCCTGCCGACCCGGCGCGCGGCGGGAAGCCCCGGTACGCCCAAATATTTGACGTAGCTCACATTTAACTGCAAAAATGCGGGCCAGGAAGCTGTTTTCCTAGGGGGAAGCGCAGGTCTTGGGGTCGTGCCGGCCGGGCGCCGGGTGGCGTAGAATTTTTGCGCCGCACGCCCGCGTGAAAAGCAGAAGAACTCGGAGAGCTCAGACCGCTGCATGAATTACAGCCAGATACTCGAAATCGCGAGTTGCACCGACCCGGGCATGGTCCGCTCGCACAACGAGGACTCGATTGCCTCCGACCCGGTCAACGGCCTGGTGGTGCTGGCAGACGGCATGGGCGGCTACAACGCCGGCGAGGTGGCGAGCGGCATGGCGACGACGGTGATCACGACCGAGATCCAGCAACTGCTCGCCAAGGTGAAACCGTTCCAGATCGACGAGGAGACCAAGGCGCCGGTCGCCGCGCGGATGATCCGCGAGCAGGTGCTGAAGGCCAACACCTCGATCTACCAGGCAGCGCAGAGCCAGCCGCAGTATGCCGGCATGGGGACGACGCTTGTCGTCTGCCTGTTCTACGACAACAAGATGGCCGTCGGGCACCTCGGCGACTCGCGCTTGTACATGCTGCGCGACGGCAAGTTCTCGCAAGTGACGCGCGACCACTCCCTGCTGCAGGAGCAGATCGACAGCGGCATCATCACCGCCGAGCAGGCGAAGCACGCGCAGCACAAGAACCTGGTGACCAAGGCGCTTGGCATCGATCCGGTGGTCGAGCCGGAGATTCACGAATATCCGACCAAACCGGGCGACGTCTACCTGCTCTGCTCGGACGGACTGTGCGACATGGTCGACGACGGAGACACGGGCATGACGCTGCAGGCGCTCGGCGGAAACCTGAAACTCGCGGCTCAGCAGCTGGTGCAGATGGCCAACGACAACGGCGGCAAGGATAACGTATCGGTTATACTCGTGCGCGTCCTGCGGGAATACCCCGCCCCTCGCGGCTTTATGGGCTTGTTTAAATAACGTCAGGGATCGGTGATGGCGAAACTGATACTCAGCATGGATGGCCTGGTCCTCAAGGAGATCCCGCTCTCCAAGGAACGCACCACCATCGGCCGCAAGGCGCACAACGATATCCAGATCGACAATCTGGCGGTGAGCGGCGAGCACGCCGTGATCGTCACGATCCTGAACGATTCGTTCATGGAGGATCTGGGCAGCACCAACGGCACGCTGGTCAACGGCAATCCGGTCAAGAAGCATTTCCTGCAGAACAACGACGTCATCGAGCTTGGCAAGTACAAGCTGAAATTCATCCAGGAAGCGGGCGCGCAACCTGCCGCCGCCGCGGCGGACTTCGAGAAAACGATGGTGCTGCGGCCGTCGGCCATGAAGGCGGCCGCCGAGCAGGCCAAGGCCGCCGGCATGGGCGGCGCCCAGGCGGCGCAGGCCGCGCGCCAGGCGGCGATACAGTCGGTCGGACAGGCGGCGCAGTCTGCCGGCATTGGCGAGAAGCCGGCGCCAGCCGCTGCCGCGCCAGCCACCGCAGCTCTCGCCGCTGCGCCTGTTGCTGCTGCTGCGGCACCCAAGCCCGCGCAACCGCTGGGGGCAATCCAGCTGCTTTCGGGCGGCAATGCCGGCAAGGAGCTCGAGCTCGCCAAGCCGCTTACCACGCTCGGCAAGCCGGGCGTGCAGGTGGCGGTGCTGACGCGTCGCCCGCAGGGCTATTTCATCACCCACGTCGAGGGCGCGCAGCGCCCGACGGTCAACGGCCAGCCGATCGGCACAGCCCCGCACGCGCTGAAGGACCACGACCTGGTCGAGATCGCCGGCATCAAGATGGAGTTCTTCCACAAGCCCTGAAGCCGGTCTTTCGCCGGCTACGCGATCGGCCTGTCGCGCACCTTAGTCGTCGGACGTGCAAAAATAGACCTATGCGGCTGCGCGTACTCGGCTGTTCCGGAGGCATCGGCGGACGCCATCTGAGGACCACCTCGTTTCTCGTTGACAGCGATGTACTGATCGATGCCGGTTCGGGGGTCGGCGACCTGTCGCTCGCGGAACTGACCCAGATCGACCACGTTTTCGTCACGCACTCGCATCTTGACCACGTCACATCGATTCCCTTCCTGGTGGACACCGTCGGTGGCATGCGCGACCGCCCTCTCACCGTGCACGCGACCGGGCCCACGATCGAGATCCTCAAGAATCACCTGTTCAATTGGGCGATCTGGCCGGATTTCACCGAGATTCCGACGCCCGAGGCCCCGTTCCTGCGTTACGAGGAGATCGAGCTCGGGCGCACGGTGACCATCACGGGACGCAAGTTCACGGCGCTGCCCGCGATCCACGCCGTGCCCGCAGTTGGTTACCATCTGGACTCTGGTCTTGGGAGCCTGGTGTTCACCGGGGACACTGCTCCGAACGACGAGCTCTGGAGGATCGTCAATCAGATCTCCAACCTCAAGGTATTGATCATTGAAACCGCTTTTTCGAACAAGGAAAAGCACCTCGCCGAGGTCTCCAGGCACCTGTGTCCGTCCATGCTTGCCGACGAGCTGGCCAAGTTCGAGCGCCACGCCGAGATCTGGATCACCCATCTGAAGCCCGGCGAGATTGAATTGATCATGGAAGAGGTCGAAGCGTGCGTGGGGAATTTGCGGCCGCGCATGCTGCAGAACGACCAGGCATTCGAGTTCTGATTCCATGACGATGACAGCTGGTCCAGACGCGCAGCGTGCGAGCCCCGAGCAGCTCTCGGTGCTGGATCCGCTCGGCGCTCTGTCGCCCAATCGGCTGCGCGAGCTGGCGGATGTCACGGTGATCGAGCGCGCTACGCGCGGCAGCGATCCCTTGGCCGCGCACAAGGGCATCGGCCAATCGGTGTTCCTGCTGGGCGGCGAAATTCTTCTCATGTACGAAGGCGGCGGCACCCTGGTGGTGGTCGGCGCCATGGGTGACGGGCGCCATCCTCTGAACCGCGGCGGGGCGAAGATCGGGCGATCCAAGGCGATCAGCGACGTCGAACTGTTGACGGTGGAGGATGAGGCGCTCGACATCCTCATGACTTTCGATCAGGTCGCCGCGGGCGACGTCGCCTCTGGCTCTGGCAGCGCAATGGCAGAGGCGGTGCGCAGCGACGCGCGCCTCGTCTCCGGGATTTTTTCGCTTGCCAATCTGCGCCACGGCGTATTCGCGCGGCTGCCGGCGGCACGCATCGAATGTATGTTCGCGCGCTTCGAGCGGATCAGCGCGCAGCGTGGCGACGTCGTCATCCGGGAAGGCGAGGAAGGCGATTATTACTACGTGATCGAGGCCGGGCGCTGCCAGGTGGAGCGCATGGTTGGCGGCGTCACGGTCGCGCTTGCGGAGCTGAAAAGCGGCGATGCCTTTGGCGAGGAAGCCCTCGCCTCCGAGGCGCGGCGCAATGCCACGGTTACCATGACGACCGACGGCAGGCTGCTACGTCTTGGCAAGCAGGATTTTCGCGAAATTCTCGGCGAACCGCTGCTGCAGCGCGTTTCCTACGCAGAAGGCCTCGAGCGCGTGCAGCGCGGCGCGGCGTGGCTGGACGTGCGCTTTCCGTCGGAATACCGCTACGACCGGCTGCCGGGCGCCTTGAACGTGCCGTTGAACGAAGTGCGCAACAGCTTTTCGGTGCTGGAACCCGCGCGCGAGTACATCGTCTATTGCCAGAGCGGGCGACGCAGTTCCGCGGCCGCCTTTCTGTTGGCCCAGCACGGCTTCAAGGCTTGCCTGCTGGAAGGTGGCCTGTGGGCTGCCGGGCGCGGCCACTGAAGTGCCGCGCGCATGATCCAGATCCTTGAAAGATTGTTAAAAATCAGCGGGGTGGGTATAGAATGGCCTTCAACCCGGAGCTAGGATAGCCTACCCATGGTCGGGAGAATCCAATGAGCGCGGTACTCAGCCATCCAGCGGCAACGCAGACGGACGTCAACCTCCGGCTCGCGTTCCAGAAGCAATTGCAGATGGTCACGAACAAGATCCACGCCACCAGCAACATCGACGAGATCATGCTGGAGGTGAGTGCCGACGTCTGCCAGCTGTTCAACGCCGACCGGCTGACGATCTACTCGCTCGGCGAGGACAAGCAGTCCATCGTCTCCAAGGTCAAGACCGGCCTGAATTCCTTCAAGGATCTGAAGTTGCCGATTGCCGAGCACTCGATCGCGGGTTATGTTGCGCTGTCGCGCAAGCTCACCAACATCAAGGATGTCTACGACGAAGCCGAACTGAAGACGATCAATGCGAACCTGCGCTTCCTGCAGGAGGTCGACAAGCGCACCGGCTATCGCACTAAGCAGCAGCTGGTGGCGCCGATCGTCGAGCAGGGCGGCGCCGATCTGATCGGCGTGATCCAGATCATCAACAACAAGGCGGGCACGCCGTTCGGGCCGCTGACCGAAGAAGGTGTCAACGAGTTGGCGCAGACGCTCGCGATCGCGTTCAAGCAGCGGCTAAAACCGCAGCTGGTCAAGACCAAGTACGACTACCTGATCTCGGATGCGGTGCTTTCCGCCGGCGAATTCGAGCTCGCCTCGCGCCAGGCGAGGAAGAAGGCGATCGACATCGAGGCGGTGCTCGCGGACGAATTCCAGGTCAAGCTTCCCGCCATCGGCGCCGCGCTGGCCAAGTTTTTCGGCGTGCCCTACGAGCCGTTCAAGGCCGATCGCGTCAAGCCGATGGACTTGCTCAAGAACCTGAAGCGCGAATACGTGGAAGGCAATCTGTGGCTGCCGGTAGACGAGGCCAAGGAAGGCCTGACGGTCCTGTGCCTCGATCCGGAACGCATCCGCAGCTCGCGCATCGCTTCGAACGTGTTTCCGAAGTCGAAGCTGGTCTACAAGGTCACCACGCAGAAGGAGTTCAAGGAGACCGTCAACCAGTTCTATGGTGCGGAAGCGGTCGATACCGGCGACGTCGGCGACATGCTCGCAGGCATGGGCGACGAAGAAACCACCGAGGCATTGGAAGGCTCCGCTGCGGACGACGTCTCGGCGGCAGCGGACAACGAGCTGGTCAAGCTCGTCAACAAAATCATCATCGACGCCTATAACCAGGGTGTCTCGGACATTCACGTCGAGCCGTACCCCGGCAAGGCCAAGACCGAGATCCGCTTCCGCAAGGACGGCGATCTGCAGGCCTACATCGAGGTGCCGGCGAGCTACCGCGCCGCGCTCGCGGCGCGCCTCAAAATCATGTGCGACCTGGACATTTCCGAGAAGCGCAAGCCCCAGGACGGCAAGATCAAGTTCAAGAAATTCGGCCCGCTCGACATCGAACTGCGGGTTGCCACGATCCCGACCGCGGGCGGCGTGGAAGACGTGGTGATGCGGATCCTCGCCGCCGGCGAGCCGATCCCGCTCGAAAAGATGGGGTTCACGGCACACAACCTCGAAGAGCTGCAGAAGGCGGTCGGCAAGCCTTACGGCCTGTTCTTCGTCTGCGGCCCGACCGGCTCGGGCAAGACCACCACGCTGCATTCGGTGCTCAAGTACCTGAACACGCCGGACACCAAGATCTGGACCGCGGAGGACCCGGTCGAGATCACGCAAAAAGGCCTGCGCCAGGTGCAGGTGAACAAGAAGGCGGGCCTGGATTTCGCGGTGGTGATGAAGGCGTTCCTGCGCGCGGATCCGGACATCATCATGGTCGGCGAGATGCGCGACAAGGAGACCACCAGCACCGGCATCGAGGCCTCGCTCACCGGCCACCTGGTATTCGCGACTCTGCACACCAACTCGGCGCCGGAGTCGATCATCCGTCTGCTCGACATGGGCATGGACCCGTTCAACTTCTCCGATGCGCTGCTTGGCATCCTGGCGCAGCGCCTTGCGAAGCGCCTGTGCAGCTGCAAGCAGCCGTACAACCCGGAAGGCGCGGAGATCAAGTCGTTCCTGCATGAGTACTGCGACGAATTGCAGAATACCTCTACTTTCAAGAAAGACCCCAAGGCGGCGATGGAGAACGTCTATCGCGAATGGGTGAAAACCTACGGCAACGACAAGGGCCAGTTGACCTTCTACAAGCCGGTCGGCTGCGACAAATGCGGCGGCGGCGGCTACAAGGGCCGTTGCGGCCTGCACGAGTTGCTGATCGCCACCGATCCGCTGAAGAAGCTGATTGCCGAGAGGTCACGCGTTTCGGAGCTGATCGCGGTGGCGCTGGAGGAGGGCATGCGCACCCTGAAACAGGACGGCATGGAAAAATGTATGTTGGGCATGACCAGCATGAAGGAAGTGCGTTCGGTCTGCATCAAGTGAGCGCGGCGCCCGGGCGCCCATGAGCGGCTCGACTGTCGAAGGTACCCAGGGGCTGCGGCTGCTCGCCGCGGCCGAGGCGGGAGAGGATCTCGGCCAGCGCCTCGAGCAGCTCAACGCCATTGGCGCGTCGCTCTCGGCCGAACGCGACATCAATCGCCTGCTCGAGAGTATCCTCACTGCCGCGAAGACCATTACCCGCGCCGACGGCGGCACGCTGTACCGGGTAACCGACGAGAAGACGCTGCGCTTCGAGATCGTCCGCACCACTTCGCTCAAGTACTACCTCGGCGGCACCACCGGCATCCCGGTGCCGTTCTACCCGATCCACCTGCTGGGCAAGGACGGCGCGCCGAACCACAGCATGGTCGCGGCCTACGCCGCGCTCACCGGCAAGACGGTGAATATCCCGGACGCCTACACCGCGGAGGGCTTCGATTTCTCCGGTACCCGGAACTTCGACAAGAAAACCGGCTACCGCTCCAAGTCGTTTCTTACGGTGCCGATGAAGAACCACGAGAACGAGATCATCGGCGTGCTGCAGCTGCTCAACGCTCAACACCCGGGTACCGGCGAGATCGTGCCATTCTCGCCGTCCGACCAGCGGCTTGCGGAATCGCTTGCCTCGCAAGCAGCGATCGCGCTCACCAACCGGATGCTGATTATCCAGCTGGAGGAACTGTTCGAGTCGTTCATCAACCTGATGAACACCGCGATCGACGAAAAGTCTCCATACACTGGCGGCCACTGCCAGCGCGTGCCGCAGCTGACGATGATGCTCGCCGAGGCCGTGAACGACATGGGCGACGGTCCCCTCGCGGCCTTCACCATGAGCGACAAGGACCGCTACGAGCTCAAGATCGCCGGCCTGCTGCACGACTGCGGCAAGGTGACCACGCCGGTGCACGTGGTGGACAAGGCGACCAAGCTGGAGACCATCTACGACCGCGTCCATCTCGTCGATACGCGGTTCGAGGTCCTGAAGCGCGATGCCGAAGTCGAGCTGTTGAAGGAGAAGGCGCTGCTGGTCGCGCACGGCGCGCTGCGCGCGGAGCACGACGCCGCCGACGCCCGGCACCGCGAGCGCCTGCGGCGCCTGGACGAGGACCGGGCGTTCCTGCGCGCCTGCAATATCGGCGGCGAGGCGATGCGCGAAGGCGACCAGGAGCGCGTCAGGGCGATCGCGCGCTACCGCTGGACCGACATTTCCGGCCATGAAGCGAATTTCCTGAGCGAGGACGAGCTGAAAAACCTGACCATCCGCGCCGGCACTCTGACCGGCGACGAGCGCCAGATCATCAATCACCATATCGTCGCCACCATCAAGATGCTCGAGGCGCTGCCCTGGCCCAAGCACCTCAAGAACGTGGCGGAATACGCCGGCGGCCACCACGAGCGCATGGACGGCAAGGGCTATCCGAGAGGCCTCAAGCGCGAGCAGATGTCGGTGCAGGCGCGCGTCATGGGCATCGCCGACATCTTCGAGGCGCTCACCGCCAAGGACCGGCCCTACAAGAAGGGCAAGACGCTTTCCGAGTCGCTCGAGATCCTCGGCAAATTCAGGCTCAACGGGCACATCGATCCGGACCTGTTCGACGTGTTCGTGCGCAAGAAGGTCTACCGGCGCTATGCCGAGCTGTTCCTCGACAAGGAGCAGATCGACGAGGTGGATGAGTCGAAGATTCCGGGCTACAAGCCCTAGCAGCCTGATGCAAATATAGGCATGCTGCAGATCTACATCGGCTACGACCAGAAAGAGGCGGTTGCCTACCACACACTCGCGCATTCCATTCTGAGGCGTTCGTCGATACCGGTCTCGATCGCGCCGCTCATGCAGTCCCAGCTCAAAGGCCTCTACGCGCGCGCGCGCGGCGCCACCGAGTCCACCGAGTTCAGCCTGACCCGGTTTCTCGTGCCTGCACTGTCGACGTACCGCGGCTGGTCGCTGTTCATGGACTGCGACATGCTGATACGTGCCGACATCGCCGAGCTCGCCGCGTTCACCGAGCGCGCGGCCGACAAGGCGGTGCTGGTATGCAAGCACGACTACGTGCCGAAGACCGCGCGCAAAATGCTTGATCAGGTGCAAACCCGGTACCCGCGCAAGAATTGGTCGAGCCTGATGCTGATGAACAATGCGCGTTGTACCGCGCTGACCCCGGAATACGTCAACGGCGCAAGCGGCCTGGAGCTGCACCGCTTCGCCTGGACTGCGGATGCCTCGATCGGGGAGCTGCCGCTCGAGTGGAACTGGCTGGTCGGCGAGTACCCGCACAACCCGGCGGCGAAGATCGTGCATTTCACCCTGGGCGGGCCGTATTTCA
>Ga0247727_10009394_pt1 | contig 17751 bp, 15 predicted proteins | sample WisWelCaveWW1625_FD_202498 | JGI IMG/M metagenome (GOLD analysis project Ga0247727, IMG submission 202498) | Biofilm microbial communities from Wishing Well Cave, Virginia, United States - WW16-25 | ecosystem: Environmental > Aquatic > Deep subsurface > Groundwater > Cave microbial mat | place...
TAGCAATATTTGGATGGTTGAGCTGCGACAGAGTGAGGGCTTCCTTGCGGAAGCGGCGGCGGGCGGCCTCGTCGCCCAGGGCGCCGGCGGGCAAGACCTTGAGCGCCACGTCGCGCTCCAGGCGCTCATCGCGGGCGCGGTAAACCACGCCCATGCCCCCGGCGCCGATTTTTTCCAGGATGCGGTAATGGCCGAGCGTGCGGCCGATCATGGGAGGCGTCCCTTGGCGTACATCTTAGCTAGCTAAGCTAGGCTCGCCGTCCTGGGCGGGGTTGAGGAGGATATCCCGCCCGCGAGTAAACAGGATCCGGTGCGCATCATGCGCGCCGAAGAAGTATTCCCGCCGGGAGGGGTCCTTCCAGGCCTCGGAAGCGTCGACCGGCACCCAGCCGACATCGTCAAGCCAAAACTGAGCCCAGCAATGGTAGCCGGGAACAGGACCGGCCTGCCGGTCGGCGGGTAAAGAGAAACCAATCTCGAAACGCGCGGGGATTCCGGCGGCGCGCATCATTCCGATCAGCAGCGCGTGAAAATCCGTGTGCGGATGACTGAGCGAGGCGACGGCCCGGGCCTCGCGCTCCAGCCGCTGGCGGAACTCGGGGTTGGCCGCCAGATGCGCCGGCAGGACCTTGATGGCCACGGTGCGGTCGAGCCGCGTGTCGCTGGCGCGGTAGACCTCGCCCATGCCGCCGGCCCCGACGGGGGCCACGATTTCGTAGGGGCCAAGCCGAACACCGGGCGCGAGCGTCACCGAGCCATTATAACTACTCAGGAGAACCGGATGCGGATGAGCTCGCCAAGAATCCGCAGGCTGCCGGCCAGCGGGCGGTAGCGCGAGTCCGGATCGGCGCGCCACTCCACGGGGAACTCGCGGATCTCGAGTCCCAGCCGGCGCGCCAGGATCAGAGTTTCGGCGTCGAACATGAAGCCGTCGATGCGGCTGCGGCCGAACAGCTCCTGGGCCGCCCGGGCGGTGTAGAACTTGAACCCGCACTGCGTATCGGTAAGGCCTTCGAGGCCCAGCAGCCCTCGAGCCGCGGCGTTGAACAGGCGCGAGCCCCAGCGCCGGTACGCGGACTGGGGGCCAGCCACCCGGGACCCGGCCAGGCGGCGGGAGCCGATGGCCACGTCCGCGCCCTGCTCGAGCGCCGTCAAGCCTCGGGCGGTCTCCGCGAACGGCACGCACAGTCCCGCGTCGGCGAACATGCGGAATCGCCCGCGGGCCGCCAGCATGCCGGTTCGCACCGCATGGCCCTTGCCGCGGTTGGGGCGGTAGGCGATGATCCGCGCCAGCGGGCCACGGCGCCTCTCCCACTCCGCCAGCTTGGCGGCGGTGCCGTCGGTCGAGCCGTCGTCCACTACGATCAGCTCGAAGTCGTACGGCTGCCGGCCGAGGTAGACCAGCGCGGCCTCCAGATCCGCCTCGATCTTGGTCTCCTCGTTGAACACCGGAATGACGAGGGAAAGGTGCGGCATGCGGTCTCAAAAGAAAAGGCCCCGTCCCGGATGGGGACGGGGCCTTTTGCGCCCCTCACTTCCACGCCCCTTCTCGGGGCTCGCTGCTACTTCTTCTTCTTGGCTGCTTTCTTTGCTTTCTTCTTCGCTGCTTTCTTCATCGAACCATTCTCCTCTTTACATCGGATTTTGTGACGCACGCGTCACAATGTGTCTCCATGTATAAGGTGGCCGGAGGAAAAAGTCAAGAGAAAAATGTGGGACCCGCCGGCGCGCCCTCCGAGCGGAGAAGGCGCCGGGTCGAGAAAAACGACGGATCGAGGAAATGTTTGGGCCGCAAAAGCGTCTCAGTGGCAGCCCATGCAGCGGAAGCCCACGCCGTGGCAGACGCGGCAGGAAGGCTTGTCCAGGCGCAGATGGCTGTGTCGTCCCAGGTAATCGGTGGTGTGGGTGGCGGGCTTCAGCCTGGATTCCTCGACGTGGCACTTCCGGCAACTGAACGGCGGATCGATCCGATCATGACAAACCACGCAGTCGGCCATGCGCGGAAGGTTGGCCGGCGTGGCCGCCTCCGTGTGATGGAGTCCGCGGTGGCAGGCCAGGCAGGCGTCCTTGGTCTCCAGTTGGAAACGGAGGCTGGCGGAGGGCTCGAAGTGCTTGCCCTGGTCGATGGCCGCGGCCAGGACGGGAGCGACGTTGCCCAGGCTCAGATGCAGCTTGTGGTTGAAGCGGATCTGGCGCGCGGCGAGAATGACCCGGTCGAGCGGGCCGGCATCGACTCTGGCGGCGCGCCGGCCGTCATGACATCGCAGGCAGGAAGCGGACGAGGGGAGGTTGCGATCCGCCGCCTTGACGCTGGCCGAGGCAGCGGCGTGGCAGTCCGCGCAAGCCGCCCGCGCCCCCTCCAAGTGGAGGCGGTGAGAAAACCGCAATGGCGCCAGCGGCGGGCTCTGGCCCCAGGCCGCGCCGAGAGCAAGCAAAGCCGCAACCGCGCCGCCCGAACGCCGCGCCGCCACTGCCCGCTCTACCCCTGGTAGCTGATGCGCCAGATCTTGTTGCCGCCGTCGTCGGAGACCAGCAACGAGCCGTCCGGCATTTCCAGCAGGCCCACCGGACGGCCCCAGACCTCGCTCTGGTCCGGACTCGCCATGAAGCCGGTGAGAAAATCCTGGGGACCGCTGGCTGGCCGGCCGTCGCGGAAGGGAATCCAGACCACCGAGTAGCCCACGCGCTTCGACCGGTTCCAGGAACCGTGCAGAGCCAGAAACGCCCCGCCCAGATACGGCTTCGGGAACTGGCGTCCGCCGTAGAACAGGCAGTCCAGCACCGCCACGTGCGAGCCCAGCAGAACATCGGGAGGGAGGGTCTGCTTCACCAGGTCGGGCCGCTGTCCTTTGTTGCGCGGCTCTTCGTTGGGACCGAGGTAGGCGTAGGGCCAGCCGTAGAATCCTCCCTGCTTCACCGAGGTGAAGTAATCGTCGACCAGGTCATCGCCCAGCCCGTCCCGCTCCTGCGTGGCCGCCCACAACGTGTCGCCCCCGGGACCCCAGCGCAGCCCGATCACGTTCCGCAGTCCGCCGGCGTAGATTTCATGCCCGGTCCCGTCGGGATTGTAGCGGTTGATGGCTGCGCGCCGAGGATCCTCGCCGGTCGAGTAATTGGATCCCGACCCGATGGTCAGGTACATCTTTTTGCCCTGGCGGTCGAACAGCACCGTCCGCGTCCAGTGCCCTTTGGCGAAATCGGGCATGGACACAATCTCCTCGCCTTTGCCCACCACGCTCTTGGCCTTGGCGTCGTACTTGTAGCGCTTGAGCGACGTGGTCTCCGCGACGTAGAGATAGTCCTTCCAAAAGGCCAGACCGTACGGCCGGTCCAAGCCTTCCAGGATCTTGCGCCGCTCCTTCCCCTCCAGCACCCAAACCACGCCATCGTTCATGCTGTCGCTGACCAGCAGCTCGCGCGAGGGGCCCAGAAGCATGAAGCGCGGCCGCCGGAATCCCTCGGCGTACACCTCGGCGCGGAATCCCGGGGGCAGCTTGATCTGGGCGCCCTCCGGACGCTGGATCACCTGCGGCCGGTTATTGGCGGAGGGCGTCTGATAGGGCTCGGGCAGCTTGCCCTTGTTGATTTGTCCCAGAGCCAGAAGACCGGCGCCCATCGTTGCACCGGCCAGCAGAGAGTTGCGGATGGTTCTCGTCATTCCCTTATCATAGTACGGGCGAGGCGGAAATGAATCCCCTGGTGGCGATTCTGGGACCCACCGGCAGCGGCAAGAGCGAGCTGGCCCTGGCGGTGGCCGAGCGGCACGCCGGAGAGATCGTCAACTTCGACTCCCTCCAGGTTTACCGCCATTTCAACATCGGCGCGGCCAAGCTCAGCATCGAGGAGCGGCGCGGAATCCCCCATCACCTGGTCGACACCTTGGAGCCGGAGGAGGTCTTCAGCGCTGGGGAGTTCGCGCGGCGGGCTTCCCAAACCGCGCGAGAGATCCGCCGGCGCGGGCGGCTGCCCGTGCTGGCCGGCGGGACCGGCTTTTATTTGCGCGCCCTGACCGAGGGGCTGTTCCCCGGTCCGGCGCGCGACCACGATGTACGTCGCAGGCTCGAGGCGCGCGGCGCCGCGCGGGTGCATCGCCTGCTGTGCCGGCTGGATCCGCCGGCGGCGGCCCGGATCCATCCCCACGATCTTCCCAAGCTGATCCGCGCCCTGGAGGTCCGCCTGGTTGCCCGCCGCCCTATCACGGAACTCTTCGCCAGCGGCCGCGAGTCGCTCGAGGGTTTCGATGTCCTCAAGCTCGGCCTGCTGCCGGACCGCGAGGAGCTGTATCGGCGAATCAACCAGCGAACCGAAGCGATGCTCGCCGGCGGACTGGTCGAGGAGGCGGAAAGGATCCTGGCGCGCGGCTGCCCGCCCACCGTCAAGCCCTTCGGGGCGCTAGGCTACCGCCAGGCGCTCGCCGTACTACGCGGAGAATTGACTCGGACCGAGGCCGTCTTTCTCACCCAGCGTGACACCCGCCGCTACGCCAAGCGCCAGATCACCTGGTTCCGGCGCGAATCGGGCGTAATCTGGTTGCCAGGCTTCGGGGACGAACAGGAGATCCAGCGGCAGGCGCTGGAGCGCGTCGGCGCGTTCTTGGATGGCCCATAGGTCTGTCGAGCGCTGAGGCCAGCCGCCTCCGATGGGTAGTGTCCTAAAGTCGGGTCCACCGGGCGATCCGGGTCACGCCGGCAATGGAAGCGGGGCTGGTTGATCGCTTTCGCTCCGAACGTGTTCGGATCAACCCCGGAACACCGTTCGGCTTCGTCGGAATCCCCAGCGACTGCGACTGGCGCGGCGAGCCGCTGAAAGAGGACAATGGATGGGTTTGTGGCGTGCCGCCCGCGATGCATCGGCCCGTCGTCGAGGAGCGCCGACCAGTCTGATGAATCTAACCCCGTATCACGCCAAGTATTTCGCCCATGAGCTCACGAAGCGCTGCGGTTCAGACAGCGTTGAGAAACTCGCGACTGCTCTCTTGGACGCCCAGGTTGACCTGAACCCGCATCAGATCGAGGCTGCTCTCTTTGCATTCTGGTCTCCCCTCTCGAAGGGTGCGATTTTTGCCGACGCAGTCGGTCTCGGGAAGACGATTGAGGCGGGAATCCTCCTCGCCCAGAAAAGGCCAGAAGATGGGAATTGACCCGTCCAGACTTCCTATCGGGCAGAAGATCATGCTGCCGGGTCATTTCGACCAGGCCGTGACCCTCGAAGGCGTTCGCCCTCTCGGGAGAGGCTTTGAATGCCGCGTGCGCCTGCCCGACGGATTCCTGGACGAGACGGTCATCTCGGAGGAAGAAGCCCAGGTCCTCATCGGCGACACGGGCAACGACACGACAACGACCACGACCACGCCAGCCGACGCAGAGCAAGTCCGCCTGTTGATCGAGTCAACCCGCATTCGCCTGGCCTACACGCACGATCCCCATTTCGCCGTCAGCCTCTCAGGGATTCGGACATTGCCCCATCAGATCGAAACGGTCTACATCAAGATGCTCCCGCAACCCCGCTTGCGCTTCCTGCTTGCGGACGACCCGGGTGCAGGCAAGACGATCATGGCCGGGCTGCTCATCAAAGAACTCAAGCTCCGGGAAGCCATTGAGCGTGTCCTCATCCTGAGCCCCTCGCCGCTGACCATCCAATGGCAGGACGAGATGCTCCGCTGGTTCGGCGAGTCTTTTGACATCATTTTTTCAGCCGTGGACCAACAGCAGTTGACCAACCCCTGGCAACGCAGCGACCAGGTTGTGGCTTCGATTGACTACGCCAAGCAAGAGGACGTAAGGGAGCGCGTGTGGCAATGGGACCTCATCATCATTGACGAAGCCCACAAGTGCAGTGCCTACACCAAGCGATCATCCTCACGTGGGGACGAGGCTGAAAAGACCAAGCGTTACCAACTAGCCGAGAAACTGACCGCCCAGGCTGACCACGTTGTCCTTCTCACAGCAACGCCTCACCACGGCGACGACGACCGCTTCGTGCACTTCGTCCGCCTCCTGGATCCCGACCTCTTTCCGGAACCGCATAGGCTCGCGGACAAGGCCCGCGAGATACGCCGCGACGTTCTCCGGCTCGGACCGGATTGCCCCTGGGCGCTTCGCCGCCTCAAAGAAGATCTGAAGGACCTGAACGGGAGCCGCCTGTTTCCCGACCGCTTCGCCCACACCGTTGCTTTCCGTTTGAACCATGAGGAGTACGACCTCTACAAGGCGGTCACCGCCTACATCAACGAGTTCCTCCCGCAAGCGAGCGGAAGGAAAAAGCAGAGCGTGGCGCTGGCCCGAACCGTTTTCCAACGGCGCCTAGCCAGTTCCACAATGGCGATTCATCAGTCCCTCGTACGTCGTCTCGAGAAACAGAAGACGCTGCTCGAAGAACTCGAAGCCCTTCCGCCGGCCCAACGCGCTAAGCGCCTGACACAACTCCAAGGCCGCCTGCCCGACGCAGAACAGGAAGAAGACGACCTTGACGAAACCCAACGGGACTTGCTTGTTAACGAGACAACTTCAGCCCTCGAACTGGACCAACTCCGCACCAAAATTGCCGCCGTGGGCGAAGTCCTTGCCCGCGCGAAGCGCCTGAAGGACAAAGGCCCTGAGGCCGACTCCAAACTCGCCGCGCTGCAAGAGTGCTTGAAGAAAGCCGAGTTCCACGAACTTAAGGACGGCCGCGGCAAGCTCCTTGTCTTCACTGAGCACCGCGATACACTAAACCACCTGCGCGAACACCTGGAGGCATGGGGCTACTCCACGTGCGAAATCCACGGCGGCATGAACCCGCATGAGCGCAAACGCGCCCAAGAGGACTTCCGCGTCTCCCGGCAAGTCTGCGTCGCAACCGAAGCCGCCGGCGAAGGGATCAACCTCCAATTTTGCCACCTGATGGTCAATTATGACCTGCCGTGGGACCCCACCCGTTTGGAACAGCGATTGGGTCGAATCCACCGCATCGGGCAGACGCGCGAGTGCCACGCCTTCAACTTCGTCGCCGCCGAATCCGAAGAAGGCCAGCCCATCATTGAAGGCCGCATCCTTCAGCGGCTCCTGGAGAAACTCGACCAGATGCGCACCGTTCTCGCCGACCGCGTCTTCGATGTAGTTGGCGAGGTCCTGTCTCTGAACGACGTGAACCTCCCGGAAATGCTGCGCGAAGCCGCCCACGACCCGCGCCGCCTGGACGAATACCTCGACCTCATCGAGAAGGTGGACCCTTCCCGGCTGATGCGCTACGAGCAAGCGACCGGCATCGCTCTGGCCCGTGCCAATGTGGACTTCTCTGGCTTCCAGAAGGCCAACGTGGAGGCCGAAGAACGCCGTCTCATGCCGCGCTATGTCGAAGACCAATTCATCAAGGCCTCCAGGGAGATCGGCCTCAAGGTGGAGCCTCGCGCGGACGGCCTTTGGCGCGTGGAGCACGTGCTCGCCGACCTGCGCTCCGAACGGCTTGAGACCGTCCGGCAGTTGGGCAAGCCGGAGCCAGCCTACCGGAAGATCACCTTCCACAAGGGCCACCTGGAGCAGGATCAGCACGTGGATGCCGTCCTGCTCGGTCCCGGCCATCCGCTTTACTCCGCTATTGACGAGAAACTGAACGAGCGGCTTGCTTCACTCGCCGGCGCCACGGCTTTCTTTGTCGAGGCGGCCGCCGAGGCCCCGTATCTCCTGCACTTCTTTGAAATCTCCATTCGGGGCCAAAACACCAAGGGCGCCTCACAAGCCCTCTACGGCGAACTTGTCGGCGTGCGCGAAGAGACTACAGCGAACCCGCCGGAGAAGTTCTCCATCATTCCTGCCGACGTATTGCTGGACCTGCCAGGCCATCCATCCCCGCCGGCCACTGTGCGCCGGTTCGACTCCGGGCCCGCCGCGGACTTCCTGAAATCCACTTATCAGCAGGGCCGTCGGGAAACCTGCCAGAAGGAGCGCCAGCACTTTGTCGAAGTTTGACGGGACTACCTCGAAAAGTCCTTCACCGCCCGTACCCGGGCGGCGCAGAACCGCGTCATGTCCTTGCGCGCTCGCGAGGCCGCCGCATCCGAGATTGCCCTGGCGCGCCAGCGGGCCGAGAACGACCTGGCCGACCTCCAGCGCACCCGGCAAGAACGGCTCGACGGCCTCAACCCTCTGGAAGTCGCCCGCCACGGGCCCTTGCGCCATTTGGCCACCGCCGTTGTTCTCCCCGCGACCGCCGCGGAGGGGCCGGTTCCCCCCGACCTACTCGACGACCTCGATCCCTACATCACACGCCAGAGCGAACTTGCCGCCGAGGATGTCGTCATCGCCCACGAAACCGGGCGCGGATGGGAGACCGAAAAGGTGGGCCACCTGAAGATCGGATTCGACATTCGCAGTCTCGGCCCCGCCGACTCGCAGACCGGCTACCGCGATCCGGTCAGCGGCGTCCGCCGCATCGAAGTCAAGGGGCGCAAGAAGGATCAACACATTCGCCTCACCACCAACGAATGGTACAAGGCCCAGCAACTCGGCGATTCCTTTTGGCTCTACGTGGTTTGGGACCCCTTGAACAATCCAGCCGCGTTGCCGGTCATGATCCAAAATCCGGCCAGACATCTTGAGCACGCGGCCAAGCCGGTCGTGTCGGCGAGGTTCTATGATATATCGGCGGATGCGATACAGTCTGTCGCCGCACGAGCAACAGGAGACCCAACATGATCACAAAAATCGCGCTCGATGGTTTTAAACGATTTCAGTCGCAATCGTTTGATGTAAACGATGACGTGGTTCTGGCTGGTCCAAACAACTCCGGCAAAACGACGTTGCTGCAAGCCGTAGCGGTCTGGAATCTCGCGTTGCAACGATGGATGGCGGGGCACGCGGAGTCGTCCAAAGCCAAGCAGAGAACCGGCGTTCCCATTTCCCGCGGTGACTTTACGGCCATTCCTTTGCGCGAGATGGACCTGCTGTGGTTTGATCGTGATACGGCTTACAGCCAAGGAGAGAAAGATGGCACGGCGGCCGGTGCACCGAAATTGGCGGCCATCACGCTCTATGGAAAGAATCCGGGGAAAGACGAATGGCGCCTGACCGTTACTTTGCGCTACACAAACAAAGAGCAGATTTACGTCAAATTGGCGGATAATGCAGGCAACATCATCAGCGATGTCCCCGCGGCGGCCCGCGACATCAAAATCGTCCATGTGCCGCCCTTCTCTGGTATCGGCGCGGAAGAGACCGGACTCCAACTAGGGTTTCAGAATCGTCTCGTTGGGCAGGGGAAGCCAGGAGACATACTGCGCAACCTTCTTCTTGAGGTCTATCGCACAGACCAGCAGGAGAAGACTGGCCACTGGCGGGCCCTGACCGAGGACGTTTTCGGTCTTTTCACTTATCGAATCAAGGAACCTCAGTACGCAGAAGCAGCTGACCCTTTCATCCGGGTCGAATACACTCACGGCGAGACAAAGACGGCCTTCGACATTGCCTCCGCAGGTAGCGGGTTCCATCAGGTCCTGACATTGCTTGGCTTTTTCTATACACGGTCCGCCTCCGTGCTGCTGCTCGATGAGCCAGACGCTCACCTCCATGTGATCCTGCAACGCCAGGTGTACGACCTTCTGCGCACCGTCGCCCGCAAGCGGGCCTGCCAACTTCTGATCTCTACGCACTCGGAGATTCTCCTGGAGGATACAGGGGCGGAGCAAATTCTCTCTTTCTACGGCCACCCACATCGTCTGGCCATCGAAACCGACCGCGACCAGGTACGGGAGGCGCTGAAGCGACTCTCCTCTCTGGATATCCTGGCCGCGGAGAACGGCCGGCACATTCTCTACGTCGAAGACGAGACGGATTTCAAGATTCTCGGTGGGTTCGCCCGCATTCTCAATCACCCCTTCGCGCGCTTCGCGGACTCCCCTTTTGTCTGCCCCATTCATGGGCGTGATGCACGTGAAGCAAAAGCTCACTTCTTCGCCCTTAAGGCCATTTCACCGGCGGTAAAGGGTGTTCTGCTGTTAGACGGGGACAACCGGAACCTGCCCGACCAGGAGATTGCCGCGGATAAGCTTACGCTCTTGCGGTGGCGGCGCTACGAGATCGAGAACTACCTGCTCCATCCAGAAGCTCTCTCCCGGTTTGTTGCCGGGCCCGAGCCCGATCTGTTTTCCATCGGTAGCCAGAGGCGGGCGGAGGAGTTCATGAACGAGAACTTTCCCCCGCCCACTCTCAAGGACCCGCTCAAGGACAGCGATTACTTGATCTCCACCCCGGCCAGCAAATCCATCCTGCCCGGCTTGCTGGAGCGGGCTGAGTGCCGGCTGTCAAAAAAGGACTACTTCCAGATTGCGGCCCAGATGAAGGCGGAGGAAATCCATCCCGAGGTCATTGAGAAGCTCGATGCAATGGCCGCAATCCTGAACGAAGGACTTGCCAATGGCGGATGACAGACGCCTGATTGAAGACTACCTCCCAATCGAGGCCATCTCGGCGGAAGCTTCACGGGAGAAATCGGTCCGTAAGGGGCATATCTCCACACTGCACCTCTGGTGGGCGCGGCGGCCGCTGGTCGCCTGCCGCGCGGCAGTGTATGGCGCGCTGGTTCCCGCGTCCCGGTTCGTGCCCAATGGCGGATCAGATGAGAAGAAGAAGTCCCTTGGTCGAGCCAACTCCGCGAAGTTCGTAAAGGCCCTCTGCCAGTACCCCGGCGAGTCGCGGACCATCCAGGAGGCGCAAAGGCATATCCTCATCGCCCATGCCGAGCGGTTGTCGCAGGAACTCGCCGACTGGAAGGCAGGCAACACGCCCAAGCCCGGATGGGTGGACGAGCTCAAGTTCTCCGGCGTCAAGGTTACGATGGAGGACATCACCGCCGGGCGTGCCCCGCGTCCGCGGGTCCTCGACATGTTTGCCGGCGGCGGCGCGATCCCGCTTGAAGCTCTTCGGTTGGGATGCGAAGCCTACGCCCTCGACCTGAATCCCGTCGCCCACATCATCCAACTATGCACGCTCGTGTATCCGCAGAAGTACGGTAAGCCCGACACGACAGCGCGCGGCATGACCGGCCTGAAGAGTGAGAAAGGCGAGACTACTTGGGGGGGACTGGCCGATGAGGTGCGCTACTGGGGCAACTGGGTCCTGAAGAAGGTTAAGTCCGAGATCGGCGACCTCTACCCGCTTCTCCACGACCCACAATACAAAGGGAAGAAGGTTGCGCTTCAGGCTGAATGGTTCAAGGACCATGGCGATGAGGGTGTGCCGGCCGGTTTTCTTCCAGGAACAAACCGACGAACTACGAGAGCGCAAGGCCACTCACGCAAGCGCCGCCGAGTCTGCTTTTGTAAAACTCTACCCGGAAGTCTGGCTTCCCAAACTCGACCAGGGCACCATTACTGTTGAGAAGATCGCGGTCGGCGGTCGGCCTCTCCAGACGACGATTAGCGACCGGCACCCGGCCATGATATTCGAGCGGAACATGGAGCTCTTGACGCAAGTGCAGTCCCGCGTCTTCCCAACGCTGAACCCAGTGAAACTCGTCGAACTATTCAAGCTAGGAGAGGAGGAACCACCGCGGCTCGGAATTCGCTGCAGCGATGTCGTGAGTGGTTTCTATTCGTTTCTTGGATACACCCGGTTGACGGACAAGGACGTCGTTCAGAAGTCCATCGCGCGAGGTGTGCAGGAAGGGGTCTTCGGCTACTTCACTGGCACCCCGCCCGCGCTTGATGCCGCCGGTAAGTATCAGGTTGCCCGGAGCAAGGTCCGCCTCGATGTCTCCATCTCGGCCGACGAGGTTGACCTTGAATCCGGTTTCGTGATGCTGCCCCAGGCGATCCCCGCCGAGGCTGTGCCTCAGCTCGGCCCCGGTCCCGTGCCCCCAGGCCCCACACCATCGCCAGGCTTTACCCCTGCGTCTGGACCGGGGCCCGGCCCCACACCGACACCCACGGAAAAGGTCGTTCAAGTGGGTTTCACCGCCGATCGCGACCAGCTCTATACCGCATGGAACGCGATTGCGAATCTCGCAGACATGGCCGGAAAGGTTACTGTCACCATCCGCGCTGAATCCGAAACGGGCTTTGACAAGAGCAAGCTCCAGAACGGCGTACTCGAACCGCTCAGGGAGGCGGACCTAATTGAATAGAAGAGATCACGGGGTCCGCGCCGGGGATGCAGTGCGCACGTATCCCTGGGGGCCCCTCGCTACCGCCGTTTTTCGGGACGGAAAATGCTCCGATGTGGGGCCAGCGGGGCAAGCAGTCCTACTTGAAAGCCGGCTGGCAGGCCAGAGGCCCGCCCCACGTCACACGGTGCGCACTACCAGTCCAACAGCCGCTCCATAGCCCGTTCCAGATCGCCCGTCTGCGGCAGGATCTCGTCTTCCAGCTTGGGATGGTAGGCCACCCAGGTGTCCAGGGCCCCCACGCGCCCCACCGGCGCGTCCAGCGCGTCGAACAACTCTTCGCCGATGCGCGCGGCGATCTCGGCGCCGTAGCCCCAGGCGCGGCAATCCTCATGCGCAACCAGCGCCCGAGACGTCTTGCGCACCGACTCGGCTACCGATTCCCAGTCGTACGGGCTCAACGTGCGCAGGTCCAGGATCTCGATCGAGACGCCGCGCGCCTTCTCCACGCGCTGCGCCGCCTGCGCCGCCCGGTGAACCAGCGCGCCGTAAGTCACCACCGTCAGGTTGTCGCCGGCCTTCACGCAGTGCGCGCGGCCGAAGGGAATCATGAAGTCCGGACCCGGGTCCGGCGACCGGTTGTAAGGCTCGCGGTACAGCCGCTTGTGCTCTAGAAACAGCACCGGATCATCGCAGCGGATGGCCGTGCGCAGCAGTCCATTGGCGTCCAGCGCATTGGACGGAAACACCACGCGCAGGCCCGGGAGGTGGGCGAAAATCGACTCGCCCGACTGGCTGTGGTAGATCGCGCCGCCCCCCAGGTATCCGCCGATCGGAACCCGCACGACTACCGGGCAGGAAAAGCCGTTGTGGCTGCGCCAGCGCAGCGTGGCCAGCTCGCTGCGAAGCTGCATCATGGCCGGCCAGATGTAATCGAAGAACTGGATCTCCACCACCGGCTTGAGCCCGCGCGTGGCGCAGCCGATCGCCCGGCCGACGATGGCCGCCTCCGCCAGCGGCGCGTTGTACACCCGCTCGCCGCCGAACTCCCGCTGGAGTCCCGCCGTCGCCTTGAAAACTCCACCCTTGCCCTTCACCTGAGACAGGTTCCGCTCCCGCGTGCAGTCGGCCACGTCCTGGCCGAATAGGACGATGCGCGGGTCGCGCCGCATTTCCTCGCGCAGGCAGGAGTTAATCAGATCCACCATCGTCTTGGGCTCGCCGGAGAACTCCGGCGGCCGAGCGAATCTCTCCGCCGTCGGGTCCACCTCCGGCGAATAGAGGAAACGGAGCGCCGAGCCGGGCGCCGGCGGCGCCGCCGGCAGCGCGCTCTCCAGCGCCTCCTCCACCGCTTCCTCAGCCTCCTGCTGGATGACCGACAACGCCTGGTGATCCAGGATCCCTTCTCCCACCAGCCATTCGCCGAACTTCACCACCGGATCCCGCTCCGCCTCCGCCCGCCGCTCTTCTTCGGTCTTGTACAGACGCTCGTCATCGGAAAGCGAGTGGGAATAGGGACGCGTGACGTGGGCATGGACCAGCGCGGGTCCCTCCCCGGCCCGGCAACTCTCGACCGCCTCGGCCACCGTCTGCCAGGAAGAGACCAAGTCCGTGCCGTCCACCTCCCGCACCAGCAGTCCGGGAAAACCCGACACCAGGCGCGAGATGCTGCCGCCCGCCGTCTGGGCCTCAATCGGCACCGAGATCGCGTATCCGTTGTCTTCGATGAGGAACAGCGCCGGCAGGCGTTTCAGGCACGCGGCGTTGAGCGCTTCCCAGAACTCGCCCTCGCTGGTGCTGCCCTCCCCGGCCGAAACCAGCACAATCTCGCCGGTCCCCAGGCTCCGGCAAGCCTCCGCGCAGCCGACCGCCTGCAGAAACTGCGTCCCGGTGGGACTGGATGCCGACACGATCCGCCACTTCGGGTGTCCCCAGTGCGAGGGCATCTGACGCCCGCCCGAGGCCGGGTCCCGGCCTGCCCCGACCGCTTGTAACAGCATCTCCTCCGGGGTGACCCCCAGGGCCAAACACATCGCCCGGTCCCGATAGTAGGGATACACCCAATCACTGCCGGGTCGAAGGGCCAGTCCCGCCGCGACCCCGATGGCCTCGTGACCCGCGCCGCTGATCTGGAAGTAGATGCGATTCTGCCGCTTCAGGAGTATCTCGCGGTCGTCCAATCGCCGTGAGGTGTGTAGGATTCGGTAACACCGAACAAGAAGGGCGGTGGAAAGTCCGGCGGCCAATGTCTCCGCAAGCTGAATCCCCGTGTCGGTGGCCATTTCTATCTCCAGTGTAAGCTGTCGGCGGGAAGACCGGCAACCCCCTGGCCGGCCTAGTACCGGCGATCCACTCACCGGATTATGCCGCGCTGGCTCGAGCGAATAAACCGAACCAATAAGGACACCTCCTCCCCAGGTTCCCCTTCGGCCTCGATGCGCTCCAAAGCTTGCGACGTGTTCAGACCGGACTCCCTGAGCAGCCGGAAGGCCCGCTGCAGACCTTGGATCGTTTCCGCGGGGACTCCTCTCCGTTTCAACCCGACCTTGTTGGGGCCGAACAGGCGCGCCTCGCGCTCCACCGCGGTCAGCGAGTAGGGGAGCACATCGCGCGTGATGACGCTATAGCCGCCGACCATGGCGTGAGCCCCCACCCGGCAGAACTGGTGCACCCCGCTGAAAGCGCCCACCACCGCGTGATCCTCGATGACCACGTGGCCGCCCAGCGTCACGCCGTTGGCCAGGATGCAGTGGGAGCCGATCCGGCAGTCGTGCGCCACGTGCGCGTAGGCCATAACCAGGTTGGAGTCGGCCAGCGAAGTCAGCGCCCCGCCGCCCTTGGTCCCCCGGTGAATGGTCACGAACTCGCGGATCTTGTTTCCGTCGCCGATGCGGGTCTCCGCCCGCTCGCCCTGATACTTCAGATCCTGCGAGGCGACGCCAACGGTGGAGAAAGGATAGAAGATGTTATCCCGCCCGATCCAGGTGGGACCTTCCATGTAGAGGTGCGCCAGCAGCCGGGTTCCCGCGCCGATCTCGACCTCGTCGCCGATGACGCAGTAAGGACCGATTTCGGCCGCGCCGTCGATCCTCGCGCCCGCGTGGACCACCGCCGTGGGGTGAACCGGCATGCGTCAGGTGGCTGCCGGTTTGTCCGCCAGCTTGCACAGCAGGACCGCTTCCGCCACCAGGATCCCGTCCACGGTGGCCGTCCCGCTCATCTTGCAGACGGAACCTTTGCGGTTCAGCACCCGTACCTCGATGCGCAACTGATCCCCCGGTCCTACCGGACGGCGGAACTTGGCCCGCTCGATGGCGCCGAACAAAACCAGCTTGTTGGCGCGGTCCGGGACCGAGCGCAACACCAGCACGCCCCCCACCTGCGCCATGGCCTCGACGATCAGCACCCCCGGCATCACCGGGTGGCCGGGGAAGTGGCCGGCGAAGAATGCCTCGTTCGCGGTCACGTTCTTGACGCCGACGATCCGTTCCGGCTCCAGTTCCAGGATCCGGTCCACCAGCAGCATCGGGTACCGATGCGGCAGAATCTGCTTGATCTGGTTGATGTCCAGCATTCTGACCGTGTGGCGGGCTTCAGCCCGCAGCCGGACTTCAGTCCGGCTCTTGCCGGGCCTGAAGGCCCGGCGCAGGCTGAAGCCGGCTGAAGCCTGCCCCACGGAGGGATGAAAAACGAGCTATTATAGCAGACCATGGACACACCTGCAGATGTGGTGAGTTTACCCCGTTTTACCCCGTGCCCTATCCCTGTCTTGCTAAGGGTATGTACACGTTGCTAACCCGGCCCGGTTTCTGCCGCGGTATACTGCGAGTGGAAGGCAACGATGGCCGTCGAGAACCTAGCCGATGCAATCAGCTCGCTGACGCCCGAGGAACAGGAATCCGTCAGGCAGTTTATCGAGTTCCTGAAAAAAAAGGGATCGTCTCCCTCATCACCGTTTCTCGCAGCGGTTGATGAGTTTATCGACCAGCACCCCGAACTCCTCCGCCGTCTGGCTCAGTGACCTCCTACCCGACCGTTTGACGAGGTGATCGCCGTCCACACACGGTTGATCTCCAGATTCGGGGGCCCGCCCGGCATTCGGGATCGAGGCGCCCTCGAGGCTGCGTTGGCGAGACCCCAGAGCGGATACTACGATGACCTGATTCAGGAGGCGGCCGCGATGTGGGAGAGCCTGTCACAGAATCATCCGTTTGTGGACGGCAACAAGCGGGTCGCCGTTACGGTTACAGCGGCCTTCTTGAAGGTCAACGGCTGCCAGCTCGAGTTCGACGACCTGGATGCGTTCTCTTTCCTCGTCGACCTTTACGAAACTGGCCGGATGCGATTCGTAGAACTTGAGGCGTGGCAGCGCCAGCACGCTGTGCGGTCGGATCCGGCGCTTTGAACGCTACACTTGGGTGGAGAAAAAGTTGGAAACCACGTTTTCTGGGCAGCCACCCGACTCATCCCTGCAATGTTTACACGTGTGTACGCTCTCAGTCTGCATCGGTTCTTGACAGAGTGATGATAAACTTGAGGTCAGACAGCCTCGCTTTGATGCTCTCGCTAGTATGCAGAAGCTCAACCGGAGTCGCTTCCAGGGCATGTTGCGTCATGCTGCCAGCGCCCGGGTGCGCGGCTGGTTGCCTTTGGCGCGTTCGTTCCTGGTCATTCTTTTCCTGTCGCTTTGGCTGGTGACGCGGCTTCCGGCGCAAACCGTGGTGAAGAACGATTCGCGAGCTGCCTTGGGGTATACGTTTTTCGCCCCCACGACCTCCACCACCTCATATCTGATCAGTAATGACGCCAGAGTGGTGCACCAGTGGCCCGGCAATGGCAGGGCCGGGTGGGTCGTCCATCTGTTGCCCAACGGTCGTATTCTTCGAACCGGCACGGTGACCTCGAGCGTGTTCGGGAACGCGGCCGGTTCCGGCGGGCGCATCGACGAGCTCACGGGGGACGGATCCCTGACCTGGTCCTACACGCTGTCCACGGACAAGCACCTGCGGCACCATGACATCGCCCCCCTGCCGAACGGTAATGTCTTGGTCATCGCCTGGGAGGTATACAGAGCCGAAGAGGTGATCGCCGTCGGACGCGATCCGAATCGAATCAGCAGCGGAGCTTTCTGGGCGGAGGCGATCTTCGAGGTGCGCCCGAACCGTCCTACGGGCGGCGAGGTCGTGTGGGAGTGGCGAGTCTGGGATCACTTGGTGCAGGACCGCGACCCGACCAAGAAGAACTACGGCGATGTCGCCGCACATCCCGAGTTGATGGATATCAACTTCGGGCTTCAGACGCCGGACTGGCTCCATTTCAACTCGATCGCCTATAGCCCCAAGCTGGACCAGATCATGGTCGGTTCCCGGGTGCTGAGTGAGATTTGGGTGATCGATCACAGCACGAGCACCCAGGAAGCCGCCGGGCATTCTGGCGGCCGGAGCGGCAAGGGCGGGGACGTTTTGTATCGCTGGGGAAATCCGCAGACCTATCGCTCTGGCGGCCCCGGCGATCAGCGGTTAGTCAACCAGCACGGCGCTCACTGGATCGAGCCCGGCTTGCCGGGCGAGGGACATATCCTGGTCTTCAACAACGGCGATGCGGTGCGCAACTTTTCAACCGTGGACGAAATCGTCCCCCCGGTCGATGAGAAGGGGGCCTACGCCCGCGCGGCGG
>Ga0247727_10009395_pt1 | contig 17750 bp, 17 predicted proteins | sample WisWelCaveWW1625_FD_202498 | JGI IMG/M metagenome (GOLD analysis project Ga0247727, IMG submission 202498) | Biofilm microbial communities from Wishing Well Cave, Virginia, United States - WW16-25 | ecosystem: Environmental > Aquatic > Deep subsurface > Groundwater > Cave microbial mat | place...
GTGGTCGTGACGAAGGGCGAGCTGTCGCGCATGATCGCGATGACGATCGCGATCGACGGCCAGTTCGTGACGAGCCTGCGGGGAGATGGATTGATTCTTTCGACGCCGACCGGTTCAACCGCCTATTCCATGTCGGCCGGCGGGCCGATCGTCAGCCCATCGGTCAACGCGCTGGTGATCACGCCGATCTGCCCCCACACACTGACCCACCGCCCGCTGCTCGTGCCGAGCACCGCGACGCTGGCAATCACGCTGACCAGTCACGACAAGGGCGCGATGGTGACGTGCGACGGCCAAGTCGGGGTGGCGATGACAGAGGGCGACACGGTGACGATCACACCCTCCCGGCATAAAACCAAACTGATTCGATTGCCCGAGCGAACCTACTACGATGTGCTGAGGCGGAAGCTGAAGTGGGGCGGAGACTAACAGGCTGGGTCAACGGACCGATGCGTGGGAGGTGCCGGCGTGTTTCTCGATCCTGGCCAGCATGTCGCTGTTCGTGGTGAATTTGAACTCGCCGATGCAATCGCCGGGGCCCGTGTGCTCCTTCTCGGCCGCGTCCAGCGCGCGGAGCCCTTGCACATCCACGGCGTGAGTACCTCGCTCTTTCAGGATCCGATGCAGCTTGCGGAGCATTTCGTCGCTGTTCCCTGTTGAAAGCGGTGATCTGGCTTCCAGGTAGCGCGTCACGACTTCGGCGCACCACTCCCCATCCCGTTTCGCCACGCCGACCAGCCCCTCGCTGGCCTTGCGCGCCCAGCCGGTCAGAAACACGCCGTCGAGCACTTTTCCGGAAGCCTCATCGTAAGCCTGAAAGAGCGAATCGTCTGGATCGTTGATGGTCTTGTTGGGGTTGGTGATAAACATGCCACCTTTATACGGAAGGCCGACCGTCTCATCGACTCTGTCGCCGACGGCGAATACGACACTATCCACCGGAAACTCGTAGAATTGCTTGAGGCCGACTGCAGCCGTGTCCTCGCCTTTCGGCTCCAACCTGGTTTCTTCGATCTCGAGGGCGCGCACGCGATTCGCGGCATCGACGAGGACGCGTTTGGGTGAGGCGAGGAAACGGAAGCCCATCCGGGTAGTGCTGGTTGTGGGTTCACATTTGGTGAACTCGTCGGTGATGCCTTTGAATAACTCGTCCGGCTTCTGCCCGATGGTTTCCAGTCGCTGCCGAATTCGGTCGAATTCCTTCTTCAGCCCGTCGAGATCCATGTTCGAACAGACGGCCCGAATCTCCTTGGGATTGTATTTCCGTTCCGCCGGTCCGCGGCGCGCAATCGCCGTCACCCGCTCGACTTTCTTGTAGCGGATCAGCCAATGCGCGATGTCCACCATGACATCACCGACGCCGATGACTGCGACATGCTTCCCCATGTCGAACGGACGATCGCCGAAGCCGGGCAATTGATTGAAATGGTAGACGACGTCCTTGGCGTGAAACACGCCCTTGGCGGAATCCCCTTCCACGCCGATGGTCTTGGTTCCCTGCGCGCCTGTGGCAAACACGATCGCGCTGGCGCCGAGCATGCGGAGTTCTTCGACCGTGACGTCCTTGTTCTGTCCGACAGAGACGTTGCCGAGGTAATGCACGTTGGGGCGATCGAGGATTTCCCAGTAGGTCTTGCGGAGGCCTCCGCGGAGTTTCAGCTTGTTGGGGAAGATGCCGTATTCAGCCAGGCCGCCGAATTTGATGTCACGGTTCAATATGATCACGTCGTGGCCGGCTTTGGACATGAAATTGGCAACCGACATGCCGGCCGGGCCGGCGCCGACCACGATGATGATGTGCCCCGAGGGTGTGCCCATGCTCTTCAGAGCCCGGTCAAATTGCGTGAAAAACGTGCGGACGGTAGCACACAAGGCCGCGAATTGTCAAAACATCTTGGCGTTTTAGAAATAGTGTGAGTTGATCTTCAGGATGTTCAAAAAGGCTTTGTTGTCACCCACCCACCCCAGGCGCGCCAAGACGCGCCTCTTTCCCGAGGCGCGGCCGCAGCGAGCGAGAAGGCGAAGCGTACGTTTTTCGGTACGTTGAGCCTTTGAGCGATGTGAGAACGACGCTGGCAGGCTTTTTTAACATCCTGCCCGGCTAGCCGCCGGCGCTTCCAACCGGTCCCCCCGGTTTTGTCATGCGCCAGGGGTCCATAAGTTTTTCCAGCCGTTCCTCCGGCAGGAGCTTCTGTTCCTTGGCGACCTGGCGGACGGTTTTGCCGGTCTTATGGGCATGCTTGGCGGCTTTTGCAGCCGCATCGTAGCCGATTTCTGGCGCGAGCGCCGTGCACATGGCCAGGCTGCCTTCGATCGAATCCTTGCAGCGCTGTTCGTTGGCCTGGATGCCTTCGACGCAGCGGCTGGCAAAGTTGCTTGATGCGGTCGCCAGAAGTTCGATGGACTGCAGCAGGTTATAGGCCATCACCGGCAGCATGACGAGCAGCTCGAAGTTGCCCGCCTGCCCGCCGACTGCAATCGTCACGTCGTTGCCGATCACCTGCGCGCAGACCATCGTGACCGATTCGGCGATCACCGGGTTCACCTTGCCCGGCATGATCGACGAGCCTGGCTGGGTTTCCGGCAGGGTGATTTCGCCAAGCCCGCAGCGGGGGCCGGACCCGAGCCAGCGGATGTCGTTGGCAATCTTCATCAGGCTGACGGCGATCGTCCGCAACTCGCCGCTGGCCTCGACGACGGAATCCTGCGTGGATTGGGCTTCGAAGTGGTTGGCCGCCTCTTCAACCGTGCAGCCGATCTCTTTGGAGACGAGCGCCAGGACTTTCCTGGAAAATTCAGGATGCGTATTGAGGCCGGTCCCGACGGCGGTGCCGCCCAGTGCCACTTCCCGCAACGCCTCCTGCGCCCGCGTAGCGCGGACGCGCGCCAGCTCGATCTGGCGCGCGTAGCCGCTGAATTCCTGTCCAAGTCGGACCGGCGTCGCATCCTGCAAATGGGTGCGTCCGATTTTCACGATCTTGTTGAAGGCGCGGGCCTTGGCGTTGAGCGCCCGGTGCAGCCGCTTCAACGCCGGCATCAACTGCCGTTCGATCATCTCGACTGCCGCGACGTGTATGGCCGTCGGGATGACGTCGTTGCTGGATTGGCCCTGGTTCACATGGTCGTTGGGATGTACCAGCTTGCTGCCGCGTGCGCCGCCCAGCAGCTCGGTCGCCCGGTTCGAGATGACTTCGTTCGTATTCATGTTCGTGGAAGTGCCTGAGCCTGTCTGGAAGATGTCCACCGGGAACTCGGCGTCCCACTTTCCGTCAATGACCTCGCGGGCAGCCTTGCGGATGGCATCGGCATAGTTCTTTTCGAGCGAGCCGAGCGAATGGTTGGCGGTTGCCGCTGCATATTTGATGAGTCCCATGGCCCGGATAAAGGACCGGGGGAAACGCAGGTCGCTGATCGGGAAATTTTCGATGGCACGGGCGGTCTGCACGCCGTAATAGGCTTCGGCCGGCACGGCCAGTTCGCCCATGCTGTCGCGTTCGGTGCGGGTGGCTCCGGATGGTTTCGCGGTCTTGCCTGGCGTACCCTTCTTCATGGTGTCAGCCGTTCCTCCTGCGTTTGTAAGGAGGGCATCTTATAACTGCTGGCCTGGCACGAACAAGACAAAAAAGAGGGCCTGCCGTGGGGCAGGCCCTCTCCTTTTACGACGTTCCCGCTGACAGTTTAGCCGACCTTCACGTCGATTGCCTTGGGTTTGGCCTTTTCGGACTTCGGCAGGTGCAGGTGCAGCACCCCGTCCTTGTATTCGGCCTTTACCTTTGTGTCATCCACGTGGTCCGGCAGCGTGAAGCTCCGGACGAAACTGCCATAGGACCGCTCTACCCGGTGATACTTCTTGCCCTTCTCTTCGATCTCATGCCGGCGCTCGCCCTGAATGGTGAGGACGCCGTCTTCGACCGTCACTTTCACGTCCTCCTTCTGCACGTCCGGCAGCTCAGCTTTGATCTGGTATTCCGCCTCCGTCTCGGCAATGTCCACGGTCGGAATCCAATCGGCCACGGTGATGGTTTCCTTGCCGTCGGTGGAGCGAACCCCCGGCCGGTTGAACACCCGGTTCAACCGCTCGGACATCTCTTCCAACTCATGAAACGGAACCCAACGCATCAATGCAGTCATCGCACACCTCCTGGTTGTAGTCGGTTCACAAACACGCCTGCCCTCCAGATAATTACGACTCGACACTCGTCAAGAGTCGACGTGGCAGAAAGAAACTGCACCGGCAGTCTTGACTCGGAGAAAGGAAGAGTTATCTGAAGCGCTATCGCTCTTCGATGGGCACGTAGGAACGGTTGTGCTCGCCGGAGTAGATCTGATCTGGCCGGAACAATTTGTTTTCCCGTAATTGCTCGAACCAGTGCGCCAGCCAGCCGGCCACGCGTGACATGGCAAAGATGGGCGTGAAACAGTCCACCTCGATGCCCATCTTGTCGTAGAGGATGCCTGAATAGAAATCCACGTTGGGGTAAATTTTCTTCTCGCCCAATAGCTCCGCTGCAACCCGTTCAACCTCAATGGCCACATCGTACAGTGGTGACGAACCGCATTCCTTGAAAAGCCGTTCGCACAGCCCTTGCAGAATCACCGCCCGCGGATCTTTGACTTTGTACACCCGGTGTCCGAATCCCATCAGCTTCTGTTTCGCCTTCAGTTTACTCTCGATATAAGGCCGGACTTTGTCGGGCGCGCCGATCTCGCGCAGCATCACGACGACTTCTTCGTTCGCGCCGCCGTGCAGCGGGCCCTTCAAGGCGCCGATGGACGAGGCGACGACGGTATAGGGATCGGCCAGCGTGGAGGCCGTGATGAGGCCGGTAAACGTCGAGGCGTTCATCGTATGCTCGGCGTGCAGGATCAGGCAGGCATCCAGCGTGTCGCTCGCAATCCGATCCGGAACCAGGTCCGACAGCATGTAGAGAAAGTTCTGGCAGAAGTCCAGGTCGTCACGGGGTGGAATCGCATCGTCGCCCCGGCGGATGCGGGCGTGAGCGGCAATGATCGTCGGAAGCTTGGCGACCAGTCGAATCGCCGACCAATAGTTGTTGTCGATATCCTTGACGTTACGGCCCGGATAGAACATGCCGAGCGCGGCCACGGCTGCTTGCAAGGCGTCCATGGGGTGTCCCTGCTCAGGCAGGCATTTGAGCAGGGCCACGATCTTGAACTTGATCCGGCGGTGGTGCGTGATATCGTCGATAAAACGAGCCAGTTCGTGCTGCGTGGGCAGGCGGCCTGACAGGAGCAACGAGGTAGTTTCCAAAAAGGAGGACTTGGCGCAGAGGTCTTCGACGCGGATGCCGCGATATTCGAGGATGCCACGCTCCCCGTCCACATCGCTGATGGCGGATTTTGCGGCTGGCACCCCGGCGAGGCCGGGCATGAAATCATGTGGCATGGGTACCTCCCTCATTACACACGCAGGCGAGCTCTCTTGAATTTTAGAAGTCGCTGGGCGTGAGGTCAAGCACAGGGGCGATTCCCTTTCGTAAGGTTCCGTGTTGTATACTGCGCTGATCGATGATGACTCGTGTTCTCCTGATCCTCAGCATCCTTACGTTGACTGCCGGACCGGCATTGGCGCAAGGCGACACGGCCACCATCTTTGCCGTTGCGACCAAAGTTCCTCGCGATCGTTCGCAGATACCGGCGTATGTCCTGGCCGGCGGTCAAGTGACCGACAGTCTGCTGCTCGCATCGGATGAGATCCTGGGAAATCCGATCTGGCGAACTTTGGAGATGTGCCACTCCCTCAAGGCGGAAGCCTTGAAAACCCCGGGAGGCTATCGGCTGGTGTCGGTCAAGGTGGTGGATTCCAGCATGTTGCCGATGGAGCTGCAAGGAGTCGCAGGAGACTGTCTGATCAGAAAGGCGTTGGACATCGCGCCGCTGGCAGACTGAGAACCCGTGACGAGTAATCAGCAAGAGAGCACCAAGTGCTTCCTTGACTTATCACCCATCACTGCTCACTCATCACTTAGCCTGTGCACGTCGGGCAGGTCGTCGGTTCTTCGCTAGCCGATGCTTCTTCCTTTGTGAGCGGGAAAAACTGATCGCATTGCTTGCACTGGCGGATTTCAAAGAACCCCAGGCCCTTCTCGTCAATTTCGGTCGGCAGCAATAACTCCACGGGATCGTAGCCTAGTATCACCCCGTCTGAAAATTTGACCAATGCCAACCGTTCGTTGAAAAGTTCGAAGGTGGCTTCCTGCCCTTTCCGCTCCGGGACATGGCCGACCACGAAGACCGGCTGGCCCTTCCGTTTCGTCCGCAAATCCTTGAGCACCCGCTGCGTGGTGGTGACCACGGCATAGTTCCCACTTGAACTGGTTCCGGCTGTCGGCATATCTTGCTGCGCTAGCTGGTAATAGGTGATGGGTAATGGGCCGAGGCGTTTTCCCTATTACCAATTGCCTATAACCCATAGCCTTCTTCCATTACCATGCGAGAAAAAACAACGTCAAGTTAGCAATGAAAGGATTGGCCAGATGGCGAAAATTACTATCTATCAAAAACCAACCTGTTCCACCTGCCGGGAAGCCGTCAAGCTGGTCGAAGCCAGCGGGCAGCCCTTCACCGCCATCAATTATTATGAGCAGCCGTTTACCAAGGCGCTGCTGAAAGGATTACTGAAGAAAGCCGGATTGTCTGCCAAGGACATCCTCCGGACCAAGGAAGACATTTATAAAGAGTTGGGCCTGGCAAGGAAGGCTGTTTCAGAGGATGAACTGATTGACTTGATGCTCAAGCACCCCGACTTGATCCAGAGGCCGTTGGTGGAGAAGGGAGAAAAGGTGATTCTGGCGCGTCCGGCAGAAACGGTGAAGAAACTGCTCTAGTTGCTTGCGTGTTCCCCAACTCATTCTTGTAGTCTGCAGCCTGCTACCGGATTGTGGTGAGAATCCACGTCACTATGACGACAATGACAATCAGTGCCAGCAGTACGATCGCAAGGTCAGCAGCGCTCGTGAATCGGACCGGTTTTGGTGCCTGCTCTTGGAGCGGTTTCGGTAATGTGCCTGGATTCTTGAAGATCTCGATGAGCACGGCAGAAACGAGTAGCACCCCCAGTATAACAAACACTAAGACAACCGGTTCGGTGAGAAGGTAGTCCATACAACCTTAGCCGACTACGCTGTCCATTTAAGTTTTCCGGTTCGCTGGTCGACAGCTACCGTAACTTTCCCGGCCAGGACCTGCAGCAATAATTCCCCTGCCAGCTTCCGCCTCCACCCGCTGAGAATTGGGAGATCAAGCTTCTCACGGTTGTGCTTGGCTTCGACAAGCGCCTGTAAGTCAGAGGATGTAGCGAGGAGTGTCGGCGCCATGTGTTCTTCTGTGGCGCGGGCCTTGAGAACGGCTTGCAGCAGGTCCACCTGCCCGGCTGATTCCGGCTCGGGCCGTTTGGACGGCGCGACTTCCGGCCATTCGGATGAGGGAATGGCCAGGCCCCGTTGGATAGCCGCGAGAATCGCCTCTCCCCGCTTGTCTACCTCGTTGCCGTGGAGTCCACGGACGCCTTTCATGGCTTCGACCGTGTGCGGCGGGCGGCGGGCCAGCTCGATCAGCACTTCATCGCGGATGACGCGTCCGCGCGGCACGTTCCGCCGCTGGGCTTCTTCGTCCCGCCAGGCGGCCAGTTCACGGAGCACGGCAGCCGACTGGGGTTTGAGATTCTCCCACCCGCGAATGCGCTGGTAGCGCTCGCGGGGATCGTGGGCGTGGGCGCCGACGGTCGCGCGCAGGCGGTCGAATTCTTCCTGTACCCATTCCAGCCGGCCGAGCGACATCAGCCGCTTGCGCAGATGGTCGTGGATCGGAAACAGGAACAGCACATCCTCGATGGCGTAACTGATCTGTTCAGGCAGCAGCGGTCGTTGGCTCCAGTTCGTGAAGGTGTGCGCTTTTTCGAGCTTCTGGCCTGTGACTTTCTGGACGAGCTGGCTGTAAGCGACCTGCGCGCCGTAGCCCACCATCGAAGCCGCCACCTGTGTATCGAAGAACGGCGTCGGCACCTGCCCCGTGTGCGCGGCCAGCAGGTCCAGGTCCTGGCGTCCGGAGTGGAGCACTTTTTCTATATTCTGGTTGGCCAACACTTCTCCAAAGCCGTCCAGCGTGCCGAGCGCGGGCACGTCCACCACGGCGCAGAGATCGCCGGCGGCAATCTGAATGATCTCGAGTCTGGGCGTGAACCGGTCTTCACCGATGAACTCCGTGTCCAGCGCAATGCGATCGGTCTGCAGAAGCTGCCTGCACAAATCCTGGAACGGTCCTCGCTCGGTGATGTAGGGGTGTTGATGGTGTTTTGTCACAGTGGGCTATTCGGTCGGGGTAAATCCACCGCGGACGCCGGTCGTCGGATCCGTGTTGCTCAGGCTCAGATATTCTTTCAACAACTGATAGGCTTCGAGAATCCGGCGCAGTTGCGGTTCCGAACTGCGATCGCCCTTGCGGGCATCCGGGTGAAACTCCTTCGCCTTCTCGCGAAACGCTTTGGTGACGGCCGACATCGAGCTGCCGAATTCCAGCCCCAGCGCGTCATAGGCTTCGCCCGCCGTATTGACTTCACCCGGCTGGCCGGGCATGCCCCCGCCGCTCGCCGCTTTAAAGAAGTCGGAGAAGTTGATCTTGCGACGACGCCGGCGCGGCCGTTCACGAACTTCGCTGTCCATCTCGTCGTACCGATCTTCGACGAATTCCAAACGGGCTTCCAGCCGTTGGGCGGAGGAGATATCGCCGACCAGCGCCAGGTCCGCTTCGATGGTCTGCAAAGAGTGCTCGATCTCGGCAAAACCCTGCTCGACGCGGAAGTAGCTGTCCACCCGTTCCTGCATCATGGTGTCGATGGCGACGTCGAGACTGTCCTCGGTTTTTGCCTTCAGCTCGGCGATGCGACGCAGCATGCCGACCCGATATTTTCCCAATTTTCTGAAATCAAACGGCATGCGCGGCCTCGACAGGTGTCAGAAAGTCATCAAGTCTAAAGTCATAAAGTCGAATGTTTTCAGACCTGATGCTTGACGAACTTTATGATTTTGAACCGTCAATGATGCGATGCATTTTAGCATAACCGGTGAGGATTGCCTGTGTGAAAACTCCTGTGCTAGACTCCGCGCCGTTTTGTCGCGAGGCTTTAATTTTTCACAAGGAGTTGATCGTATGTGGCGTGTCGTCGTGATCCTCAGCGTAATGGCAATTTTCTCTGCGAATGCCGGTCATGCCGTTGATCCGTCCGGCTACGGCCAGGCGGGCGGTGAATTCGACATCAAGATTCCGCGCGTGCCGGCCGGTGAGTTGGCGGAGGCCAAGGCTTTGAAGTCGCCCTTCCAGTCCGCGCCGGAGATTTTGGCCGAGGGCAAGGAAATATTTTTAGGCCGCGGCACCTGTTTTCAGTGCCACGGGCCGGAAGGCAAGGGCGATGGCGGGGCCGCGAAGGTGCTGCCGATTCAGCCACGCAACTTCACCAACCCGCAGTTCAATAGGGTCCGGACTCCGGGTGAAATGATGTGGGTGCTCAAGAACGGCAGCATGGGGCAATCCGGGCGCGTGCCGGGGACCGGCATGCTGCCGATCGTCGGGCAGTTTCTCAGTGAAGAAGACGGTTGGAAAGCGCTGCTGTATGAGCGGAGCCTCGGGGAAGCGAAATAGAAGTGATCAGTGATGAGTGACCAGTAACGAGAAATCGGAAGCCTCACGCATCACTCATTACTCATTACGCGTTACTTCCGCGCCACGCCCGTCTCCCGGGCGGCCTGGGCAACCGCCTGGGCTACCTGCGGAACCACCTGCTTATCAAACACGCTCGGAATAATGTAGTCCTCTGTAAGGGTGTTGCCGGGAATGATGCCGGCGATGGCGCGGGCGGCCGCCATTTTCATCGCATCGTTGATTTCGCGGGCCTGCACATCCAGCGCGCCGCGGAAAATCCCGGGAAACGCCAGCGCATTGTTGATCTGGTTCGGATAGTCCGACCGGCCGGTGGCAAAGATCCGGCAGCGTCCCATGGCCAGTTCGGGCTTGATCTCCGGGTCCGGGTTGGCCATGGCAAAGACGATGCGATCGGAAGCCATCAGGTCGAGGTCTTCGGGCTTCAGCAGATCGGCTGTAGACAGCCCGACGAAAACATCGGCTCCCTTGAGCGCATCCTGGAGTGTGCCTTTCGGGCGGTCGCGGTGCACACAGGACAGTAAGTTGTCGCGGCAGGCAAGCAGACGTTCCGGCGGCTCGGCCATGATAATCCCCTGCCGGCCGCATCCAATGATCTGCCGTGCGCCGGCGGTGAGCAGCATCCGGCAGCAGGTCAGGCCCGCCGCGCCCAGCCCGTTCACGACGATCCGAATTGTTTCGATCGGTTTCTTGACCACCTTCAGCGCATTCATCAGGCCGGCCAGGGTCACGACCGCCGTGCCGTGTTGATCGTCGTGCATGACCGGAATGTCGAGCGACGCTTTCAATCGCTGTTCGATGTCAAAACAGCGCGGCGCGCTGATGTCTTCGAGATTGATGCCGCCGAAGCCCGGTGCAATGCCCTGTACGATCCGCACAATTTCATCCGCGTTTTGCGTGTTGAGGCAGATCGGCCAGGCGTCGATGCCGGCCATCTCCTTGAACAGCATCGCCTTGCCTTCCATGACCGGCAGCGCGGCTTCAGGGCCGAGATTGCCGAGGCCGAGGACGGCCGAGCCGTCCGTCACAACGGCGACGGTGTTGCTTTTCGTCGTGTAGAGATAGGCTTTCGACTTGTCCTTGGCGATGGCTTCGGAGACGCGTCCGACACCCGGCGTGTAGACCAGCGACAGCACGCTGCGGGAATTCAAGGCCAGCTTGCTCTGGACGCCGATTTTGCCACCCTGGTGGACCTGAAAAACACGGTCGGGCACAGGCAAAACACGGACGTGCGGAACAGATTGCAGCCGCTTGACGGCTCGGCTTCCTTCTGTTTCATTTTGAACTTCGAAGGTAATATCGCGGACAATTTGCTCCGCATCGGCCGTCACCATGTCTACGGCGCCAAGATTGGCGCCCTCCTCTGCCAGTGCCGCAGCCACTTGGGCAAAGACGCCGGGGCGGTTGTCGAGCGCGACCCGAACGGTCATCTTGAAGCCTGATGGAGAGGACGGTTCATTCATCGTTGCTCACTCCAATTCTTCAGCATTATCACATGGTTTGAGCGTGGTTGCCTAGAAGTATCCACAGGCCGAATGCCGAATCACCACGTGTTGACTTTGCTTCAGCGTTCGATATACAGTTGCGCCTCACAGAGGGAATTGTCCCTTTGGCAGGCGATCACATTCTTAAGGAGGGGTCCGATGAAGAAGCTGTTGAGCGCAATGGTGATGGCAATGTTTCTGGTTGGATTCGTCGGCGGCGCATTTGCCGACGAGATGAAGGGTGACGCAAAGGGCGGCGAGAAAAAGGCCGAGAAGAAGGAAGAAAAGAAGGCGGAGAAGAAGGAGAAGAAGTAACTCCGTTCCTCTGTCGTTCTACATCGGCCCGCCCCCGGGACACCGGGCGCGGGCCGATGTGTTTCTGCCGTTGATTATCGTTTCTGAGCAGTGCTAGCTTGACCGCATGTCTGATTCGCAATCGAAGCGCGCTCCCAATCGCCTAATCCAGGAAACCAGTCCTTATCTGTTACAGCATGCCCACAACCCGGTGGACTGGCATCCCTGGGGGCCGGATGCCCTCACCAAATCCCGCGAATCGAACAAGCCCATTCTCCTGTCCATCGGCTATTCCGCCTGCCACTGGTGCCACGTCATGGAGCGCGAATCGTTCGAGAGCGAGCAGATTGCCACGCTCATGAACGAACACTTCGTTTGCATCAAGGTGGACCGCGAGGAACGTCCCGATCTCGACGAAATCTACATGCAGGCGACCCTGGCGATGAATAACGGTCAGGGCGGCTGGCCGATGACGGTCTTTCTGACGCCCGAACAGGAGCCGATTTTTGCAGGCACCTATTTTCCTCCGGCGGATCGCTGGGGCCGGCCGGGGTTTGCGTCGGTCCTGACCAAAGTTGCCGAGTTTTGGCGTAAAGACCCGGACGGCCTGCGCCGCCAGGCCGGCGACATCACGAAGCAGCTCAGGCAGTCCATGCAGGTGGCCTCCCCCGTCTCCGTCGGCGAGGCGGAACTGGACGCCGCCGTCAGCCAGTATGCGGACGAGTTCGACTCGCAGTTCGGAGGATTCGGCCGCGCGCCAAAGTTTCCACCCGCCACCGGCCTGTCGTTCCTGTTACGCCATCATCACCGCACCGGCGACACGCAGACGCTGACGATGGTCACGAAGACGCTCGATGCCATGGCTGCCGGCGGTATGTACGACCATATCGGCGGCGGCTTCGCCCGCTACTCGACCGACGAACGCTGGCTCGTGCCGCATTTCGAAAAGATGCTCTATGACAACGCCCTGCTCGCGCAGACCTACATCGAAGCCTGGCAGGCCACGGCCAATCAGCACTACCGGCGGGTGGCGATCGAAACGCTCGATTACATTCTGCGCGAGATGACTTCGCCGGACGGCGGGTTCTATTCAGCCACCGATGCAGATTCTGAAGGCGTTGAGGGGAAGTTCTTCGTCTGGACGCCGGAAGAGATTCGAGCCGTTGTCACGAACGAGGACGATGCCACGCGCTTCTGTTCCTATTACGATATCACGCCCGGCGGCAATTGGGAGCACAAGAGCATTCCGAATACGCCGGAGCCGATTGAGACAGTCGCGGCTCATCTGAGGATTTCACCCAGGGAATTGCAGGCCACCATTGACCGAGTGAAGCCGCTTGTCTATACCGCGCGCGTCAAGCGAGTGCCACCGGGACTGGACGACAAGGTCCTCACTGCCTGGAACGGCATGATGATCAGCGCGATGGCGGAAGGCGCGCGCGCGCTGGGCGACAGCCGGTATCTGGAAGCGGCGGAGGAAGCAGCCGACTTTCTCCTGCGCACGATGAAACGTCCCGATGGCGGACTCTACCGAACCTATCGGGCCGGGAAAGCGCACTTGGACGCTTGTCTGGAAGACTATGCCTATCTGGCCGGGGGGTTGATCGATCTCTATGAAGCCGGCGCGCACGAAGGCTATCTGGATGAAGCGGTCCGGATGGCCGAACGCATCCTCGCGGATTTTTCCGATGTGCAGGATGGAGGGTTTTTCACGACAGGCAAGAATCACGAGTCGCTGATCCTGCGCAGCCGCGAAGGGCCGGACGGCGCGACGCCGAGCGGCAATGCCGTCGCGGCGTCGGTCCTGGCCCGTCTGTCGTTTCATTTTGCGAGAGAGGACTTTCGCGAGGCCGCGTCCAACGCCATTCGGGTCTATGGCCGGCAGATGACGCGCTATGGCCGTGCCTTTGCCAAGAGCCTGTGTGTCGTGGATCTGCTCTTGCGCGGGCCGGTCGAGTTGGCGTTCATTGGCAGCCCGGCTGAGCTTGGCTACGAAGCGCTCCGCGCGGAGGTCAATCGCCGGTATCTACCGAACCGCATCATCGCCCAGCACGACCCTCAAGGACCGGACCCGGACCATCCGCTGACCAAAGGGAAAACACTGGTGAAGGGCAAGGCGGCTCTCTATATCTGCCGGAATTTTTCCTGCCAGGCGCCGACCACCGAGCCGGCAAGGATCGAAGCTGCGTTAACCGAACAGGCGTGACCTGCGTGCTGAACGGCATGCGGACGTCATCCTATGTGGCGGATCCGCTGGCTGTGTTAGCGTGGGCACCACTCCCAGACGTGCGCCTTGTCTACAAGGCCGTGCAGGCTACACGCTGACCATATTCCGCCAACCGGACGGATGTTTCAACACAGTCAACTGATTGTGACGGCGCGGTTAACTCTTTCTCGCCCGCCGCTGTCCGCCGCGCAGTATTAACAATCTTGTAACAAGCCGGCTATGGAGCCGTCACAGACGGCCTGTAGAACTGATTGCGATAGGCGCAGCGTGTGTACAAGGATGGAGGAAGATCTGATGAAGCAATCGTGGATGACTAAGACTGGCATCGGGCTCTCAGCGGCGGTCTTGATTGTCGGCATGCCCGGTCTGGCTGGTGCCGAGGATGCGCCGGCAGGCAGAACGCCCGCGGTAACCCAGGCGGGCAGCCCGCCATCTGCACCGGGGGGTATGACTCATCAAAGTGGATCGTCCATCGAAGCGACGTCACTCGAAGATCTGATGCTTGAAAAGGGCCTGATCACCATGGACGACTGGATCAGGATCAAGGCCGAAGAGGAACGGAAGTTTTCCGAGCGGCAGGTGATCGCCGAGTTCACCGGAAGCCCGCGCTGGTATGAGCGCATTACCATGTTCGGCTACGGGATGATGCGGTATAATCCGACCCTCTCCACGACCAAGCCGATCAGCAACTACCATGACCGGTTCATTGGAGACGATCAGGGATTTGGCTTTCGCCGGATTCGGTGGGTCTTTGCCGGTCAGGTTTCCGAGCACGTGTCGGTCTTCTTCCAGCCGGACTTTGCCACCAACCTGAGCGGCAACCCGTTTGTGCTGTCCATGCGAGACGCATTCGGCGACTACACCTTCGACAAGGACAGGGAATTCAAGGTCCGGTTGGGGCTCCAGCGCGTTCCCTGCTCATTCGATAACTGGCAGGCCAGCCGGGTCCGCATGGCCATCGACCGTGCTGATGCCACCAACAGTTGTCAGTCCAGCGAGCGTGACACGGGGGCGTCTTTCATGTGGACACCAAAACATGCGCAAGTCCGTTTCAAGCAGATGCTGGACTATATGTACGGCCCCGGCGACTACGGAGTCCTCGGTGTCTGGGTCTATAACGGCCAGGGGGCCACTGCCAATGAGGCCAATGCGGACAAGCATGTGGCGGTTCGTCTGGCCTACCCGCTCGAGCTGCCCGGTGGACGTCTGATGGAAGTCGGGTTGAACGCCAACCGCGGCATGTTCAATGTGGCCATGGGCACGGCCCCGACAGGGACGAGTGCGACTACCACGCTTTACTCCTTCAACCAAAGTGGAACCACGGCTGCCCGTAATTATCGAGACGAGCGGTTGAATGCCTACATCTATCTGCCGCCCCAGCCCTGGGGGTTCATCGCCGAGGGGGTGGTTGGACGCGGGCCTGAGCGCGACGGCCGAGGCGTGGTACGTGACCGCGCGCTGAACGGAGGCTATGCCCAACTGCACTATCAATGGAAGTACTCGGATACGGCGCTGGCCAATTTCTACAGCCGGTATCAGTACTACAATGGTGGCATCAAGTTCCTGGCCGGTGCGCCGAGTGATCGCGGCATGCAGGAGGTCGAAACAGGCATTGCGTGGCAGCCGGATCCGCAGTGGGAATTCACGCTGGCGTATACCTTCGCCCACAGGCCCAACACGTCGCTCAGCAATCTGTCCACGGCCACGGTTCCGGGCAATCAGTTCACCGCCGACGCGAATTTATTGCGGATGCAGATGATCTGGTTCTGGAACTAATCAGGCGGCAATGGATTGTTGGTTATGGGTGATGGGCAGGAAGAAGACTCCAGCCTGTCGCCCATTGCCTAGTGACCGGATGGAAGCCGCTTGAGATCGATCACCACCATCTTCGACTCGTCCACGTAGCCTTCGTACTGATCCTGCGCTTTGGCCTGGGCGTTGGCGATCAGCGCCTCCTGAGGGCTGAAGCTCACCGAAAACTTGAACCGGGCGATTGCCATCAACGGACTGTCTCGCATATTGGGCGTGAAGGTATTCTCGTACTGCACACTGAGCGGAGAGGTTCGCGCGTTTGCCAATATGAGATAGAGATGGTTATTTCTGACAAATACGCCACCTGACGTAATCAGCACGCCCAGTCCCGGATCTCTCCCGGCCAGATAAAATGTTGCGAGGTCCTTTGGAGAGGCTTTTTTCAGCGCCTGCGAGAGAGTGGAAGCCAGAAAGACCGATTCGGCAGGGGTAAACGCAGGCGACGTTTCTTTTCCGGCAAACGCGCCGAAGCCGCCGATGACATCCCTCCCCTGCAACCGTATGCCGCTCAGGATCGTCGCAATGTGGCCCGGCTCGAGGGAGACCGGGTGGCTATGCCCGGCGCCTGCCCTCGAATCGAATTGCAGTGCAATCACGTTCCGATCGTCTTCGTAGACTTTGATGGGAGCCGGACCGGCTCCGCACCCTGTCAGGAGTATCCCGATGACCACACCGGCACATCCGAGGCAACTCGCGTGAGCCCGGAACATCATCATGTCCTTTCTATCGCGCGCGAATGAGGTACAGTGTACGGAACGAGGTTCTAAAACACAACGCGCCGGAGTTCAGAGAACCCCGGCGCGTTTGTGCGGCAACTCACTGTCATCGAGTGCCGGCTGCCAGCTGCATCCCTTCCGTCGTCATGGCGGAGGTGACTGCGCCGGTCAGTGCATGCAGATTCTTGGCGACCTGGTGGGCCGGCAAGGGATAGGCGCCCGCCTTGGCCACCATCTCCTGCCCTTCGCGGCTGTTGGCGAACTTCAGGAACTCCAGCACGGCCGGGTCCAGCTCGCCCTTTGAATCCTTCTTGGCATACAGATAGAGCGAGCGGCTTAATGGATAGGTTCCATTGGCAGCCGTTTCAATCGAAGGCGCGACGAACGGCATGCCCGTCTTTTCAGCCAGGGGCAGGATGCGGACGGTCGAAGCCTGGAACCCGATGCCGGCATAGCCGATGCCCAGCACATCACGGCTCAGCGCCAGGATCTCCGAGGCAGGTCCGCTTTCTTCGCGGACATCGGTACGCATCTCTCCTTTCAACAGCGCTTCCTGAATAAAGAAGGTTCTCGTGCCTGAACGCTTGTCCTGCCCGTACAGATGAATCGGCTGGGAGATCCATTCGTTGCCTGCGCCTGCCTGCCCCCATGTTTTGATCTCTTCCGGCAGGCCTCGTTTGCGATCCCGGCTGAACATGGCGTCCAGCTGCTCCAACGAGAGCCCCGCAATGGGGTTCTGTCGATTCACGTAAACCGCCACGGCATCGAGTGCAATGGGGATTTCCGTGACATCGTATCCGTACCGTGACGCGAAGTCTTTGCGCTCCGCGTCGGTCAATGCGCGGGATGATGCCAGCAGCGCAATGCCGCCGGAGACTTGATGGCCGCCTTTTGGGCTTCCGTCACCGCGCCGGATCGTGGATTGATCTTGAATGAAGCCCATGAGAGCCGCATCCGTTCCGCCACCCTGAACGGCAATCTTGATGTCGGCCTGGTACTGCCGGAAGGCCGAAGCAATCTTGGCCACGATCGGCAGCAACGTATCCGATCCGGCGACCACAAAGGCGCCGGACACGCCGGCCTTGCCCATATAGGAACTGATTCCCGACTCCACCACCGGGCGGACTGGACCAGGCCCGGACACCTCTGCAAGACTGTCCGCAGGCATTCCCAGCAGGCTCAGGCAGCCAAGAAGACTGCCCAGCATCGTGATCTGCACCGTGCGCATCATTGATCTCCTTCTCTTGCGTGAAAGTGGGCGCATGTAATTTATGCGCGCACTTTCCCATAAGGAGGTTGCCGATGAATAACCGTGTTGTTACAGAACTGTTAATTCTCAGGAGGCGGGATCAATCGCGCTTTTCCCGGAGGCGCCAGCCGGTTTTATTCAGGCAGCGATCGATGTGTTCCTGCAAGATCAGCTTCATGCCGCCTTGAAATTTTGGATTGTTGTACCCTTCTTCCTCGCACTTCCTGTAGTCGGTTGCATAGTCCGCCTTGGGGCGGTCCACGTTGACCCATTCGACCGACGAACAGCCGGTC
>Ga0247727_10009396_pt1 | contig 17750 bp, 9 predicted proteins | sample WisWelCaveWW1625_FD_202498 | JGI IMG/M metagenome (GOLD analysis project Ga0247727, IMG submission 202498) | Biofilm microbial communities from Wishing Well Cave, Virginia, United States - WW16-25 | ecosystem: Environmental > Aquatic > Deep subsurface > Groundwater > Cave microbial mat | place...
GTCCGGATTCGTCGCCAACCGCTGCGCAATCGGTCCCGCGCGGAAGTTCAATCCGCTGCCGGTCGTATGCGTGCCGCCGTTCAGGAACGGCATCGGCGTCATGTAAATCTTCTCCGGCATCATGAAGGACACGGTCTTGCCCGCTTCCAGCGCCACTTCCACCGGCTGTCCGGGCGGATTGCCGGCCGTCACGATGTTGACCGTATGCGGCACCGTGTCATGGACCATGACCGACAACTCCCGGAAGCTGCCGTTGACCGCATGACCCACCGGCTCGACGGTGCGAATGTCCGCCACCGGACCGCTCCGGATTTCCTTGCCGGTTGCCGGATTATGATACGTGGACCCGAACGGCTCGGCGATGAACGCGCCGAAGCCGCCATGCGGCCACGTGGTCGCGCCGAAGGCGTGGTCATGCCAGAACACCGTGCCCACGTCCGCATCCACCCAGAACCGCTGCCGGACGAACTCCACCGTCACGATGTCGTTCGCCGGATGATCGTTCTTCAGCGGACGCGTGAGCGTGATGGTATTGCCATTGATCTCTTTGATCCGGGCGACTTCGTTGCCCTTCACATTGTCCGCCCCGACCAGCAATTCCGTATTCACATGGAACTGGGCCGCGTTCTTGACTGTGATGCTCTTGGCCCCCTTCTTGGCCGCCGCCGTTATCGCCGAGTTCATCGGCGCCGGCAGGCCCTTCTTGTTCTTCTTCTCCAGCATCGTGAACGGCCGGACCGACTGCTCGTAGGAGAAGCCGGTGATCACGCCATCCGACGACTGGTTGTCGAACTGCAGGAAGTGCCAGTGCGTGTTGATCTTGGACGACTGGAAGTTCGTGTAATCGTCGTCGTCCCACTCGCTGGTCAGCGTCCAATCCAGACAATCGTAGATATTGCCGCGGACGACCAGCGGATATTTGAGATCGTCGTTCGCCCGAATCGCCGCTTCTTCGTCATGCAATACATAGATCAAGCCGTTCGGATCCACCACGGCCGGCTCCTTGCCCTGCGCCTTGGCCAGCTTGATCGGAAGTTTGATGAAATGGACGTTATAGCTCTTCCGTCCGGCGTTCTCCGGACACAGGCTCCAGCGCCCGCTCTCGCCCGGCTTCGCCTGCTCCAGGCTCGGCTCGCCGTCCTCGTCCCGGGCGATCATCTCCAGCCAGGGCGCGCCGGAGTGCCGCGGGGAGAACATCACCCGCTTGCCGAAATGCGGCGTCAAGTGCGGCCACGCCACCTTGCCCGTGGCGGGCTCGAAGGTGATCGGATGCCGCTTGCCCGGATGCGTGGACTTGTACTTGGGATTGTCGATCGTGCTCTCTTTCTCGCTCATCGCGCGGGGGCCTTCCCAGATCCAGTCCAGCACCGTCGCATCGTAGGAGACGATCTGGCCCTTCTCGTCGTCCTTGTGGCCTGGCTTGCCCTGTGGCGGCAACTGCATCTCGACCCAGTCGTTGATGTTGATCACGGCCGGGTTCGACTTCCAGTTGCTCTTGCCCTTGTCCACGATCTGGAAGGTCTTGCCGAACCAATCCACGGTCTTGCCGACCAGCTTGTCGGACGACACACTGAACTTGATCCGACCCTTCCGGTCCGGCAGTTCGCGCAGGTCCGGCATCGTATCGTTGCGTTGGTCGCCAACCTGCATCGTGTTGTACACGCGCCAGTAGCCCCACATGCCCGCGACATAATGGTGCGCAACGTGGCAGTGGAACAGGAAATCACCCGCCAGTTGCTGGCAGAGACCCGAGCCGCACTCCGTCTCCAGATCGAGCGCCTCGGAAGGCCCGATCACTTCGACGTCCACGCGGTCCGTCTTGACGCGGATCACCGGATACTTCACCGGCCCGTTGGTCGCCGTGGCCCACAGGTTCATGTCGTCGATCGCCCGCGGGCTGCGCGGCCAGCGGATGGTGCCGCCGTGCGGATGGTGCGAGTGGAACACTTCCGACCCGCCGTGCACGAGGCGGAACTTGGCCGGATCGCCCATGTATGAACGGGGAATCGTCGGGGACGGATCGCCGAAGGTATAGGAGCTGTAGCCCATCGACTCGTCCTCGAAACCGAAGTACTCGTGCTGCACGTGCATATTATTGATGCCGAACGGCTCGCTGCGGTAGTTGATCGAGCGGCCGGCCGGGCGGTAGGCGTCCGTCAGCGGATCGCGCTGCGGGATGAAATCGCCCTTCTTATTATTGATGCGGAACGCTTCGTCGCCGTTCTCGTGGTAGATCAACACGAATTCCCGGAAGTCCGGGCCGGTCCCGTTCTTGATGATGACCTGCCAGCCGCTCCGCGCCGGCGTCGGATCGCCCGTGCCCAGCGGCTCCAGATACTCCGAGCCCTTCGGTTCCACGACGAAGGTGCCGAACATGCCCAACACCGTCAACTCACGGTCGTTGCTGAAACTGTGGAACTGCCGGCCGCCTTCCTGCGTCGCCGGATGGATGTACCATTCCAGATCGGCCGCCTTGTCCTTGGCCACGATCGAATCCGGGTTGGTCGTCGTCGCCGGCTTGCCGGTGGCGCTCACGACCATGCTCGAGCCGTGAATATGGAGGCTCACATCCTCGCCGCCCTCGAGCTTGTTCTGGAGCTTGATCTTGACGCAGTCGCCCTGGTTGCCGCGGATCACCAGCGGCTGAATCCACTGGGCCTGCACGCCGGGCAGCACCGCGCCGGGGTCATAGCCTTCCTTCTCGCGGGCTTCCGTATTCTTCTTTTCTTCCGCGCGAACCTTCTCGAGGTTCTCGGTCAGCACGTACATATAACCGGGATAGAAGTCCAGCCACGTGTTGAGCGTGATCTCTATGTTGATCGCCGACACATCGTAGGCCCGGACCGGAGCTCCGGCCGGGCAGCGGCCTCCCTGCATGACCGGTTCCTGACGCGGGTCCGAGACGAGCAGCATGTCCTGCCCGCCGGCCCCATACTGGTGCATCATGGACATGTTATTGAAGGCGCCGCTCGTATGCTGCACCTGGGCATCCTGCTCCATCTGGCGCATGACGCGCTGATGCTGCATCTCCACCTGGAACGAACGCTCCGCGCGCCCTTCCTTGGCGTCTTCGACAATGGTCTGGCCCTTGAGTTTTTCGGCCCACTCCGGCGTCTGGTGCGTCATCCCCGCCTGATGGGTATGGGATGCCGGCGTCTCAGCCGAGACCGCCACCGGGAGCATCGCGAATGCGCCGATGGCCAGCCAGCCGAACGGGCGGACAACTGAAGAGAAAATGGGATGTAACATGGACCGGCCTCCTTGAAATGGAAATGACATGACAGGCTTTGTGAATAAGTTTTGGTTACAGGATGGACACTGGCGGGAACGACCCGGCCTGTGGCACGTAACCGGTTAATCGCCTCCAAAACACATTCTGATGAATAGAATATAAATACGACCCTACGATACTCAAGTCGCCCGATTCATGTCAATCCCTTTTTGGCCCTTTTGGCCCCATTTTGAGAACGGAACGTCCGCGCGGCGACGGCACGCAAAGAACTTTCTCGCGAGGCCCAATCTTATGCCATAATGGGGTCCAATGTTCTTGAAGCGTCTGCTCGTCGGGTCTCCCCTCAAAACCGCCCAGGCCGCGCACGAACGGTTGTCCAAGACCGTCGCGCTGGCCATCTTTTCGTCCAACGCCATTTCCTCCGTGGCCTATGCGACCGAGGAAATTCTGCTGGTCCTGATCCTGGCCGGCACCGCGGCCGTCTTTTGGTCCATTCCCATCAGTCTGGCCATTGTATTTCTGGTCGGCGTGCTGACGATTTCCTACCGCCAGATCATCCATGAATATCCCGAAGGAGGCGGCGCCTACATCGTGGCCCGCTCCAACATCGGCGAGTGGTCGGGGCTGATCGCCGCCGCCGCCCTGATGATCGATTATGTGCTCACGGTCGCGGTCAGCGCCGCGGCCGGCGTGGCGGCGATCACCTCGGCAGTGCCGTCGCTTTTCGAGCATCGCATCGCCATCGGTCTGGTGGCGATCGTGCTGATGGTCATGGTCAACCTGCGCGGCATTCGCGAATCGGGCATGGTGTTCGCCATCCCCACCCATCTGGCCATCGTGGTCCTGCTGGGCATGGTGGGCGTGGGCATCGCGCAAATCCTGCTCGGACACACCCAGCCGGTTTCTCCGCAGGCCGGTCCCGATGGGGCTCCCATCGTCGAAAGTCTCTCGGCCTTTCTCGTGCTGCGGGCCTTTGCAGGCGGCTGCACGGCCGTCACCGGAATGGAAGTCATCTCGAACGGCGTCAAAGCGTTCCGCAAGTCGGAGCCCCATAATGCCTCGGTCACCATGCTCGTCATGTCGCTGATTCTGGCGACCCTCTTCATGGGGATCAGCGCGCTGACCTACTACTACGGCATCATTCCCAAAGCGGACGAGACGGTCGTCTCCCAACTGGCGCGCACTATTTTCGGCGGGGGGGCTCTCTACTACCTGGCGCAGATCTCCACCATGATTCTGCTGATCCTGGCGGCCAACAGCGCCTTCACGGGCTTCCCACACCTCGCGTCCATTTTGGCCAGGGACGGATTCATGCCGCACCAGATGGCGTCCTTCGGCGACCGGCTGGTCTTTTCCAACGGCATCACGATCCTGGGCGCCCTGGCCGTGCTGTTGCTGGTGCTCTTTCAAGGCGACACCCACGCGCTGATTCCGCTCTATGCCGTGGGCGTGTTCGTCTCCTTCACCCTGTCGCAGGCCGGCATGGTGAAGCGCTGGCTGACCAAGAAAGGCCCGCACTGGAGAAAGAAGCTCGCGATCAACGGCGTCGGCGCCGTCACGACCGGCGTGGCCACGCTGATCATCGGCGGTACCAAGTTCATGCACGGCGCCTGGATCGTCGTGGCCCTGACCCCGCCGATCATCATGTGCTTCCGGGCCATCCGCGCCCATTATATTGCCGTGGACGAACAGATCACGCTCGAGCGCGACCATCGCCCACCGGTGCCGCGCAAGAATATCGTCATCATTCCGATCAGCGGCGTGAACCGGGCCGTCATCCGCGCCGTGGACTATGCGCGCAGCCGCGGGACGGACATCCGCGCCGTGCTGGTGGCCGTGGACAAGGAACACACGGCCAAGAGTGAAATCCAATGGGCCCAGTGGGGCTGCGGCGTGCAACTGGTCGTGCTTCCATCCCCCTATCGCTCCGTGATGATCACCCTGATGGATTATATCGAAAACACGCTGGAGAAGGACCCGCACAGCTGGGTGACCGTGGTTATCCCGGAAATCCTTCCCGCCCGGTGGTGGCAGAATATTCTGCACAACCAGCGCGCGCTCATGCTGAAAGGCGCGCTGCTGTTCAAGGATCGGGTGGTCCTCACGGACGTGCCGTTCCATCTCGAGAGGTGACCGTGAAGCGTGAAGCGTTAAGCGTGAAGCGCAAAAAATGGCTTCTGAACTTTTGCCTGTTGACTGTTGCCTTGTGCCTGACGCTGGCGACACAGCCGGCCTTGGCGTTCAAAATTCTGGAGCCGGCTGAAAACGCCTCGCTGAAAGCCGGGCAGCCGGTCACCGTCAAAGCGGACGTGGGACGGGAAGCGGGTATCGTCAGCGTGAAATATTTCTGGTACCGCGAGATGGACGAGACGCTCGTCGAGCAAGACGAGGCCAAGGGCGGGTCGGACAAAGGGGGCATGCACTTGGTCGAAAAGTACTGGCAGAAAGACTTCGTCTACGGCAGCAACGTCGTCGCGGTCGCAGCACTCATCGCCACAGTGGACAGCAAGCCGCCGTATGGCGGTCCGCTCATGGTCCCGAAAGGAGCGATCGGCACGGTGCGTTTGCTGGCCGTCGCGGAAATCTCGCGCGGCCGGCTCGGTAGCCGCACGGTATTCGATGAGATCCTGCTGCAGGTGGACCCGGGCGCCGAACTGGCGAGCATCGACTTTGAAACCGACAAGCCGTTGCGCCTGGGCCGTGCCGGCCAGGCGGCCACCTACGGGCAAATTGATTCGCTCGGCAAGACCTTCGAGTTGCCGGTGGTCGGCTCCTTCGCCGATGGTGTCGAGCGGGCGATCAGCACGCCCTCGACCGGATCGCAGTATGCGTCGTCCAACGACAAGGCGATCAAAGTCCTCTCCGAGGGTCTGCTCCAGATCGCCGGCAACGGCAAGACCGTGCTCACCGTGGCCAACCGAGGTAAACAGGCGTCGCTGGATGTCTCCGTTGAAGTCAACACCGAACCCAACGAGGTGCCCATCGCCGACGCCGGGCCGAACAAAACCGTGAAGGCCGGCACCAAAGTGAAGCTCGGTGGTTTGAAGAGCCGCGATCCGGAAGGCGAAGCGCTGTTTTATCAGTGGAGCCAGATCCGCGGCAGCAAGATCGCCCTGCTGGATTTGAACATGGCCGAAGCGTCGTTCCTCGCCCCGCAGGTCTCTGAAAAACGGCTGTATCGGTTTAAACTGCGCGTGACGGATAAGAAGGGGGCGGATTCAGCGCCAGCTTACGTGGACGTCATCGTAGAACCTTGACGGCTGCTGAAAACGGCCCCCAACTTCGTTCTCGGCTCGCAAAAGTCCTCAACGTACCCCAGAGGGTACGCCTCCGGCTCTTGCCTCGCCTGCGGCCTCGTTGGATGACCGTTTTGAGCAGCCTCACTAAAAAGGCTCCTGCAAATCTTTTTCTTCATGCCTAATACGAATCCTACCCCTCCAGAACATCCTCCTATACGCGGCGCGACTCCTCCAGGCCTCTATGGGTTTGAAGACGAAACAGGCGAGCCGGTAGTAGGCGGTGAAGCCGTTATCCCCCTCTTGGAATTGATTGAAAGCCGTAGATACCAGTTGATTGGAACCGGATTCTTCATAACAAGTTCTGGAGTATTTGCTACTGCCAAACATGTACTCATAGCTGCCCATGAACGTGGCCACAGTATTTTCACTTGGCAACTGATCCCTCAAAATCAGTGGCTGATTCGGCCGGTTCTTCAGTTCAGTTACCACGACACTGCGGACGTTGCGATAGGGATCCCCTCTCAGGCTATCCACAAAGAAACCGGAGAAAGGCTCATTGACACGCGTGTGAGGCTGACGACGAGAGTACATGCAGTCGGAGACCTTGTGGCTACTTACGCCTATCCGGACACAATTATTCAGGCAACCGAAGAAGGTCAGGTCCTTTCTTTTAACCCTCAATTCTATGAGGGGCGAATCATTGAATACCTGCCGAATGGACGGGATAGTGTGATGTTGCCAGGTCCGTGCTATCGCACCGATATGGTCATCCATCATGGTGCCAGCGGCGGACCAGTTGCTGGACCTTCTGGAAGAGTATTCGGTATAAACTCGACGGGGTTTGACGGAACGGATGATTTCTATATTTCACGCATTGATGAGCTTCTATCGCTAGAAATTGTTGTTGAACAGGATCGTGGTGAGAGCATTACCATTCAACAACTGGCGGAACGTGGCGCTGTAATAATTGATCCTTAGAAAAGAAAACGGGGACATTCTATATTTTCGAGAGATTACTCCCGCGCAGGCCCATACGTTTCCCGCGCTATTGCTAGTTCCTTCCGATGCCGCTTGAGTTCCGCTCCATGCTTTGTTCGCAAGATCGCCCGTTCAAATGGTGCGATTCGTTTCCAGACCTTCTCGATCTCTCGTTTGAGTGAACTGACCAGTCCCCACCCTGCTGGAGTGAGCCAGCCGAGTGTGTGGGCGTGCGCCAGGTCTTTGAGCGAGTAGCGGACGGATTCGACTTCTTCGAGACATCGAAATCGCGCGCGGAGGAGTTGCTGGGGCGTGAGCGTCGCGTTGCCTGACTTGGCCCACGTGGAGAGCTTTTCGAAAAGAATTGCGCCCATGGTGAAGGTGAACGTGGCGTGGAGGATGCCGCGCAGCGGGCGGAGGCTGCGCCGCCAGGGAGAATAAAAGATTTCCTGATTCTGGTCCTTGTGATAGAGCGCCGCCTGCCGCAGCAGCAGATTCAAATGGTGGTGACTGTTTTCATGGATCAGGTCGTCAATCAGATCGAGGTCGTCCCGTTCGAAGCAATTAATAAAGGAGAGGCCTGGCCGGTGCCGGTAGCTGAAGCTGACGACGCCTTTCGCTTTGAGCGGCACAATCCGGTTGGTCAGGCGCGCGAGGTTGCAATAGCCTTCGGGCCAGGCCTGCTCGATCACCATGCGCGCCCGTTGTATCCGTTCAGCAACATTGCCCGTTGTCGGGACGATGCGGGCAGGCGTTTTGTCCTTCCTATATATAATGGTGGGGCCGAGGGCCAGGCCGCAGGGCCAGCGTGGACCCGGATGCTTGAGCCACTGCGTCGGCACTACCCGGCCTTGCCTGAGTTCGACCCGCGCCCCCTCCAAGCCAATGGCGACCCAACCGGATAACTCGGCCCGCTCGAAATTGGGGGCCAGATCGAACGGCGTGAGCTTTCCCCGCCGCTTGTGTTGCTCGAACCAGGACGAAGGCAGCCCCAGCACCAGAAACATGGATTCCTGCGTGACGCTCCGGGCCAGCCGCGTGCAGAGCGAAGACAGACGCGCAGGCAATCTGGCCGGTTCCGGCTTCCGGTTCGGGAACAACTCGTCCAGATAGCTGTGTTCGTAGAACTGCTCTTCGCAGGCGGCGAGGAAGGATTCGGCAAAGCTGGCGCGGAATTGTTCCTTGTTCAACTGCTGCTGCACATCCAGAAAATAGACGAGATCGTTCAGCTCCTCGATCCAGCCAACGACCTTCCAGTGCGAAAAATGCTCCAACCTGAGAGCCTGGCCGACGGCACGGAAATAGTCAGGGGCAAGGTGAAAGCGGCGCGTCTGGTCCCGATAGCGCCTGGTGAGTTCGTCGCACAGATCGAACAGGAGCCCGCGCATGGACAAACGAAACGAATCCTGGAGCGCGGCCAGCGCCGAATCATCGAACAGCCTAGAGGGTTTCAGCGCCACCCTGCTCTTTCATTGAGATGCCTGCGGAATCGAGCAGGTCGCGCCCGACCAGAATCGGCGCTTTGAAATGAATGGCGAGCGCGATGGCGTCGGAGGAGCGGCTGTCGAAGACTTGCGTGGTGTCTTTCGTCGCAACGGAGAGCGCGCCGAAATAGGTACTACCGTGCATGGTAATGACCACTTGCGTCACCTTCGCGTTCATTGTCGTCAGGATCGTGTGCATGAGATCGTGCGAGAGGGGCCGTTTCGTTTTTTCTCCGGTCAAGGCGCCGTGAATGGACAGGGCCACCGTCGGGTCCACGAAAACGGGAATAACTTTCTGCTCGGCCTTCAGCAGAACGACATGCCCGCGATCCGTGAGACGCACCTCGACGTGTTCGATCTTGACCTTGGGCGTCTCGGCTGCCGAACTGCCGAGTGACGATCCGATGATCAAGCCCACGGCCACCAACAGGATGAGCTGTTTCATGGCGTACCCCTCCATCCCTCGCTAGGCGCGAATGTACGCGTTCTCGTCTTTTTCGAATCCGATGACGGTTTCGGCCCCATGCCCGGTAATCACGCGTGTCTGTTCGTCCAGCGTGTAGAGCCGTTCCCGGATCGAGCGCTCGATCGCATTGAAATCGCCGCCCCACAGATCGGTGCGGCCGATCCCGCCGCGAAAGAGCGTGTCCCCGGCCAGCACGAGCTGCGCCGACGGAAAATGAAAACTCATCGAGCCGGGCGTATGCCCCGGCGTGTGCAGCGCGATGCCCGTGAGCTCGCCGACTCCGATTTGCTCTTCATCCTTAAGAAAATGCTCAGGCATGAGCGCCGGCGCCGAAGCTACGCCGAACAACTTGCACTGGACGTCCAATTTTTCCCACAGCAGCTTGTCCTGCTCGTGGAGGCAGAGCGTCGCGCCGGTTGCGTGCTTCAGTTCACTCGACGCCAGAAAATGATCGAAGTGCGCGTGCGTGTGCAGGATGCGCTCGACGGTGAGGCCCATCGCGCGCACCTCGTGCAGAATCTGCTCCACCGCCCCGCCGGGATCAACCACAATGGCTTTTTTCGTGACCGGATCGCCGATGATGGAACAGTTGCAGCCCAGCGGCGGCACCGGGAATGTTTTTACGATCATCGTGGTCTCATGCTATCGCCCGTGCACGGAGTTGGCAAGTCATGGACTGGTCAACGGCTCGTCTGGCCGGGCCATCCAGAGCACTTCCGTGTCGACGATCGTCGAGACCTTGCCGCGCCGATGGAGCCACACCAGAAACCCGCCGCCCGTGCCGTCCAGACGCTCTTCTTCCACATAGACCAGGGCTTGATCCTCGCGCCGGGTAAATCCGACGCGGGAGAATCGCAGGAGCCCGATGGTCGAGCGGGGCGCCTGGCCTTGGATAGACCGGCGGTCGACGGCGGGGATCGGCGCGAGCGACACCTCTGGCTCTTCCGGCATCCCGTCCATCACAAACCGGTACGGCACGCCGAAGTTGAACTTCCCGTCGAGCCGGGACGGCGCCTTCAACTTGAACAGAAAATCGTCCAGCAAGACGGGCGGCAGCCTGTTCTCGAAGACCTCCTGTTCCCCCAGGGATTCCCGGCTCAGGTATTCCCGCTCATTCTTCTTCATCCGCGCGACAGTCAGCCGTTCGATGACGACCATCGTGGTCTGGGAGGTGAGAAACTTGTTCAGCACGACCAGATCGTAGAGAGGATACTCTTCGGACGGAACCGGCGCCGGCTTTGTCTCGACACGGTCTGCGGCGCGGAGATCCGAGAACACTCCCATCGCCGACATCAGCATCATGGAGAAGACAAAGCCTGTGCGCACCGCCGATCCCATGGACGCAGGATAACGTGGCTGGCAGCCTTTTCCAACATCCTGTTACAATCCCGTCCCGATGCATCTCGCATGGACCTTGATTCTGGGCGGCGTCTTCCTGGCGGCAACCGGCGCGCCGCGCGTCGCCGCCCAATCGTCGCCTATGGCGCCTCCCCTGGCATCGCCCGTGGTGCCTCCCGTCGCGGAAGGCATGTCGAAAAACCTGCCGGGCCGCCTAGCCGGCATCGCCGGCCTCATCACCCCCTCACCGGCTATCACGATTGCAGCCGGCCGGTTCCTGATGGGTTCGACCCGTGTGGACGACGATCCCTATGGACTGCAGACCCAGTACGACGATACGGAACTGCCGCAACATAAAGTATGGCTCGATGCGTACGAAATCGACCGGGACGAAGTCAGTCTCGGCGAATACCTCGCGTTCCTCAGCCGGGATCGGCGCAGCGTCCCGGAAGAATTGCAACGGCTCATCTGGCACATGATCACGGTCCACGCAGCCACCGACGACGGCCTCAGCCGCTGGCCGGCACTCTACGTCACGTGGATCGAAGCGGCGGATTTCTGTCATTCAATCGGCAAACGTCTGCCGACCGAAGCCGAGTGGGAGAAAGCGGCGCGGGGGCCGGCAGGCAATCTCTTTCCCTGGGGCACGCAGGCGCCGACGGCCGGCCTGGCGGTGTTCAACCAGTATCACGTCCATGAAATTCCGCTCGTGCAGGCGGTCAGCAGCGGCGACGAGGGACGCAGCCCCTACGGCGTCCATCACATGGCCGGGAACGTGGCCGAGTGGGTACAGGACTGGTTCGGCTTCGACTACTATGCCGTCACGCCGGATCGGAATCCGCCGGGTTCCGGTGTCAGCCGCTATAAAGGCGTGCGCGGCGGCTCGTGGAAGAGCAAGCCGATGATGCTGCGCACCGCCACGCGCAGCGGCGCCTTACCCGACCAACGCTCCCCGACCATCGGCTTCCGTTGCGCGAGATCAGCCGCACGCCGGTGAGCCGGTTGACCGTTTTTTAATTAAGGGTGGAAGACGGGAACTGCAACTACGCTGCGGTCTTGGCGGATTTTCCGGCCCGGAGATAGGCATCCACGCCCGCGGCCATCTTGCGGCCCTCGGCAATCGCCCACACAATGAGGGACTGGCCACGCCTGGTGTCGCCGGCGGCGAAGACCCCCTCCACGCTGCTCATGAAGCGCTCGTCCACGGCGACGTTGCCCCGCGCGTCGTACTTGACGCCGAGGCTGTCGAGCAGGCCGTTCTTGACCGGGCCGGTAAAGCCCATCGCGAGCAGCACGAGACCCACATCCATCTCAAAGTCGGTGCCGGGCATCGGCGTGAACTTGCCGTTTTCGAACGCCACACGGTGCGCGTGCAGTTTCTCCACCCGCCCGTTGCGGCCGGTAAATTTGGTGGTCGACACGCTCCACTGGCGATCGCACCCTTCTTCATGGGCGTGCGACGACCGGAGTTGCATCGGCCAGAGCGGCCAGGGCGTGGAGCCGGCCCGCTGCGGCGGAGGCTCCGGCAACAACTCAAATTGATGCACTTCGGCGCATTCCTGCCGGTGCGTCGTGCCCAGGCAGTCCGAGCCCGTATCGCCGCCGCCGATGATGACGACCTTCTTGCCCTTGGCCGTGATCGGCTCGTCGGAAAGCTGATCGCCGGCGTTGCGCTTGTTCTGCTGCGTCAGATAATCCATCGCGGGGTGGATGCCTTTGAGCTCACGCCCCGGTATCGGCAACTCACGCGGCTGCTCGGCCCCCATGGCGAGACCGATTGCGTCGTATTTCCGGCGCAACTCTTCTCCACCGATGTCCTTGCCGACCGTCACGCCGGTTTTGAACTCGACCCCCTCGGCTTTCATCTGCTCCAGCCGGCGGTCGATCACCCACTTTTCCATCTTGAAGTCTGGAATACCATAGCGAAGCAGTCCGCCGATGCGGTCGGCTTTCTCGTACACGGTCACGCTATGGCCGGCGCGCGCCAGTTGCTGCGCCGCGGCCAGACCGGCCGGGCCGGACCCGATGATCGCAACCGTTTTGCCGGTGCGCGACACGGACAGGATCGGCTGGACCCAGCCCTCGTCGAATCCTTTGTCTATGATGTTCCACTCGATGACGCGGATGGACACCGGATCGCTGTTGATCCCGAGCACGCAGGCCGACTCGCAAGGCGCCGGGCAGAGCCGCCCGGTGAACTCCGGGAAGTTGTTCGTCGTATGCAGCGCCTTCAGCGCATCCTGCCAGCGGCCACGATGGACGAGGTCGTTCCATTCCGGAATCAAATTCACGACCGGACAGCCGTTCGGCGTGCTCTGACAGAACGGCACGCCGCAATCCATGCAGCGCGCGCCCTGTGTCTGAAGCTTGTCGTCCGCAAAGGGCTCGTAGAATTCCTTCCAATCCTGAACGCGCAGCTCGACCGTGCGGCGCTTGGGGCCCTCGCGGGCGAATTTCATGAAGCCTTTCGAGTCCGCCATCTCAGTTCACGCCTTCACGGTTTTGTGCGCCCGTTCCTTGGCCGCCGCCTTCTTGCGCTCCGCGAGCACGCGCTTGTAATCGACCGGCATGATCTTTTTGAACTTCGGCAGCATCGCGTCCCACTCATCCAGCACCTTCTTCGCCTTGCGGCTGCCGGTGTACTTCAGGTGTCGCTCGATCATGTCGCGCAGGATCTTTTTATCCTCGGCCGCCGCAACCGATTCCAATTCGACCATGCCCACGTTGCAGCGTTGCTCGAATTTCCCGTCTTCGTTCAGCACGAACGCGATCCCGCCGGACATGCCCGCCGCGAAGTTGCGCCCCGTCGTGCCGAGGACCACCACCACGCCGCCGGTCATGTATTCGCAGCCGTGGTCGCCGGTGCCCTCGATGACCGCCTTCACGCCGCTGTTGCGGACCGCAAACCGCTCGCCCGCCGTCCCGTAGAAATAGCCTTCGCCCTGCGTCGCGCCGTAGAGCGACGTGTTGCCGATGAGGATCGTTTCTTCCGGCGTGTAGGTCGCGTCTTTCGGCGGATAGACGATGATCCGCCCGCCGCAGAGTCCCTTGCCGAGATAATCGTTGGACTCGCCTTCCAGTTCCAGGGTGACGCCCTTCGCGAGGAACGCGCCGAACGACTGGCCGGCCGATCCGGTGAATTTGATATGGATGGTGCCGTCCGGCAGCCCGTCCAACCGGTACTTCCTGGCAATCCGGCTGGAGAGAATCGTCCCCACCGTGCGGTTGACGTTGCGGATCGGCAGATCGAGCTTCACCGGCTTCTTCTTTTCAATCGCCTCCGCGCATAGCTCGACCAGCTTCCAGTCCAGCAGGCCGTCGAGGCCGTGGTTCTGCTTCTCCACCCAGTGCGTCGCAATCTCGTCACCGACCTCCGGGCGATGCAGCAGCGCCGAGAGATCGAGGCCTTTCGCCTTCCAGTGATCGATCGCCTTCTGCGCCCTGAGCTTGTCCGTGCGCCCGATCATCTCTTCGAACCGGCGGAAGCCCAGTTGCGCCATCAACTCGCGGACCTCTTCGGCCACGAAGAAGAAATAATTCACCACGTGCTCGGGCTGGCCGGTGAACTTCTTGCGCAGCTCCGGATCCTGCGTGGCCACGCCGACCGGGCAGGTGTTGAGATGGCACTTGCGCATCATGATGCAGCCCTCGACGATCAGCGGCGCGGTCGAGAAGCCGAATTCCTCGGCCCCCAGCAGCGCGGCGACGACGACGTCCCGACCGGTCTTCAACTGGCCGTCCGTTTCCACACGGATGCGCCCGCGCAGATTGTTCAGCACCAGCGTCTGTTGCGTCTCCGCCAGGCCGAGCTCCCACGGAACACCCGCATATTTAATGGAGGAGAGCGGCGAGGCGCCCGTGCCGCCACTGTCCCCGCTGATCAAGACCTTGTCGGCCTTGGCCTTGGACACACCCGCGGCGACAGTCCCAACCCCGACCTCGGAAACCAGTTTCACTGAGACTTCCGCCTCGGGATTGGAGTTTTTCAGGTCGAAGATCAACTGTGCCAGATCCTCGATCGAATAGATGTCGTGGTGCGGCGGCGGCGAGATCAGCTGCACACCCGGCGTGGCGTACCGCAGGCGGGCGATGATCTCGTCCACCTTGTGGCCCGGCAACTGGCCGCCCTCGCCGGGCTTCGCGCCCTGCGCCATTTTGATCTGCAGTTCCTTCGCGTGCACGAGATAATCCGTCGTGACGCCGAACCGCGCCGAGGCGACTTGCTTGATCGCGCTGTTCTTGGAATCGCCGTTCGGCAGCGTGACGAACCGCTCCGGATCTTCGCCGCCCTCGCCGGTGTTGCTCTTGCCGCCGATGCGGTTCATGGCGATCGCCAGCGTCTCGTGCGCCTCCTTGCTGATCGCGCCAAATGACATGGCGCCGGTCGTGAAGCGCTTGATGATCTCCTTCGCCGGCTCGACCTCCTCCAGCGGAACCGGTTTCGGCAGTGTCTTCAGGTCGAGCAGGCCGCGGATGTTCGAGCGGCACCGGCTCTCGTCGTTCACGAGCGCCGAAAATTCCTTGAACGTCTGGTAGTTCTTGTTTTGCGTCGCGTGCTGGAGCTTGTAGATCGTGTCCGGATTCCAGTTGTGATGCTCGCCCTGCACGCGATAGTGCACCTCGCCGCCAAAGTCGAGATGGCGGATCGGCGCCGGCTGGTAGGCTTGTGCGTGGCGGCGCAGCGATTCTTCGCCGATCTCGCGGATGCCGATGCCCTCGATGCGGGACGGCGTGCCGGTGAAATACCGATCGATGAGCTGGCGGTTGAGCCCGATGGCCTCGAAAATCTGCGCGCCGCAGTAGGATTGCACCGTGGAGATGCCCATCTTGGAGAAGATCTTGAGCAGGCCCTTGTTGATCGCCTTGATGAATTTGCTCTCGGCCGTCGTCGCGTCGATCCCTTCCGGCAGATAGCCGTCCCGCTCCATGTCCACGAGCGACTCGAAGACGAGGTACGGGTTGATCGTCCCCGCGCCGTAGCCGATGAGGCAGGCGAAGTGATGGACGTCGCGCGGCTCGCCGGTTTCGAGAATCAGGCCGACTTCGGTCCTCGTGCACTCGCGCACGAGATGGTGGTGGACGGCGGAGATGCCGAGGAGGCTCGGGATCGGCGCCCATTCGTCGTTCACTCCCCGATCGCTCAGGATCAGGAACTTGTAGCCCTCCTTGATGGCCTGCGACGCCTCGCGGCACAGCGTGTCCATGGCCGTACCAAGTCCGTCCGGCCCTTCGCTCACGCGGAACAGCATCCGGAGCGTTTTGCTTTTAAAGTACGGGTCGGCCAGATCGCGGATCTTCTGTAAATCTCCGTTGGTCAGGATCGGCTGCCCGACCTTGATGCGGCGGCAGGACTCCGGCTGCTCGTCCATCACGTTCGGCTTGGGACCGATGTTGGTCACCAGCGACATGACGAGCTGCTCGCGGATCGGATCGATCGGCGGATTGGTCACCTGCGCGAACAGCTGTTTGAAATACTTGAACAGCAGTTGCGGTCGCTCGGACAGCACGGCCAGCGGCGTGTCGGTCCCCATGGACGAGACCGGTTCTTCGCCGGTGACGACCATCGGCGTCACAACCATTTTCAGTTCTTCGACCGTGTAGCCGAAGGCCTGCTGGCGCTGGCGGATCGTCGGATGATCCGGCTGCGGCACGTTCAACGGTTCCGGCAACTCACTCAGCGACACGCCGTACTGGCTGACCCACGTCCGGTAGGGTTTGCGCCCGACGATGTCGGCCTTGATCTCCTCGTCGTCCACGATCCGGCCCTGGACCGTATCGACCAGGAACATGCGGCCCGGCTGGAGCCGTCCCTTCTGGCGAATGTTCTTGGCCTCGGCGGGCAGCACACCGGCTTCGGAGGCCAGCACGACCAGATCGTCCGTCGTGACCTGGTAGCGGCAGGGGCGCAGGCCGTTGCGGTCGAGCGTGGCACCGATCAGCTTGCCGTCGGTGAAACAGACCGCCGCGGGACCGTCCCACGGCTCCATCATCGCCGCGTGATACTGATAGAACCCGAGCCGGTCGAGATCCATGTGCGGATTCGCCACCCAGGGCTCGGGAATCAGCATCATCATGGCATGGGGCAGCGAGCGGCCGCCCATCATCAGAAACTCGAGCGCGTTGTCGAGGCAGGCCGAGTCGCTTTGCTGCTCGTAGATGATCGGGAACAGCTTGGGAATGTCCTTGCCGAACAGATCGGAATGCAGGCGGCCCTGGCGCGCCTTCATCCAGTTCACATTGCCCTTGAGCGTGTTGATCTCGCCGTTGTGACAGATGTAGCGGTACGGATGCGCCAGCGGCCAGGTCGGGAACGTGTTCGTGCTGAACCGCGAATGGATGAGCGCCAGCGCGCTGGTCAGGCTCGCGTCCGTGAGGTCCTGATAATAGGCCGCCATCTGATTCGGCAGCAGCAGTCCTTTATAGACGATCGTGTTGGCCGACAGGCTGGGCATGTAGAAGTATTCGCGCCCCTCGATCGCCGACTCCCGCACCGCGCGCTCGACGCGCTTGCGGATGACGTAGAGCTTCCGCTCGAACTGCGCTTCGTTCAGGATGTCGCGCGCGATGAACATCTGCCGGATGGCCGGCTCCGTGCGGCGCGCCTGCTCGCCGATCACGTCGCTCTTGACCGGCACGTCGCGCCAGCCCAGTAGCCGCGCGCCTTCCTCGGCCACGATCTTTTCGAACAGCGTTTCGCACTGTTTACGGGACGCGGCGTCCGACGGGAGGAACACCATGCCGACGCCGTACTCGCCCGCGTTGGGCAGAACGACACGGACATCCGCAGCCGCGCGCTTCAGAAATTCGTGCGGCACCTGCAGCAGGATGCCGGCGCCGTCGCCGGTGCAGGGATCGCACCCCTGCGCGCCGCGGTGCGCCAGGTTTTCCAATACTTGAAGTCCTTTTTGGACGATGCTGTGGGACTTGCCGCCTTTGATATTGACGACAAATCCGATTCCGCAGCTGTCTTTCTCGTGCGCCGGATCGTAGAGGCCCTGTTTGGGAGGCAGCCC
>Ga0247727_10009397_pt1 | contig 17749 bp, 12 predicted proteins | sample WisWelCaveWW1625_FD_202498 | JGI IMG/M metagenome (GOLD analysis project Ga0247727, IMG submission 202498) | Biofilm microbial communities from Wishing Well Cave, Virginia, United States - WW16-25 | ecosystem: Environmental > Aquatic > Deep subsurface > Groundwater > Cave microbial mat | place...
GCACGGGCGCCTGAGCACGGGCGCCTGAGACGTGATCGCCTATAATCGGCGTCTCCGGAGTCGAAGAGCATGCATCCGCAGCGAGTGAAGGATCTCCTCGACCGCCTCCGACGTGGAGCGATCTCCACCGAGTCGGCGCTGCGGGCCCTCAAGCACCTGCCCTACGAAGACCTGGGCTTCGCCAAGGTCGACAACCACCGCCACCTGCGCCGCGGCTTTCCCGAAGTCGTCTACGGGGAGGGGAAGACGGTGCCGCAGATCCTGGCAATCGTCGGAAGAATGGCCCGGCGCCGGCAGCCGGTCCTCGTGACCCGCGTCGGTATGGAGGTGTTCCGCAAGGTCCGCCTCAAGCACCGTCGCGCCCGCTACCATGCCGCGGCCCGTGTGATCACCCTGAATGTCGACCAAAAGGGTCCGCGCCGCCCCGGGATCCTGGTCCTGGCCGCGGGCACCTCGGACCTTCCGGTCGCCGAAGAGGCCGCCGTGACGGCGGAGGTGATGGGGAACGTGGTCGAAAAGGCCTACGATGTCGGTGTTGCGGGCCTGCATCGCCTGCTCGATCAGCGGGCCAAGCTGCTGGACGCCAGGGTGATCATCGTCGTGGCCGGGATGGAAGGGGCGCTGCCGAGCGTCGTCTCGGGCCTGGTCGACGTCCCGGTGATTGGTGTGCCGACCAGTGTCGGGTACGGCACCGGACTCAAAGGAGTGGCGGCCCTCATGGGGATGCTGAACTCCTGCTCGACCGGCCTACTGGTCGTGAACATCGACAACGGGTTTGGCGCCGGGTATGCCGCGTCTGTGATCAACAGTTTCGCAGTTAAATAGCTGATTAAACAATACTTAATTGGAATCCTGGCGATCGGCTCAATTCTTTCGCCTAAAGCCGTGTGGGCCGCACCAGGATTACCTTTCTGACTCCCTTTTCTTGACTTCTTTGTAACCGGCCCGTATATTACCGGGGCGTTGGTCTGCGGGTCTTGGTAATTCCTTGTTGAGCCAAGTGTTAGCCACGGCTCAACGGCCTTTATCAAAGATCTTTCCGCGGTCGCTCCGGGGACAGGGTAGGGAGATAAGACTCCTGCCGGGATCCGGTGCGCCGCGGTGTGAACACAGGTTGGAAGGGAGGGATGTGGATGCCCCTCGTGCGAGTGCGCGAGGACGAATCACTCGAAAATGCACTCCGCCGCTTCAAGAGGAAATGCGAGAAGTCAGGTGTCCTTTCGGAGCTCAAGAAGCGGCAGCATTTCTTGAAGCCAAGTCAGAAGAGAAAGATCAAGGCGCTGGCCGCCAGGAAAAAGGCCCTGAAGCGCCTGGCTCAGGAGCGGCGCTTCAACGACTGAGGGTTTGTGACTTCAGTCACAGAGCAGGTAAGGATGGCGGGAGCAGGAGACCGTTCCGACGCCGTCGAGATGGTGAGAGCGGCGGCCGACCTTCATGAGGTCGTGTCGGAGTACGTCTCTTTGAAGAAGAGCGGCGCGCGCTGGCGCGGACTCTGCCCTTTCCATTCGGAGAAGACGCCTTCGTTCTATGTGGACCCGGAGAAGCAGCTCTACTACTGCTTCGGCTGCAGCTCCGGAGGGGACGTGTTCAAGTTCCTCATGCTGTACGAGAAGCTCGACTTCCCCGAGGCGTTGAAGTCCCTGGCGGGGCGCTACAACATCTCGCTGCCGCAGGCGCGCGGCGGCGAGACGAGCGAGCGGCAGAAAGTCGTCGCCGTCAACCGGGAGGCGCTGACCTTTTTCCGCGAGCAGCTCGCGCGCGCAACGGGGGAGAAGGCTCGCCGGTATCTGGAGTCGCGCGGCATCGACCGCGAGGGCGCCGAGCGTTTTCTGCTCGGCTACGCCCCGGATGGCTGGTCCGGATTGAAGGACCACCTCGGCCGGGTATCCGGTCAGGCGCGCGAGCAGCGGGAGGCGCTGGCGGTTGTGGCCGGGCTGCTGGCGCACAAGGAGGAGACCGGCAGGACCTATGACCGGTTCCGCGACCGGGTGATTTTCCCGATCGTCAACCTGGCCGACGAGGTGATCGGCTTCGGCGGCAGGGTGCTCGGAGACGGTGAGCCGAAGTACCTGAACTCGCCGGAAACGGCGGCGTTCAGCAAGGGCGAGAACCTCTACGGGCTGCCGTTCGCGAAGGAAGGGATCCGGCGCGAAGGTCACGCCGTGCTGGTGGAGGGGTACATGGATGCCATCGCCCTCCAGGCGGCCGGCGTGGGCCAGGCGGTGGCGACGCTCGGCACCGGTTTCACGTCGGGGCACGTGCGGCTCTTGAAGCGGTTCACGGATCAGGTGGTCGTGAACTTCGATCCGGACGCGGCCGGGCGGCAGGCGACGCGCCGCTCTCTCGAGACGCTCCTCGAGAACGGCTTTGAGGTGCGGGTGGTTTCGCTGCCGAAGGGGAAGGACCCGGACCGGTACATCCGGGACGAAGGTGTGGGGAAATACCGGGAGCGTCTCGCGGAGGCGCTCCCGTACGTGGAGTACCTGGCCCGCGAGGTGGGGGGACGGGTCGACCTGGGACAGGCGCGGGGGAAAGTGCAGGCGCTCAACGAGATCCTGCCGTTCCTGGCGCGCATGGACAATCCGGTCCGCCGGGCCTCCCACGTCGAGCTGCTGGCGACGGTGTTCGGAATCGAGGATCGCATCGTTCTTCAGGAATTGAAGGAGGCCGTCCGCGAGCGGCGCAAGAGCGTCGGCGAGCGCGTCGCGGCGGCCGCGGGCGGGCCGCGCCTCCTGAGCGAGGCCGAGGCGGGCCTCGTCCGGGCCGTGATGGACGACGCGGCCGTGCGGGCGGAGCTGCTGCCCGAGGTGGGGGAGACGGACATGCCGACCGGACGGGCGGCGGAGATCGTGCGGGCCGTCCGGAGGCTTTCGGAGCGCGGGGAAGAGGTCACCTATCCCCGCGTCGGACAGGAGATCGGGGACGAGGCGCGCGAGGTGCTGACACGCATCGCCGCGTTGCCCCATCCGCCCGCCACGCTCGAGGCGGGACGGGGATGCCTGAGCACGCTGCGCGCGACGATTTTCACGCGGCAGATGACGGACATCCAGAAGCGGCTCGAGCAGAGCGGCAGCGCGGCGGAGATCAACGAGCTGCTCCGTCGCAAACTGGCACTGAAACGGCAGATCGAGGCACTCCGTGGAGTCTCGGCCTCATAAGGAGACCCCCTTGGGCATCGAGGAAAAGTACGAGGAAGTCAGGCACCTGATCAACCTCGGTCGGGAGCGTGGCTATCTGCTCTATGACGAGGTCAATGACGTCCTGCCGGAGGAGATGCATTCCGCCGAGGATCTGGACGACATGTTCCTGCTCTTCGACTCGCTCGGCATCGAGATGGTCGATTCCGAGGAGAAGTACAAGCAGAAGGTCGAGGAGAAGACCACCGAGAAGGAGGACGTCGAGGAGCAGAAGGTCGACCTCACGCCGGGGGCCCTGGAGAAGACGAACGACCCGGTGCGCATGTACCTGCGCGAGATGGGCACGGTGCCGCTGCTGACGCGCGAGGGCGAGGTCGAGATCGCCCGGCGCATCGAGCGCGGCGAGAAGAACGTGGTCAAGGCGCTGGCCCGCAGCAAGTACGTCGTCAGCCAGATGCTCGAATACGCTCAGCGCATCCGCAACAAACAGATCGACATCGAGAGCCTGATCACGGTGGACGAGGACGAGGAGGACTTCGGCGATCGCAAGCGGCGCCAGGTCCTCGACGCCATGAACAAGATCAACAGGCTGAGCCGGAAGCTGGAGGAGCAGGAGAAGCACCTCAACCGGCTCACCGAGGGCTCGCGCCGCTGGCGCGAGGTCCGCTTCCAGCTCGCCCGCACGCGCGTCTACATCGGCCGGGTCATCCTGGACATGGGGCTCGTCACCGGCAAGGTCAAGGAGCTGGCCAAGAAGGTGAAGGGCACGGCGGCGCGCCTCAGGGACCTGGACCGCGACATCCGACACTACCAGAAGCGGCTCAAGGTCACGAAGGACGCCAAGCACCGCCGCGACCTGCGCGACAAGTTGGGCACCGCCGACGAGGAGATCGCCCGCATCGCGCGGGAGATGGACACGACGCCCGAGGAGATCCGCCAGACCGCCGAAGGCATCCGCGCCGGCGAGTCGATGGCGGGGCAGGCGAAGACCGAGCTCGTCGAGGCCAACCTGCGCCTCGTCGTGTCGATCGCCAAAAAGTACACCAACCGGGGCCTGCAGTTCCTCGACCTGATCCAGGAGGGGAACATCGGCCTCATGAAGGCGGTCGACAAGTTCGAGTACAAGCGGGGCTACAAGTTCTCGACCTACGCGACCTGGTGGATCCGCCAGGCGATCACCCGCGCCATCGCCGACCAGGCGCGCACCATCCGCATCCCGGTGCACATGATCGAGACGATCAACAAGCTGATCCGGACGTCACGGTCGCTGGTCCAGGAGATTGGGCGCGAGCCGACGCCGGAGGAGATCGCCAAGAAGATGGGCATCCCCGTGGCGAAGGTGCGCAAGGTCCTCAAGATCGCCCAGGAGCCGATCTCACTGGAGACGCCGATCGGCGAGGAGGAGGACTCGCACCTGGGGGATTTTATCGAAGACCGCGGCGTGACATCGCCGGTCGACGCGGTCATCCAGCTCAACCTGAAGGAGCAGACGCAAAAGGTCTTGAAAACCCTCTCCCCGCGGGAGGAGATGGTCCTCAAGATGCGCTTCGGGGTCGGCGACGGAAGTGAGCACACGCTCGAGGAGGTCGGCCAGTCCTTCGCCGTCACCCGCGAGCGCATCCGGCAGATCGAGAGCAAGGCCCTTCGCAAGCTGCGCCACCCCTCCCGCAGCCAGCGCCTGCGGGCGTTCCTGGAAGGAACGGGAGGGTGACGGGGGGCCGCGCGGGCGAAGTTCGCGGCGCCGCGCGACCCCAGGACACGAACTCGCAGCCGCGGGCCTGACGCCCGTCGCGCACGGGACGAGTCGGGACGGAAGCAGTTGAAATGGAATCAAGGGCGGGGCCGGTGCCCCGCCCTTCGTGCTTTAGGGGGGCTACCGACAGGAAGCGGCTTGACTGCGGCACTGACATCCCTATCTTCCGTTTCGGGACATCGATTCGGAGGGGTTCCGCGTGATCTGGCTCCGCGGCGCGCTCGTGGCGTGGCTCGGGTTCTGGACGATCCGGCTGGGGACGGGCGCGCAGAAGGGGTGCTTCCTCGACCTGGTCAACCTGGCGTTCCATGAAGCGGGGCACCTGTTCCTGACGCCGTTTGGGGAGACGCTGCACTTCCTGGGAGGGACGCTGGGGCAGCTGGCGGTGCCGGGGATGCTGGTCGCCTACTTCCTGCGCTTCAGGCGGCAGCCGTTCGCGGCGGCGGTGTGCGCCTGGTGGGCCGGTGAGAACCTCACGAACGTCGCCGTCTACATGGCCGACGCGCGCGACCTGGCCCTGCCGCTCGTCGGAGGCGGGCACCATGACTGGAACACGCTGTTCTACCAGTTCGCGCTGCTGAGCCAGGAAAGCGTCGCCTCGGTCTCGGCGGCGACGCACTGGGCGGGCTCCGCGATCATGCTCGGGAGCCTGGCCTGGGCCTGCTACTTCCTCCTGTCGGGCCGCGCCAGGGAGCAGATCGACACGCTCGTCGCCGACCGGGCGCCGGCGCTGCGCTACCTGCTCGAATCGGAAGAGCCCTCCGGCTCGTCCGGCGTCTGAGGCGGAGGTGCCGGCGGCGGAGGCGTCGTGGGCTGTTCGGACGGCGCGGGGGGCGCGTCCGGCGGCGGCGACAGAGGCGTGCCGGGACCGCCGCGGCGGCTCCAGCGGTCAAAAGTCCGATAGAAGACGACGCGCACGTCACCGCCGCCGGCCGTATCCGCGATCGTCGATGCCAGGGCGTAGCTCGTCCGCACCGTCACGAAAGTGGACCAGGGGCCGGAGAACTCCAGGCTCAGACCGCTTCCGGTGACGCGCTCGTACCCGGGGCCGAAGTCGTCCTCGCTGTGAATGAAGCCCTGCTGCACGCCCACGTCGGCGCGCATGCTCTTCCCGAGGGGGAAAGCACAGGACGCCTGCGCGATGAGCCCGCGGTCGAAGTGGATGCCGGACCCGTTGAACCCTTGCACCCGGGCGGAGCGAAAATCTCCCAGCTCGAAGCGCGAGAACCGGTCGAGGCCGCGTCCCTCGTAGCCGGTCAGCCCGAAACTCAGCTTGTTGAAGGCGCCGAGGTAGAACGCCTTCCGGAACGACGCCCCGAGCCGTGTGAAATCGCGCTGCCGCTCGTCGAACGACTGATCATCGTACCCCCAGCGCTCCCACCGGTTGCGCCGCGCGGCCTCGCCCCAGACGGTGATCAGGTAGCCCAGCCTGGCGAAATCCACGCTCAGTGTCAGCCCGCCCTCGACGTTCGTCACCGGCAGGACGAACAGGGGGTCGAACTCGTCGATGTCATCGAAGTTCTGGTACAGGGCACGCGCCTCGAACGTCGTCTTGAGGAAGTTGCCCATCGGAACGGCCAGGCTGGCCCGCATGGCCTCCCGGAGAACCTCGATCTCGTGTCCCGGGGGGATATCCTCCGCGGTTTGATTCTCCTCGTCGGTCTCGACGGCGTTGAAGGACCCTTGCAGCGTCAGCGCGACGGGGCGCCGGCCGGGAGGGCGGTCGAACAGGTTGGGCTGGGTCCAGGCGAGGTCGGCGTACGGGCCGGCCCAGGCCAGGTTGAACTGGGTGCCGCTGCCCTTGAAATTGAAGTCGAAGAAGTTGACACCGGCGAACGGGAACGAGAAATCGCCGTCATCGCCGACGCTGGTGCCGAACACCAGGAGCGTGTTGCGCGGCGTGTCGAGCGATCGCAGCTCTTCCAGCCCGCCTTTCGCGTCGAGACGGAACAGGCCCGAATCGGTCTCGCGGAACAGCGGCCGGCCGGACTCATAGGCCTCGGTGCGGCGATTCTCGAATCCGTCCTGGTTCGTCTCGTAGTCGGTGTAGGCCGCTCGGCGCTCGACCACGAGGTTGTAGCCGAGCACCTCGAAGGTCATCTGCCCGGTCATGTCCGACGGCAGCCAGGCCTCGCCCCAGGAGACCGGAACCGGGGCGTAGCGGAAGACCACCTCGTTCGAGCGCACCGGCTCGGTGAGCCCGGTCTGCTTCGCTTCCATCCGGATCCGGTTGAACCGCTCCACGTCGATGAAGACACGGCCGTGATACAGGCTCTCCGTCGAGACGTCCGGCTCGAACAACAGGACGTAGCACTCGCGGCCGTCGGTCTTTTCCCGGCCCTCGAGGAGGTAGTGGTAGCGCTCGTCCAGCACGATGTCGAGCGGCACCTCGCCCACCTTCCCCGGCTGGATGTACGGCAGGTAAGGAGGAGACTTGCCACGCCACAGGGCGCCGTTCACATAGAGCGCCGTCTGCTCGTAGTCCTGCTTGCCGTCCTTGACGTAAAGCCGGTTCTCGGTGCTCAGGTCGATCGACTCGTTGAGCAGGGCGATCCGGTAGTGGATCGAGACGGTGGCCTTCGCCTCGTAGTGGCGCAGCCGGGCGTCCTGGACGCCGCGCACCTCGCGCTCCCGAGCGATGATCTCCTCGGCGGTCAGCTCGGAGAGCGCGCCGACCTGGGCCCGCTCCTTGACCGGGACGGCGGCGGCCGCCACGCGATAGCGCAGCAGAAGGTATGTGTCGCGCAGCGGCAGCTCGGCGACGGCGCCGGCGGGGGACCCGCCCGAGATGACGCGCGCCTCGCCCGCCTCGGGCGCCAGCAGATCGAGCGACTCGACCGGCGCGCGGAGCGTGAAGCGAACCGCGGCGTGCGCTTCGCCCGGCTCGGAGGCCCCGGCCGGGGCCCGGCGGTAGGCGGCGACCCCGTCGCGCGTTTCGGAGTCGAAGAACGGCAGGACGTCGAGCGCCGGAGGGCCGGGCTCGACGCCGCCGGAGGTTGCTCTCGCGGGGTCGAACGGCAGGGCGCCCGCCGCCGCGGGCCGGAGTCCGGGAGGGAAGTGCGCCCGCAGGCGCGACAGCATCTCGGCTTGCGAGCGAAACGGGGGCGCCGGCGGAACGAAGGGCGGCGCAATGAGCGCGACCGGCTCCTGCGCCGGCGCGGCGAACAGCACCATCTCCGCTCCGACCGCGAGCGCCTCGAGGTAGGTTCCGGCCGCGGAGGTCAGCGGCGCGGCCGGATCCACGACGGCGTCGGTGATCCAGACGGGCACTCGGGCGTGCCTTCGGTCGCGTAGCGCCATCACGTCATCGAGCGCCCGGTGATCGAGCGCCGCGACGACGTCCAGGTAAGGAGCCGCGTCCTCCGAGAACAGATCTTCGGCCCACGACAGGCTGGAGGTGTCCAGCGGCGCGCTCACGATCAGGGCCGGGGATCCCGCGGCGCGCACCGCGACCCGCGCGTTCTTCAGAAGGAAGGCGTACTCGCGCGCCGGGACCCGTATGGCGTCGGGCCCGAGGAGCTGGTAGGCGTCCACCCGGTCGCCGGCACTCTGGGCGAAGGCGGCGATCCGGGCCGACCAGTCGGCGACCGACAGCCACTTCTCATCGAGGAGGCGGATGACGAGGCGCAGCCCGCGCTCCCGCGCCTGATCGAAGAGGGGGTCGAGCCGGGAAGGCTCTTCCATCTCGGCCTGTCCGACGGAAGCCAGCAGGAAGCAAGGTGTTTCGGGGGCGATGCTGAGCAGGCCCTCCGGGACCTGGAGGAATGCGTCGGGTTTGTTGGTGATTGCCGCCAGGCCGACGCCGGAGCGCCAGATTGTCGGGCGACGGGCCGCAGCCAGCGGGACCTCGGCCCCGCCCCACAGATGGGAGCCGGCGCCCAAGACGAGCAGAGCCAACAGGTACGGGACGCGTCTCATGCCGGCCAGTCAAGGCCGGCGGTGACTTTATCATCAGCGGGTGGCGCGAGCCAGACTCGACAGCCAGACTCGACACCGTTGACAGGCAGCGCCTGGCAGCATATTTTGGCGCTTCGCCCCACGTCTATCCGGAGGATCGCATGGGAGGAAGCATGGCCTATTCAATCAGCCCCGAGGGGGAGCGATTCCCGCTTCCGTCTCCGGAAGATTACCAAAAGGAATTTTCCCGGCTCCAGGCCATGGTCGCGGATGAACGCGCCAAGGGGCGCGAGATCGTCGTGGTCGTCGGGGTCGGGTTCGTCGGCGCGGTCATGGCCGGCGTCATCGCCGACAGCGCCGACCGCAAGACGCGGCAGCCAGGGAAATTCGTCATCGGCATGCAGCGGCCGAGCACGCGGTCGTACTGGAAGATCCCGCTGCTCAACCGGGGCGTGACACCCGTCACCTCGGAGGACCCGGAGGTCGAGACCCTCATCGCCCGCTGCGTCAAAGAGAAGAAGACGCTTCACTGCACCTACACCGAGGAGGTCCTGAGGCTCGCCGACTGCGTCGTCGTGGACGTGCAGTGCGACTACCTCAAGGAGAGCCTGGGCGATCTGAGGACCGGGCACGCCGACATGGAGGCGCTCGAGAAGTCGTTCGTATCGATTGGCTGCCTCATTCCGCCGCAGTGCCTGGTGTTGATCGAGACGACGGTGGCGCCCGGTACGACGGAATTCATCGCCTACCCGCTCTTGAAGAAGGAGTTCGAGAAGCGCGGCATCTCCTCGGCGCCGCTTCTGGCCCACTCCTACGAACGGGTCATGCCGGGACGCGACTACGTGCGGTCGGTGCGCGATTTCTGGCGGGTGTGCGCCGGTGTCAACAAGGAGAGCCGCGAGCGCGTGGTGAAGTTCCTGTCGGAGGTCCTGAACGTCGACAAGTTCCCCCTCACGGTTCTCGACCGGCCGCTGGAGAGCGAGACCTGCAAGATCGTCGAGAACTCCTACCGCGCCGCGATCCTGGCCTTCCTGGACGAGTGGAGCCGCTTCGCGGAGCGCAACGGCATCGATCTCATCAAGGTCATCAACGCCATCAAGGTGCGGCCCACCCACAGCAACATCATCTTCCCCGGCCCGGGCATCGGCGGCTACTGCCTGCCGAAGGACGGGGGACTGGGCATCTGGGCCAACAAGCACCTGATGGGAGGCGAGGACGAACTGTTCAAGCTGACGCCGCTCGCCATCAACATCAACGACACGCGGGCGCTGCACGTGGCGGAGCTGGCGCGCGATGCGCTGCGCAACATGGGGAGGGTGGTCGCCGGATCGCGTCTCCTGGTCCTGGGCGCCGCCTACCGCGAGGACGTGGGCGACACGCGCTACTCGGGCTCGGAGATGATCGTGCGCAAGCTGGCCGAGATGGGCGGCGACATGGCGGTGCACGATCCCTACGTGCTGCGCTGGTGGGAGTTCGAGGAGCAGGAGACCTATCCGCGCCCCGGCTATTCCTGGTCCCGGTTCTTCCGCAATCAGGAAGGGCTCAAATCGCTGCGCGTGCAGCAGGACCTCGGGGCGGCCCTCAAGAGGGCCGACGCGGCGATCCTGGCGGTGCGCCACAAGGCCTACCTCGATCTCTCCCCCGACGAGGTCGTGAAGATGGCGGGGCGTCCCCTGGGGGTCATCGACTGCTTCGGGATCCTCGACGACGCCAGGATCCGCCGCTATTTCGAGCTCGGGTGCGAGGTCAAGGGCCTGGGACGCGGCCACATCCAGCGCATCAAGGAAGAGGTCCGCGGCCGGCGATCCTCCTGAAGGCGGCCGGGTCGGTCGCGCCCTCGGTGTTGATCACCATCACCACCGTCCGCTCCGACAGGGCGAGCTTTTCCCGGGCGCCGCGAAACGCCCCGTCCGTCACGAGGGCGATCAGGCCCGCCAGGCCGGCCGCCCCCGACTCTCCCGCCTCGATCGACGGATCGCCCGCGACGGGGAGAAAGAGCCGCCGCATCGCCTCCTCGGCGAAGCGATCCTCGATGCTGAAGAAGAGATCGATGCCGCGCCGCAGGGCCGGCCAGGCGGCGAGCGAGACGCTGCCGCAGTTGAGCCCCGCCATGATCGAGGCCTGTCGGCCGCGCGCCGGCCGCGGCCGGCCGTCGGGCGAGGCGATCGATTCGAGCAGGCAGTCGGCGTCCACCGGCTCGACGACCGCGAGGGCCGGCCGCGCCTGGTGCCGCCGGTAGTGCTCCACGGCTGCCGCCGCCAGGGCCCCGACGCCGCCCTGGACGATCACCAGATCGGGCCGCGGCCATGAGCTCGCATCGAGCTGCGTGTCCGCCTCCATGAACAAGGTGCTGTATCCCTCGGCCACGAGGCGCGGGATCTCCATGTACTGCGCGTAGCCCGTGTCGGCGATCACCTGCCAGCCGTTTCGATCGCTCTCCTCGGCGCAGCGGCGCACGGCGTCGTCGTACGTCCCCTCGACAAGCGCCGCGTCAGCCCCTTCGCCACGGATCGCCTCGATGCGCGCCGGGGCCGAGCCGGCGGGGATGAAGATGGTCGCCGGTAGCCCCGCGCGCCGCGCCGCCCAGGCCACCGCGCGCCCGTGGTTGCCATCGGTCGCCGTGGCGACGGCGGGAGGCGGCGGTGCGCCCGCGGCGCGACAGTCCAGAAGAAAACGATGGAGCGCCCAGGACGCCCCGAGCCCCTTGAAGGCCTTGAGACCGAAACGCCGCGATTCGTCCTTGACGTAGACGTTTCCGAGGCCGAGCGAGCGCGCCAGGCCCGGGCAGGCGTGCAATGGGGTCGGAGAGTATTCGGGGAGCGAGCGGTGGAACTCCAGGACCGCCGCGCGCGGCGGAGGCGCTGTCGCGCCGTCGTCCGGCCGCAGGAACGGGTTGAAGACGAATCGCATCGAGCGCGCGCCCGGCTCAGGCCGCTCGGCGTCTCATGACGCCCAGCGCACCACGACCTTGCCAAACTGGGCGGCGGCCTCGAGCCGCGCATACGCCGCCGCGGCGTCCTTGGCCTCGTGCACCGAGTCGACGACCGGGCGCAGGACGCCCCGGCGAAACAGCGCCGTCACCTCGCGGAACTCGTCCATGCTGCCCATCGACGAGCCGAGGACGCTCTGCTGGTTCCAGTAAATCGCCGACAGGTCCGTCCGGGATTCCGACCCGGCCGACGCGCCGCAAATTGCCAGGCGGCCGCCTTGGGCCAGCGACTGCACGCAGCGCAGATGCAGGGGCGCGCCCACGGAGTCGACGCACACGTCCACACCCCGCTTCGCGGTGATCTCCAGCACCTGCTTCGACCAGTCCTGGCCCTCGTCGAGGACGCCGTGCCGCGCCCCGAGCCGCTTCGCCCGGTCGAGCTTCGCCTGGTGCCGGCTGGTGACGATGACCTCGCAGCCGATGGTGTTCAGGATGCCGAGCGCGGCGAGCGCCACGCCGCCGCCGATCCCGGTCACGAGGCACGCATCCTCGGGCGTGACGCGCGCCCACGAGACGATCATCCGCCAGGCGGTGATGTGCGTCAGCGCGAAGGCGGCCGCCTCGATCGGATCGGCCTCGCCGACTTCCAGGAGATTGTCCGCCGGGACCGTGAACTTCTCCGCCATGCAGCCCGGGGTCTCGGAGCCGATCAGATCGATCCGCGGCGGCCGCGCCGGCCGCGGCCCCGGGCGCGGCGACTCGGGCATCGGCACGGCGGCGTTGAAGATTACCCGGCGCCCGATCCAGGAGGCGTCGACGCCCTCGCCCACCGATTCGACCGTGCCACAGGCGTCCGAGCCGCTGACCCATGGGGTCCGGGTCGGCTCCGCGCCCACCCAGAGATCGAGATGGTTGAGGGCCGCGGCCAGTGTGCGAACGACCACCTCTCCCGCCCGCGCGACCGGAGCCGGCCAGTCGCTCACGAGCCGGACGTTGCCGGCAACGGGCTTCCCGGCGCGCTCGATGACGATCGCCCGCATCGGGGCTGCCATCGCGACGGGCTTCGAAGCGATCCCCTTCGCAGCGGCCAGGCCGGCCGCCACCCCGCCTGTCCCGGCTCCGGTCACCCCTGCCCCCGCCAGCCGCGGGATTCCGAGAACCGCGGCCGAGGCGGCGATCAGCCTGCGGCGTGTCATGGTCTTGTTTCCGTGCATGTTCCCGCTCCTGGCGCCGCGCGCAGCGTCCGGACGCCAGAAGGGAGATTAGAAGCCCGTCAGGGAAATAGCAATGGTCGCCGCAGGGCGGCGGGCGGGGAACGACGGCCCGGCCGGCGTCGGCTTGTCGGCGTTCCGGGCCTGACGTAGAGTCTCGGGAAAATGAGCCTTCGACTGAAGCTCGTCCTGGCCCTCACCTTCGCGGCCCTGCTGCCGATGGCAGTGGCCGTCAGCGTGCCGTGGCTTCAGGCCGAGCGGCGGGCGCGCGAGGCGACCGCGCGGCGGCTCGATCTCGTCCAGCGGCAGGCGGCGATCCTGATCGACAGGCAGAAGGCCGACACGGCCACGCGCCTGGACCAGGTGGTGGCGGATCTCTCGGGTGGACGGACCCGCGTCCAGCCACTGCTCCAGGGACCGGCGGCCGCCGCGCGCGGCATCGTGGCCGACCTGGTGCAGCGCTATGGTCTGGACCATCTCGAAGCGAGGAACGAGCGGGGCGGGGTCCTGGCGAGCACCGGACCCGAGCGTGGCGGTGCCCTGGCCCTCGAGCCGGAGGACCTCCCGGAAGGCGCTCTCGGGCTGCGGCGACTCCCCGTTCCGTCCGGCGCCGTCGATCCACCGCTGGCGTTCGTCGCCCGCCGCTCCCTGCCGGTGGGCGGCGAGACCTTGACTCTCATCGGCGGCCTGATCGTCGGCGAAGCGTTTGTGGCCGGCGTCACGGAGATCACGGGTGAGCCCGCGCACCTTGTCGGCGGCCCCGGGGCGGACGGCGTCTGGAGCGATCCGGGCCGCATCGTGGCGGACGTGCCGCTCGGCGACGCCGCCTGGGCCCTGCGCGTCTCGGTCCCGCCGGGGGACGCGCGCCAGGTGCGGCGCGAGCTGCGGGCCGCCTTCGCGGGGCTGGCGCCGGTCGTCCTGGGAAGCGCCCTCCTGGTTGGCCTGATCCTGGCCGAGGGGATCTCGCGGCCGATCCGGGGTCTGGCGGAGAGGGCCGAGACGATTTCCGCGCAGCGCACGCGGCCGTCCGCGCCGGCGCGCCCGCGGGACGAGGTGCGCCGCCTGACCCGTTCCTTCGACCGCATGCTCGAAGCGCTGTCCGAAAGCGAGCGGCAGCGCCTGGCGGCGGAGCGGGTGGCGGCCTGGCAGGAGGTGGCCCGGCGCCTGGCCCACGAGGTCCGCAACCCCCTCTCCCCGATCCGGATGGCGGTCGAGAACCTGAGACGCACCCGGGAGAAGGCCCCGGCCGACCTGGACCGGGCCCTCACGGTCGAGACGGCGACCATTCTCGAGGAGGTCGAAAGCCTGAAGCGCCTGGTGGACGAGTTCTCCCTCTTCGCGCGGCTGCCGTCCCCCGAGTGCGCGCCCTGCGATCTCCGCGCCGTCGTGTCGCAGGCGCTGGCCCTGTTCTCCCAGCGGATCCGCGATCTCGGCGTGGAGGTGCGGCTCGCGGGCGTCGAGCAGCCGCACGCCGTGCGCGCCGATCCGGAGCAGGTCGGTCGCGCCCTGAAGAACATCGTCGCCAACGCCCTCGATGCCATGGAGGATGCGGCCGTCCGGCGCCTGGAGGTCGATCTGCGCTCCCTGCCCTCCGACCCCCGGGCCGGACAGGGCGCTATCGAGTTGATCGACGTGCGCGACAGCGGACGGGGATTTGAGCCCGACGCGCTGCAGCGCGTCTTCGAGCCGTACTTCACGACACGCGGTGAGCGCGGCGGCAGCGGGCTCGGGATGGCAATCGTCTACCGGATCGTCACCGACCACGGCGGATCGATCGCCGCCAGCGGCTCGCCCGGGAAGGGGGCCACGATCACGCTCCGGCTGCCGGTGGACGGACCGCCGGCGGCGCAGGCCTGACGCCATGCCCACGATCCTGGTCGTCGACGACGAGAAGAACATCCGCAGCACGCTGACGCGCGCCCTGCGGCTGGAGGGGTACGCCACTGAGGAGGCGGAGAACGGCGCCGTGGCCCTGGAGCGCCTGGAGGCGGGCGACATCGACCTGGTCATCCTTGATTTGCAGATGCCGGTCCTGGACGGCCTCCAGCTCCTGGAAGCGATGGCCCGGCGCCCGCGCCCGGTGCCCTCGCTCGTCCTGACGGCCCACGGGTCGATCGAGAAGGCGGTGCGCGCGGTGCGCGCCGGGGCGTTCGATTTCATCGAGAAGCCGCCCTCGGTCGAGCGCATCCTGCTGGCGGTCGGCAACGTCCTGCGCTACGAAGGGCTCCGTGAGGAGAACTTGCGGCTCCAGGAAGAGGTCGGCCTTGGGGCCGGCATCCTCGGGTCGTCGCGTCCCATGCGCGACCTCATGGAGACGGTGCGCCGGGTGGCGGCGACCGACGCCGGAGTCCTGCTGCTCGGAGAGAACGGCACCGGCAAGGAGCTGATCGCGCGCGCCCTGCACGCCGGAAGCCAGAGGCGCCACCGCCCGCTCGTCACCTTGAACTGCGCGGCGATTCCCGAGACCTTGTTCGAGAGCGAGCTGTTCGGCCACGCCAAAGGGGCGTTCACGGGCGCGACGGAGACGCGGCGCGGCAAGTTCCAGCTCGCGGACGGGGGGACCTTGTTCCTGGACGAAATCGGCGAAGTGCCGGCGGCTCTCCAGCCCAAGATGCTGCGCGCCCTGGAGTCGGGGGAGGTCGAGCGGGTCGGGGGGCAGGGTCCGGAGCGTGTCAACGCTCGCGTGATCGCCGCCACGAACCGCGATCCCGAGGCGGAGGTGCGCGCCGGCCGGTTTCGTGAGGATCTTTACTACCGGCTGCTGGTGGTGCCGATCCGCGTTCCGCCGTTGCGCGAGCGGCGCGAGGACATCGCGGAGCTGGCCGCGGCGTTCCTCGAAGCGGCCTGCCGTCGCAACCATGCGCGCGTGAAGCGCCTGGCGCCGCAGGCGATCGCCCTGCTCGAAGCCCACTCCTGGCCGGGCAACGTGCGCGAGCTGCGCAACGCCATGGAGCGCGTGGCGATCCTCGCCGGAGGGGAAGAGATCGGGCCCGATCCGCTCGAGTTTCTCGCCGGGGCCATCGCCGGGGCGGCGCCCGCGACTGCCGCGGGCGGCGGCGCTCTCGGCGCGCCCGAGGGGCCGTTCGATCTGGCGGCGGAGTTGGAGCGGCGCGAGCGGGCGATCATCCTGGCGGTTCTGGAGCGCACCCGCTGGCGCATGTCGCGCGCGGCGCGCGAGCTGAACCTCGAGCGCAGCCACCTCTACAAAAAGCTCAGGGCCCTCGGCATCGAGAAGCCGTCCGGAGACTGATTCCGCCCGCGGATTCGTCCGTGTCGCGGCGGACACGCATCGGGCCCCTCAGCCACGGCCGGCCGGGGCCCCGTTATCCCCACCCCTCGCAAATCTCCTGATTTCAGGCCATTTCGGCCGCCCACCCCCGTGGCACAAGCTTCGCTCTATGACCCCGTCGACCCGGTCACCCCCTGGCGGGGATTCTCAACCGGAGCCGATCGAGGGACATCATGAGTACCAACCACAGAAGCATCGAAACTCAGCTCCCCGGCGCCGGACGCCCCGGCGAGCGGCGGGGCGCCACCGGTCTTGTCTGGGGTCTGGCGGCCGTCGCGCTTCTGACCGCGTGCGGTGATCGTGACGCCGGCCGGAAGGTCGGCGACAGCCGGCCCGCCGCGAGCACGCCGGTCGCGGCGCAGCCGTCACCGGCCGACGTCCCACCGGACGGAGCAGGCGGGAATCTCCCGGTCGAAGCGCCGGCCGCGTCTCTCCAACCTTCCATGCCGCCGACCGCCGAGGAGACGCTCGCCGCCTGGAGCGAAGGCGTGGCGCTGTATGAGTCGGGCGACTACGAAGGCGCCTCGGCGCGGCTGCAGATCGCCGCGGCCGGCAGGTCCGAGGATGCCTATGCGCACTACCTCCATGGCCTGGCCCTCTGGAAGTCGGGGCACCTGGACGAAAGCGAGGCGGCGCTTCAGTGCGCGGCGGAAATCAACGACGGCTCGGCGCGGACCTTTGTCAACCTGGCCCGCGTGCGGCTGGACAAGAAGGACGCGCAGGGGGCACTCGAGGCCGCCGACCGGGCTCTGACCCTCGAGCCCGGTTCGGCCCAGGTGCTGCACCAGCGCGGCCGCGCCCTCGACGGCCTGAACCGCGCGGACGAAGCGCGCGACACGCTGCAGCAGGCGCATCTGGCCGAGCCCGCGAACGGCTACATCGCCAACACCCTCGGCTACCTCCTTCTGCGCCAGGGCCGCACCGACGAGGCGGTGAGCCTGCTGGAGACCGCGCGCGACCTGCTCCCCAGCATGGCCTATGTGCGCAACAATCTCGGCGTGGCGTACGAGCGCCGCGGCGAGGTCGACAAGGCGGTGGATGAGTTCCGGGCCGCCGTGGACGCCGGTGACTCCGACGGCAAGGCGGCGGAGAGTCTCGCCCGCCTCGAGCCGATCATGGAGCGCCGCATGGCCCGCCGGCCGGATGCGGCCGCGCCCGAGCCGTCCGGGGTGGCCGTGGCCGATACCGGCGACGTCGAGGAGCCTCCGGATCGGTAGCCTCCCTCCACGTTGACGGTCGCCACGCCGTCACCGGCCCGAAGAGGGCCATCGGTCCTGCAGCCCGCAGCGACGCACCTTTCTCCCCTCGCGCCGCGGCCAGGGACCGATGGCCCTCGACCGCTCTCTGCCGGCCCTCGTGCCTCCAGAAAGTGTCGGAATGGGGCTTGCTCTCCAGCCGGCCATTCCGATATCGTCCGGTTCACACACCTAGCGCGGCAGAGCCGCAACCAAACGGTTAACGAAGAGAGCGGTCCATGACGCCTCTGCGGCATGATGGTGTTTCCACGCACTCTCACGCCGACAAGGAGACGCC
>Ga0247727_10009398_pt1 | contig 17747 bp, 15 predicted proteins | sample WisWelCaveWW1625_FD_202498 | JGI IMG/M metagenome (GOLD analysis project Ga0247727, IMG submission 202498) | Biofilm microbial communities from Wishing Well Cave, Virginia, United States - WW16-25 | ecosystem: Environmental > Aquatic > Deep subsurface > Groundwater > Cave microbial mat | place...
ATGGCGCGTGAACCGGGTCAAACCCTTCAAACAACCGCTCTGGTACACGAGGTTTATCTTCGACTTCTGCAGGATAAGCAGCCGAAATGGGAGAATCGCAAACACTTTTTCACGATTGCTGCAGAAGCGATGCGGCGTATCCTGATTGAGCATGCAAGGCGACGTGCCAGTCTCAAACGCGGAGGACATCAACAAAGAATTAGCTTTCACGAAAACATCATTGCCGTAAACTCCGATCCCGATCTGGTACTCACCTTTGATCAGGCCTTGACCCGCCTGCATGCTCAAGATCCGTTGATGGCGGAAGTTGTCAAGCTTCGTTGTTTTGCGGGGTTGACCGTGAAAGAAACGGCACTGGCTCTGGGGATTATTCCGAGAGAAGTCGATCGCCGGTGGGCGGCAGCAAGGGCATGGATTTGCCGTCAAATTCTCAAGTCTCAGAACATTTCTGATGAAAGATGAATCATCTCCGCAGAACTGGGCCCGCCTCTGGGAAGTGTTTCACAAAGCCCGGGAAGCAGGGCCATCCGGCCGCGCCGCATATTTAGATAACATCGAGCAAACAGATCCCGATTTGTTTCAAAACGTAAAAGAACTCCTTTCAGTCGAAGAGAACAATGCAGAGGTGCTCGAACATCTTGTGGCGCACGAATTTCATCTTCTGGAAGAAGAATCCATGCCCCCCGATTTACCGGTGTCGGAGCTTCTGTCCGGACGTTTTCGAATCCTGCGGCAATTAGGAAAAGGGGGGATGGGAACCGTTTACGAAGCGCTGGATGAAGAGTCCGGGAGCAAGGTAGCGTTGAAGATGATGCGGGCCGATCTGGCTCTCGATCCGGCGGCCCGGGAGCGTTTTCAGCGTGAAATGAATCTTGCCCGCAAAGTTACTCATCCGAATGCCTGCCGGATTTTTGACCTGTTCCGGCATGAAAACCTTTTGTTCTTAACCATGGAGCTGCTGCAGGGCGAAACGTTGCATGAAAAAATTCGCCGCGACGGGCCCTTTGATCCTGGTGATGCTGTAGAAATCGTATTGCAAGTGTCGCAAGGATTGGCGGCTATTCACAATGCCGGAATTGTGCATCGGGATTTTAAAAGCAGTAATATCCTGCTGGTCGATGATACGAACGTGGATAAGAATTTACGGGCCGTCATAACCGATTTCGGTCTGGCGACCACGCTTCCCGGAAAAGGTTCCCTGTTCGTCACGGAAACAGGAAAGTTGTTCGGAACTCCCGAATTCATGGCGCCCGAACAATTAACGAAAGGATCAATCACTCCCGCCACGGACGTCTATGCTCTGGGACTTGTTCTTTATGAAATGCTGACAGGCAAAGTTCCGTTGGAAGGAGAATCGCCGTTAACGATCGCAGCCAAACGGATCAGCGAAGATGTCCCTCCACCGAGCTCCCTGAAGCCAAACATAGATCGCAAATGGGAACGAGTGATCCTCCGCTGCCTGGAACGGAATCCGAATCACCGATTCCATACTGCGTCTGAAGTGGCCACCGCATTGAGCCGTGAATCGCTGGTAATGACCGTCCCTTTTTTTCCAGCAAGGCATCGAACGCGCGTGCTTTCCATTCTTGTCATTCTCTTGATCTGCTTGCTCGCCGGATTGTATTTCTGGATGCCGCAGGGCCGCGCTACACGATCGGATGTGGTTTCCAGGCGTCTCTGGAGTGGAGCTACCGGCCTACCCGCAGGTGTTTTGTCAACCGATGGGAAAATCCTGATCGATATTGATTGGCAGACAGCGGATCTGATGGCAATCGATCTCATCACTGGAGAAAAACGGCGTATTACCAGCTCAGGTGTATTTTTTGTGCCGGGAGAGTATGTCTCATTTCCATTGACCACTGCGCTTTCCAACGATGGGAAAAGGGTGGCCTATTCGAATCAGTATTCGAAAGAACGTGGTTGGGATCTGAAGGTAGTCGAAGTAAAAAGCGGATACATTCGAACCCTCTTCTCCAGTAAAGAGATACTGCTGGAATCCGCAGCCTGGTCTCCAGAAGACAGCGAGATTCTAACGCTGATGAAAGACAGCAAGAGGGGAAGCGCCCGGATCGGTCTTTTCTCAGTGAAGGATGGTTCTCTGCGCATTTTGAAATTACTGGACACGCAAAATGTAAGAAAAATGGGTTTTTCTCCCGATGGAAGGTACGTTGTTTACGATTATCAGGCGAAAGATTCAACAAACTACGATTTGTTTTTGCTTTCGCTGGAAAATAAACAAGAAACAGCTCTGGTTTCGAATCCAGCAAACGATTTCTTTTTGGGTTGGAATCCTCGCAGCGATCAGGTGGTCTTCGCCAGCGACCGGTCCGGTACTCACGATGCCTGGCTTCTTCGTGTTGCACATGGCAAACCACAAAACGCTCCTGAACGTTCCAGGAAAGACATCGGGCAGATTTATCCGCTGAAACTCACGCTGGATGGTTCCTTTTATTATGCGCATTTGTTAACTTCGGCCGATGTCTATCTCGCTTCCTTGCAAGAGAAAACCGCGACAAAAATCTCACAGGGTTGTTGCGGGATCCAATCGTTATGCTCAATTCTCTCCGGACGGCAAATCTCTGCTTTTCCATACGATCAAGGATCCCGTTAAAACCCGATGGCTGTTCGCGCCGCAATCCGTTTTACGAAATGTCGTGTTGGAAACGAATAACGAAACGGACATTCCTTATCAAATCGAATCCGTCAGCGGTAGAATCCGATGGTCGAAAGACGGCCGGTCAATTCTTGTTTACGGGGGGGATTCAACCCGCGCTGCAGGACTTTTCAAAATTGATGTGCAAACGGGACAATCCACGATTCTCCTCCCGGATCAGGGGAATGTTGGATCGACTAACTATGACTGGAGTTTTGATGGAACCGGCTTGTTTTATTTATTGAACGGAGGCCATGAGATCTTGCGAAGGGATCTTTCTTCGCGAACTGATACACTGATTTATTCTGGTATGAGTAGTTTTGTTCTTTCCGAAGATGGGTTGTGGCTGGCAACAATCAGCGTGGACATCAAGACAGGACTTACGGGCGTAGCGATTGTTCCCGCGCGCGGTGGAAATGCCCGAAAGATATTAACGTTACGTATGCCGGAATTTATCTCTGAGATGACCTGGACACCGGATGGCAGAGAGATTGTGTTTGCGAAGGGACGGCGGGACTTGATCGATCAGCCGCACGAGTTGTGGAGCGTTCCGGCCTCCGGTGGCACGCCCAGACCGCTGGGGATACAAACTGAATACGTACAATCACTGAGTTTTCATCCGGATGGTCGTCAAATGGCAATCTCCACTTATACGGATACGAGCGAGGTATGGGTAGTCGAAAATTTTCTGCAGCAAGGAATCAGTAAGAACTGAACTTAGCGCGCCTATTTTTTCTCCTTTGATAGGGCATTTCTTAGAACGTTGCGCGAACGACAAGGCTTCGGTTGTTATGGAACTCATTCACGATTACAAAGGTCTCGCCCTTCTCATCCCCTTTAACCGTTGCCAGCGTGCGCTGAGACTGTCCGGCTAAAGCCAGTTCCCCCTGTAGAGTCAATCTTCCATTCTTAGGGTATTTGTAGCCGGCAAGCCATCCGTCGCCTACTCCACCGGTAACAAACAGCGTCCGCTTGCCGGCAAAAGTCAGATCACTGATGTAGCCTTTTCCCAGGGAATTTCTTTCGAGGAAAGAGAGGGAGTCCGGACCGACACGGTATGTCACAACATCTCCTTCCGCCGTACTGACAGCAAGTTTTTTCCCATTCACAGCCATGGCTGTAATATGACCTCCTGCATCGTCTATATCGAAAGGGATCACGACACCGGTGTCCTTGTCCAGGAGGGCCATGACGACGTTTCCCTGAGAATGTGCTATAACGATTCGATTGCCAATCAGCTTCACCGCCATCGGTTCGGGAAGCGTCGGCACCCGCACCCAGGATGATAACATGCCTCCTTCATTAACTTTAAACATGGTGAGTTCCGCGCTATCCTGGTTCAAAACTGCGCAAAATCCATTGTCATCAATGGCGACCCAATCCAGGTCAATTTTTATAGGCCCCGTACCGCCGGATGGAACCTTTTGAATTGACGACAGGGTTTTGCTGCCCGGATCTACTTTGAATGCAGCTAATTGATCCCGTCTGATGTTGGCGCTGAATACAAATGCATTATCTTTGCCGCCGGCTGCTAAAGAGGAGAGACCCTTTCCAACTGGCACACTGTCTGTTTTAGTCAGAGCACCATTTGCGTTATCGAAACTAAACATACCCAGTTTCCGGCCATTGTATTCGCCGCGTGCTACGAAATGGTTAGACCCAATTCTCCAGGTGTCAATGGCGTACGGTGCTTTTCCTTTGAGGGGATCGCCGACCAGGCTTAGTGTCAGAGCGGCTTGCTTTTCACCCTCCGCCGATGTAAAGGATGCAGGCAAAAGCAGAATTGTTGTGATCAAAATCAAACTGACGACGCGATACACACCCATATTTTTCTCTCCTTCTGTTATATGCGATTTCCGGAGAAAAAACGCGCAAAAAATTTTGAGGGTCAGGACAAACGTTGTAAAAGCCCTAAGCACCCTGGCCACGCATTGCCGGCTTGGAAAGTTTTTCACACGGCGCCGTAACTAAGGGAAGAGGAGAACAACAATGAAGAATCGGATTTTGTATTTATTTCTTACGATCGTATTAACTTTGACCGGGTTTGCATCAGCACAGCCGAAACTGGCGAAGGCGACTTTTGCCGGCGGGTGTTTCTGGTGCATGGAGCCACCGTTTGACAAAGTGCCGGGTGTCGTTTCCACGACGTCCGGTTATGCGGGCGGGCAAAAGAAGGACCCGACGTATGAAGAAGTGTCCGCCGGATACACCGGGCACGCCGAAGTCGTTCAGGTATTGTACGATCCTTCGAAGGTGACATACCAGAAATTGCTGGACGTGTTCTGGCACAATATTGATCCGCTGGTGAAGAATCGCCAGTTTTGTGACGGCGGAAGCCAGTATCGTTCGGCGATTTTTTATCACGATCAGGACCAGCAAAAACTGGCGGAAGAATCAAAGGTTGTGATTGAGAAGTCCGGGCGTTTTAAGGAACCGATTGTTACCGAAATCGTTGCATTGAACGAGTTTTATCCTGCAGAAGAGTATCATCAGGATTTCTACAAAAAGAGCTCAATTCGCTACAACAGTTACCGGCTTGGCTGCGGACGCGACCGCCGGCTCCATGAGTTGTGGGGCCAGTAAACCGATCAGGCGAAAACCGAGATTGATTCGGTGAGGGTATGGCGCAACAGGCCCGTGTTATAATCTCTCCACCGGAAGGGGATGATCAATCTAGTACTTCGTCTTTTGATTACAATGGCGGCGCTAAAAGTCGCTGATTTACTGCTTCCCAATTTCAATCTGCACGGTGGCCTCAGGCCGTTGATTCGATTCAGTATTGTTCTGGGTTTGATGAACTGGCTGGTCAAGCCCATTATGGTTTTCTTTTCAGTGCCGCTGATCATAGTTTCGATCGGTTTGTTTTATCTGATCATCAACGCTCTGGTCATCTATTTTACTTCTCTGGTAATTCCCAATGTGATGACGGCAACGAGTGCCGGTATTTTCCTGGGCAGCATTCTGGTGTCGATTTTCCACTGGCTCTTAACCGTTCTATTCAGAGTTCGGGAGAAAGACTAGTTTGAATAAACGGGAATGGTTCTGGCCGTTATTTGTCGTCATACTTCTTTATTTCCTGTCCTGGTACGTAACTTCTTTATCCATGAGGGCCGTTTATTTCGGAGCGGCGGCGATTCTCTTGATCTTTCTTCGCACTCTCTCTCCATTGAAGGAAAAGCCTTTTCAAGAGCTGAAGGAAGATGTGGAAAGAATGGCCCAGGGTGATCTTCAGGTCTTTCATTCGATTCCTTCCACGCGGGATTCGCGGATGCATGATTTTTCGGTGACGCTTCTTGTGTTAAATGCGCGGTTGCGGCAGATCGTAGACAAAATGCGAAATGTGGTTGGAAGTGTCGGTCACACCTCCGAGCAGATAGTGGATTTATCGCGCACATTGTTAAAGAGCGGACAGCAACAATCCCTGGCGGCGGAAACTGCATCTCAGGCTATGAGCGAGATCAATCATGCGATCATTCGAATCGCAGAAGCCGCAGAAAGTCTGAACGCTCTGGGCATAACCGCTTCCAGCGCTGCGCTGCAATTGACCGCCAGCATTGAAGAAGTTACCCGCAATGCGCTTCAGGTGGGCTCTTTCGCAAAGGATACCCAGAGCAGCATGGAGAACATGGTGCACGGAATTCGTGAGATGGACGAAGCCGGCGGTAAGTTGATTCGCGCCAGCAAGGACATGGATTTTTCAGTGAGCAACATGCACGTACGTATTCAAGAAGTGACGCAACGTGCAATGGAATCGGACCAACTGGCTGAGCGCGCTTCAAATGCAGCCAAGACTGGCGGCCAGGTAGTAGACGAAGTGGTTTTTGCCATGCAAAAAATTGCAGAAGCTTTCGAATCGGCAGGCGTTGTCATCGCTAATCTGGCGCGCAGCTCGGAACAGATCGGAGGCATTCTGAACGTTATAACGCAGGTGGCCGATCAGACAAACCTTCTTTCGCTGAATGCCGCCATTCTTTCTGCGCAGGCTGGAGTTCACGGGAAGGGTTTTGCCGTGGTCGCGGATGAAATTCGAAAGCTGTCCCATCGGACTTCTGCTTCCGTTCAGGAGATCGAAAAACTCATTTCCAGAGTGCGTATCGAGATGAAAGAAGCAGTGCAAATGATGGAAGCCGGTAAAGTTCGTTTGTCTGAAGGTTTAAACCGGAGCGGCAAAGCTTCAGAAGCGCTTTCCGAGATTCTCGTTACTACCTCGACAGCCCGTGAAAGAGTCGCTGCCATTTCCGAGGCTTCGCGGCAACAGATTGTTGCGGAATCGGAAATGCAGCGGGCCACCGGAATTATTCAACAACGTGTGGATCAAATCATCGGTATCATTGAAGAACAGGCGCGCGTAAGCAGCGATGTGTACTCTCGCGCTGAACAGACACTGGGTTTGCTTCGGAACGTTGAAAAGGGAATGGAAGAACAAACGAACGGTGCGAAAGAGGTGAGCAGCATCGTTGAGCACCTTTCGGCGATCATTCAGGACATTCACCGCGCGACTTCAGAACAATCGGTTACAAGTTCGCAGGTAGTTCGCTCGGTGAACAGCCTGAAAAATGCGGTCCAGGCCAGTACGGTAACGATTCGAACTCTCAATACAAGCGCACTTTCTCTGGATCAGGAATCTTTCATACTGCGGGACGAGGTCTCGAAATTCCAGTTGCCGGAGGCGAAACGCGGAGGCGCCATTCAACTGTGCGTTACGACGGGTTTGTTGAGTCTCGATCCGGCTTACGGAAGATATGTCTATCAGATAGATTGGATTTACAACTTTTTTGAAGGACTCGTTGAGTTTGGTGAAGGGACTGATATTCGTCCGTGTCTTGCAGATCACTGGGAGATTTCAGAAGACGGGCTTGTTTATACATTCCGTATCAAGAAAGGAGTTCGTTTCCACAACGGAAAAGAAATGCGCGCCAACGATGTGAAGGAATCGTTTCAGAGAGTGTTACATCCGATGGCAAAAACTCCCGGGACATGGGCATTTGAAGCGGTGGTTGGCGCCGAGGAGTTTATGCGCGGCGCTGTAAATCAAGTAGAGGGTTTTTCGGTGCTGGATCCGTACCTGTTCCGGATCCGCCTGCGCGAGCCGCTTCCGTTTTTTCTGGGAATGCTTGCACAGAGTTATGCCGCGGTCCTTCCTTCTGAGCTGGCATCCAGGAACACCCAGATTGGCGAAGTTTGCGGAACAGGCCCGTTTAAACTGGATCGATTTGAACCTGATCGAATGCTGGAGATGTCACGTTTTACAGACTATCATTCTCCACCATTGCCCTACGTAGATAGTATTTCCGTGCGTTTTGGCGTTTCGGAGCCGGAAATCGCAGAAAATCTGAAGTCCGGCAGTATTCATTTTTCATCCGAGCTGCAAAAGCGATATCTTGATGACTTCTTGAGCATTCCTGAATGGCGACCGCGTTTGCGAAGCAACGTTCAGCTTTATACATCGTTGCTCGCGATGAATTGCAAGACTCCACCTTTTAACGACACGCGCGTACGGCAGGCTATTTCCTATGCGATCGACCGTCAAAGAATTGTTCGTGATGTAGTCGGATCAGAGCAGGCGGTTCCTGCGCGAAGTTTGCTGCCGCCGGGGTTACAGGGCTACGATCCTCACTCTGTGGGGTATCTGTATGACCCTTCCCGTTCGCGCTCCCTGTTACGACAGGCCGGCATTCCGGAGCGGACCTCACTCGAAATGTTGCAGTCGGAAGCAGGCACCAATCAGGCTGTGCTGGAAATTATCAGCGAAAACTTGAAGGATGTTGGTTTGAATTTGAACGTGCACTTCTTGCCGCCGGATTTGCTGCAGCAGGCCATTGAGAAGGCACGCGTGCCGATTCGCATGACGAAATGGGTGGCCGATTATCCGGATCCGGACAGCTTTTTGTACGTTCCTTTTCATTCGAAGAATCCGGCGATTTACACAGGATTTCAAAATGAAGCCTTCGATCAGTTCGTTTCAGAAGCAAGGCTTCTTGCCGATATTCGCGAACGCATCCAGCTTTACCAGCGCGCAGAAAGAATATGGATGGATGAATGTCCGTGTGTAGTGCTGTTCCACAACAGAGCGCTCGTGCTCAGTCAGGAAAATGTGCAGGGCTCCATTCCGCATTTCACCCATCCAATCATCCGCCTGAAAAAAATCTGGCTCTCCTAGCAGTCCATCAGAAACCAATCAATCAGTGGGAGCAGGCTCCGTGCCTGCCCATCGCTCGTCGAGCCCAACGGCGGGCAGGGCCGCCCGCCGCCACAAAACCGGGGTTTCCGGACGCGTCTCTAGTGAACAGCTCGCTTTAACCCGCAAATCACTTTTCAATAAATTTCTTGCTGAAGTCTTCGGCGGTCATGGGAAGGCCAAAGATTTTTCCCTGAGCGGCATCGCAATGATGCCATCGCAAGAACGAGAGTTGTTCATCGTTTTCCACGCCGTCTGCAATCACACGTATTTTCATTGAGTGAGCGAGTGCGATCGTGGCTACAGCAACGGATCCGTGCTGCGTGTCTTCAAGCATATCGTGGAGGAATGCGCGATCAAACTTCAAGGTATTTACCTTGAATCGCAGCAGAGATTCAAGCGAAGATTGACCGGTTCCATAGTTGCAGATAGAAATGTTGAGCCCCATTTTCTGCACCTCATTCAAGGCGCTTCCGATCTTATCCAGTTTGCCGGCATACTGGTCTTCTGTGATTTGCAGTTCCAGAAATGCCGGGGCCAGGGCAGGCCCTTTCAGGATTTCCGGCAATCGTTCAAGCCAGTCCCTGCTCAGTAGTTCGGATAGCGATATTTGTACAAAAAGAATTAAATTTGGACAGTGTTGTTGCCATTGCTTAGCCTGAGCGGAGGCCGTTTTGAGGAGCCAATCGTTGATGCCGCCTGCAAGACCGGCTTCTTCAGCGATCGGAAGAAATTCTCCTGAATCAACGGCGCCTCTTTCAGGATGAATCCAGCGAATGGTCGCCTCACAACCCAAAAGTGTTCCTGATTCTAATGAATGGATCGGCTGATACTGGACCAGTAATTCCTGCTGTTCTATGGCCCTGCGTAAACTCATTTCCAGGGGTAATAAAGCCATTGCCCTGGTTTGCATGCTCTTGTCGAAAACTTCCTGGCGTCCGCGACCAAGCGCTTTTGCGCGGTACATGGCGGTATCGGCGTCACGAATAATGTCTTCCGGACGATCATAACCGCCGGCGCCCTGCGCTATTCCCATACTCGCGCTGACGTACAGGTCTTCATCATGAATATGGAACGGCAAACCGAGATGTTGTTGAATACGATCTGCAACGAAGACGGCATCGTTAACGGAGCGAACGTCTTCCAGTAGAATCGCGAATTCGTCGCCGCCAAGATGAGCGACGGTGTCACCGAAACGCAAACAGGATTCGATCCGGCGAGAGCAGGAAATCAAAAGACGGTCTGCCATCTCGAATCCAACCACATCATTGATTGCTTTAAACCGGTCAAGATCCAGATAAATGACGGCAAACAGGCAGTCGGTACGACGCTTTGTTCGCTTCACAGAGCGTCCTAAACGATCCATAAACAAAGCCCGATTCGGCAAGCCTGTCAATGAATCATAGAAAGCGCCAACCGATATCCGGCGTTCGGAGATGTCCTCACAAATCGTGATTACGGCTTCGGGATTTCCTTCCGCATCCATGATCACATCGGAGACAATCTGTACAGGAAACACGCTGCCATCCTTGCGGATGTTGACGCTTTCCCGGCTCCAGCTTGAAATCTCCTTTGCCTGATCCGGTGTAATTCCTTTCCATAAATCGCGTGGCGCAAAAATCCGGGCGTCTTTACCCAGCAAATCCTTTACCTCAAAGCCATGCATCCGGGCTTCAGCTGCATTGGTGAACAGAATTTTTCCGTCAAACGTCGTAATTGTTATTCCGAGATTCAGGCTGTCAATTCCTCTCAGCAACAATTTACTGATTTCCTTTTTCCCCTGGACGTCTGCCTGTCTGGCCATATTCGGCCGTATTTTATAACAGAAACTGTGGAAAAACTCCAGATTCGATTCGCTCAAATCTGAAATCTCAAATCTGAAATCTCAAATATCTTTGCTAGCCTCTAACGACTTTGATCTGATTGTCCACACGGAGGACTCCTGACAATTCCCTGATCCGGCTACCGGCACGAACGCGCTCTACATTATTGTTGACCTGGCCAAGCAGCGTTACCCTGGAATTCTCAACAATGATTTGGATTCCGGGATCCCGACCCAGGAAGTACGCAAACAACAAGCCATCATTGCTGAGGCGCCGGTAAATAATCGCTCGAAGTCTATCGTCTTGAATTGATACCGGTAGTACCTGGATCTGGTTGTCGATGGATACTACACCTTCGATTTTCTCCGCCGCCTTTTGTGCGCGATCGAAAATGTATGCGTCCCGGACCTTGCCCGATAGAACCACTTTTCCATTTTCGCTGCTGACGGTTACGGTGTTGAATACATAGTTGCCTGACACGTTTGATCGTAATCGTGCAACAATGTCCGTAGCGATCTCGTCATCTGTTCTGGCATCCACTGCTGAAACCGTTAGTGCCAGCAGCAGCGATGTTACGAAACTGAGTAATCTTGAATTGTACATACACTCCTCTCCTTTTTATTCCATTTCGAATAGTGCAGACTTATCTGCGCGGAAGCCCGAAGCGATTTTCGGTCTTCCGCAGTTGTGTCAACGGTAGATGCTGATACCTACATGAACATTTGAGTGGTGACGGGGCTGGTAATAATGGCGGCCTCCGTAGTAGTGGCATCTCTGGTTGTATCCACGGTAGTAATGATCGTGCCAGTAGTCACGGTAAACCGGTCGGTAGTACGAAGTGGTTCCATAGTAGGGCCGGTAAGACGGCCGGTAGTGACTGGTGCCAGGATAGTAATATCCGTAACCGAAATTGTTGTTGTATCCGTATCCGCCGTGTCCGCAACCGCTGCGATGGCGATGGCTTGCTTCGGCCGAACCGGCCACCAGAAACAGCGCAACCGCGACCATGAATACGGGAATCAGCTTTTTCATAACTTCCTCCTCAAGATGAGAAGGTATTGCAACCCGCATGCCAGAAGCGGTTCCTCGATGCCTGCTGGAATTTGCTGTCTTCTGCGAAGGACAGTTGATTCACTTTGATGCGTACGCCTTCGGTCGGCGTACTTTTGTGTATTGTTCCGTTGTCGCGGAAGGCGCAAACAATGCGGCCAAGATTGTTGATTAGCGCATTACGGTTTTGTCGACCGAAAAGAATCCATCAGGATTCTGGGTAGCCTTCACGAGGTAGACCACAAAGGATTCAGGTTCGAGCAGGTAGTACGTAATGGTTTTGGAGCCGGCTTCGTTGCCGAAAGTAGGAACTGCGAATTCCTGTTTTGCTGCCTGTATTTTACGCACCGCTCCGGTGTTTTGTGTCGCATCAAGCAGGATGATACCGGAGCCGAGATCCTGGTGGAACCGTGTAACGATCTCAGCCCACCATCCGGCGGGCGCGTCCGTGCCGCATGCGTTCACAATTTTCGATATGGCCTTAACATCACTGATGCTCACTATGGCGTCATCTTTCAATACGGCATAGTTCAATTGATACGAAAGTGGCCGTACTTTGTGTCCGGCCGTGTAAAATGAACAGGAACCGCGCCGTAGCCGGTCAACTTCGTCAACACGCACCTCGTCTTTCTTCCAGCCATGATCAGTGTGAACTACCTGTACAATTTTTTCACTGATGTTATCGTCCATTTTGCTTTCCTCCACAGTCGCGGTACTGCAGCTCAACGCCAGGAGCGCCGAAAACACGACCATTCGCATCGGCTCAATGATTGTCGATGTTTCCGCCCGGCACCGGCGCCTTTCCGCCCGGATCTTTCCATGTGCTCGGGTTCGTTGCTATCACCGTTTTCCAGTTGCCGGCATCAACCTTCTGTCCGGTCATTTTACTCATAAAGTCGTAGAACTTCGTTGCCTCTTTAGGATCCTTGAGTGCTTCACCGGCATATTTGCCGTAGAAACTGTCCGGATTCAGTTGCCAGGAAATTCGTTGTTCCATCGCTTCCTGGTTCGTCGGTTCACGTCCGTTTTCCGCTTTGAATCCAACGTACCAGGCGCGGTACTCGGCCTCGAAGTATTTGTAAGTGTTCGCTACTTTGTCGCCGTTCAGGAGGTGATTCACCTCGTGGGGGGTAGTCGATAGCACAAGATGTTTCGTGTTCTCGTTCACGACCATCTTATTGTTATCGGCCGCCATGATGCCTTTGTTTAACCACAGCGTCTTACCATCGGCTTCACCAAATGTGGTAGAACCCGCTTTGTCCTTGTATTCTTTCCATTCCAGCTTGTAGTCCGACTTTGCACCAAGAAACTTTTCGAGGGTGTTGTCAACGACCTTACGGTCTCCTGCGTCATACTGCGAGAGATAAGACACCATTTTGAGCGATCTTTGCTTGTCGCCGAGATCCTGTGAAGTGAACCAGTCTTTCTGAATCAGCCGGTCGACGTTGGCTACTGACCGGGCGTCCGGATAATTCTTGACCTGGCTCAGTACCGCCGTTTTTTCTTCCGGCTTGAGAGCCTGGAATTTGGGGTCGTTTACAAGCGTTTTAACATTGTCTGCGTACGCTGGATTAGCTTTGGCTCCTTTGAGACCGTCTGTGACGAGCGCCTTATCGGCATCTGAAAGTTTGGTAAATCCGGGGGAACCAATCAAGCCTGTTGTTGAATTCAGTTTTTCGTCGGTGAGCGGCGGATTCGCGCTAAGTGTGTCTACCACAGAATTCTTGACGGCATCACTCGAGCCGCGGAAAGCAGGGCTTCCGGCAAGCTTGCCAAGGCCTTCTGCAAGCTTCGCATCATCAGGACTCTTCGCGAGCGCGCCCATCATTTTTTTCTGTTCGACGTTTGAGAGTTGTTCAAATCCCGGGGAAGTCGCAAGTTTGGTCAGGTTATCAATTTTTCCAGGATCACCGGCGTATTTCGAAACCTGATTTAAAACGTCTGTCTTCGTAGAATCGTTCAGGCTGCGAAACGTGGAATCGTTCGCGAGCGTGCCAAGCTGGGATGCGAACTTCGTGTCATCAGGTTGCGCTTTCTGCATATCGAGCATTTGCTGTTGATGCGCGGTTGAGAGTTTTGAAAGACCAGGAGCTGTCGCAAAGTTCCTCAGGTTCTCAATCTTCGCGCTTTCCTGGCCGTAACCGGTCATCAGGGCGCGAGTCTGGTCCTTGATTCCGCTATCAAGCTTCTTAAAGTCCCGATCTGTTTCAAGCAAAACCCGGTTCTGCGTGGCAACGCCGGCCTGGCCGTCTTTCTGCAATTTGCCGGCTTTCTGGAATTCATATACAGCTTTTTCGGTTTTTTCACCGAAGAAGCCATCTTCTTTGATCGGAGGCTTTCCGTTTTCAGCGCGCCACTGGTTCACCTGCTTTTGCAGGTCCATGATCTCCGGTTTCGCTTCCTTCTGGTTGTCGTTTCGCTTGAGCAGGTCTGCCGTGGGAAGTGTTTTGGATTCATCTTTGCTTAGCGATTGCTTCAGCAGTTGTGTCGAGCGAGCCAATCCGCCTAAAGCAAATTCAGCAAATTTTCCCTGTGGTGAATACTGCGCCGGCGCCGGAGTACTTGCGCTATTATCAGCAGGCGCCGAATCGGGAGGTTTTGTATCGGATTGCTTTACTGTATCAACAGAATCCTGTGCGTTGATCTGTGGAGGCACCGAAGGGCGCCCACTCCCAATTTTTTCAGCCATGATCTCCTCCAGGACTTGCTTTTGATTGTATCATACCGTCTGAAAAAAACTTGTTATCAAAAGATTATCGGCAACGGACACGGATTTGTTGTGCGGAATGAGTGTGAGTGCTGTCCTCAACGCTGAAAAAGCAAAGGTTCTACCTGCCAAACCGCCGGGACTTAACTGCTAATTTGTTTGCAGGTTGTTGATTACGGAAAGGACTCCCGGGAATGAACGAACGATGCTGAGAATCTTTTCACGGGACACATTGGAATCCACATATCCCACCAGTTCCACACGTGAACTGTTGACGATGATAAGAATCGAGGGATACCTGCCGACAAAATATTGTTGAAATTCACGGGACAACCTGTTGTAAATTCCCTGTCTCAGTCGTTCATCTCCGGATCCAACGGAGGCCATGTCTATTCTGTTTTCGACACCCCTTACTCCCCGTACCCAGATCGCGGACTCAAAGGAATCCTTCACCAGCGTCTGGTCCCGAACATTTCCACGCAGCAGCACAAAGCCGTTGTTTACTTTGACTGAGACAAGATCGAATGGGGTCCCGCGGAGATGAGAGCGAATTTTGGCCATGATCTGCGTTTCGATGTCGAGATCGGAAACGTCACCCCTGGTCACCGCAATCTGGTTGTCAACAGAAGTGACTCCTTTAACCTTTAATGCTTTTTCTTCAGCAAGGTGACGCGAGCCATACAGGCCGGCTACGCCTTCGAGATAAATGGCGCCGTCCTTGTGCAAAACCTTGAGATTCTCAATTTCAACCTTTTTTGTATCCAGAATCTCTTCCTGGACTTTGCGCGCTTTCTCATCGAATTGCCCTTTATCGGGTTCCTGTCCGATGGCCAGAATCCCGATTAATGAAAACAGGGAAAAGAGAACAGATTTCTTAAGCATACGTGTATTATAAGACGATGGCGTATCTGCTGCTACCTGATAAGAAGCAAACAAGGAAGATCCTGCTCAAAAAATCTGTCTTTTTTATCGGCAGGGCGCGAGAGAACGATCTGATCATTCCTTCTGATTCTCTTTCGAGATTTCATGCCCAGATCACGAATCGAAATGACTCCTTCACCATCAACGATCGCGGTTCACTCAACGGTGTTTTCGTAAACGGAACACGTATCGTCGGCGAAACCAGACTTCATGACGGCGACATACTCGGTTTTGGTGAGATTCATGCGCGGTTCTGCAAAGACGATATAAAACCGCTTCGTGAGACACAAAAAGTTTCCGAAACCATGCAACGTTTTCCTGTTTCAAATCTCGTAGATTCAAAGCGCTTTGAACCGGAAAAGAAGCAACGCTACCTGGAGCTTTTGTATCACTTCAGCGCGCGGCTTTTGCAGCAGTCCCCCCTGTCGGATTTAGGTGAAGTGGCTTTGGAGTTGATTCAGGAAGTATGGACTCCGGACCGCAGTTGCCTGATGTTGACGGGGACCCCGGGCGAATGGCAGATCGCCACGCAGAGATTCGGAAAGAACCCGCAACTTTCAACAGACGACTTTCAGATCAGCCGTAGTTTGATCCGGGAACTGGAAAAGGAGCAGGAGGCATTGTTGATTTCGCATCGGACGGATGACCGCCGGTTTGCATCTTCGGAAAGCATGCAGCGCCAGAATGTTCAGTCCGTTATGTGTGCTCCTTTATGGAACAACAAGCTGATTCACGGGTTTCTGTACGGTGATCTCATCCACCCTGATCGCAGTTTCAGTTACACGGATCTTGAGATGTTTGCGATTCTTGCCAATCTGATGGCGATGAAGTGGGAGAACGATCAGTTGTGGCATCAGGCTTTGATTCAACAGCAAACGGAGCAGGAATTGAATCTGGCTGCAGAAATTCAAAGAAAGTTTTTTCCTGTTCATCCGCCGAATGTTGAAGGCTTCGATGTTGGCGGGCTTACCATTCCCACTCGTAAAGTGGGTGGAGACGCTTATTTCTGGCACGAACGAAAAAACGGCGAAATTGTCTTGATGATTGCGGATGTAATGGGAAAGGGGCTGCCGTCATCGCTGTTAATGTCACAGATTCAAGCCATCATGAAAATCTATGCAGAGCAGTATCAAGAGGCGCGCGAAATCACAACGGCTGTGAACGAGTTTATTTACCGGCACAGCACTCAGGAAAAATTCATCAGCATGGTAGTCATCGTTCTATCGCCTGCAGATGGAAGCATGACCTTCTGCAACGCGGGACACAATGCGCCCATTCTGTTGAACCCCGCCCAGGACACCGTTTTCCTGGAAGAAGGCGGTACTCTTGTAGGTGTGTTTGGAGATTATTTGTATACTCAGGGGAACGCCCGGATTTTGCCTGGAGGGACCGTTGTGTTGTATACGGATGGGATCATAGAAGCCCGCGACGGCAAGGACATCGAATTCGGTGTCGAACGATTGCTGGAGTTTGTTCGAGCGAACGAGACTCTGGCCCCGCGTGTTTTGGCGGAAAGCATTATTGCAAGTATTCGTGAGAACTGGCTGGGTACGGACCAGGAAGACGATTGGACTCTGCTGATTTTGAAACGAGCGGACGAATGAAGACTGATACAAAAGTGGGCGATACTGGATTTGAACCAGTGACTTCTACCGTGTGAAGGTAGCACTCTCCCACTGAGTTAATCGCCCCGCCGACGCGCCAATGATAATTCATTCATCCGGATGATGCAAACCCGGTCCTGAAACGGGGTGCACGACAAATCTGTTGTGCACCCTCTGAAAGGGGTGACAGAATGAGCGGCCCGGCTACAATTTCGAAATCTCCGACTGAAATGAGCTGCGAATCGTTTCTTTCGGCGGAGGCGAAGGCCACATTCGAATCATCGGACCGAACGGATGGTTTTCCACGCAACTGCGAAAATATTTTTCGTGCTCCCATTCGACTTCCGCCATGGTGAGCAGGCAATCAATAAACTCAGGATTGCCGCTTTGCGCAGCATAGCGCGCCGCGGCTTCATATTCCCGAATGTTACGACTTTCCAATTTGCCGGCAGCATAGAAAGGCGTCAGTTTGCCCATCACGTGACAAAGTATTCCCAGCACACGTCCGGTCCAGCCGGCCCTCCATTCGCGCAGTTTATCAGGGCCGTATCCCAGTTTATTCAACATTTCTCCGACCAGCCGGCGGTGATGCCATTCCTCTTCTTCAATCTGCTGGATCCTTGCTCGAATATTTTCCTCTCTGGTGGAGCGCCAGTGTCCGCGGTAAGCATATCCTGCAGCCAGTTCACCCGAGTATGCCAGTTGCAGGATTTTGACAAGATTTGCCAGTTCAGTCTTCATCAGTTCTTACTGCCGGTACTTTGCAGCACTTCAAGGATCTCTACGAAATTGACAGGGTCCTGTCCGCTCA
>Ga0247727_10009399_pt1 | contig 17745 bp, 13 predicted proteins | sample WisWelCaveWW1625_FD_202498 | JGI IMG/M metagenome (GOLD analysis project Ga0247727, IMG submission 202498) | Biofilm microbial communities from Wishing Well Cave, Virginia, United States - WW16-25 | ecosystem: Environmental > Aquatic > Deep subsurface > Groundwater > Cave microbial mat | place...
TTGGTATCAAGATTGAAAATTCGCTTTACGATCAAACCATCGGAAGCCATGATTTTTTCATTCATTTTGCTCCGATATGTATTAAAATCTTCTACTAACCCCATAACTCTTTTTGTTGTTGTGATTGCCTGTAAACCTTTTTAATATTAAAAAGGTTTACAGGCAAATATAGAGCGTAAGTATGAGAACCTTTGCAAAAGATGTATTGGTAGATTTTGTTTCCCTGCTTTATCCCAGGTATTGCTTTGCATGTAAAGAAGGATTAGTAAAAGGAGAAGAAACTATCTGTAGCCGGTGTATGCTTGAACTTCCCCGTACGCACTATCATCTTGATCCTGAAAATGCCCTCTTCAGAAGACTTAATGGAAGGATTCCGCTAAGATTTGGTTTTGCTTTTTTTCTTTTTCGAAAAGGAGGGAATGTCCAGCACTTATTACACGCACTAAAGTATAATAATCATCCTGAGGTAGGCGAAACAATTGGTGAAGTGTATGGACAAGAATTACAACAAGCCAACTATGATCAAAAGTTTAATGTAATTGTACCGGTGCCACTACATGCTTCCCGAAAGCGCAAAAGAGGGTATAACCAAAGTGAAGAGTTTGCAAAAGGACTTTCAAAAAGTCTGAATATTCCATTTTCTGATGCGCTTCTTCGCTCAACAAAAACCGAAACACAAACTCGCAAAACAAAATTAAAACGGTGGCAAAATGTGAGTGAAGTATTTCGGGTGAAGGATCTTGATCAGATCAGGAATCAAAACATACTTCTGGTAGATGATGTAATCACTACGGGAGCAACGATTGAAGCGTGCGCACAAGCTTTGTTAACAGAAGGATGTTCCTCCATCAGCATAGCAAGTATTGCGTATGCAGAGGAAGGAAAATAAAAAAACCCTCCGCCAGCTGACAGAGGGTTTTTAAGAATATTTTATTATTTCTAGTAGTTCGATCCCGCCTTAATCATCGCACAACGGAAACCAATTGTTGCCGTAGCACTGTCTTGATCCAGAAATCTTCTTGTACCTGGAGACATCCAATATGCTACGTCTTTCCAGCTTCCGCCTTTATAAACACGAGCACGGTCTGTTACCAGGGATGTAAAAGTTTCAGCGTTGCGGGGTGTATATTCGCCTGTTGTAGGATCTTTAATCAAGTTGTTATTGTAATCTTTAGCATCATCCAAAAATCCGTCTCTACGCATAGGGTTAAGGTCATCAAAATCCTGGAAGGTCATTGGACGGTACACATCCTGTACCCACTCACTCACGTTACCGCCCATGTTGTACAAGCCGTAATCATTAGGAGGAAACTCATAGATATAAGAAGTGATCAATGCTCCATCATTTAACCGACCTGCAATACCGGCATAGTCACCCCGACCACGCTTGAAGTTGGCAAGCATATAACCCATTTCTTTTCCATACGGGTTACGAACCGCATGGCCATCCCAAGGATATACACGCTGGTGCGTTTGCATTTCTTCCAGCCATTGTGTACCGATCATCGCCTGTGCTGCATACTCCCATTCGGCTTCTGTTGGAAGTCGGTAAGAAGGAACAACAATACCAGACTCTAATGGAATTCGTCCGTCTGTTTCTGCATATTCTTCACCCGCGTTTTCAGCCAAGGCAATGTTTACAGCACGGGTTCTCCAAACAGCAAATTGAGTTGCTTGTGTCCAGGTAACACCAACTACAGGGAAATATCTGAAACCAGGATAACGCAAGTAATGCTCCACATAAGGATCATTAAACGCTAATTTCCCTATCCAAACTGTTGTATCAGGTTTTGCAGCAGCGTATGCTTCTTGAGAAGAATCTTTTGCTAAGTGATGTAAGTATTCAAGCCAGTGAATGTTGGCGATTTCAGTTTCATCCATGAAGAAAGAAGCAACAGAAACTGTTCTTTCTATGTTATCGCGATACGACATCACGTCTTCTTCAAAAGAACCCATCACCGCACGACCACCTTCAATGAAAATCATATTGGGTGCATCAGGTTGACCCTCATACGGGTTCACTATAAAACCTCCGGCATCTTCATCATTATATGCTAAACCAGTAGCGGTACTTAACTGCCCGGGGTTTTGCGCAGTTGGCTTACCGCCACCTCCGAAGATTCTTCCAAAGCACCCTGACAAGGCTATGGAAGCGGCACTGAGGAATAAAAGAAGTCTAAGACAAGTCTTCATGTTGAATTTCTATTTTAAACCAAATGCTAATATAGAGAGATAAATATGTGTTTTCCAAGCAGAAGCAGTTTTATTCATAAATCTTTAATGCAACGCATGAGTCGCTAATAAACGCAAAATATAAAGATGTATTGTTTCGGGAATATGGCTTCCCAAAACCGGAAATCAACGTCACGACAAACACGCAAAAATAGCAGTTAGGCTGTAGGATTAAAAGTTAAATAGACTGGCATGAGTTTTCATGATCTGTTGAAGTTAAGTAGACAGTGTATGGTCAATATTCATGATTTCCGTGTAATGCCTTTTGAAAAAAAGTGTGACGTTGTTACGTATTACGGTCAATACCTTATGCACCGTTTTTTGGGAGACTGCAAGGTTTTTTTATACGGAGCCGATGATTTCTTCATTGAAGTATTTTACTCACCGAAGTATCAAAAGGTGTTAATGATCAATGCCTTTGATCAGTTAACGGGCATTGAGCCTTACCTGGAAATAATTTCGTTGACGGATTTAGACAGGCGCTCAATCATCTGATGAAATAGCTCCATTGCGGAGTCAACACTTTTCACATTTTCAATAACGAGCATTGCTTTTCCGGCCTGATCCCTCATTTTACATTGGCGTGAATGAGCTTGAACAAAGAGTAAAATTTTTCCGAATACTTCGGAATTGAAGTACGCATCATTATTGGTTACAAAATATCCACGTAACCTCTCACCTCTCAGACTGATTTTTTCAAATCCCAACTCTTCTCCCAGCCACCGTAAACGAACAGTATTAATAAGCTCCTGAACAGGCGAAGGCATTTCTCCGAATCGATCGGTTAACTCAGCACTGAATTTCGTAAGCTGCTCTTCGTCTTTGATGTTATCGAGGCGGGAATAAAGCTGTAAGCGTTCGCTCGTATTACTTACATACGTTTCAGGCATCAGAATTTCAAGATCCGTTTCAATCACGCAATCCTGAACAATCAGTTTTGCTTTCTCTGAAAGTTCAACTGCGAATAATTCTTTGAAGTCTGTTTCTTTTAATTCCTGAATCGTGTCGTCCAGAATTTTGTGATACGTTTCAAAGCCAAGATCATTGATGAATCCGCTTTGCTCACCACCCAATAAATTTCCTGCACCCCGAATATCCAAATCGCGCATGGCTACTTTGAATCCATCACCCAATTCAGAAAATTCTTCGAGTGCTGCTAATCGTTTACGTGAATCAGAAGTAAGAAGCGAGGCCGGTGGCGTTAACAAATAGCAAAATGCTTTTTTGTTAGAGCGTCCTACGCGCCCGCGCATTTGATGGAGGTCCGATAATCCAAACATGTGTGCTTGATTAATGATGATGGTGTTGGCATTCGGAATATCCAAACCTGATTCGATAATATTGGTCGCTACCAACACATCATATTCGCCATCAATAAACTTCACCATGGCTTTCTCGAGTTTGTGTCCCTCCATTTGCCCGTGTGCGATTCCGATTTTTGCATCTGGTACAAGTTTAAAAATAACATTAGCTATCGATTCGATATCACTTATCCGGTTGTGTACAAAAAATACCTGCCCGCTTCTTTTTAATTCATGACTGACCGCATCGCGAATGATCGTCTCTTGAAAAGTGTGTAACTCTGTTGTAACCGGTTGGCGATTGGGTGGAGGCGTTGAAATAATGCTCAAGTCGCGTGCACCCATCAGAGAAAAATGAAGTGTGCGTGGTATGGGTGTAGCGGTTAGTGTAAGCACATCTACATTCAACTTTAATTCTTTTAAACGATCCTTCACCTTAACACCAAACTTCTGCTCTTCGTCAACAATTAAAAGTCCAAGGTTTTTAAACACCAGGTCTTTACTTACAATTCGGTGTGTGCCAATGAGAATATCAACCTTCCCTTCTTTTACATCCGCAATTATTTGTTTGATTTCCTTATCGGAACGAAAACGAGAAACGTAATCGACCGTGACAGGAAAATTGCTGAGGCGCTCTTTGAAGGTGCGATAATGCTGCATGGCCAAGATGGTTGTTGGCACCAACACCACGACCTGCTTTCCATCAGTAGAAGCTTTGAATGCAGCCCGGATTGCCACTTCTGTCTTCCCAAAACCAACATCTCCGCAGATCAACCGATCCATAGGATGCGCCTCTTGCATGTCGCGTTTTACGTCATCGGTAGCGCGCGCCTGGTCGGGAGTGTCCTCATAGATAAAGGATGATTCAAGCTCGGCTTGTAAATAACTATCTTGTGTGAATGCAAATCCAGGAGCGGTTTTTCGTTTAGCATACAAAGCGATCAACTCCTTGGCGATGTCTTTCACTTTGCCTTTGACCTTCGCTTTTTTATTCTCCCACTCTTGCGAACCTAGTTTACTAATCAACGGAGGTGTTCCCTCCTTTCCGGAATATTTTGATATTTTATGAAGGGAGTGAATACTCACGTATAAAAGATCATTATCACGATACACTAATCGGATGGACTCCTGCTCGTGGCCGTTTACTTCTTTTTTTTCAAGTCCTGCAAACTTTCCAATTCCATAATCGATGTGCGTTACAAAGTCACCAGGCTGCAGCGTGTGTAGTTCGCGTAACGTAAGTGCTTTTGATTTTGAAAATTTTTCGCGTGCACGATACCGATGAAAACGTTCAAAGATCTGATGATCGGTATAGCAAACAATTTTCAACGTTTGATCGACAAACCCCTGACGAAGCGCAAACTCCATCGGCTTAAATTCAAGCTGGGGATGAATCTCTTCAAAAATTTCTTTTAGTCGGTCGAGTTGCTTGGGCATATCAGCCGCAATAAAATTTGTGAAGCCTTGTGCCTGATGCTCGGCTAAATTATTTGCCAGCAATTCAAAATTCTTGTTGAACGATGGTTGTGCGGATGAGGGTAGATCGAAAGTTGATGCGTTGGGGAGAATAAAACGGCTTCCAAATTCGATGCGTTGAAATGATTCAACCTTTTGCTGAAACGATCCTCCACTTTCAAACAAATGTTCCGGCTGAAGCGCGATCCGCGTTCCGCTTTGTTGGATAATTTTATCAAAAGAAGCCTGCGCTTTTTCAAAGGACTTGTTCAATACATCGATGGTGAGTTGTACATCTTTAAACCAAAGTTTTGTTTTTGGAGAAATAAAATCCAGGAAGGATTGGCGTTCTTCCTGCATCAACTTTGTTTGAACATTGGGAATGATGTTGATGTGGTCCAGCACCTCTACCGAAAGTTGAGACCCCGGATCAAATGTTCGGATACTGTCAACCTCATCACCGAAAAGCTCTATTCTATACGGCAACTCATAGGCAAATGAAAACACATCAATAATTCCACCGCGTACAGAGAACTGACCGGCTTCGTACACAAAATCAGTTTTCTCAAAGTCGTACCCGTGTAAAAACTCTTCGAGAAAAGAGATGTCCAACTTTTCTTTCAGCTTAACTGAAAAAGTGTTGGTGGCGAGTGATCTTTTGTTGATTACCCTTTCTGATAAGGCTTCCGGGTAGGTGACAATAATTTCAGGTTTTGTTTTGTTGGCCAGGTGATTCAACACTTCGGCCCGCATAAGAATATTGGCATTCTCTATTTCATCAAATTCATAAAGCCGCTTATAAGACATAGGGAAAAGCAGAAGGTCTTTTTCCAAAAGATTCTGAAGATCGTTTTGAAAATAAGCGGCCTCTTCTTTGTCTTGGAGGATGATGATGTAATCTTGCGGATGTAACCGAAAAGCACTAGCAACCACTACGGCATCGAAACTTCCCGAAAGCCCTTTAATTCTGATGTTGGTGTTATTGGGCAAATGTATCCCTGCGGCTACGGTCTTGATTACACCATCCGCGCAGTACATGGTTAAAAAATCTTGCGCCCTCAAATCGGTCGGAAAACAAACCGCAAATATAGACTAGGATTTTTAGGATTTATGGATTGTAGGATTCCTTTTCACAGAAAAATCCTGGTAATCCTTAAATCCAATAAATCCTGGTCTAACTTTAGGCGATGGAATTGGTGCAACTTTTCTTTCTGCTGCTGACGATTGCCTGTTTGTTTTTTTTGGTGGTTGGACTTTTTAAGCCATGGGCGATGCTGTGGTGGGAAGACGTGCAGAATCGAAGAAAAGTAATTACGGTGTATGGGATCGCGGGATTGGTGTGTTACGCAAGCTATTGGGTGTTGCGTATATTTTTTTAGTTACTACTTGATCCTTTCTCCAACAGCGAGCACTGGCAATTGAAATGGAAAAACAAGGTTTAGGATTTGCCAGAGAAATGGAAATGACTATTTACTATGAAGGAATAGATATTGGTATGAGGCGGGTAGATTTTTTTGTAGAAGGAAAAATTATGGTTGAGTTAAAAGCCGTTTCGAAACTTGATGATTCAAATCTTGCGCAAGCATTGAATTATCTTGAAGCATATAATTTACCCGTAGGATTGCTCATAAACTTTGGCAGCAAAAGCATGGAGTTCAAGCGGACGTACAACACGAAACACCCGGAGAATGCGGATTATGAGAAAAATGTCTGAACCAGAATTTATAGGATTAACAGATGCCAGGATTAAGGGAAGGCTAATCCTATAATCCTTAAATCCAATAAATCTTAGTCAAGACAATTAATACACCAAACTCTTCTCCAACATAAACTCCGCAATCTGCACTGCATTGGTAGCAGCGCCTTTGCGAAGATTATCCGCCACCACCCACATGTTTAAGGTGTTGGGTTGAGATTCATCCCTGCGCAACCTTCCAACAAACACCTCATCGCGACCCTGTGCGTTGATAGGCATCGGGTATAAATTATTTTTCGGATTATCCTGAACGATAATGCCCGGAGTGTTCACGAGTGTTTCGCGCACTTCGCTAATGGAAAAATCATGATAGAATTCTACGTTCACAGCTTCTGAGTGCCCACCTATACTGGGCACACGCACAGTGGTAGAAGTAACGCCAATGGTTTGATCGCCTAGAATTTTCCGGGTTTCATTTACCATTTTCATTTCTTCTTTGGTATAGCCGTTATCCAGGAAGGCATCGATGTGCGGCAACACATTCATATCAATCCGGTGCGGATAAACTTTGCTTCCCTCCGTTCCTTCACGTTCGTCCATCAATTGCTGTATGGCATCTTTACCCGTTCCGGTTACAGATTGATATGTGGAAACAACAATTCTTTTCAATTTATATTTTACATGCAACGGGGCAAGTGCCATCACCATTTGAATGGTAGAACAATTTGGGTTGGCGATGATCCGGTCGTCAATTTTTAATTCGTGGCCGTTGATTTCCGGAACGATCAATTTTTTATTGGGGTCCATCCTCCAGGCAGAGGAGTTATCAATCACAATCGTACCCATTTCGGCAAAGCGTGGTGCCCATTCAAGAGATGTAGTGCCGCCTGCCGAAAAAATGGCGACATCCGGAGCAAGTTTGCATACTTCCTCCATGCCCTGAATGGTATATTCCTTACCCTTAAAAACTACCTTTTGCCCCACTGACTTAGCGGACGCTACTAAATACAATGTTTCAAATGGGAAGCCTCTTTCTTCGAGTACTTTTAAAATTTCCTGGCCTACCAGTCCGGTAGCCCCAACCACAGCGAGTTTCATTCTCTATAGATTCGTTAACGGTGCAAAAATACTATTTTTGGTTAGCACATGTTGAAGAGATGGAAAATATTGTGTGGGTCATGTTTCCTGGTGGCGATTTTGCTGAGCGCCCACGTTTGCATTGCCCAGTTCACTGATAGCTTTTCGGATGGGGATTTTACCAGTAACACGGTGTGGAGTGGCTCAACAGCTGACTTTATTGTTAACGGATCATCTCAATTACAACTTAATAACACCGTTGCATCGACCTCTAAACTATCATCTGCCTTTATCGCTTCCTCCCTTGATAATTTTGAATGGCAGGTTTATGTAAAGCAAAGTTTTGCTCCGTCAGGAAGCAATTTTGGAAGGGTTTATATGGTTAGTGATCAATCTGATCTTGTGGGCTCACTAAATGGATATTATTTGCAGTTTGGTGAAGCGGGCTCTTTGGATGCTGTTGAGTTATTTAAGCAAACCGGATCGACCAGCACTTCGGTTTGCCGGGCAACGAATGGCTCAATAGCGACAACGGTAAATCTTCGTATTCGGGTACTTAGAAGTAACGCAGGATTGTGGCAACTCTTTATTGATTATACAGGAGGGACTAGTTTTGCGCTGGAGGCTTCGGGTACGGACGTAACCTTTACTACATCAGCTTTTCTCGGAGTGCTTTGTGTTTATACCTCAAGCAATGCCAGCGAATTCTTTTATGATGATTTTTATATGGGCCCGGAGATTATTGACACGACAGCTCCCACAATAGTTTCAGTGAATGCAGTTTCCTCCACAACGCTTGATGTTGTCTTCAATGAAAAAGTTGATCCAACTACTTCGCAACTTTCGAACAACTATTCAATAAACAACAACATTGGCAATCCCTTTGCTGTCATTCTTCAGGCTGATGAAAAAACTGTGCGTCTCACATTTGCACAACCTTTCCCGAACGCGGTGACTTCTCAACTGACAGTTTCAGGCATACAAGATTTATTTAACAATACACTTACAACCGCAAATCAAAATTTCTTTTTCTTTCAGCCGGTACCTGCACTATTGAAAGACATTATCATCACCGAAATTTTAGCTGACCCCTCTCCTACAGTTGGTTTGCCCGAATCTGAGTTTGTAGAAATCTATAATCGAAGTGAAAAAATATTTGATCTGCAGAATTGGAAAATTACCGATGGAAGTTCTATTGGATCGCTTCCTACGCACCTGATTTTCCCGAACGAATACATTATCCTTACCTCAACCGCTTCGGCCACACAATTCAATTCTTTTGGAACCGTGCTGGGAGTATCAAATTTTCCAACGTTGAATAATTCGGGAGATGCGCTGGTCTTAAAGGATAATATAGACATTGCAATTGATAGCGTAAACTATACAGATGCCTGGTATCGTGATGACGACAAAAAACAAGGTGGCTACACACTTGAATTAATTGACCCCGCCAATCTGTGTGGGGAGGAAGATAACTGGACGGCCACTGAAGGTGCGGTTGGCGGAACACCAGGAACACAAAACTCTGTCTTTGCAAACAAACCCGATGTAACGGGACCAAAACTAAATTCAGCCATTCCAACAACGGCCACAGAATTAGCACTACGGTTTAATGAAAAGTTAGATGATCAGCTTCCTGCTGTTACAGATTTTACTATCATACCAACCATTTCAATTTCAAAAGTATTGTTTATGGATGTTTCTCTTAAATCATTGCAGCTCACGTTAAGCAGCAGCCTGCAATCAGGAACGACTTATACGATTGTAACTCAAAACATTTACGATTGCAGCGGTAATATTCTTGACCCTGATTTTGATAACATTGTTTTTGGCCTTCCTGAAGAAGCCGATAGTTTGGATATCGTGATCAATGAAATCCTTTTTAATCCGCGACCAACTGGGGTTGACTTTGTAGAAGTATACAACAACTCTTCAAAATTCATCAACCTGAAGAATTGGATGCTGGCGAATTATGAAAACGGAATTCTACTGAACGCCAAGGTTATTACTGCTGAAGATTTTTTATTAAAGCCCGGCCAGTACATCGTGCTTACTGAAGATGACCAAGTCGTAAAGGGTGAATATATTTCGTCTCTTGATGAAAATCTTTTTGAGGTAGCCGACCTTCCGGGATTCAATGACGATGCGGGAACTGTAGCATTGGTTGATCCGCAAAATAACGTAATTGATTTTTTCTCGTACGCGGATGATTACCATTCTGTTTTTATAGATGATGATGAAGGTGTTTCGTTGGAACGTATTTCCTTCACAGCACCAACCAATGACAAAGCCAATTGGAAATCGGCCAGCTCAACCGCTGGGTTTGCAACACCCGGCTATGTAAACTCCAATGTTCGTGGAGAGCAGTCCGCAGGAAAAATCACAATCAACCCCGAAGTATTTGAGCCTATAACCGGACAACCCAGCTTCACGCAAATTCAGTACAACTTTGAGCAAGGTGGTTTTGTTGCCAATGTGAAAATTTTGGATTTCCAGGGAAGAGAGATCAAACAGATCGCGAACAACGCTACGCTGGGAACGGAAGGATTTTTTAGGTGGGATGGTGATACAGATGACGGTTCCAAAGCACGAACGGGGTATTATGTAGTGTGGGTGGAGGTGTTTAATGCCAGCGGTCAACTGGATACATTTCGGAAAAGGGTGGTGGTGGCTTCTAAGTTTAAGTGAGCTAAAATTGACCAGCAATCTTAAAAGAACCACTTTTTATCAAAAAACGTAAATTCAGCAGTGAGTTAGCTAAATTTACGTAAATTCAGCCATCATAAAGGTCGAATTAACGAAAATGACAATTCCCAGAGTAGTTTTGCCTCAACTTCAAAAAGACTTAGGCAAGAATAAAGTATTGGTTATAACCGGAGCCAGGCGGGTTGGAAAAACATTTTTGTTAAAAGAACTGCTTGCAGGTTACAACGAAAAATATGTCCACCTCAATGGCGATTTACCAGAATCCACCCAATTATTACAGTCCAAAAATCTCACTGCATATAAGGGGATAATCGGAGAATCAAAACTGCTGCTGATAGATGAAGCCTAGGTTATTCCGGATATTGGAAAGATTCTTAAAATAATTATTGATCACTTTAAAATAACAATAGTTGTAACGGGCTCATCTTCATTCGACCTTATTAATAAAACCGGAGAACCCCTTACCGGACGTCAGATTCAATATCAACTGTACCCCGTAGCTCAAATGGAATTAGCATTGAATGAAAATCTTGTAGATACGATGCGGCACCTGGAAGAGCGATTAATATTTGGTTCCTATCCGGAAATTTTTTCATTTGTGAATAACGCACAAAAGCAGAGGTATCTTTCTGAAATCACAACTTCTTATTTACTAAAAGATATCCTTTTATTTGAGCAGGTAAAAAATTCAAGTAAAATGCTTCAGTTGCTCCAACTGGTTTCTTATCAGGTTGGCCAGGAAGTTTCCAATGAAGAATTAGGGAAGCAGTTGGGCTTGAAACGGGACACCGTGGCACGCTACCTTGATTTATTTACTAAAATTTTTGTGATCTATCGTGTTGGTGCATACAGCAGCAATCTTCGCAAGGAAATAGTGAAAAACAGCAAATGGTATTTTGTAGATAACGGTATACGCAATGCCATTATTAATAATTTTAATCCGTTGGCTGGTCGCAATGATGTTGGGGTGTTATGGGAAAACTATCTGATGAGTGAACGCATAAAGCGAAATGCATATAAACAAATTCGAGTAAGCACACATTTCTGGCGCACCTACGACAGGCAGGAAATTGATCTTGTTGAAGAAGGGGCCGGCATGCTTGCCGCTTTTGAGTTTAAATGGAGAAATGAAAAGGCAAAAGCTCCGATATTTTTTACCAAGAACTATCCCACAGCAAGTTTTGAAGCCGTCACACAAAAAAACTACCTGGATTTTATTACATGATTAAAACAACATCACCTTAATCTGCCATGCGTGGGCTAGGGACTGCAATACGCTACTTCTCGTATCAACAGGTTGCCGGAATTCCCGATTGATAATATTGGCATTGCACCAGTCGTAAAAATTCCGGAAGGAAAAAACTGGGTTGAGTTTTCGATGGAGTTTTTGAATTCCCAAAAAAAAATCTCCGGTTTTGGTTTCCTAAGGTTTAGGGTTTCCCAGAAGTCAGAAATTTACTTTTTATGTTTTTCTGAAATCTTTGAGTCTACATTTTTAAGAACGTACCCAATAGATCTTAACATTGAAATAATTGTAAACCAACTCGCCCTGAACTCAGAACCAGACATACTCTCATTGTGCTTATCAAGCACTAACTTGCAATCACTAAGGAGAATTTTTGATTTCACTACTATCAATTTAAACGGAATTTTTTTGAATTGGTGATTTTATTCCCCTGTCGTCTGATTTTCTGTTTTCAGAAAATCAGCCCCGGCTTATACTTCCTCTTCGCCTTCGCCTCTACATCCTCACGATAATACGCCACATCTTTAAACTTTACATCAGCATAGCGTTGTGCCTGATCATAAAAATGTGGTGAAGAAGGGTCTCCACTTTGACCACCGGTCAGCAAACTTTTTGCTTTTACCTTTTCACCAAACTCGACCACCGCCACAAAACTGTTTCCATGCGTGCCGTAAAGACGTTTGGTGTTTTGCGCTCCGCGCTCACCAAACGATGCCAGTGCACCCCAATTTCCAGAGGCCATTCCAACAGATATGCTGGGTTTTGCATCATCAAATTGTTGTTGAATATCACCGCTTAATCGTTGAAAGCGATTGATCTCTCCCCAAGGTGTATTCCATTTGCCAAAGGCATCCGTAATTTTTTGAACAGCCAATGAAAACATTTCAAGCCGTTCTTTATGGGGACTAGCCGTTCCGAAATAATTAATAATGTCGATCGACTCCATGTCTGCATGGTGTTCGCCTTTTTGCAAATAGATTGAGATGTAAAAATGCGCTAATGACATGGCCACCGATTCTTTCGAAACGGTTTTGTCCCACGTGCGGAGAACATCAACAGCGGGTTTCAATGATGCATATTTTTTACCCGACTTATCAAATGCTTCGATGAGACCGGGAATTAATTTTTCAAAAGCGGGCAGGTATGGATCATACGCTGTTTCAATGAGTTTGTCTAATGTGTACCCGCTCCGACCGGTCAATACCTTAATGGCGTGAACGCCCCTGAAGTTTTCAGGTTCAGTCGCCATGTAGTACGGGTAATATTCTTTCTTCGGACTAAACTCCAACGCTGATGTGAACGGAGTAGAGTTGCAGTTTTGTATCCAACCGTTTGGTGGATTTGATACTTGAATAGCTTCTTCAATGGTATGCAACCCCTTCCAATCTGTTGCGGGATTACTTCCATCCACTGGCTTGGCGTAATCAAACTGTACATTTCGTTTCGGAATAAAATTTCCCTGGAAAAGGGCGATGTTCCCCTGGGCATCGGCATACACCGTGTTGTTAGAGGAGTTGGTTCGTATGTTCATTACGTTTTTGAACTCTTCGAAAGAACTTGTCTTTGTGCGGAGGAACGATTGCTCCAGTGCTTTCGCAGGACTCCAGTTCATGGCTTTCGCGGTCCACTTGTTATCCGTTAGTTGTGTAATAGGACCATGATGCGTGCGATAAAAAGTGAAAGCTTTTTCTTTCAACGAATCACCAACGGAATATTTTAGCGTAACATTTTTCTGTACTACTGCTCGCAATTCTTCACCATACTTATAAAATTGTTTGCCATCTTTTTCTACAATGGTTTCAACAAATTCATCCATTACATCAGTGTAAGAGGAGGTGTGCATCCATCCATTTTTTTCATTGAATCCCTGATAAATAAAAAACTGTCCCCACGTTACAGCACCATAAGCATTGAGTCCTTCTTTACTCACCACATGCACCTCTCCTCTGAAAAAGAAAGATGTATGTGGATTGATCAGCAACATAGCCTTACCCGATTCGGTAAGCTTTCCGGAAATCGCAAAACCATTTGATCCTTGTGGCTCATCAACAGCGCGAGTTGACTCAAGGAAGGCAACTTTGCTGTCGGAGTCATACAATTGCTGAATGCTGCGGGTTGAAACAGATTCAATATCGGCTCCGATAGATCCTTCGAAAAAATACATAGGCATCCACGGTTCAAATCGTGTGAGTAATTTTGGTTTTACTTCCGGATGTGTGTGCAGATAGTAATTGATTCCGTCTGCAAAAGCATCGCATAATTTTTTTAACCACTCGGGGCTGCCATCATATTGTGCAATTGCCTCCTCTTTAGTCATGAAAAGATTAGCCCTTAGGTCGCGGTAAAGCTGGCTTTCTCCCTCCACTTCTGCCAGCCGGCCAATGGCCCAGGTATAATTTTGCTCCACCCGATTAAAGTCGTCTTCGCATTGTGCGTACAGTAACGCGAAAACGGCATCTGCATCCGTCTTACCATAAATGTGTGGAACGCCAAAATCATCGCGGATAATGGTAACGTTGGCTGCCTGTTCAACCCACCGTTTGAGTTCATTTTCTTTTGTGGTAGGGTTGCAAGCTGATACTAAAAGGAGGGCAAACAGAACATAAATGATTCTCATAGTGTATAGCTAAAAAGTTGCTTTGAAGTGTTTGAGTTAAAGTTAATTCGATAAAAGCTTTTGAATATAGCTGAATTTCGATATTTTGGCGTGTTGCAATTAATTGGATAACATTTTTTGTTTCAGTGCCAGCGGTTTAATTTTGCGCAACTTTTTTTAATAGAAATGGCTAAGAAGAAAACATCTGCCAAAGCAGCAAAAAAAACTGTGAAGGCAAAAGCAAAAAAGGCACCCGCTAAGCATGCCCGACCTACTGGCAGGAAGGCAGCCCCCAAGAAAAAAACAGTAGCGAAAAAAGTAGCTCCCAAGAAAGTGGTAGCGAAAAAGGTTGTAGCCAAAAAAGAAGTACCAGCCAAAAAGGTAGTACCCGTAAAAGCAGCACCTCAAAAACCTGCTCCTCCGCAACTGGGCGCTTTCCCGATGCTCACTCAGCGTCCGATAGCACACGTGAAACCATCCAAGCCATCGCATGGAAAAGATGACCGCACGCGCTATTCCGATGAGGAGCTAAAGGAGTTTGAGAAACTTATCATGGGGAAACTGGAGAAGGCCAAAAGTGAATACAAAATTTTAAAAGATACGCTGAGCCGCGACAACGATGCCGGTACGGATGCAACTTCCGGTGGCAATACAAAGGTGTTGGAAGACGGAGCAGAAACTGCCGAGAAAGAAAACCTGAGCCAGTTGGCCGCACGTCAGCAAAAATTTATTACTAATCTTGAAAATGCGTTGGTAAGGATTAAGAACAGCACCTATGGCATTTGTTCTGTTACGGGAAAATTGATTTCGAAAGAACGATTGATTGCCGTGCCGCACACTACACAGTCGATCGAGGCTAAAATGATGAAGCAAGACTAAACGTCTCCGGTTGCCGGTTACCGGCAACAGGTAAACTTGCAACTGGCAACCGATCATGGACTTTTTACAAAATCATATTGAGGCATTAATTTTTTGTTCGCCTGCTCCTATTAAAGTGGCGGACATCAAAGCTTGCCTTTCCGAAATGTTCGGTGCCGATGTTCCCGAAGAAGATATTGTCAATGCTATCAAAAGACTGGAGGAGAAATTCCAGCATGAAGAGTTTTCATTTCAACTGAACAGAGCGGGTGGTGGCTACCAGTTTTTAACCAAACCGGCTTACCAAACCAGCATCGGAATTTTATTAAAGCAGCAGTCAAAGAAAAGACTTTCTACTTCTGCGATGGAAACGCTGTCCATTATTGCGTATCGCCAGCCTATTTCCAGAACAGAAATAGAAAACATTCGCGGAGTAAACTGCGATTATGCTGTACAAAAATTATTGGATAAAGGACTGATCGAGATCACCGGCAAAGCCGAAACGATTGGCCGCCCCATGTTGTATGGTACTACACCTAAGTTTATGGAGTACTTTGGCATTAACGACATCAATGAACTTCCTGTTCCGAAAGATTTCTCCGGTGAGTTCAATGTTATCGGTGAAAACAGCGATTTAAAAGAGCCCGATGCGCAAGCGTGATTCTTCCGGAGCGGGCAGTGGTGGAAGAAGAAAACCTTCAGGCCGCAGCGGAGCGCGTTCAACCTCCTCTCCACGCAGTAATCGTCCTTCTGGTTCTTCATCACGTGGTGAAAAACCATCTTCACGCTCACGCGATGATCGTGACAATTCTAAACCAAGACGCCCTTCAAAATTTTCAAGTGAAAGAAGAGGTGACTCCAAAGATTTTTCAAAGCCACGCGGAGGTAAATCATTTGGACGATCAACCGACCTGCTTACCGGACAGGCAGGTAAACCTTCTGGATTTTCTTCGCGCGGTGAAAAACCATTTTCGCGTTCACGCGATGATCGTGACGACTCAAAGCCGAGACGTCCTTCAAAATTTTCTAATGAAGGAAGAGACGACTCAAAACCACGCAGAGGTAAATCATTTAGCCGACCAGCAGATAACCCCGGATATTCTTCACGTAGCGAAAGACCCTTTTCACGGGATGATCGTGACGATTCAAAATCAAGACGCCCTTCGAAATTTTCAGGCGAAAGAAGAGATGACGCTGGGGATTTTTCAAAACCACCAAGAGAAGAAAAATCATTCGATCGTTCCGAAAAACCAGCCGACAAAAAAGGTTTCTTCTCGAAACTTAGCAAAGGAGGTAAATCATTTGACCGGAGGCACGACCCAGACTTTGGTAAATCGATAAAGGATTTTTCTCAGCATAAAGAAGAGATAAAAGAATCGTCAGAGGGTTCTGATAAAATCCGCCTGAACAAATATATTTCAAACAGCGGAGTGTGTTCAAGACGCGAAGCAGATGAACTGATCACGATGGGTCTTGTCTCCGTAAACGGAACGGTGATTACCGAACTGGGCTATAAAGTAAATCGCAAGGATGTTGTTAAGTATGACGGCAAAACGCTTCGTGCCGAAAAGCCTGTCTATATTTTAATGAACAAGCCGAAGGGATTTCTTACAACAACGAAAGATCCGCAAGAGCGTAACACGGTGATGCAGATTATTGCAGGTTCTGTGAAGGAACGCGTTTATCCAGTAGGCCGCCTCGACAGAAATACAACAGGATTATTATTGCTTACCAATGATGGTGATTTAACCGATAAGCTTTCGCATCCTTCCTATAATGTAAAGAAGATTTACAAGGCAGAACTCGACAAGCCGTTAACGAAAACAGATTTCCAAAAAATCCTGGATGGCATTCAACTGGAAGAAGGCCGAGCAATAGTGGACGACCTTGCCATTGTTTCGGATGATGGTAAAACCGTAGGCATCGAATTGCACATTGGCTGGAACCGAGTGATACGAAGGATTTTCGAACGCCTGGAATACCAGGTTGTGAAGTTAGACCGCTCTGTATATGCAGGTCTTGATAAAAAAGACCTTGGTCGTGGTCATTGGAGGTATTTGACCAGCGAAGAGATAGTGCGGCTCAAGCACTATAAGTAATCATTCTTTTTCTCAACATTCATTTTTTTTTGAAGCATCTCACACCTCGGTCTGTGTCCTCACAGACCGAAAAGGATTAATTTTCGAACAGGTCTGTGAAGACACAGACCTGGGATTGGGGCGGTCAGATGACTTATTTTCTTAAATTTTATCTGACTAAATAAAAAAATACCTTTAGGGTACGAGTTTTGGAAGTGGCATAAAACAAAAAACCCTTCCGGTAAGAAGGGTTTGAAGTGGTGACGGAGGGAATTGAACCCCCGACACAAGGATTTTCAGTCCTTTGCTCTACCAACTGAGCTACGTCACCTAAAAAATGATCCCGCCAGGGGCGGGGAAAGGGTCACAAAAGTATATATTTTTATATTGTATGCAAAACATATAACTGGACTTACGCACAGAAGTTACTCAAAAGCCAATGATAATTGAGTGCTCTGCTTGAGTTCTTCAATTTTTTTGAAAGCTGATTTAAGGGCAGC
>Ga0247727_10009400_pt1 | contig 17742 bp, 12 predicted proteins | sample WisWelCaveWW1625_FD_202498 | JGI IMG/M metagenome (GOLD analysis project Ga0247727, IMG submission 202498) | Biofilm microbial communities from Wishing Well Cave, Virginia, United States - WW16-25 | ecosystem: Environmental > Aquatic > Deep subsurface > Groundwater > Cave microbial mat | place...
GTAGCCGCGCCTCGCCCACCGAGTGCGTCAGCGGCTTCTGGCAATAGACATGCTTGCCCATCCGCATCGCCAGCGCGCTGGCCGGCGCATGATGATGGTCGGGCGCGCTCACGGTGACGGCGTCGAGTTGCAGTTCGAGATCGCTGAGCAGCTTGCGGTAGTCGCGGTAACGCAGCGCCGAGGGAAACTTGGCAGCCGCGGCGTCGAGCCGCTTTTCGTCAATGTCGCAAATCGCGTATACGTCGCCATGGTGGCTGGCGTGTTCGCTATCGCTGCGCCCCTTCCCGCCCACGCCGAGGCAGGCAATCGCCAGCCGCTCGTTCGGCGAGCCGTGCGCGCGATACGTCGGCGAGACGCACAGGCCAATGCCAGCGAAGCTCGCAGACTTCAGCAGTTGACGACGGGTGGAAACTGGATTCATGGAGATTACCTCATGCCCCTGGGTTCTGGTTGGGAAGACGGCGTTGCATTTTGCACAGCGACCGGCTAAGCTTGCAGTATGCATTTTCTTCGATTCGCCGGGCTGGCGTTGGTTCCTGCCGTAGTGCTCATCGTGCCGTGGCGGCTGGCGGCGCAGACGACGCCGGCGCAATCGGAACTGCGCGCAGCCGTGACGCGCGCGCTGCCGCTCATCAACAAGGCCGCGGTCGGCCACACGCAGCAGCGCAGTTGCTTCTCGTGCCATCACCAGACGATGGCGGTGCTGGCGCTGACCACCGCGCGCGCGCACGGATTCACCGTGGACGAAGCTGCGGTCGGCGCGCAGACGCGTTTCACCGCCGAGTTTCTCAGCCGCAATCGCGAGAGCTTCCGCGCGGGCAAAGGCACCGGCGGGCAGGCTGACTCGGCGGGCTACGCGCTGTGGACGCTCGCCGGCGGCGGATGGGCGGGCGATGAGACCACCGCCGCGGTCGCCGAGTATCTTTTACGCCGCGACGCCGACCTCGATCACTGGCGCAATGTCAGCACGCGTCCGCCGACCGAGGCCAGCGCGTTCACCACCACCTTCGTCGCGCTGCGCGGATTGAAGCAGTACGCCACCGCGGAGCAAGTCGAGCGGGCCAATGCCCGCCTCGCGCAGGCCAGGGATTGGTTGTTGAAGGCCCAACCCCTCGACACCGAAGATCGAGTCTTTCGGCTCCGCGCGCTCAAGCTGGTCGGCGCGCCGTCGGAGTCGGTGCAACGCGCCGCCCTGGAACTGAAGACCACGCAGCGTGACAACGGCGGCTGGGCGCAAACCGACGCCCTCGCCCCCGACGCCTACGCCACCGGCTCGGCGCTGGCGGCGCTGCACGAAGCGAGCGGCTTGCCCGTCACCGAGGCGGCGTATCGTCGTGGCCTGGCGTTCCTGCTTCGCACGCAATTGCCCGATGGTTCGTGGCAGGTGAAGAGTCGCAGCAAGCCGTTCCAGGAGTACTTCGAGAGCGGCTTCCCGCACGGCACCGATCAGTGGATTTCGATGCCAGCCACCGCCTGGGCCACGGTGGCGCTGACGCTGGCGTGCGAATAGCCTCGCGCCCTCAGGGGCTGAACGGCATTGCGAAATGCGAAATGCGAAATGCAAATATCAAATTGGACACTGTCATTTGGCTTGCTGCTTGCTTGACCAGTGCTCCGTCCACCATGAATAGACGGGTTGCAGGACGAGCAAGGGAGGGCGAATTATTCTCAATTGACGACCTTTGCAGATCGATAATTGACAGAGCACTGTCGTGGTCGCCGTTCAATTTGAATTTCGCATTTCGCATTTCGCAATTCGCAATGCCGTTCAACAAACGCCCGCCGTCGTTGTCGCCGCAGACCCTCGAAACGGTCGCCCTCAGGGCTGCACGTCGTTGGTGACGGCGATCACGCACAGCCGATGGGAGGTCACTGCCGCCTCCACCCGCAGCAGCGGCTGTTTAAGGCGACCGAACAGTGTCACTTGCCCGGCGCGCGCGACCAGCATGGTCGGAAGTGATCCGTAGAATGCTGCCTCGGTTGCGTTCGCCATCGCAGATGGGTTGGTGTCCAGCCGCCACTGCTCCGAACGCACCGGTCTGGAGGCCCCAGGCGGCAATTCTCCCAGGTCGCAGCGGAATCGATTCAGCGCCAACAAGCAGTTCTGAAGTGAATGCGACGTGCCGTTGATGACCTCGCCACTCAGGTCGGGCCGCACCAGCAACGTCACCGCGCCGTCGAGCGCGATGACCCGCGAGGTACGGTAGCGTCGGAAGGTCCAGGCGCTTAACGGCAGATTCGACCAGACCGACTCATTGGCGCTTTGCGTAATCTGGTTGGCCGCGGCGGCGGGGGGAAACCGCTCGGCGCGTTCCAGCACTTGACGTCGCGCGAGTAGGTTCCGCAGTTGCTGGTTGTTACTGCGCGGCATGAAAAGCTGCTGTGGCACAGCGCTGCTCGGGCGTTCTTCTTCCTCGGCGGTCTTGTCTTCGAGGAACGCCGTGGCGTCACCCACCCGCAACGTGTAGCGGCGATGCACCGCCGAGAACAAGCCCAGCACAGTTTCCTCGCGCGCGGTGGTGGAGCCGGCCCGGCATTCCAGCACCGAGAACTGCGACAGCACGCTTTGCCCGCCTCCCCACGCCTGGCCCAGCGCCAGCAGAAACAACGCATAGACCACCGACAGTCCCGGGGTCAACAGCCAGGCGCGCTCGCTCCGTCGCACCCGGCGGATTAGCACAACATTGAGCGGTCCAAACACCAGCAGGTAAAGCCCGGCGATGGCGGCGAGCGCCCACCTGGGCGGTGGTTTCACGCCGCGCAGACGTCGCAGCCACGACGTTACATTGGGATCTTCGGAAATGTTGGCCGATAGGAACTGGCTGGAGGCGGTGATGCGGTAATCACTTTCACCGAGCCGCGACCGCTGATGACGGTCCACGAGTCGAGTTAGGTGTTGAAGGATGGTGGCCTCGGCCTCGGCTGAAAGTACAAATGTCTGCGCCGTGAAATCGACCTCGGTCACACCGATGCCGCCGAAACCGAGCCCTTGCGAGTCGAGCGCACCCGTCCGCCGGGGGAGGAGTTCGCCCAGCCGGTCTCGTTCCGCAGCCGTGCCGCCGAACAGCAGCAGCACCCCGCCCTGTTCGACCCAGGTCCGCACTGCCCGCTGCTGGGGCGCGGTCAACTTGAGCCAAGTGCCCGGCTTCAGCAGCAAGGCATCGAGCGCTTCCAGCCCGGCCGGGTGATCGGGCACTGCTGGATTGGTCAAGGCTAGCAGGGCTAAAGGTAGCGAAAGTTGGTTCGTGAATGGTGGTGGAAATGGCGGTCCCGGCGATCCACCTCCAATTCCTTCGCCCATGGTGCCCGGCATTCGCGGCAAGCCTGGCGCGAAACGCAATGCCGTGGGCGGTTGAAGTTCAACCGTTGTCGGGTCGGTCTGTTGGACCTGAAATAGCTTCCCGTCCAGCAACGTGACCGGAAACGAGGGCTCGTCCACCACCGCCACGGCGTAGACCGTGCGCACAGTGGGCGCGTACGGAATGCGCGCGCGCGCAATTCGGTGGCGGCCCCAGTACGCGTTGAGTTGCAATACGGTCTGCGTCGGGTTCGACTCCATGCGCGCCACGAAGTCACTGCCGCGCAGCGGCACGTAAACGAAGACCTGCTTCTTGGATCGGGTCGGCAGCTTGACCGTGGTGACGATCGCGGGCTGCGGATCCATCGGCACGACCAACGTCACCTCTGCGGGCGGGCCGTCGTTTTCCAGCGCGACCCGAATCGGCAGGGTATCGCCCAGGCGATGAAATCCAGCCAAACCGAAGTGCGTCGAAACGCGCAGCGGTTCCGCGGCGACCGCCGCCGAGGTCGCCAGCAGGAGGGTCAACTGCAGGGCCGATCGACAGGTTCGCATGACGAGCCGCTACTTCTTCGCAGACTTGGGGAGGTTGCGCATGGCCGATTGAAACGCTGCGAGCAGGCCCTTGAGCCCGGCGCCTTCGCGGTACTGGGCAATCGGCAGCCAGAACGCGGGGTCTTCATTGCCCAGTCGCCAGATCGAAAGTCCTCCGATGCGAGTGCGGTCGGCCGCCAGCACTTTGGCGGCGATCGACCTGAAATCTTCAAACCAGACGGTGCGAGTGACGCCATTCTCGAGGTATTGGAACCAGGGTGACCGGGCGCGCTCGTCCCATTTGACCTCGGCTCCGGAAATCTCCGCCAGGGCCAGCGCGTCGCGCGCGGTGCGAGCCTTGCCTTTGCCGTCGGCGGGCCAGTCGCGGGCGTAGAACGGCATGCCGAGCAGCACTTTATTGCGGGTGATGGTTTTGGTCGCGTAACTCAGCACCCGCTCGACGAATGGCAACGACGCCACTGGCCCGGCTGGCCCGCCGCCGTAGTGCTCATCGTAAGCCATCAGGATGATAAGGTCACACGCGCGGCCGAGCGCGGCGTAGTCGAACGCACCCGACCAGGACGACTTCACGTTTTCCTGCATCTTCGCCGGCACGGCCATCGTCAGGAGCAAACCGTGTGGCCGCAACGCGGCGCTGAGTTCACGGACGAAATTAGTGAGACGGTTCCGGTCGGCGGCCGGCACGTACTCGAAATCAAGGTTGACGCCGTGGCAGCCGGTGGCGAGGAGCCAGGGGACGAGTTGGCCAACGAGCCTGGCGCGGGCTTTCGGGTCGCGTAGGAAAGCGTGTACGAGCGCGCGGCTGAAGTTCTTTTGCTCCAGCCGCGGCACCAGCAGCAGCCCACTTTCCCGACAGAAGGCGACCAGCGCCGGGTCCACTTCGGCCACCAGCGCTCCCTTCGCATCCTCAACGATGAGCCAGCACGGCGAGACGTGAGTGAGCACATTGGCATTAGCAGCCAGCGAAGTCAGGCCGTCGGCGTTCGCGGTGCGATTGGGGTGCAAGTAGGCAAACACCGTCCGGCGCTGAGCGTCGGCGGCCACCGCCCAGGTCGGCCCGAGCATCAGGGCGGCGAGAAGAAACCGGCGCATTCGTCGCAGCATCCGCGTTGGTTGGGTTACGGCGCAGGTTCGGGTGGATTGAGTCGGTCGCGCAGATTGGTGGCGGCAACCCCGGTGCTGCCTTCGCTGTTGAAAGTGATCAAGTCGATGCGGCCATCGGGCCGGCGGGTGTAACGGCTGTTTTCGTCCTCCACCAGTGGGTAATAGGCGCCGTCAATGTCAGCAAACAGGTCGAAGCGTCCGACCAGGTCCCCGTCTACCGACTCGCCTGGCAGCGCGACGTGCAGACGATTGCCGGCGGTGTAGACCGGAGTCTGCCCCTCGGGATTCTTAAACCCTACGAAGAACTGCGCGAACCGCTTGACATAGAGATCGGCGCCGTAGGGGTAGAGCTGGCCGTTGGTTTCCTCAAACAGCCGTTCCCCGATCACGCGGAAGCTCTTGCGCTCGCGGGCCAGCGGCATTTCTGAGACGAAGTCGTCCGGACTGTGGGTGAGCAGAAGGTTGGTGCGGCCGCAGGCTTTCATAATGTCGTAGCTGGTGTGGACGACCGAGCCGTTGTAATCCACGTCGTGAATCACCAGGCCACCTTCGAGCAACGACAGCGCTTCGGTCAACCGTTCAGGGCTCCAGGTGCGCTCAATGAAGTGGTTGATGTCGCCGTGAATTAAATAGTGACGTTCAAACTCGCGGTAGGTCATCCCCAACTGCTGGGGATGATGTTCGTGCGCCAGGGCCTGCCAGAGCACCGGATCGTACACCGTGTCAGACGTGAACAGCACCCGCTCGTTGTTGGTGCGAAACTCCATGCCGTAGGTGGGCGGGCCGTGCCAGGCCACGCTTTTGATCGGACGCACGGTGAGCCCGGCGGCCTCATCGACAAAGTCGTGCTGGTCGTCTTCGTAGAAGCGCGAGTCCGTCAGCGAGTAGAACGATTCCGGTTCAACCCATTCGCCGAGTACGGGGTCCTTGAACAGCATTCGCGGGCGACTGGACGGTGACAAGACCACGACTTTGGCTTTCGCCGGATCGATTACCTGTCCGTGGCGATCCAGCACCCGCCAGACAAAACCCTCCGGATAGGAGGGGATTTGCACGGGCATGACGTGGTATTTCGCGCGCGGGCCGAACTGAACCTTGTCGACGAATGCGCTGTAGGGCACCTCGACCACGTGCTTCTGATCCGCCGACAGGCTGCGTTCCAGTGCGGCTTTGGAGTTCTTCTCCCACTCTTCGTGGATGACCTCGGTAGTGATCAGTCGCATCGGGCTCGGCATATCGGGCGTATAGAACATAAAAAGGGCCAGGTCGGTAAACCAGCGTCGGTGGTCTTCGTGCGAATGGGTGGCAAAGACACCACTCATCGCGCGGATGCCCTCGTTTCCGACGAATTGAAAGACCGGACCTCCCAGGTCCAGCAGATACGACGAATCCTTGACCGCAACCCGATAGCCGATGGACTTGCCGGTCCGCGAAAACGGCCCGGAGTCTCCGATGAAGTCGACGCGAATTCCGGCGTCAATTTTGCCGTTGGCCATGTGCGCTGCCCTGCCACGAGCTGCTTACCCAACCCGATTGCCGGCGTATTGTAACACATAGCCAAAAAGCAAGCAAACTCAACGCTGGCTCGGCCGGGGACTCCCGCGCCATGCCGACGCGCAAACCGAGGGTCGGGAGGACGGAGTGAAGCTCGTGCAGCCAGAGATCACCTGTGACGCGATTCTAATCGCCACCATGATCATCGCCGCGTACACCGACTGGCGGTTTCACAAAATCTACAACTGGATGACATTCAGCGGCATGGCCGCAGGTTTGGGTGTGCGCGCCGGGTTCACGGGAACCGAGGGTGCCGCACTTAGCCTGCTGGGTTTGGTGGTGGGGCTGCTCATCCAACTGGCGCCGTTTGCCTTGAAACTGATCAAAGCCGGCGACGTCAAGTTGCTGATGATGGTCGGGGCCCTGGAGGGTTGGGAGTTCACGCTCTGGGGATTCCTGTACGGCGCGGCGGCCTTTGGCTTGCTCGCCATTTTCTGGTTGTGGCGCGACGGAACCTTACGCCAGACGCTACGGAATGCGATGGACTTTCTCAAAGTGCTAGGCTGGTCACGAGCGATCAATGAACCCGGCCCGCCGGCCAGCCAACGCATGATGCCCTGGGGAATCGGGCTGGCGCTGGGGTTTTTGATTGCCGTGGCAATGAAGCACGGCTGGGGCTCACCGTCGCTCATTCCGTGATTCGCACTGGCATTCGGCTTGCTATTCGGCTATCCTACTGCTATCATATGCGGCGGCGACTGTGGTAAAGTTGCCGCCAGTCCAGGGTAACAGTTCGCGGTCGAACACGGGTGGCCGCCAGAAGTGAGGGTGCGCATTGCAAATACTTCGAAATCGCCGAGTTGTCGCCGCGCTCGTGATCGGCTTGTTTACGTTGTTCTACTGGCAATTCACGAGTAGGCGCCAACCCAAAGAGGGTGACAAGCCGCCACCTCCTCCGGTCGCCAAACCCCTGGAAGACACGTTTCGCCTGGAAGCGGTGACGGACATTCCCGCCAACGTCGTGATCAATTCCACGATGGTTAAGCAAGTTCCGATTGTTGCTAAGGCAGGCGCCAAGCTACCGGAGGAGTGGCTCCTGCGGTCGCAAGTAGTGACTCCCCAACCCGCCGCCGCCGATGGCAAAGCGCCTCCTCCTCCGGTGATAACGATTACCGACGGCGTGATCAACCATGTTTCCAAGACCGCTATCGCGCTCGGGACCAAGCTGGAGAAGTCAATGGTCGCCGGGCACGTTCGGGAGATGGGTTTGGAGGCGCTGGTTCCGCCCGGTCGCGTCGCGATGACGGTGCGAATTACCCGCGACGGCCCGCGCATGATCCAGCAGTTGGTCAAGCCGGGCAACGTCGTGGACATCCTGGCCACCTTCAAATCGAATAACTTTACGAAGACGATCATCCGGGATGCTCGCGTGGTGGCCGTCGACATCTGGGCGGATGGTCGCGCCACCCCCGAATTCAACGACATCAACATCGCCCAGTCCGGCCCGTATGCCAAGGAATACAAGGCGGTTCCCCCGCCCGCCAAAGAAGGCGAACCTCCTCCCCCTGCGCCGAAACCTGAGCGACCGCTGATTACAATTCCCACGCTGACGCTCGCGGTGACCCCGAAGGAAAGCGAAGTGCTGGAGTTGGCCGATGCCTACGCGGAACTCAACTTCGTGGTCCACGGAAAAAGGGAGGGGGCGTTGCTCGAATCCAGCGGAGTACCCGTGGCTTTGCGTAGCGGCGGCACCCGCGCGACCGAAATCTCTCCGTTGCTGACCGGCAACCTTCGCCCGAAGGAGGAGCGGCCCGAGGCAAAAGCAAGGACCGGCCGGGTTAATGTCGCAACGACGCAACCCTCCGCGCCGGTGTTACCGCCGGCTCCCGTAACGGCCACCTCACCCAAGTCGGCAAAGTCCGACCGGCCCGAACACGTACCAACGCCGGCGCCACTGAAAGAGGCGCGGCCCGCCAAGTCCGCGAGCCGAGCGACGGACACCCACGCCATTGAGGTTTTTTCGCCTCGCGGCTTGCGAGTAGTTGAAGTTCCCGTCGACGGAAGTTAAACTTCCTTCGTTTTGGGAGAACCCATTGCGATCGCCAGCGCGGCGACGAGCAGGACTCAATTTGATGGCGGAGACAATGAATCATTCTCAACCCATTCGCTGGGGCGTGTTGACGTGTATCGCGCTGACCCTACGGCTAGTCGCGCCGGCGTTGGCTGCTGAGGGCACGCCGCTCACGCTGACCGTTGGCAAATCCACGACTTTGCCCGTGACCACAAGCTACCGTTACCATGCGCTGTCGGGAGACGGCAAAGACTTGGTGGACATAAGCCACGACCGCGACACCCGGCAATTGAGGCTGGTTCCCAAGAGGGTCGGAGCCACCAACCTGGTCATCTTGAATCAGACCGGCGAACAGCGAATCTACACACTTAGCATCACGGCTGCGCGCGAGCCGGCCAAGCAGGTCAAGTCGGCGCTGCAACAAAACCCCGGTACCGAGGAGGCGCTCACCGCCGCCCGTCCGGCGAAAAGTCCGAAAGAGCAGCAAATCGAAAACGCGATCAAACTGCCCGGCGTAGCGGTGCGCGTTGAAGGCGGCACGGTGATTCTGGAAGGCCGCGTTGCGACGCAATTTGAAAAAGACCGAGCCGACCAGGTTGCCCAACAGCACGCAACCATCGGCGTAGACAACCGCCTCAAGGTCGGCACGGCCGACACCTCGCCGGCGCGGCCGTTGGTGGGTGGGGTTCCGACCCTCACCATTTCGCCGACAAGCCCCGGCGCCTTCGGTCGCCAGCCGGTCACCACGATTCAAAAAATGACGATCACCCTGGGCCTCGCCAAGATTATTGAGACTTCCACCAACATTCTGCGGATGGGCTTCTCGAACGAAACCGTTATCAACGCCACGCCGGTCGCGCCGCGCCACCTCGTCATCAATGGACTCAAGGAAGGCTCGGCCAGTCTGTACGTTTTCACCGAACGGACCCTCGGCGACCGGGTTGGCGCCGTCAAAGAGTATTTGGTGGAAGTCGTGGCCGGCGAAGGGCAGGGAGCAACCGCCAGGCTCACCCCCGAAGTGGCCAAGGAGCGGATCGTCAAACAGATCAACGATCCTCGCATCACGGTGGAAGTCGATGCGGGTAGAGACGGAAAGCTGATCGTTGCTTTGAAGGGCACCGTCGAACTGGAAAAGGATGCGCTCTTCGCAGAAAAGGTCGCCAGCTTCTTTACCGAGCATGTCAATTCCAACATTCGTTCAACGATCCCCGCAATACCGCCTCCGGTTACGGAAAGCGAGGCGCTCACCAGGGAACTGCAAGAGTACCTCGGCGTGGAGACAGTTCGCGCTCAAAAGGTCGGCAACCGGATCGCACTCATCGGCGAGTTATCGCTTGAGAACTTACGCAGTGCGCAGCAGTATCTGGCGGGACGCGGTCAGGTCCTCGCTGATAGGTTGAAAGTGCAAGGCGCAGAGCAGTCCAATGCGTCGCTGCTACCCAGCAAGTCGCAACGCTACAGCGATTACGATTTGCTACTCATGGAAGGGCAACTGACGGATAGGGACCGCAGAATCACGGAGCGAATCCGCAGCTTGAGCGGGGTCAGTACCTTTGTGGTTCAGCGGCGCGGCAACCGCTATTTCGTGCTTGGACGCGTGCGCGATATGAAAGAATACGACGCGGTCAAGGGTGCCATCGAAGTTGAGGCCGGGTTTGAACCAACACAGGCCGGCAGCGCCAGTGGTGGCGGCGGTGGTGGAAACTACACCGGCAGCGGTGATCCCGGCGGAATCGTCGCCGCGACCGCACGCCGAATTACCCAGGGACAGCAAGCGGCGCAAAGTGCAGCGAATGCCGCCGGCGGAGCGGAAGGATCCGATGACGATTCGGCCGGTGGCGCCAGCGGCGCCTATCCGTTTGTGAATTACCTGGTGATCGAAAGCGGCGGCGTGATTCGCCAGGTAACGATTCAAGCCAATGTGATCGAAATCTCGCGCACGGGCACCAGGGACTTGGGACTCCAGTGGGGGGAACAACAGATCCAACAGGGCGGCGGCGGCGGTACTGCCCAGGCGGTTAATCCTAATCCGGGAACGATCGCCTTTATTCAAAACGGTGCCGGAGGATTGGTGAAAAGCCAGGTGCTGGTCGCACAGTTGAAGGCCTTGCAGCAACGATCGCAGGCCCGGTTGCTCTCCTCGCCGACCACCACGGTGCTTGATCGCGGATCCTCGTGGATTCAAGTGGGCGGCAGCTTTCCAATCTCGACAGTCACTTCGCAAGGCGGATCGGGTACCACCCAACAATCGATTCAGTTCATACCGTTTGGCGTCATTTTAGTGGTTCGTCCCGTGGTTACAGGTGACAAGGTGTTTCTGCAGGTATACGCCGACGTTAGCCAACCAGATTTCGGGCAGGCGGTGACGTTCAATGGCTCCCGGATTCCCGGCTTGAAGCAACGCAAAACCCAATCCACTACGATGGTGGGAGCCGGTGAATCGTTGGTCATCGGTGGCTTGATTGACAGCATCGATTCCAAAACGGTCGGGGGCACACCCATCCTCAGAAACATCCCGATCCTCGGTTCACTATTCCAGAGCCGGGGATTTCAGAAGGGCAATACCGAACTCGCGATCATTCTCTCGCCTCGGATTGAAGAGATTCCGGCCACCTCGCACGATATGAACTTGGCAGGCCGCTCCCACCTGCCGCTCAATCTCCCCTCGGTCGGCGGTGGCGTTGGTGGCGGCGGCGCCGGCGGCGGATTTGGTGGCGGCGGCGGCGGTGGATTCTAAGTGAGAATTCAAATGGATGCCTGGATCAGCAACTGGAGGCGGTTGCGATAGCCATCAATGTTGTGGTCGCCGATTCCTCGACGGAAGCGCGAGAGTACCTCATCGGCCTCCTGCAAATGGAGGCCGATTTCTACGTCAAGGGCGATGCGCGCGATGGGCAGGAAGCCGTTGATCTGGTACGGTCGCTCGCCCCGGACCTAGTGCTGATCGACCGGAACCTGAGCGGCAAAGACATTTACACGGTGGCGGAAACCATCGCCGTCAACTACCCCGGCACCGGTATCATCGTTATTTTTTCCGATCTTGATCCCCGCGAAGTGCGCGCGCTGACGACCTACATGGACAGCTTTCTGGTGAAGCCGGTGACCCGCGAGGACCTGGCCGCCGAAGTGCGCAAGGTTAACGACAGCATCCAGAAGAAAAAAACGGCGCGCGGCGGCGGCGAAGGTGGACCGCAAAAAAGCCAGATCATCACGGTCTACAGCGCGTCGGGTGGCTCCGGCAAGAGTATGCTGGCCTGCAATCTCGCCGTGGCGTTGATGATGGAGTCGAAGCAAAAAACCTGCCTCGTCGACTTGAATCTCCAGTTCGGCGACATTGACCTGATGCTCAACCTGACGCCGGAGAATACCATCGTCGGTCTGGCGCAGAAGCAGCATTCGGGCGAGTTGGAAGCCGACGTCGTCGAGCATTACCTGACCGAGCATGAAGAGAGCGGTTTGAAAGTGCTGGTGGCGCCGGCCACCCCGGAACATTCGGAGACCATCACGCTTTACACCGTGAGCCAGACGCTGGAAGCGTTGCAACAGTCCTACCAGTACATCATTGTGGACACGCCTCCCGCGCTGCAAGACACGACGTTCGCCGCCCTTGACGTCTCTACCAGCATTCTGGTGATCACTACGCTGGACTTGCTGGCCCTGCACAAGGCGAAGACGGCGATGGAACGATTGCGGCAACTCTATCCCGGCGATAAGATCAAGCTGGTGCTGAACCGCGCGAACAGTCAGGTGGGGATTACTCACGAACAGGTGGAGGCGCACCTGGAAACGCGGATCAGTGCTTTCATTCCTAGCGACGGCCATGTGGTGGTGCGATCGGTGAACGAAGGTCGCCCGTTCGTGTTGAGCGATCCGACCTCGCCGATTGCGCATCGCCTCAACGCCCTGGCCTATGAAGTCATGGGGCGCGAACCGCCGAGTTCGGCACAGGTCGGCGGCGAATCCGGTGGCGCCGGGGGCGGCGACAACTTTATGCAAAAGCTAGCCGGGATGTTCTCCGGCGGAGCCAAGAAGTAACGGTTCGGAGGGAACGCCATGTCGTTGTTGGATCGACTGGAACGCGTCAGCGAAGCGCGCAAGCAGGCCTCGACGCCGGCCGCGGGCGACGCGCCGCACGATTTGGCCGAGCGAGCATCGCATGCACCCGCCCCCGCCAATGGCGCGGGCAGCGGCTTGTCCACTGGATCCGGGCCGAGCGTCCATGCGCCCCGGCTCGTGACCTCCGACGACAAGGATTCCTTCTACTTCATCAAGCACTCGGTAATGGATCGGGTGCTCAGCGGCATCGAGCCGCGGATGGTCGAAGAATCGAATGAGCAGCAGATTCGCACGCGCGCCGACACGCTCATCTCCACCGCCTTGCAGGAGCAAGGCCTGGAGGTGACCCGCGATCAGCGTGCGCAACTCGTCAGCGAGTTTACCTGCGAAATCCGCGGTCTGGGGCCGCTTGAAGAGTTGCTGACCGACCCCACCGTTACCAAGATCACGGTCAATGCGTTCGACGACGTGCTGGTCGAGCGCTTCGGCAAGCTGGAACCCAGCGGCAAGACGTTTCGCGATCAAGACCACCTGATGAACATCATCCGCAAGGTGGCATCGCTGCTCGACACGCGGATCGATTCCAAAGTGCCGCTGATGGACAAAACGTTGCCAGGGGACGGCAAGGTGCGCGCGAAAGTGCCGCCGATTGCGCAGTCCGGGCCCACCATCAGCATTGACAAGGGCGCCAACACCAGCGTCAATCCCTTCAACTTGGTGCGTCGAAAGGACGAGCAGGCCAGCGCAGCAGCGGCCACCGGACCGTATCTACAAATCAAGCAACGCATCCAGCAGCGACTGGCCACCGAGCTGGACGAGCAGGCGGTGCTGCACAACCGTCAGGACGTGCTGCGGCAGCAGATCGAGCAGATGGTCACGATGAGCATCGCCGAGGAGGGCGTAGCCTTGTCACGCGCCGAGCGCGGCGAATTGATCGCGGACATCTTCAACGAAATCGTCGGGCTGGGACCGATCGAGCCGCTGCTCAACGATCAGGAAATCAGCGAAATCATGGTGAACGGGCCGAACCAGATCTACATCGAACGCCACGGTAAACTGATCACGGTCGACAAGAAATTCCGCGACAATCAACATGTGCTCCAGATTTGCGATCGCATCGTCGCGCCGCTCGGACGCCGCATCGACGAAAAGAGCCCGTACGTAGACGCGCGGCTGATAGACGGCTCGCGCGTGAATATCATCATCCCGCCGCTGGCGCTCAACGGGCCGACGCTAACGATCCGCAAATTCCGCAAGGATGCCTTCACGATTGCCGACATGATCAACATGGGTTCGTTGACCCGTGAAGCCGCCGAGTTCCTGCAGGCTGCGGTCACGGCGCGCATGAACATCATCGTCGCCGGTGGCACCGGCTCCGGCAAAACCACCACGCTCAACATCCTCTCCTCGTTCATTCCCAGTGACGAACGCATCATCACCGTGGAAGACGCGGCCGAACTGCAACTGCGCCAGGATCATGTGGTGCGGCTGGAAACCCGCCCTCCGAACATCGAGGGCGCCGGCGAGGTCACCATCCGCGATCTGGTGAAGAACTGTCTGCGCATGCGGCCGGACCGCATCGTGGTCGGAGAGTGCCGCTCCGGCGAGGCGCTCGACATGCTGCAAGCGATGAACACCGGCCACGATGGCTCGCTCACCACCATCCACGCCAATTCACCACGCGAACTGCTCGGGCGTCTCGAAACCCTCGTGCTCATGTCGGGGATGGACCTGCCGGTGAAGGCCATTCGCGACCAGATTTCCGGCGCGGTGCATCTCTGCGTGCAGCAATCGCGCCTGCGGGACCACTCGCGCAAAATCACCTACATCACCGAAATCACCGGGATGGAAGGCGACGTGATCACCATGCAGGACCTGTTTACGTTCAAGCAGGAGGGCATCAGCGAGGCCGGCAAGATCATCGGCAAGTTGACCGCCACCGGCCTGCGACCGAAGTGCTACGAGAAGATGGTCGACGCCGGCATCCGATTGCCGATGAGCATCTTCAAGGGGTCGTGACCGCGCCATGTCAGCGGTATTTTTCATTCTCATCGCGCTCTGCGCGCTGCTCTTTATGGGCGGCGTGTGGGAGGCCGTTACCGCCCCCAAGGACCCCGTGAACGATCGGCTCAGCAAGATGCAGCAGGAGACCCCGCTGCAACGCTCCCGCCGCGATGGCATGAAGCGCGATCAAGAGTCGGAGGCCGCGCGTGATATGGAGTCTCGCGCCAGCAAGAACAGGATTCGGCGCAAAGACCTGGCGCCCGCGCTCTCCAGGTTCTTGACCAAGGCCTACATCATCGAAAAACTCGACGCGGATCTGGCGGCGGCGCGCTCTCCGGTCAAGGCGACCGAAGTCTTCATCGCCTGCTGGGTATGCGTTTGCTTCTTCGGCCTTATCGGGCGAGTGATCTTCCAAAGCTGGATTGGGTTTTTCATTCCGGCCCCGACTTTCTTCCTCCCGTGGTATCTGGTGAAGTTCTACTCGGGGCGATTTATTCGTAAATTTGAAATGCAGTTGGCCGATACGCTGATGACGATGGCCAATGCGCTTCGCGCCGGTTACTCGTACATGCAAACCGTGGAACTGGTGGCCCGGGAATCGCTGCCCCCCATCGGCGAAGAGTTCAAAACCATGTGCCAGGAAATCCAGGTCGGCATCACACCCGAACAGGCGCTGCTCAACTTTGCCAACCGGGTGAAGAGCGCCGACGTAGAACTGATGGTGACCGCAGTCATCATCCAGCGCCGCGTGGGCGGCTCGCTGGCCGAAATCCTGGATACCATCGCCCATGTCATTCGCGACCGCGTGCGCTTGCGCATGCAGATTCAAACCCTGACCGCCCAGGGCAAAATTACCGGCACCATGCTGTCGTTGATGCCGGCGTTCATCGGGCTGGCCGTGCATCTGATTACGAAACTCACCGGTGGCACGCCGTATATGGAACCGTTGCTGACCATGAAAACCGGCCACATTCTGATCGTGATTGCGCTGTGCATGCAGTTCACCGGTTTCATGATCATTCGTAAGATCGTGGCGATCGAGCTGTAGGAGAGGAACGGAGATGGCTTCCCGCGGAGCAGGCTTAAGACCACGCAGTGCCCGAGATCGGTTGTTGGGGGGCGGACCGGAACAGAAGCGCAAGCTCGAAGGCAATTTCATTCAGCGGGCAGTTCGGCCGCATTATGAGTCCCTCGTTAGCCACTCCCGCTCGTCCGAAGGTGAAGAGGGAGTGCGGATGCGCCTGCTGCGCGCCGGTTTCCCTTTCGGGATGGGGGCCAAGGACTTCATCTTTCTCAAGAAGGCGCTGGCCGTCGGCCTCCCGATCCTGGCCATTTGCCTGCAGGGTCTGGTCAGCGTTGCTCTCTTCAAGGTTCCCTTCGTCCTCGGGTGGATCATCCTGCCGATTGGCGCATTGTTCGTGGGCTATATCGGGCCCGACTTCTGGCTAGTGCGGCTGGTGGGCGGTCGTCGCCATCAGATGGCGCGAACGCTGCCGGACGTGATCGACCTGATTTCCGTTTCGGTCGAAGCGGGGCTCGGCTTGGTGGCCGCGTTCCAGGAAGTGGCCAGCCGCTTTCACGGCCCGTTGGGCGATGAACTGATGCGCGCCATCGCCGAGATGCGCGTGGGCAAGACCTTCGCACAGGCCCTGCGCGATCTGTCGGCGCGCTTGCAGATTGAAGACCTCACCCAGTTCACCGCCTCCATCATCCAGGCGGAGTTGCTGGGCATCAGCGTCGGGCAGGCGCTCAAGACGCAGGCGGGCATCATGCGCGAGAAGCGCAAGCAACGCGCGGAAGAGGCTGCACAAAAGGCCCCGGTCAAAATGATGATTCCGTTGATTCTACTCATCCTGCCGACCCTCTTCATCGTGATCATGGGCCCAGCCGCGCTTATGGCGATGAAGGCGTTGCAAGACACCCCTCTTTTCTAAGTGCGTGACCCTGATCGCCTGGAACTGCGCGCGCGAAACTACGCTGGCCGCGACCTGTGAGGTTGCGTCCTCGTTGCGAGCCCGCATCGTTGGTCTCATTGGGCGGCCGTCGTTTCTGCCTGGCGCCGGACTCTGGATTCACCGTTGTAGTTCCATCCACATGATGGGCGTGCGCTTTCCAATCGACGCGGTGTGGCTGGACGCCAATCGACGCGTGCTGGCGCTCTCCCTCACCGTCCAGCCCCTCCTGGGAATGGCATTCTGCCGGGGCGCCGATTCCGTGCTGGAGTTGCCGGTTGGTGCGGTGGCAACTTCCCATACGGAAGTGGGAGATCGGCTTGACTTCCTCCCTGCGCCGGCTACCGACAACCTCACGGCATGAGGATCGCATTCTTCACCGAGTGCTTCCGTCCGACGCGCAATGGCGTGGTCGTTTCGGTCGAGACCTTTGCCCAGCAACTCACCGAAATGGGCCACGAGGTCCATGTCTTTGCGCCGCGCGTAGCCAGCTATCCCGACGTCGGTAGCTATGCCGTTCACCGCTTTCCCTCCCTGATTTACCCGCCGATCCCGGACTATCCGCTGGCCTTTCCGTACTCGCTCAGCCACTTTCGGCGTTTCCAGGCGCTCGGCTTCGACCTCGTTCATGCGCAAAGCCCGTGGTTGCTCGGGCGCGCGGCCGCGTATCTTGCCCGGCGGTGCCGGCTGCCGCTGGTGATGACCTATCACACTGCGTTTGAACAATACCTCCACTACTTGCCGGCCGCGCCGACCTTCACCCGGCCAGTGGGATGGTGGTTATTGCGTCGTTATGCGGCCGTGTGCGATTTGGTGCTGGCGCCCTCGCCGGAAGTGGCGGCGGCCTTGCGCGGACGAGGCGCATTGGCCGCGACGGTGGAAACGTTGCCGACCGGAGTCGAGGTAGACTGGATCGCCCAGGGCTGCGGACGACGAGCCCGGAAGTGGCTGGAGTTGGCCTCGGAGGACCGTCTCCTCCTGTACGTGGGTCGCATGGCACCGGAGAAGAACGTCGAGTTTCTGTTGCGCTCGTTGGCGCCGCTGCTGCGCGAACGCAAGGATACCTACCTCGTTTGCGTGGGTGGAGGCTGGAGCCTGGCGTCGTTGGGGGCGCTGGCCGCCGAGTTGGGCGTTGCCGACCGCATTCGCTTTGTCGGCGCCGTGCCGCGTGAAGCCGTGCGTCACTTCCTCGCAGCGAGCGACCTGTT
>Ga0247727_10009401_pt1 | contig 17741 bp, 18 predicted proteins | sample WisWelCaveWW1625_FD_202498 | JGI IMG/M metagenome (GOLD analysis project Ga0247727, IMG submission 202498) | Biofilm microbial communities from Wishing Well Cave, Virginia, United States - WW16-25 | ecosystem: Environmental > Aquatic > Deep subsurface > Groundwater > Cave microbial mat | place...
GTCCGGCTCACCGAAGGTGCGCAGGCGACGACGCTGTGGGTCCGCGACTTCGACCGCCGGGTCACCGACCTGCTCGCGCTCCAGGCCGAGCTCGCCGAGCTCGTCGCGCGTTCGGTCGCGAGCCAGCTCGGCGCGCTCGAGCTCGAGCGCCTGCGCCGCAACCCGACCGACGACCCCGGCGCCTACCGCGCGTTCCTCGAAGGCCAGCACCATCTGCGGGCCGCGACCCGCGACGCGCGCCAATCGGCGATCGTCGCGTTCCGGCGCGCGGTGCTGCTCGACCCGCAGTACGCCCGCGCTTGGGCCGGGCTCGCCGACGCCTACAACTACCGCGCCGACCTGTTCCTGCCGCAGGAGGTCTGGCCGGTGAGCAGCGCGCTCGCCCAGCGCGCCGCCGAGCTCGACCCGTCGCTGCCCGAGGTCCAGGCCACCCAGGCCCGGATCCTCGCCTACTATGACTGGAACCTGGGCGAGGCCGACCTGATGTTCCGGCGCGCGCTCGCCAGGGGCGCGAAGTGCGGCGACGAGTCGCGGGTCTGCGAATCGTACTTCAGCGTCCTCAACCTGATGGGCCGCTGCGACGACGCGATCGCGTTGACCCGGGCGCTGGTCACCCAGCGCACCGCCGATCCCAGCGCGCACCGCCGCCTGGCGCTGGCGCTGTTGTGCGCGCGGCGCCCGGGCGAGGCGCGCGACGCGCTCGAGCAAGCGCGGCGCCTGCAGGGCGCCGACGCGGCGCCCAACGCCAAGGCCGACCTGCTGGCGCTGGACGCGTTGCTGCACGCGCACGACGGGCGGGCGGCGCGCGCGGTGGCGCTGGCGCGCGAAGCGCTGCTGATGGCGCCCCAGGAGCCGATCGTGCTGGTCAACGCCGGGGTCGCGCTCGGCATCGCCGGTGACCGGGAAGGCGCGCGCGCGGTGCTGGTGCTGTTCGGCCAGCTCTCGGACCGCGGCCTGGTGGCGCCCCGCACCTACCGCGCCGCGGTCCACGCCTGGCTGGGCGACGCCGACGAGGCCAAGCGCCTGCTTGACGACGCGTTCGCGAACCGCGAGGCGGTGCTGCTCGAGATCCTCAACGACGGTGGCTTCGATCCGCTGCGCGCCGACCCGTGGCTCAAGCAGCTCGCGGTCCGGATGGGCGCGGCGCGCTACCTGCGGACCATGCCCACGCGCTGACGCGCGCTCAGGCGGCGCGCTCGATCCGGAACATATAGCAGCCGTAGCAGTCGTTGCGGGCGTGCAGGTAGGCGACCGCGGGGTCGGCGAGCAGCGCGCTGATCACCCGTTCCACGGGACGCTTGCCGGCGTGGGCCGCGGTCACGATCTCGTGCGCCGCCGAGAACGCCTTCAGCACCACCTGCTCGCGCGGGAACTCGGGCGGGTAGCGGTCGCGGTCGGGGTAGGGCGCGCAGTCGCGGGCGTGGATGAACACCGGCCCGGTCTCGGCGTAGAGCGTGCCGGCCGGATGCGGCCGGTGCGCGAGCAACAGGTAGGGCTCGTCGGGCGCGGTCAGCGTCAGGCAGACGCGGCACTGGTGCGGCGCCGCGTCGCGGCGCTCCTGGACCGGCTGGTTGAACGCGTCGCGGCGCGTGGCGCGGATCCGCGCCGCGTACTCGGCGGCGAGCGGCACGATGCGGAAGGGCAGGTCGGTCGTAGGGTCCATGGGCACCTCCTGGAGGCAGAGCCTAGGCGGCGGGTCCGGGACCGGCTGGCCGGTTTCGGACCTGGCGGGGGGGGACCGCGCGCGTCGCGCCTCCGGTCTCGTACGATGTCGCCACGCCGCGCCACCCAGAGGTCGCCATGCGCTACGACAGCATCCTCGGCACCGTCGGCAGCACGCCCGCCGTCCTGCTCAACCGGCTCGCGCCGCCTGGCATCAAGCTCTACGCCAAGCTCGAGGCTTTCAACCCGATGGGCTCGGTCAAGGACCGCTTGGCGCTCGGGGTGATCGAGGCCGCCGAGCGGAGCGGCGAGCTCAAGTCCGGCCAGACCGTGATCGAGGCGACCAGCGGCAACACCGGCATCGGGCTCGCCATGGTCTGCGCCGCCAAGGGCTATCCGCTGGTGATCGTGATGGGCGAGAACTTCTCGGTCGAGCGCCGGCGCCTGATGCGCTTCCTGGGCGCCAAGGTGGTGCTGACGCCGGCCGCCGAGCGCGGCACCGGGATGCTCAAGAAGATCGACGAGCTGTGCGCGGCGCACGGCTGGTTCTGGACACGCCAGTTCGACAACGAGGCGAACGCCGACATGCACTCGCGGACCACCGCCGAGGAGTTGCTCAGGGACTTCGCCGACGTCGGCCTCGACTATTGGGTCACCGGCTTCGGCACCGGCGGCACGCTCAAGGGCGTGGCGCGGGTGCTCAAGAAGAAGTCGCCCAGGACCCGCATCGTGGTCTGCGAACCCGACAACTCGCAGGTGCTCGGCAGCGGCATCAAGCAGTCGCGCAAGCCCGACGGCAGCGTCGCCGCCAGCCATCCGACCGCGCGACCGCACCTGGTGCAGGGCTGGGGCCCGGACTTCCTGCCCTCGCTGGTCGAGGGCGCGGCCGGCACCTACGACGAGGTGGTGCCGATCGACAGCGCCGAGGCGATGCGCCTGGCGCGCGCGCTGGCGGTCGAGGAGGGCATCTTCTGCGGCATCTCGGGCGGCGCAACGCTGGCTGGCGCGCTGGTGGTGGCCAAGCACGCCACGCCCGGCAGCACCATCGTCTGCATGATTCCCGACACCGGCGAGCGCTACCTCTCGACCCTGCTGTTCGAGGACATCCCAGAGGAGATGACCGAGGAGGAGTGGTCGATCTCGCGCTCGACGCCGAGCGTGCGCTTCGACGTCCCCGGGCCACCGCCGCCGCCGGTGCCGCCCGGCGCCATCGACCCGGAGGCCGAGGCGTTCGTCAGCCAGGTGCTCGCCGACCGCGCGCAGCCGGTGGTGGTGTTCGGCCACCAGTGGTGCGAGTTCACGATGACGGCGTGCAAGGCGCTCGCGCACCAGGGCCTGCCGTTCCGCGCCATCGAGATGGACTCGGTGGAGTACAAGGCCGGCGAGCGCGGCTTCAAGATCCGCAAGGCGGTCGGCGCGCGCACCAACGCCATGACCGTGCCCCAGGTGTTCGTCGGTGGTGAGCTGATCGGCGGCAGCGTCGAGGTGGTGACGGCGATCAAGGACGGTAGCCTCGCCGTGCGACTGCGGCCGTTCGGCCTCGCGCTCCGGCCGCAGGACGGGCGCGATCCGATGAGCTTCCTGCCGCGGTGGCTGCAGCCACGGGCTTAGCGGCCGACCCGGGCTTGCAGCGGGCCGGACCTGGGCTACCTTCTGGACACGCGGGTCGAACGCTGAGGAGGGGACAGCATGCGCACCAAGACGCTCGTCATCGGCATCGTGATCGCATGCGCGCTAAGTGCGCCGCCAAGCCTTGCCCGGCCGGTCCCGGTCGAGCTGCGCTTCCAGCAACTGGCGCTCGGCGCGACCCACGGTTGCGGCATCACGCTCGAGCAGGATGCCTACTGCTGGGGCGACAACCGCGACGGCCAGCTCGGCACCGGCGACACCAAGCGCCGGACCGCGCCGGTCGCGGTGAGCGGCGGCCACAAGTTCGCTGAACTGGTGGTGGCCGGGCTGGGCATCGAGGGCGCCGGCTACTTCAGTTGTGGGCGCACGGTCGCGGGCAGGGTCCTGTGCTGGGGCAGCAACGGCTTCGGGCAGCTCGGCGACGGCACGCGCGAGCAGCGGTTGCTCCCGACCTCGGTCAGCGGCGAGCTCACGCTGCGCACGCTCTATGCGCACGGCATGGAGGTCTGCGGCATCGACAGCGCCGACTTGATCGTCTGCTGGGGCCTGGTCGGCCAGGAGGCGACGATCAGCGGCCGCTACGGGCTGATGCTCGAGCCGGGCGACCTTCCGCTCGGCACGGGCGCCAAGCCGACGCGCTTCGTGCCGGTGGGCGAGCAACGCATCTGCGCGCTCGACGCGGCGGGCTACGCGTACTGCTGGGTGATGCAGGACCGGAAGGACCTGCAGGTCAGCATCGTGACGCCCAAGGATCTCGAGCACCGCACGCTCGCGTTCAGCAACAGCCTCTCCACGCCCTGCGCGGTGAGCGCCGCTGGCGCGTTGAGCTGCTGGAGCGTGCTGTGGGCCGCGGGCGGCGGCAGGTTCAAGGGTGGCGTGACCATGTTCGAGCCGACGACCGTGCTGCCGGGCATCAGGTTCCAGGACCTGGCGTTCGGACCCGATGGGCTATGGGCGCTCGCCGCCGACGGTGCGCTCTTCCACGGACCCGGCTTCCAACTGTTCGGCAAGTCCGCAGCGCCGACACCGCTCGCCACCGCCCAGCGCTTCCGCGCGTTGGCGGTAGGTCCCGGCCAACCGTTCGGCTGCGCGTTGGCGACCGACGGTGCGGCGTGGTGCTGGGGCAGCAACGCGGAAGGTGAGCTCGGCATCGGGACGCGTGACGAGCGGGTCACGGAGCCGACGGCGGTAGTGGGCGGGCTCAGCTTCGCGAACCTGGTGGCGCGCCGCAGCGGCGCCTGCGGCTTGACGAGCGAGGGCCGCGCCTACTGCTGGGGGAAGAACGAGTGGGGCGAGCTCGGTGACGACAGCCGCACGCGCCGCCTCGTCCCGACGCCGATCGCAGCGCCCGCACCCGTTCGTTGAGGCGCGCGGACCGAGGAGTTTCCCCGCGGCGCCACGCGTTTTGGGCATCCCCGCCCAGCGGGTCTAGACTGGCCCCGCTCCTGCGATCCCTCCCCATGAGCGACGAACCCGCCAAACGACTCACGACGGTCAAGGTGCCGGCACCGTTCGAGGCGCCGTTCCTGCGCGCCCAGGACTACGTCAGGCGCTACTTCGCCGACCGGATCGAGAACCCCGATACCGCCACCATCGCGATCGCTGGCGAGCGCTATGTGCTGTTGCGCGCCGCCTCGCTTTCGGTCGAGTTCATGGACCTGGTGATGAAGCTCTACCAGGACCAGGGCGAGGCCCAGGCGCGCCGCGTCGCCAACAACCTGCTGTTCGACCTGGCGCACGCCATCGGCCGCGCCGATGCCAAGGCCTTCCAGGCCAAGATGGGCGTCAGCGATCCGATCGAATGCCTGTCGGCCGGGCCGATCCACTTCGCGTTCTCGGGCATGGCGTTCGTCGACATCTCGTCCGAGTCGCGGCCCTCGCCCGACGACGACTACTTCCTGATCTACGACCACCCGTTCTCGTTCGAGTCGCACTCCTGGCTCGCCAAGGGCAAGCGCAGCACGGTGCCGGTGTGCGTGATGAACGCCGGCTACTCCTCCGGCTGGTGCGAGGAGAGCTTCGGCGTGCCGCTGGTGGCGGTCGAGATCGAGTGCTTGGCGGCGGGCGGCGAACGCTGCCGCTTCATCATGGCGCCGCCGTCGCGCATCGAGGGCCACCTCGCGGCGCGCGCGCCGCGCCAGTCCGGCGCCGGCCAGGCCCACGGCGCGAACGGCATCCCGGAGTTCTTCCAGCGCAAGCGGCTGGAGGACGAGCTGCGCGCCGCGAACGAGCGTCTCGAGGAGCGGGTCCGGCTGCGCACCGAGGAGCTGGAGCTCGCCACCGAGCAGCTCCGCCACCAGGCGCTGCACGACGTGCTGACCGGCCTGCCGAACCGGGTGCTGCTGCTCGACCGGATGGAGCAGGCGATCCTGCAGATGCAGCGCAACCGCGCGCCGTTCGCGCTCCTGCTCCTCGACCTCGACGGTTTCAAGGAGGTGAACGACACCTTCGGCCACGACATCGGCGATCTGCTGCTCGCCAAGATCGGCGTGCGGCTGCGTGCCCAGCTCCGCGACTCCGACACCATCGCTCGGCTCGGCGGCGACGAGTTCGCGGTGCTGCTGGCCGGGGTCCACGAGGTCGGCGCCGCGACCAAGGTCGCGGCCACGCTGCTCGAATCGCTTCATCAACCGATCGTGGTCGAGGGCGAGCCGCTCGCGGTCGGCGGCAGCATCGGAATCGTGCACTGCCCGGCGCACGGCGCCGACCCCGCCTCGCTGCTGCGGCGCGCCGACGTCGCGATGTACGCGGCCAAACACGGCGGGGTCGGGGTGCGGGTCTATTCGCCGGACCTCGACCAGAACTCGCCGGCGCGGATGCAGCGCCTGGCCGAGCTGCGCGCCGGGCTCGACGATCGGCACCTGGTCCTCCACTACCAGCCCGAGGTCGACCTCAACAGCGGCCGCGCGCTGCGCGTCGAGGCGCTGGTGCGCTGGCGCGGCGACGACGGCGCGCTGCTGCCGCCGAGCGAGTTCCTGCCGCTCATCGAATCGAGCGAGCTGATGGACCGCCTGGCACGCTGGGTGATCGGCGCGGCGCTGCGCGACTGCCGTGGCTGGCGCGACGCCGGCCACGAGGTCGGGGTCTCGGTCAATCTCGCCTCGCGCAACCTGCGCGACCCGGAGCTGCCGCGCGCCGTGGCGCGCGCCCTCACCGAGCACGGCCTGGCAGCCGAGACGCTGACGCTCGAGATCACCGAGAGCGGCGTGCTCGGCGACGTGACGCTCGCCGCCGAGGTCTGCCGTGCGCTGCGCGCGACCGGCATCGGGCTGGCGGTGGACGACTTCGGCACCGGCTACTCGTCGCTGATGCACCTCAAGCACTTGCCGTTCACCGAGATCAAGGTCGACCGCTCGTTCACCGCCGGCATCATCGGCAACGACCACGACGCGGCCATCGTGCGTTCGATCATCGACCTCGGCCACGAGCTGGGTCGGACCATCGTCGCCGAGGGCGTCGAATCGCAGGCGGTGATGGACGAGCTGTGGGCGCGGGGCTGCGACCTGGCGCAGGGCTTCCACATCTCGCGGCCGCTCGCCGAGCCGGTGCTGCGCGAGTGGTTGAGCGCCAGGCCGCGCGCCTGAGCAGCGCCACGCCCGGTGGCAGGCCGCTCGAGCAAGAGGTCGCGGCGTACACGCCGCTCCTACCGGTGGTCAGCGAAGGCGCTGCCCGTGGGAGCCGGCTTGCCGGCGGAGGATCATCGCCCAGGCCCTGGCGCGCAAGACGCCGCCGGCCCTGCCCGAGGAGGCCGAGCGGCGCTTCGCGCGCGGCATGGCGGCGATGAAGGACGCCAAGGGGCCGGCTGACTACCAGGCGGCGGTCGCCGAGTTCGACCAGGCGACGCTCGCCGCGCCGTGGATGGCCGACGCCTACTACCAGGCGGCGCTGGCGCGCGAAAAGGCGCAGGACTTCGCCGGCGCCTCGGCCCAGCTCAAGCTCTACCTGCTGGTGGCGCCCAACGCGGCCAACGCCAAGGACGCGAAGACCTTGATGTACGAGCTCGAGTACCGCAGCGAGAAGGCGGCGAAGGAGAGCGCGGAGCGCGCCGATCAGGCGGGCCGCGTCGCGCGGGCGGAGCAGGTGCTGGCGCCGCTCAAAGGCAGCTGGTTCGGACACAACTGCCAGGCGCCCGGCGACGACTACTTCGCCGGCTGCACCGACGCCATGAAGGGGGGCAGGAACTGGCACCGGTTCAATGGATCGGACGGTCCGTTCCGCTACGACTTCACCTTCGCCGGCGACGGCACGGTCAGGCTCGACGCCTACGAGTCATGGGCCGAGTGCAAGCCGGGCGCGGTGTGGGGCGTGGCGCTCGGCGCCTACTCCCTCTCCGACGTGCGCTGGGAGTGGCGCGTCGATGGCCAGCCGGCACGGCCGGTGTATTCGGAGATCGCGAGCGACGGGACCTACCTGCTGATCAGCTGCGACCGCCCGCTGTCGGGCCACAACCCGAGCTTCCAGTACCACTACGTGTACTGGGGGCGGCCCTGACGCGCCTCACTGCGGGCCGATGAAGTCCTTCTTGCCGATCGGCAGCCCGCAGTGGCGGAGGATCGCGTAGGCGGTCGTGCAGTGGAAGTAGACGTGGGGATGGACGTACTCGAGCAGGTAGGGCAGACCCTGGTAGGTGACGTCGGCGGTCGCGCGCTTGAGGACGATGGTCTTGCCCTCGCTGCCGTCGATCTGGGGCGGCGCGAACGACTCGAGGTAGGCGATGCACTTCTCGAGCCGCGCGATGAGCTCGCCGAAGGTCGCCTCCTTGTCCTCGTAGCTCGGGATCTCGACGCCGGCCAGGCGCGAGACGCAGCCCTTGGCCATGTCGGTCGCGATCTGCACCTGGCGGGCGAGCGGGAACATGTCCGGCGCCAGCCGGTAGGCGAGGAGCACCGATTGCTCGATCTTGCGGTCGTCGGCGAAGATCTCGGCCTTCTTGAGGATCGCGATCAGGTTGTTGAGGTTGCGGACGAAGACCGGGACCGAGGCGCGGTACATCGAGAGCTGCATGTGGACCTCCAGGCGGGGCAGGCATTCTAGCGCCCGGCCGCCGGGCGCGTGGCCCGGCGTCGACCAGGGCGCCTGCACTAGACTCTGGGTCCCTTCCGCTACTGGAGCAGGCCCGTGACCCAACCCAAGAAGGTGATCGCGGTGTGCGGCGCCAGGGGCTTCCACGCCTGGCTCGCCGAGCACGCCGAGTGGATCCCGCTGGGGTGAGCGCTCGCCCATGAACCGTCGCCGCGCGTTGCTCGTGGTCCTGCTGCTGGCGGGCATCGCGTCGGCTGCGCCGGCCGAGCTCGCGGTCGAGGCGCGCGTCACCGGCGTGGACCTCGACGACTCGATGCCGCCGGTCCTGGCGGTGGTCGAGGTCGAGATCGTCAATCGCAGCGACGCGACCATCCAGCAGTGCGAGGTCGAGCTGCGCTTCCTCGACGCCGCCGGCAAGGTGGTGATGCGCCGTGCCCACACCGCGACCGCGCTCGAGCTCGCGCCCGGCAAGGACACGGTGACTAACTTCGAGGACTCCGACCCGCCCAAGAGCTGGTCGCGCGCGGTCGAGCTGACGGTGCGCTGCTCGGGCTAGCGTCTGGCGCTGCGGCCGGGCACGGTCCCGGCTATGCTCCAGCACCGCCCGCGTCCCGCGGGCCTCCATAGGGGGCGCCATGATCACTACCGAACTCCACTACCTCGCCGCCTCGGCGGCGCTGGCCGCGCTGATGTGGATCCCATACGTGCTCAACCGCCTGGTGGTGTGGGGGCTCGCCGACACGGTCGGCTATCCGGCGGCGCAGAAGCCGCTCGCGCCCTGGGCCGAGCGCCTGAAGAAAGCGCACGCCAACCTCATCGAGAACCTGGTGCCGTTCGCGGCGGTGGTGCTGGTGGCGCACGCCGCCGGCATGAGCAACGAAGCGACCGCATCTGCCGCCGCGCTGTTCTTCTTCTCGCGCCTGGTCCACGCGCTGGCCTACGCCTTCGCGATGCCCTGGGTGCGGACGCTGGGCTTCACCGGCGGTTGGCTCGCGATCATGTGGATCCTGCTGGCGATGCATGCCTGAGCCGCGCCGCGCGGCGCCGCAGGGAGAGGTAGGGATGGGTAGCACGGTGTGGATCGACGGTCGGCTGGTGCCGCGCGACCAGGCGACGGTCTCGGTGTTCGACTCGGGCTTCGTGCTCGGCGACGGCGTGTGGGAGGGGCTGCGGCTGGTGCGCGGCCGCCTGCTGTTCCTCGACGCGCACCTCGACCGCTTGTACGAGGGCGCGAAGGCGCTGTTCTTCGACGTCGGCCTGAGCCGCGCCGAGCTCGCCCGCGCGCTGTACGCGACCGCCGCCGCCAACGGCTTCGCCGACCAGTGCCACCTGCGGCTGATGGTGACGCGCGGCGTGCGCCGCTCGCCCTACCAGGATCCGAGGCTCGCGCTCGGCAAGGCGACGGTCGTGATCGTCGCCCAGCCCGACGCGTCGGACGCGGCGCGCGCGGCGAAGGGCGTCACGCTGTTCACGGTCCACGTCCGGCGCGGTGCACCCGACGTCCAGGACCCCAAGCTCAACAGCCACAGCAAGCTCAACTGCATCACTGCCTGCATCCAGGCCCAGCAGGCCGGCGCCGACGAGGCGCTGATGCTCGACCCGCAGGGCTTCGTCGCGACCTGCAACTCGACGCACTTCTTCATCGTCCGCAAGGGCGAGGTCTGGACCTCGACCGGGCGCTACTGCATCCCCGGCATCACCCGCGCTGCGGTGCTGCGTGCCTGTCGCGAAGCCGGCATCCCGGCCTCCGAGAAGGACTTCTCGCTGACCGAGGTCTACGGCGCCGACGAGGCGTTCGTCACCGGCACCATGGCCGGCGTGGTGCCGGTGCGGTCGGTGGACGGGCGGGTGTTCGGCGACGGCGCGCGCGGGCCGCTGGTGCTGCGCCTGCAGCAGCTCTACCAGGAGCTCGTCGCGCGCGACGTGGCCGCCGCCCCCGCGCCATGAGCGCGTCGCGCATCGCCTGCTGGTCGGGACCGCGCAACATCTCGACCGCGATGATGCGCGCCTGGGAGAACCGCCCGGATTGCGCGGTGGTGGACGAGCCGCTCTACGCCCACTTCCTGGCCGCGACCGGGGCCGATCATCCGGGGCGCGAGCAGGTGATTGCGGCCGGTCCCGTCGCTTGGCAGGACGCGGTCGCGGGGCTGATCGGCCCGGTGCCCGGCGGGCGCGCGGTGTTCTACCAGAAGCACATGACCCACCACCTGCTGCCGGGCGTGGGGCGCGACTGGTTCGGCGCGGTGCGCCACGCGTTCCTGATCCGCGATCCGCGCGAAGTGCTGCTCTCGTACCTCAAGAGCCGACCGACCGTCACGGTCGAGGACCTCGGTGTGCCGCAGCAGTGGCAGATCTTCGAGGCGGTGTACGCGCTGAGCGACTCGCCGCCGCCGGTGATCGACGCTGGCGAGTTCCTGAGGGATCCTGAGGGGTTGCTGCGCGCCTGGTGCGCGACGCTCGGCCTGGGGTTCACGCCGCGGATGCTGCGTTGGTCGGCCGGCCTGCGCGCCAGCGACGGGGTCTGGGCGCCGCACTGGTACGCGGCGGTGCTGGCCTCGACCGGCTTCGAGCCTTACCGCGAGCGCGACCGACGCGTGCCGGACGCGCAGCGCGCGATCGTCGAGGCCTGCATGCCGATCTACGAGGCGCTGTTCGCGCGCCGACTGCGGGCCTGAGCTAGCCTCACTGCGCGTTGATCGAGCGGCGGCCTTTGACGTAGCCGTCGCGCACCAGGCTGTCACGGATTACCGGCCAATCCTCGGCGAGCGGTGCGCAGCGCGGGCAGGGCTCGGCGGCGGCCAGCGCCTCGACCGTGGCGATGCGGTCGGGCGTCGCCGGGTGGGTCGAGAGCAGCGCCGGCATGTCGCGGGCGCGGTCCTTGAGGTTGCGCAGGAACGCGGCCATCGCCGCGGGCGGGATGCCGGCGCGGCGCAGCGCCGCGACGCCTCCGACGTCGGCCTGCTCCTCGAGCTCGCGGCTGAAGGCGCTGCTGCCCGCCTGGAGCAGCACCAGCGAGGTCACCGCGCTCGGGTCGCCGAGCACCACCATCAGCACCGTCGCCCAGCTCAGCTGGTGCATCACCTGCTGCAGCGAGTGGCGCAGCTCGACGTGCTGGACCTCGTGGGCCAGCACCGCGGCCAGCTCGTCGGCGGTGGTGGTCGCATCCACCAGCCCGGTGTTGACGACGATGAAGCCGCCGGGCAGGGCGAAGGCGTTGACCTGCGGATCGTCCAGCAGGTACCAGCGGTACTCGTGGCGTGCGCCGACCGTGAGCTTGGCCCCGATGCGCTGAATCGCGTCGAGCGCGTCGCCCGACTCGACGCTGCGGCCCTCGCTGACCACCGAGGCGATCATCCCCTGCCCGAGACGGCGCTCGGTCTCGGGCGAGACCTGGGCAGCGCCCCAGGCGATCACGGCGTCGTAGTGCCACCACAGCAGGCCGAGCCCGACGACCAGCGCCGCGGCGCTGCCGAGCAGGGTGCGCCAGATGCCGCGCGAGATGCCGACTCCGCGCCGCCAGCGGTGCAGCGGCTGGGCGAGGGCGGCGGGGGCTGCGGCGAGCAGCGTCCGCTTGGCGGGGGCGTCGGTGACCAGCAATCCCCAGCGCCCCTCGGCGTCGGTCCACGACAGCAGTAGGTCGTCCTGGTCGAAGCCGCTGGCCTCGATCGCGATTGCGCTGGCCTCGGCCCGCAGCGTGCCCGCGCCGTCCACCTGCAAGCGCGTGCCGACGAACGCGCCACGCACCGGCTCGCCGGCCGGCGGCCGCCCGGGGCCGAACAGCAGGCCGCTGAAGCCGCTCATGGCGCCTGCGCCGGGTCGCCGCCCAAGAAGACCGTGACGATGAGGAACAGGATCGCGCCGATCAGGTACCACTTGAAGACCGACTTCTGCTGGCCATACATCGCCGAGCGCCACACGTTCTGGCTGAAGCGCTTCATCGGCAGCGATTGCAGCCAGGCCTTGCCCGGGCCGCGCAGGCTGGCGAAGAACAGGCCCTCGCCGCCGAACAGCGCGGTCTTCACCTTGCCGGCGTACTTGATGTCGAAGGTCACGGTCGGCTGGAGCGCGACCAGGCTGCCGGAGTCGACCTTGAGGCCGGCGCCGGGCGGCAGCTCCATCTCGGTGAGCGTGCCGCTGGCGGCGATGAAAACCCAGCCGCGGCCCTCGAGGCGTTGCATCACGAAGCCCTCGCCGCCGAAGAACCCGACCCGCAGCTTCTTCTGCCAGGCGAGCGTGAGCTTGATGCCGCGCTCGCCGGCCAGGAACGCGCCCTTCTGGCAGATCAGCGACCCGCCGTAGCTGGCGAGGTCGACCGCCAGGATCTTGCCGATGGTCGAGGTCGCGAACGCGACGCGGCTGGCGCGACGCGGGTCGGTGTTGCGGTAGACGACGCTGAACATCGATTCGCCGCTGAACGAGCGCTTGATGGCGCCGACCAGCCGCGCGAAGAAGCCCTGGTCGGAGCCGTCGCCGAGGCGCGTCTCCTGGGTGACCTCCTCGTCCATGTACATCATCGCCCCCGGCTCGCCGACCACCTCGGCGCCGGGCGCGAGCGTGATCTCGACGAACTGCAGGTCGGAACCGAAGATCTTGTGCTGGAGCGCAGGCGCGGCGGCCGTCGGGTGCGGCGTCATGGGAGGTCCTCGGTGGGGTGTGGGTGGGGACGCAATCATTATATGTATTAGAGGCTGCCTGGCTTGATGGTCGCCGGGGTGGCGGGCATCATCGCGGGCGCATGCCGGGCAGCTTCGCCGAGGACCGCTACCGCTTCATGCCGCAGGCCTTGCGCCCGGCACCGGCCCAGCTCGCCTGCGAGTACGCGCTGACCCTGGCCCGCGATCCGCAGGCCTACCAGCCCGAGCCCGAGTTCAAGGCCCGCGGCCGCTACGCCGACGCGCTTGGCGAGGCGCTGCTCATCAACCTGCAGGGCCTGGTCGAGAAGGTCGCGGGCTGCGCGCTGCTGCCCTGCTACTCCTACCTGCGCATCTACCAGCGCGGCGCGGTGCTGCCGCGCCACCTCGACCGACCGTCGTGCGAGATCAGCACCACCCTGACGCTCGGCTTCAACGCCGACGCGCCCTGGCCGATCGGCGTCGAGCGGGACGGCGTTCCGGCGAGCGTGGTGCTGGGCGTCGGCGACATGCTGGTCTACAAAGGCGCGCAGGTCGTGCATTGGCGCGAGCGCTTCGAGGGCGAGTGGTGGGTGCAGGTGTTCCTGCACTACGTGGCGGCGGCCGGCCCCTACGCCGAGTTCCGCTACGATGGTCGCGAGCGACTCGGCCCCTTCGATGCCGCGCGCGACGCCAAGCGCAAGCTGCTGCCGCCGATTCCGCAGGCCGCCGATCCCTGCCCCTGCTTGAGCGGCCAGCCGTACGGCGCCTGCCACGGGGCCAAGCCCTAGCGGGTGTTGGACTGAGAACTGCGTCACGGTCCGAGCGACCGTCCGTCGGCGACGTTCGGGAACCGTGAACCAAGTCACGGCACCCGGCGGCAGGAAGGCTACGCTCCTGCCCATGGAAGACCGCGACGACATCATCGGCACGATGCGCCAGCTGCTCGGCGGCGAACGCCCGCTCGAGGTGGTCCTCGACCGCGAGACGCATGCGTTCCGCACGCCGCAGGAGTTCGCGCAGGCGCTCGCGCCGCGCGTCCAACTGCCGACCCACGTCGCCAAGCTCATCGTCCAATACGACGGGGCCCGCGCCTGGCTCGAGCTCGAGCAGACCCGGCGCGTGCTGTCGGTGTTCAGCGAGCTGGTCCACTGGAGCTACGAGTCCGGCCAGCCCGCCCACGGCGCCTGGCGCGAGCTCGAGGCCGTGGCGTTCGCCGACGAGAACGACTGGCGCGGCATCCTGCGCACGCTCGACGAGCGCCGCGACCTCGACGGCCGCTACCTGCGCGCGGCGCTCGCCAACTACCTCAAGTACCTGGCCGAGCGCCGCGACCTGCTCGAGACGGTGGTGCGTCGGCTCGGCGAACCGGTCCCGACCCGACCCGACGGCGCACGCGCCGGCGTCCGTGATGCCCAGGACATCACCGGCTTCACCGAGGTGCGGGGCGATCCCGATTACCAGCGCCTGCCGACGCGGGATGCGGTGGCGCTGGCCGCTGGACAGGACCAGGTCGTCAACGTCTACCTCGCGCACCGACGCTTGCAGTTGGTCGCGACCGACAAGGGTTGGCAGCTGCGCGACGGCGACCACCTGCGGGTGATCCTGCGCGAGGGGCGCTTCGTGGTCGGCCGCGCCAGCGACTGCGACGTGGTGCTGCGCGATGCGCCGCGCGACGTGTCGCGCCATCACCTGGTGATCGAGTGCCTGGACGCCGACCGCCTGCGGCTCATCGACATGAGCTCGCACGGCACCTACCTGCCGCGCGCCGCGCTGGCCGCCGACGAGGGGCTCGCCGGCCGACCTGGCGCCGCCGCGCCGGAGCCACTGACCGTTCCCTGAGCGTCCCAGAGCCAACCGCTGGCTACCCCCTTCGCCAACGGCGCGGACGGCGGCTCTGGGACGCTCGCTTCCCTCCCGACCCGGCGAGCGTGCGCAGCGACTAGACTGCGCGCATGCCGATCTGGGTCGACGCCGACGCCTGCCCCAACCCGATCAAGGAGATCCTGTTCCGCGCCGCCGAGCGGGCGCGGATCGAGGTGGTGCTGGTCGCCAACCAGCCGCTGCGCACGCCGCGTTCGAGGTTCGTGCGGGCGCTGCAGGTGCCGTCGGGCTTCGACGTCGCCGACGACCACATCGTCGGCCAGGTCGCGTCCGGCGACCTGGTGATCACCGCCGACATCCCGCTCGCCGCGGCCGCCATCGAGCGCGGCGCCGACGCGCTCAACCCGCGTGGCGAACGCTACTCGCGCGAGACCATCAAGCAGAAGCTGGTGATGCGCGACCTGATGGACGAGCTGCGGGGCAGCGGCATCCAGAGCGGGGGCCCGCCGCCGCTCGCCGCCACCGATCGCAAGGCGTTCGCCGATCAGCTCGACCGCTGGCTGGCGCAGCGCCCGGCACGCTGAGCGGCGTCGCGGCCCTCGCCAGCGGGCTCCGGTAGGGAAGGACCTCGCGGCGTACACGCCGCTCCTACGGTGGAGGTCGCCGCGATGCGTCGTGCTTCGCCCGTAGGAGCGACCTGTAGGTCGCGACCCCCTGGTCCGAGAGGTCGCGGCGTGTACGCCGCTCCTGCCGGTGCGCGGAGCGCGGTCGGCGAAGGGCGCGGACCGGCAGGCGCTGCGGTTAGACTGCGCGCCACGCCTCGCCACAGGACCTCCCGTGCCCGCCCGTCGCGCTGCCGTCGCCTTCATCCTCATCACCGTGCTGCTCGACGTGCTGGCCCTCGGCATCGTCATCCCGGTGCTGCCCAAGCTGATCGAGGGCTTCATGGGCGGCGACACCGCTGGCGCCGCGCAGGTGCTGGGGCTGTTCATGACGCTCTGGGCGCTGATGCAATTCGTCGGCAGCCCGATCCAGGGCGCGCTCTCCGACCACTTCGGCCGCCGGCCGGTGGTGCTGGCCTCGAACTTCGGCCTCGGCCTCGACTACCTGGTGATGGCGCTGGCCCCGACCCTGTGGTGGATGCTGATCGGGCGGGCGCTGTCGGGCCTGACCGCCGCCTCGTTCTCGACCGCGACCGCCTACATCGCCGACGTCACCGAGCCCGAGAAGCGCGCTGCGGCGTTCGGCAAGATCGGCGCGGCGTTCGGGGTCGGGTTCGTGCTCGGCCCGGCGCTTGGCGGCTGGCTCGGGCATTTCGACCCGCGCCTGCCGTTCTGGGTCGCCGGCGGCCTGTCGCTCGCCAACGCCGCCTACGGCTACTTCGTGCTGCCCGAATCGCTGCCCCCCGAGAAGCGTGAGCGCTTCGCCTGGCGCCGCGCCCACCCGCTCGGTTCGCTCAAGCTGCTGCGAACCCACCCCGAGTTGTTCGGGCTGGCCTCGACCTACTTCCTGTTCCAGGTCGCGCACTGGGTGCTGCCCTCGTCGTTCGTGCTCTACACCGGTTTCCGCTACGGTTGGGACACCGCGACCATCGGCACGGTGCTGGCCGCGGTCGGGATCTGCAACGTCGCGGTGCAGGGCTTCCTGGTGCGGCCGGTGATCAAGCGCATCGGCGAGCGGCACGCGGTGGTGTTCGGGCTCGGCTGCGGCGCGCTGGCGCTGGGGTCGATGGGGCTGGCGCCGAGCGGCATGTGGTTCCTCGCCACGCTGCCGCTGCTGGCGCTGAGCGGCTTCTTCGGTCCCTCGGCCAACGCGTTGATGACGCAGCGCGTGCCGGTCAGCGAGCAGGGCCAGCTGCAGGGCGCGAACGCCTCGTTCACCGGCATCACCGGGCTGCTCGCGCCGTTCCTATTCACCCAGACGCTGTCGGTGGGCATCGCGCTCAACGACGGCGGTGGCGCTTCGGGCCTGCCGTTCGTGGTCGCGGGCGGCGTGCTGGTGGTGGCGCTGGCGATCGCCTGGGTCGTGACGCGGCGTCACGCGCCGGTGGCCGTCGCGGCGTGAGCGTGCTGCTGCTGTTCGGCTTGGGGGTGTTGGTCGCGACCGTGGCCGAGGTGTCGCGCTAGCCCCATGCCACGCGGGGTTTACCGCCATCGGGTCGGGGGGTAGGATTCGCGCCCTTCGCCTGCCGCCATCGTCCCGGAGCCGCCATGCAGATCGCCAAGAACGCCGTCGTCTCGATCCACTACACCCTCAAGGACGACGCCGGTGCGGTGCTCGACAGCTCCGAGGGCGGCGAGCCGCTCGCCTACCTGCACGGCAACGGCAACCTGGTGCCGGGCCTGGAGGCCGAGCTCGACGGCAAGGCCAAGGGTGCGGCGTTCGCGGTGTCGGTCGCGCCGCAGCATGGCTACGGCGAGCGCGACGCCAAGCTCGTGCAGCGCGTGCCGAAGCGGATGTTCGAGGGCCAGATCGACGTCGGGATGCGCTTCCACGCCGGCCCGAGCGTGGTGACCGTGACCCAGGTGCAGGGCGACATGGTCACGGTCGACGGCAACCACCCGCTGGCGGGGCAGAACCTGCACTTCGCGGTCGAGGTGGTCGAGGTCCGGGCCGCGACCGAGGAGGAGCTGGAGCACGGCCACGTCCACGGCGCCGGCGGCCACCACCACTGAAAACAAGGGGTTAGGTTTCCATTCGCAACGACCGTATCCGACGGGCGTTGCGAAAGACGTCCTGACCCCTTGCGTCAACCGCGCCGCTCCCCGGGCGTTCCTCGGTACACCTGCCGAGGAGTCCCGCCCATGTCCCCGATCGCCCCTGCTTTCGCGTCCCTACGCTGCTTCGCCGCCGCCCTGCTGATCGCCTGCGGTCTCGCCGCCTGCGGCGGCAGCACCAGCACCGAGACGGTCGCGGCCCCGCCGCCCACCGCCAAGCCCTGCGACAACACCGTCGCCGACGACCAGGCCCAGTGCGGCGACGTCTATCTCGAGC
>Ga0247727_10009402_pt1 | contig 17741 bp, 17 predicted proteins | sample WisWelCaveWW1625_FD_202498 | JGI IMG/M metagenome (GOLD analysis project Ga0247727, IMG submission 202498) | Biofilm microbial communities from Wishing Well Cave, Virginia, United States - WW16-25 | ecosystem: Environmental > Aquatic > Deep subsurface > Groundwater > Cave microbial mat | place...
CGAGCAGGCCGCGGGCCTCTGGGACGCGCTTGGCGGCATCGAGATCCAGACGCGCGCCGTGGATGGCACGTGGCAGACAGTGGCCGAGGTACGCGAGACCGGTCCGCTCGCGACCGACGTGCGCGTCGTTTCGTTGCCGCGCCCGGCGGCCGGGTGGGGGCCGTCGCTTGCCGTCCGGCTTCGAATGTCGCGCGGCGCGTGGCGCGTGAACCAGGTGGCACTCGCGACGCTCGGCGAATGCGTTGTACCTCTCCGGCTCGAGCCCGCGACCGTGCTTGACGCGAACCGCGTGGACGACGACGCTCGCGCGCGCCTCGCCGACACCACGCGCGCGCTCGTCACGCTGCCCGGCCAGACGTACACGCTTCATTACCAGCTTCCCGAGCATCCCGAGCGCTACGAGCTGTTCCTCGAGAGCCGTGGTTACTATCTGGAGTGGATCCGCGAACAGTGGCTCGCGACCGAGGATCCGGCTCGCGCCGCCCTCATGGGATTCCGGCCTCGCGAGGCCCTGCGCGTCCTTGCGCCCGAGTACAGGCGCGTCGAGTCCGAGTTGGAGAAGAGTTTCTGGGGGAATCGTCATGCGGGTCCGTAACCAGGGGGGCGGCAGCACGCTCGTCGCGGCGGTCGCTGCCGCGCTGCTCGCTGCGTGCGGCGTTTCGTTCGAGCACTCGAAGCAACGCATGGAGCAGCTCCAGATCGCCCGCAAGGAGGCGCGTGGCGCCTGGATCGTCGTGCGCTTCCCCAAGGGGGATGCAGCGGGCGAGCTGAGTGGCGAACTTGTGGCCGTGGGAGCGGACACGGTCTTTGTTCTCACTGGTGGCGGCCTGGAGGCGCTCGGCGCGCGCGACCTGCGGCGCGCGACCGTGTCCGCCTACGAGGGCCCGCGCACCCCCGGCACGGCCCCCATCCTCGCCCTCCGCAACCCGCGCCCCCGGGACCTCGACGCCCTGGCCAGCCACGCCCGCTTCCCGCAAGGGCTCCCGGCCGCCTTCGACCGGCAGGCGCACCCGGAACCGTGAGCTCCCCGCGGTCATCGGTATCCTCGACCCCGTTCCGCGCATGGCTTGTTCGACGGAGCCTGGGCGGCCTCGGGGGGCGAAGCTGCTACGTAGATAAGCTGGGCGTCCCTAAGCATCGCGAATTCGAACCGGCTGGTTGGGTGGATCGGGGAGATGAGGCTGCTCCGGGAAGCCATCGGGAGGGCGGCGTGAGGGCGGCGTCCCGGAAGGGATCAGGCCCGGTCCTTTCAGCACAGCTGGCGTCCCTAACGGTGGTGAGTTCGAACGAGGTCGAGCTGTGGCTTCGCGACTTGGACACGCTGCGTGGGGTTCCCATCGCTGCAGAGCCCGCAGGGGCGACCCTGCTCGTGCTGGCCCGAAGACGCCGGCCGGTCCCGTGGGATCCCGACCGGTCCCCGGGACCCCGGCCGCGGTGCCGACCACCGGTTGAAGTACGCGGGCTGCGCGACCGAGCGGTCTTGCACCAGAAGGGAGTCACCAGCGCCCCGCCGAGCCGAACGAGCCGAGCTGAAGCCCCCGGTGGACGATATGTCTCGCATGTGAGACAATAGGTCGTGATCATCATCCTAAAGGCCTGCCGCCCGGAGATCCAAGATCTGCCTGAAGAAGTTCGTGGCGACTTGGCTGACGCGTTGGCCAGGCTCGATGCCGGCCTGGTGCTCTCCATGCCGCTATCCCGCCCCATGCCGAGCATCGGTCGTGGTGTTCACGAGTTGCGGCTGAAGGATCGGTCGGGGACGTATCGAATCGTGTATGCGCTGGTCCGGCGTGGCATCGTCCACGTGCTCCACGCTTTCAAGAAGACGACGGCAGCTACGCCGACCAGGAGCCTGGACTTGGCCATGAAGCGGCTCAAGGAGGTTGAGTCATGAAGAGGACGTCGCCTGGCCAGTTGGCAAGGCAGCTCGGAATTCCGAAGAGACGGGGGCTGGAGGCCGTGCTGAAGGCGCGGCTGATTGCCGCGATCGTTCTGGAGGTTCACCGTCGCGGGCTCACGCACGCGGAACTGGCGGCGCGCTCCGGGCTTGCTCGCAGCGCGGTGACCGGCATTCTTTCAGGCAGCCTTCAGAGGGTCACGATTGACCGGCTGCTTCGTCTTGTGGAGGCGGCAGGACTCCAGGCCGACATCAGGGTGCGTCGGGCGGCCTGACGCCGCCGCGACCATTGCGCGCCGTCGGTCAGGGTCTGCGGGCCGCTCCGCGGGGTCTGCCTTGGGTGAGGGCAGCGGGGCCGCCAGCACGACTGTGGCGGCTCAAGCGCGGCGTCTCCAATGGGTCCCGCGCCCGCCCATTTCGGCACACTGGCGTCCCCAACGGGATTCGAACCGCGTGCTGACGTGGCTCCGGGGGATGGACTCGCTCCGGCAGCAATCGGGAGCCCTGCGTGAGCCCGCGCCGATGCCACGGGGGCGCATGAGGCCTTTTCGCGCCGCGCGCAGCCGCCCCACAACGGAGCACCCGCCTGTAGTAGATTTCAACGCCATGCGACCTGCACGCGTCGACGATTTCCGGCTGCCGGAGCTCCGCTTTGTACCCACCGGGTCGCTGATCTCGCACGAGCGGCACGACTCGCAGCGGCTCGGTCCGCTGCTGGAGCAGCTGGAGGAGCGCGGCGTGCTCCAGAACCCTCCGATCGTGACTCCGCTCCCCCCGGATGGGGGTCACGAGCGGTACATGGTGCTGGACGGCGCGAATCGCTCCACCGCGGTGGCCTCGGCCGGATACCCGCACGTGGTGGTGCAGATCGTGAAGTACGAAGAGCCATGGGTGACGCTCGGCACCTGGGATCACGCGCTGAGCGAAGCTCCCATTGACCACCTGACCGCCGCGTGCGCCCGGTTGCCCGGGCTTCAGAGCGGCTCCGCGCCGATTCTTCATGCCCAGGCCCAGCTGGCGCGCCGCGAGGCGCTGGCCTTCGTGACCACCGACGACCGCGGCGCGCTGGTGTTCCGGGGCGGCAGGAATCTCGAGGAACGCAACCAGCTCCTCAACGGCATCGTGGACGTGTATCGCGAGGGACGTCGCTTCTACCGGATGTCCACCGAGTCGTTCGAGGTGGCGCGCGAGCGCCATTCCGACGTGACGGCGCTGGTCGTGTTCCCCCACTTCGCCCCCGCCGAGGTGCTGGAACTCGCGAACGGCGGCGCCAAACTGCCAGCCGGAATCACACGGCACCTCATCCGCTGGCGGGCGCTCAGGGTCAACGTGCCGCTCGCGCGGCTCGCGGATCGCGACCAGAGCCGGGAGGCCAAGAACGCCTGGCTCGACGCATGGCTCAAGGACCGGTTCCACCGCCGCCAGGTGCGCTTCTACGAGGAGCCGACGGTGCTCTTCGATGAGTGAACGGCCAGGCACCACGGGCGGTTCGCCCCCCGGGTCGTCGAGCCCCCCATGAAGGCGATGGTCTTCGATCGCCCCGGCGGTCCCGAAGTGCTCGAGCTGCGCGATCTCCCCGACCCGAGACCGGCTGCCAGCGAGGTGCTGCTCGAGGTCAGAGCCTGCGGGATGAACCACCTCGATTTGTGGGTGCGCTCCGGGGTGCTGGGACTCGAGATCGAGTTGCCCCACATCTGCGGCTCCGACATCGTGGGCGTGGCGCGCGAAGTCGGCGAGGGCGTGCGCCACGTGAAGCCAGGCGACCGGATCCTGGTGCTGCCCACGGTCTCGTGCGGCGCGTGCCGCGAGTGCCTGGCCGGCGACGACAACCTGTGCCGGCACTACGACCTGATGGGGCGCAGGCGCAACGGCGGCTACGCCCAGCTCGTGTCGGTGCCCGGCGCCAACTGCCTCCCCTATCCCGGAGACCTCAAGTGGGAGGAGGCCGCCACGCTCCCGGTGGTGCTGCTCACCGCCTGGCACATGCTGGTCGGGCGCGTGAACCTGCGGCCCGGCGAGGATTGCCTGGTGGTCGGCGCCGGCAGCGGCGTGGGCAGCATCGCGATCCAGATCGCGCGCCTCCTGGGCGCGCGCGTGATCGCCACCGCCGGGACCGACAAGAAGCTCGCTCGGGCGAAGGAGCTGGGCGCGCACGAGGTCATCAACCATCGCACCCAGGACATCCCTGCCGAGATCCGGCGTCTCACCGGGAAGAAAGGCGCCGAGGTGGTGCTGGAGCACGTCGGCGGCAGGATCTTCGAGGCGTGCCTGGCGTCGCTGGCCCGCAACGGCCGGCTGGTGACCTGCGGCGCCACCATCGGCCATGAAGCGAACCTGGACCTCAACGTGCTGTTCGGCCGCCACCTCACCCTCTACGGTTCGTGGATGGGCCGCAGGAGCGAGCTGGTCGAGGCGCTCGAGTTCGTGAAGCGCGGCTCGATCCGGCCGGTGCTGGACCGGGTCCTGCCGCTGTCCGAGGCGCGGAAAGCGCACCAGCGTCTGGATGCCGGCGAGCAGTTCGGAAAGATCGTGCTGGTGCCGTGAAACTCGAGCGCCGGCATCAGCCCCTGCTTCCCAGGCAGGCGTTCCAGCGCCGCATGGCGGCCTACGCGGCGGTTGCCGTCGGGTTGGTGACGTTCTCGCTGGGCATCGGGACCCTCGGCTACCACACGTTCGGCGAGCTGCCGTGGATCGACGCCCTGCTCAACGCGGCCATGATCCTCACCGGCATGGGCCCGGTGAACACGATGACGACCGCAGCCGGCAAGCTGTTCGCCGCAGCCTACGCGCTCTTCAGCGGCGTGGCGTTCCTCACCATCGTGGGTGTCCTGCTGGCGCCTCTCGTGCATCGCTTCCTGCACCACTTCCATCTGGAGATCGAAGAGGAACAACACCGGAAACGGTAAGCGTGTAGAGGTCCCACGGTCGGAACCCAGGTGGTCGCGGCGGATTCAGAACGGCCCCCACCGCATGGCGTGGGCCACGAGCAGCAGCACGAGCCCCGCCGCGAGCCACATCGCCTGGAGCGGCCACATGAACCGGGCCCAGCGAGTCCACGGGATCCCGCACAGCGCCAGGCCCGCCATGAAGTACCCCTGCGTGGGCGTGAAGATGTTCGAGAAGCCGTCGCCGAACTGGTAGGCGAGCACGCTGGTCTGCCGCGTCACACCGACGAGGTCCCCGAGCGGGGCCAGGATCGGGAGTGAGAGCGCCGCCTGTCCGCTGCCGGAGGGGACGAGGTAGCTGAGCCCCACCTGGACCGCGTAGATGCCGGCCACCGAAACCTGTGATGGCAGATCCTGCACGCTCCCCGCCATCGCGTGGAGAATGGTGTCGGTCACGCGGGCGCGGTCGAAGACCACCAGGATCCCGCGAGCGAGGCCCACCACCAGGGCCCCGGCCGCGATCCCGGCCGCGCCTTCGAGGAACTTCTCGGCGGTGGCATTGGCCCCGAGCCCGCCGGCCAGGCCGCACGCCACGGCCAGCGCGACGAACAGCCCCGCGAGCTCGAGAATCCCCCACTGCCACCGCGTGGCGCCCACGGCGAGGACGACGAGTCCGGCTGCGAGCAGCGCGAGCACGAGCTTCTGGCGGCCCTCGGGCGCGGCGCCCGACACTGCTCCCGACGCCGCGTCCGACGTTCCTGCCGCCGCCGCTCCAACCGGCCCGCGCACCCGGCTCGCATACGACAGCACATACGTGATCGCGATTGCGGTGACGATCGCCCACGCGACCAGCCGGTAGCCCATGCCCGAGAGCGGCGGCAGTCCCGCGATCGCCTGCCCCACACCCACGGTGAACGGGTTCATGAAAGCCCCGGCGAAGCCGGCCCCCGCTCCGACCAGCGCCACCGCGCAGCCCGTGACGTCGTCGTAGCCCAGCCGGCGCGCGAGCAGCACCAGCGCGGGGAGAAACGGCAGGGTTTCTTCGGCGACCCCGATCGTGCCCCCGCCGATCGAGAACCCGAGCATCAACAGCCCGAGCACCAGCGGCCCGCGCCCACCACAGGCGCGCACCAGGGCGCCGATGGCGGCCTCCATCGCGCCGGTGGCCTGCACCACGCCGAACGCGCCGCCAATCAGGAAGATGTAGAAGACGATCGGCGCGGCCTCGATCAGACCGCGCGGAAAGGCGAGAAACACGTCTCCGAGGCCCGCCGGGTGGGGCTCCACCCGGTGGTACGAGGCGGCGTCCACCAGCCTCCGGCCGTCCTTCTCGATCCGCTCGTACTGGCCCGCGGGGATGACGTGGGTCGCCGCCGCCGCCAGCACGACGAGGGCGAACAGCAGGGCGAACGTGTGCGGGACCCGCACCCTCATCGGGGACAGAACTCCAGCGCGGTGGCCGCGTAGATGCGCGCCGCCTCGCCCACTTCCTCGAGCGCAATGGATTCGCGCGGCGTATGGGCCAGCGCCAGATCGCCGGGTCCGAGGATCACGCAGGGAATCCCCCCGAAGTTGAAGAGCAGCGACGCGTCGGTCCACGCCGGAAAGGCCAAGTCGGACTCGGGTCGTCCCCTCACCCTCTCGCACGCCGCCCGCGCCGCCTTCGCCACCGCGTGGTCGGCGGGAATGATCGCCGGCAGATGCTCCATCGTCGCCATCCCGCCGGGCATCCTCCGCACTTCGGTCCTGAGCCCCGGAATCTCGGCCTCCACCCGCTCGAGCAGCTCGCGCAACTCCGCGACCACGGTCTCGAATGTCTCACCTGGCACCGTGCGCCGGTCGGCCGCGACCCTGCAGAACGCCGCCACGGTGGAAGGCTGATCGCCGCCGCGAATGGTTCCGAAGTTGAGCGTCGGCGGACCGAGGAGCGGATGCGTCCGGGCCTCGAAGCGGGACGGCAGCCGCTCCTGAGCCAGGGTGATGAAGCGCGCCGCGGCCGCGATCGCATTGATGCCCTGCTCGGGCGCCCCGCCATGGCTCGCCCGACCCATGAAGTCGAGCTCCAGCCACTCGAGCCCGCGGTGGCCGAGAGCCACGCGGTTGCCGGTCGGCTCCGGCACGATGCCCCCGTCGGCCCCGAGGCCGCTCCGCGCCAGGTACTCGGCGCCGAGGCTCTCCATCTCCTCGTCCACGACCGCCGCCAGGATCACCTCGCCGGCTTCCAGCGTCTTCGAGGCGTGAAGCCCCGCGAGCGCCGCCGCCATCGCGGCGACACCGCCTTTCATGTCCACCGTCCCGCGGCCGTGCATGCGACCGTCATGCACCTCGGCCGCGAGATCCGCGCGCGCGTCGCCCTGGTTGGGCGGCACGGTGTCGGTGTGGCCGCAGAGCAGCAACCGCCGTCCGGTGCCGGGCCTGCCGGTCCGCGCGATGAGATTCGGCCGGCCGGGAGCGACCTCCGACAGCTCCACCTCGAGGCCGCGATCCCCGAGCCAGCGCGCGAGGACCTGGACGACCGCCTCCTCCTGCCGCGACACGCCCGGGTGACTCGGCGTGCGGACCAGATCGGCGAGCAGCTCCGGCCAGCCCGACCGCTCGATGGCTTGCGTGACCGGTCCCAGACGCTCCTCCAGCGCCGCGCCGACCCGGCCGGGAGACGGCCTCGTCTCGGGCGCGGGCGGCGTCAACGTGCTGTGACCTTCTCGACCGCGACCAGCGCTTCCTCGAAGATGGCGAGCCCTTCGTCCACGAGCGGGCGGTCGATGGTGAGCGGCGGGACGATCCGCACCACCGAGCGGCCGCAGCCCAGGAGCAGCAGCCCTCGCTCGAACGCCGCGCGGACGAGCGCGTCGCGGAGCGAGGAAGCCGGCTTGCGGCTCTCGACATCCTCCACCAGCTCGACGCCGATCATGAGCCCCCGCCCGCGCACCTGCCCGATGCACGGGTGGCGCGACTGCACGTCACCGAGGGCTCCACGAATGTGCGCCCCCTGGACCACCGCGTTGTTCATCGCCCCGCCCTCGACGATGCGGAGGGTCGCGAGCGCGGCGGCGCACGCGATCGGGTTTCCGCCGTAGGTGTTCCCGTGCGAGCCCGGCGGCCAGGTGGCGAGCGAGGCGCGCGCGATCATCGCCCCCAGCGGCACGCCGGAGGCGATCCCCTTGGCCGTGCAGACGATGTCGGGCTCCACGCCCCAGTGCTCGATCGCCCACCACTTGCCGGTCCGACCCGCGCCCGATTGCACCTCATCGGCGATCAGCACGATGCCGTGCCGGTCGCAGATCTCCCGGAGGCGGGCGAAGAAGCCATCGGGCGGCACGATGTATCCGCCCTCGCCCTGGATCGGCTCCAGCAAGATGGCGGCGACGTCCTGCGGCGGGGCGACCTGCGCGAACACCACCTCTTCGAGGTAGTCCAGCACCGCATCGCCCACGTCGCGGTGATGCGGCCGCGGCTGAAAGAGCGGCCGGTAGGGATCGGGATACGGCACGTGGGTGACTCCCGGCATCGCCGGGGAGAAGCCCGCGCGCTGCGTGCCCTTGCTGGCGGTGAACGCCAGCGAGCCCAGCGTTCGCCCGTGAAAGCCGCCGATGAACCCGATGAACAGCGGCCGTTTCGTGCACCAGCGGGCCAGCTTGATCGCCGCCTCGACCGCCTCGGTGCCCGAGTTGGTCATGAAGCAGCGGGCGTCCTCGCGAAACGGGGCGATCTCGTCCAGCTTCTCGGCCAGCCGCACCCAGGGCTCGTGGTAGTAGTCCGACGAGATGTGGATGAACCGCTCCGCCTGCTCGACGATCGCGCGCACCACGTCGGGGTGGGAGTGGCCGGTGGAGCACACCGCGATCCCCGCCGCCCAGTCCACGTAGCGGTTGCCGTCGACGTCCCAGACTTCCGAGCCGCGTCCGCGGTCCATGACGAACGGGTAGTCGCGCGGGTACGAAGGAGAGATCACCGCCGCGTCGCGGGCGAGAATCGCCCGGGCTCTGGGTCCCGGGACGTCGAGCTTGCGGACGGTCATGGCCGGTTCACCTTTCACCGCGTCGCCGCGCGAAGCACCCGAGGCGGTGGATTCTGCTGGGCGGCGGGTGGCCATGGGCGGCTATGATACGCGCGCCGGTGGGCGTGCGCGAGCCGCCGCGGAGTTGGCCGGCCATGCGGTCGAAGGGGGGCAACGGTGATGAAATCGAGCAGGCGGCAGTTCTCGGCAATTGTCCTGGCGGGGCTGCTCGGTGCCGCCGGCGAAGCCGCAGGGGCCGAGACCGCGCGCACCTCGCGGCAGGCGCCGCTCGACCCCGTCGCCCTGGTGTCTGAGTACCTGCGCATCGACACTTCCAACCCTCCCGGCAACGAGCTGGCCTCTGCGCGCTTCCTCCAGAGCCTGCTCGAGCGCGAGGGCATCCCTTCGGAACTGGTCGAGCTGGCTCCCGGTCGGTCCAATCTGGTGGCGCGGCTCCCCGGCGACGGATCGAAGAAGGGACTGCTGCTGAGCCACCACATGGACGTGGTCCACGCCGACACTTCGCGCTGGAGCGTGCCCCCCTTCGCAGGTCTCGAGAAGGACGGGTTCGTCTATGGCCGCGGCGCCCTCGACATGAAGACCACCGGCATGCTCCAGGTACTTGCTCTGATCCGCCTCCGGAACTCTTCCGGGGGATCGAGATGTCCCTCACCGAGGGAGAGATCATCGACGCCGAGGGCGGAAGGCCGCGTTCCTGGAACGTGGACATCTCAGAGAAGTGCACGCTGTGGCTGCGCCTCACGGCCTCGGGCCGCGCCGGGCACGGCTCCATGCCCTTCGACCAGGGCAATGCGGTCAACGCCCTGGTCCGCGCGCTCGGACGCGTGCTGCCCCACGAGACCCCGACGCGGGTGCTGCCGCAGGCGCAGCGGTACTTCGCGGCGCTCAAGGACCGCTTCCCGGGGCTCGAGCCCGCGCGGCTGGCCCGGCTCGAGGAATCGCTGCGCGACCGGGCCTTTCGCGCCGCGTTCCTCGCCGAGCCCGAACGAGCGGCGCTGGTCCGGAACACCATCTCGATCACGGTGCTAAAAGGCGGCCCGCAGACCAACGTGATCCCCGGGACCGCCTCGGCGGAGCTGGACTGCCGGCTGCTGCCCGGCGAGGACCCGCAGCGGTTCATGGAAGAGATCCGTGCCGTGGTCGCCGACTCGACCATTCGCGTCGAGCCAATCGGCGACATCGTTCCCGCCACCGCGTCTTCGACCGATACGGATCTGTTCCGCGCTATCGAGAAGGCCGCCGCGCGCTTCGACCCGGGCGTGCCCGTGGCGCCCACGATCCTCACCAGCTGGACCGAGAGCAGCCTGCTGCGGCCGCTCGGCATCCAGGCCTACGGCTTCGAGCCCTACGCGCTGCCCCGGGCCGAGAACCGCCGCTCCCACGGCGACGACGAGCGGATCTCGACCGAGAACATCCGGCGCGGGGCGGAGATCCTCTATGCGATCGTGCGGGAGGTGGTGGAGAGGAAGGGGACGAAGTAGATTCGCATGTCTCACCGTTCATGGCCCTTTCGTTGGGGTGAGAGGGGTTCGTCGAACAGCCCCTTCAAATCACAACGAGAGGCGTCTCGCCGACCCGTCCTACCCCACCTTGACCTCGATAGCCTTGTGCTTCGCCTTCTCCGTTTTAGGTAGGTGAACGTTCAGCACGCCGTCCTTAAACTCCGCCGAGACCTTCGCCTCGTCGATATTGTCCGGCACCATGAACGTGCGCACGAAGGAGCCGTAGGCTCGCTCGATACGGTGGAACTTCTTGGTCCTCTCCTCCTTCTCCTGCCTGCGTTCGCCCTCGATTCGGAGCACGCCATTCTCCACGGTGACCTTGACGTCCTCCTTCTTGACCTCCGGCAGTTCAGCCTGGATCAAGAACTCCTCCGGTGTCTCGGCGATATCCACGGCCGGCGCCCAATCCGGCACCGTGAGAGCCTCTTTGCCTCCCTCGGCGGGGCGACCGAGCACTTGACGACCGTAGGCGCGGCTTAGCCGCTCATTCATCTCCTCGTACTCCCGGAGTGGGTCCCAACGTACGAGAGCCATGGTCTTTCCTCCTGTTCGGCGGATCTCAACACGGCACTGCATGCACCGCCTTGCATCCGAGCCTCTGGGCAGTTCCCACCCCAGGGAGCCGGAGCGATCCTGCGCTCCGGCTCTCCTTCGGCGAGTGGGTAAGACTAGAAGTTGACGAAGTAGTCGTTGTCGGCAGCGATGGCGCGAAGCACGGAAATCGGCTCCGACACGTTACCCGACAACTTGGCGACCCGGACCTCGTTCTTGGACGAGAACGTGAGGAGCGGAGAGTGGCCAGGAGCCAGCGACTCCGGAGAGATCCTCACGAGGTCGCCGGTCTGAACCATGAGGTAGCAACCGGGATCCTGGATGTTGTTCCACTGCGTCTCCGTGAGACGAGAACTTACGGACTGAGCCGAGGTGGTGTGTCCCTTGGTAACCATCTGAAGTCTCCTTCCCCCTTCCAGGGGAGTGCGTGAGCGGGTTGCGCTCACTGATGTCACTGGTCTTGCGACCGTTGTTGCGCTGGGAATTTCCCTGCGTCACCTGCAGAGAATCGGCGATGTGACACCCCTAATAAAAATAGAAAGTTTGAGTGGAATCATTCGATCATACCGATGTATGTTCGAGGTCATGGAACGGCTCAACTACCACCACCTGTTGTACTTCTGGATGGTGGCCCGCGAAGGAACCATGGCGCGAGCCTGCGAGCGGCTCCTGCTGGCCCAGTCCACGCTCAGCGCGCAGATCCGTGCCCTTGAGGATGCCCTGGGAGAGAAGTTGTTCGAACGCGCGGGGCGGAGGCTTCGCCTTACGGAGATGGGCCGGACCGTGTTCGGCTACGCCGATGAGATCTTCTCCTTGGGGCGTGAGCTCGTGGAGAACGTGAAGGGGCGGCCCACCGGGCGGCCGTTGCGTCTCAGGGTGGGCGTGGCAGAGGTAGTGCCCAAGCTGATTGCCTATCATCTGCTCAAACCCGCGCTCCGCCTGTCGGAGCCCGTGCGGCTGGTCGTGCGCGAGCAAAGCACCGCCAAACTGGTTGCCGCGCTCGCCCTGCAGGAGCTGGACGTGGTCCTGGCCGACACACCCACCGCGTCCGAGATGCGCGTGCGTGCCTTCAATCACCTGCTCGGCGAGTGCGGCGTGACGCTGTTTGCGTCCCCCAAGCTGGCCACGAAATACCGTAGGGGATTCCCGCGCACCCTTGACGGCGCTCCCTTCCTGCTCCCGGGCCAGGCCAGCACACTCCATGGCGCGCTCGAGCAATGGTTTGACAAGCAGCGTATTCACCCGCGCATCGTGGGAGAGTTCGATGACAGCACGCTGATCGAAGTCTTTGGCCAGGGCGGGAGCGGCGTCTTCGCGGCCCCCACAGCCGTCGAGGCCAGCGTTCGCCTCCAGTACGGCGTGGCGGTCGTCGGCCGTCTGGAAGAGGTGCGCGAGCGGTTCTATGCCATCTCCGTCGAGCGCCGACTCAAACATCCGGCGATCATTGCCATCACCGAAAGCGCACGGAGTGAGCTGTTCAGTGAGCCACGGGGAGGTCGAGTCACCGCGGTCGCCCGACCTACTCGACCGAACTGAATGCGGCGTGTCCATACCCCCTTCGCGGGCCCGTGCCGAGCAAGAGCTCGTGGGGCTGCTCCTGCTCGACGCAGCCTGATCCGGGGCGATCACGTTTCCGAGCGAGCCCGGCGCCTTCGCAGCCACAGCCCATACGCCACCGGGAAAGCCATCGCGACCAGCGTGCAGAGCAGCACCACCGTCCCCGAGCCCGCGATCATGAGCGCCACGATCGCGAGTCCGGCGAGCCCCATGACAGGGGCGCGCCGCCGCTGAGCGGGGCTGAACCGGTCGGGCTCCCGCCGCGCCAGCCGGATCAGACCGGCGCAGGCGATGGCGATCGCCACCAGGGCCGCGGCGGTCGAGGCCAGGGCGATGAAGTTGTAGGCCTCGAGCAGCGTGCGTTGGAAGTAGAGCAGCACCAGCACGCTGCTGAGCGCCGAGGAGAGGACGAGCGATAGGGCCGGCGTGCCAGTGCGGGAGTGGATGCGGCCGAGCCACGCCGGGGCGAGGTTCTGCCGCGCCGCCGCGAACGGCAGCCGGCCGGTCACCAGCAGCCAGCCGTTGAGGATGCCAGCGGTGGAGATCAGGGCCCCGACGGTGACGAACACCTCGCCGCCCGGGCCCATTACGCGGCGCGCGGCCACCGCCAGCGGGCTCGCCGTTCCGGCGATCTCCGAACCCGGCACGCCGACGGCGAGCGCGAAGGCCATGAGCAGGTACATGCCCGCCGCCAGCAGGTAGCCGGCGTAGGCCGCCCGGCGCAGCGTTCGCCCGGCCCCGCGAACCTCCTCGGCGGGGACGGTTGCCGACTCGGCCCCCAGGAACAGCCACGCGATCAGGCTGATGGCGGGGAAGATCGCCCCGGGACCGTGCGGGGCGAAGGGTCGCAGGTGGGTCGTGGACCCCGCCGCCAGAAGAGCGACGGCGAGGATGCCCAGCGGCACGAGCTTGCCGATCGTCGTCACCACCTGAACCGCGCCCCCCGCGCGCACGCCGCCCACGTTCACGGCGGTCAGCGCCCACAGCAGGGCCTGCGCCAGCAGGAACGCCGCCAGCGGCTGCTCGAAGGCGGGGAAGAACACCCGGAAGTAGCCGACGAACGCGGTGACGAACGCGGCGTTTCCGATCACGCAGGAGATCCAGTAGAGAAACGCGGTCACGATGCCGGCGAGGTCGCCGAAGGCCCGCTGGGCGTAAATCTGAAGTCCGCCGGAGATGGGGTAAGCGCCGACGAGATCGGCGTACACCGCGGTCAGGCAGAGGTACCCGGCGGCGACGATGACCCAGGCGAACAGCGACACCGGCCCCGCGACCTCGGCGAGCGAGGCGGGGATCACGAAGATGCCCGACCCGACGATGTTGCCCGCGACCAGGGCTACCGTGGCGATGGGCCCGAGGCCCTGGACGAGCGTGGCTCGCTCGCCACGGTGTTCCTGTGGCATGGGCGGGATTGTAGACTGCCTGGGACCTGGAGGGACACGCCATGTTTGGAACGCGAGAGCGGTTCGCGGTGGTGCTGGCCGCCGTGGCGACGCTGGCGCTGGGCGACCCGCCGCGCGCTGCGGAGACACCCGGCGCAAACGGTCGGCCGCGCGCCCGCGACCTGGGCGTGCCCTTCGAAGGCACGCCGGGGCCGCTCAACGCCATCACCGACGTCGCGGGCGTCGAGGTGGGCCATACCACGATCATCCGCGGCCACGGCAAGCGGGTGCCGGGGCGCGGCCCGGTCCGCACCGGCGTGACCGCGATCTTTCCGCGCGGCAAGGAATCGAGCGACTACGTGTTCGCCGGCTGGTTCCCGCTCAACGGCAACGGTGAGCTTACCGGCACGGCGTGGCTCGAGGAGTCGGGCTTCCTCGAAGGGCCTGTGTTGCTCACCAACACCCACAGCGTCGGTGTGGTGCGCGACGCCGTCATCGCCTGGCGGGTCAGGCATGGCGGGGTCGACGCCTCGGGTTATTACTGGTCGCTGCCCGTGGTCGGCGAGACCTGGGACGGGGAGCTGAACGACATCAACGGATTCCACGTCAGGCCCGAGCACGTGTTCCGGGCGATCGAGGGCGCGCGGTCGGGCCCGGTGCCGGAAGGCTCGGTGGGCGGCGGCACCGGGATGATCTGCTTCGAGTTCAAGGGCGGGATCGGGACCGCCTCGCGGCGGCTGCCGGCTGAGGCGGGCGGGCACACCGTGGGCGTGCTGGTCCAGTGCAACTGCGGGCTCAGGCGCCAGCTCCGAATCGCGGGCGCGCCCGTGGGCCTCGAGCTCCCCAAGGACGAGCCGAAGCAGAGCGAGTCGGGCTCGATCCTGATCGTGGTCGCCACCGACGCCCCGCTCCTGCCGCATCAGCTCGAGCGGCTCGCGCGCCGCGCGTCTCTGGGCCTGGCGCGCCTGGGGAGCGTCTCCGGGAACGGGTCAGGCGATCTGTTCCTGGCGTTCTCGACCGCCAACCCGGGCGCGTCGAGCGTTTCGGGAGCGGATGGTCTGAGGATGCTGGCCAACGAGCGGATGAACCCGCTGTTCGAGGCGGTGGTGCAGGCCACCGAGGAGGCGATCGCCAACGCCATGGTGGCCGCCGACACCATGACGGGCGCCGACGGCCGCACCGTGCCCGGCCTGCCGCACGAAGCGCTCAGGGGCGTGCTACGAAAGTACGGACGCCTCGACGGGGAGCGACGGTGATCGGCTCGGCGCTCGGCGTGGTGAGCGGCTCGGCGGTCGGCGCGGTGAGCGGCGCGGCGCCCGCTCGCTGAATGGTTCGCGCGGCCATGAATCGCTACCAGCCCATCGGCATGCGCCGCTTCCTCGACCGCGCCTGTGCGCGCCACGCGGGGTCCGTCTTCCTGCACTTCCGCGGGGCCGAGTGGACCTACGCCCAGCTCGGCGAGGCGACCGACGCCGCGGCCGCCGGCCTGCGCGAGCTGGGCCTCGGCCGTGGGGCGCGGGTCGCGATGTTGCTCCCCACCGGGCCCGATCACGTCTTCGCGTGGCTGGCGGTGGTCAAGGCCGGAGCCGTGGCGACGCCAATCCACACCGATCTCTCTCCCGCCGAGGTCGCGGCCGTGCTCGATCATCTGGAGCCCGCGGCGCTCATCCACGACCGCGCGCTGGCCGGAAAGCTCACCGCCGTGGGGCCTGACGCGATCCGTCTGAGGATCGAGGCCCGAGACGGCGCCGTACCGGACCCACCCCTTCCTCCTCCGGCGGCCCGGCTGAGTGAGCTCCTCAGCTCGCGACGCGCCCTGGAAGGCGTCGAGGAGCCCGGCCCCGACGAGATCGCCGAGATCCTCACCACCTCGGGCACCTCGGGGTGGCCCAAGGCGACGATGATCCCGCACCGCATGCCGGTCCTCACCGGCGAGGCGTTCGCGCACTGGCTCGGACTGGGCTCGAAGGATCGCCTGTTCACCTGCCTGCCGATGTCGCACATCAACGCCCGCCACTATTCGTGTCTCGGGGCGATCGCTGCCGGCGCCTCGCTCGCCCTGGAGGAGCGGTTCTCGGCGTCGCGTTTCTGGGGCTGGCTCGCGGCGTCCGGCGCGACGCAGTTCAACGCCATCGGCGCCATGCTCCGCATTCTGCTCGAGCGGCCCGAGATGCCCGCGGACCGGGCGCACCGCGTCCGGCTTGTTTACGCGGCTCCGGCGCTGGGGTCCGAGGCGCACGTCGCCTTCGAGCGACGTTTCGGCGCGCGGCTCGTGATCGGGTACGGGCTCACCGAGAGCACGTTCGGCTTCATCCACTCGCTTTCGGGACCGCGCAACCTCGACGGCATGGGACGGCCGCGCCGGCACCCCGATCTCTCGGTCGCCGCTGACGCGCGGCTCGTGGTCGAAGACGCCAGGTCGAAGACATGGCGTGACGCCGCGCCGCAAGAGACCGGCGAGATCTGGCTCCGCAATCCCGCCACCTTCACGGGCTACTATCGCGACGCAGCTGCCACCGCGGCCGCGTTCTCGGACGGCTGGCTCCGCACCGGCGATCTCGCCCGGCGCGACGAACAGGGCGAGTACGTCTTCGCTGGGCGGCTCAAGCAGGTGATTCGGCGGCGGGGCGAGAACCTGACCCCGGCCGAGGTCGAGGCCGTGATCGAGGCGCACCCGGCGGTGTTGGAGGCGGCTGTGATCGGCGTGCCGTCGCCGCTGGGGGAAGACGATGTGCGGGCCTGCGTGGCGCTGCGGCCGGGGGCGACCGCCATCCCCGAGGATCTGGCGGCCTTCTGCGCCGAACGCCTGGCGGCGTTCAAGGTGCCCACGCAGTGGCGGTTTCTCGATCGGCTGCCACGCACGCCCACCCAGAGGGTGGCGTACCCCCTGCTGCCGCGGGATTGAGGTTGCCAGCTTGGCAGGAGGTGTGAAAGCGGTAGAAGGCGTCCAAGGGGGGGCAACATGTATCGAAACCAAAGGAGGTGACATCCATGCCCAAGTTCGTCATCGAAAGAGAAATCCCCGGAGCCGGAAAGCTGACTGGCGCAGGCGCGCCGAGCTGATTTGAAACGATAGGAGGCGCGGCTCGCAGCTGAGCGGCAGGTCGTTGGGCGGACGAGACGTGTTGAAACGATCCTCACAAGGAGGTCGACGATGAACGCGGTCCAAAGACTTCTCGGCAGCGGCCTTTGCGTCCTCGCATTCGGCCTCGTCGCCACCGGCTGCGGGAAGAATGAGGCGGCGAAGCAGTACGAGGATGAGCAGAAGCGTGTGGCAGCAAACCTCGCGAACTTCGACGACCTCGATTACAACGTTTTCTCAAACCAGAAGTGGACGGAGCTTCACAGGAGTCACTCGCAGGACGTCACCGTTCATTGGCCTGACGGACACACCACCAAGGGAATCGACAAGCACATCGAGGATCTGAAGGCGATGTTCGTTTGGGCGCCAGACACGAGAATCAAGGTCCATCCGATCAAGGTCGCCCAGGCCGACTGGACCGCGGTCATCGGCGTAATGGAGGGCACCTTCACGCAACCCATGCCCATCGGCGACGGCAAGACCATCGCTCCCACTGGGAAGGCCTACAAGATCCAAATGGCCACCTTCTCCCACTGGACGAAGGACGGGCCCATGGACGAGGAGTATCTGTTCTGGGATAACCAGAAATTCATGAAGCAGATCGGGCTCGGCAAGTAGAGCGATGGCTCCCGAGCCGCCAACAAGCCGATGAATCTGCCGGTCGCCTTCGGCGGCCACAGCCTGTCGGCACTGGTCCGACAACGATGATCGACATCGCAATACTTGACACACTAAAGGAGCAAGGTCATGGAACTCGGCGCGTTTTCAATCAGCTTGGCCGTAAAGGATCTTGCGGCATCGAGGAAGTTCTATGAGAAGTTTGGCTTCACGGTCTTTGGCGGAGATCCTTCACACAATTGGCTGAT
>Ga0247727_10009403_pt1 | contig 17739 bp, 17 predicted proteins | sample WisWelCaveWW1625_FD_202498 | JGI IMG/M metagenome (GOLD analysis project Ga0247727, IMG submission 202498) | Biofilm microbial communities from Wishing Well Cave, Virginia, United States - WW16-25 | ecosystem: Environmental > Aquatic > Deep subsurface > Groundwater > Cave microbial mat | place...
AGTGTCGTAACCTCATAAAACCTCCAGTATTTCTTGCTCCTATTGTAACTCAACAGTCGACGTACCCGGTACGACTTTGTGTCGCTTCACTGTCAAAATGTTCGAGCGGCCACAGGCAACTCCCTCGTGAGAATCACTGGCATAACCATTGCACATATACCATCTTCCGGGCTTTGTTCGTATCCGGGAACTGCAATAAAAGGAGTACTCAATGTTGGAAAAGATCAGTGCGTATTACGAAAAGGACCATGACCGTCTGGATGACCTATTCAAGAATTTTCAAAAATGGAAAAGGGAAGATTTTCCACGTGCCAGGGAATTTTTTGTTTCATTCAAGTTTGGATTGCAACGTCACATCATCTGGGAAGAGGAAGTATTGTTTCCACTTTTTGAAGACAAAACAGGAGCCATCGACGGCCCAACGGAGGTGATGCGTCTGGAGCACAGGCAGATTGGTGAGACTCTGGAGGAAATACATAAGAAGGTCCAGCAACGTGACCCGAATTCCGATTCGGAAGAGCGGTTACTGCTCAATGTTTTATCGCTTCACAACATCAAGGAGGAAAGCATTCTGTATCCTGCAATTGATCGTATGGTTACTGATCGGGAAATTGCAGAAGTATACGAGGCAATGAAAAACATTCCGGAGGAACGTTACCAGAATTGTTGCCGGACGGCCTGAATTGCTCACGATTCGATTATGTTATGAACTTGCCTGAACCGTATCGTATTAAATCAGTGGAATCGATTCGTTTACTTCCGCGCGGACATCGCGAAAAGCTGCTTGAAGAAGCCGGCTACAATCTGTTTCAACTGGCTGCAGAAAACGTTTTTATTGATCTTCTTACGGATAGTGGAACCGGAGCGATGAGCGCAGACCAGTGGGCTGCGCTCATGCAGGGCGATGAGTCCTATGCCGGATCCCGCAGCTATTTTCAGCTTCAATCTGTCGTTGAGGACCTTTTTCACTTTCCGCATGTTCTTCCCACACATCAGGGCAGAGGAGCGGAGCGTGTATTCTTTCAAACCGTCGTGAAAGAGGGCGATATCATTCCGTCTAATACTCACTTTGACACGACTCGCGGCAACCTTGAATCACTGGGCTGCACCGCTGTGGATTTACCGGTTTGTGAGGCAAAACATACGCAAACTGACCATCCCTTCAAAGGAGATATGGACATAGATTCGCTGGAGTCGTTGCTTGCCTCGCAAGGGAAACGCGTTCCCTTTGTTATGCTGACAATGACGAATAATCGAGCCGGAGGCCAGCCCGTTTCAATGGAAAATCTTGCTCTGGTTTCCAGTTTGGCGAGATTCTACAGAATTCCGCTTGTCATTGACGCCTGCCGGCACGCGGAGAACGCCTTTTTCATCAAGCGACGCGATCCGCGCTATCAAACGAGCTCAATCCCGGAAATTGTCGCTGAGGTCTTTTCATTTGCCGATGCCATGTTGATGAGCGCAAAAAAAGACGGCTTATGCAACATCGGCGGATTCATTGCGTTGCGCGATTCCGCGCTTTTCGAGCGTTTGAAAAATTCGCTTCTGCTCATGGAAGGCTTTCCAACCTATGGAGGTCTTGCCGGCCGTGACCTTGCGGCGATGGCCGTTGGATTGCGGGAGGCAACTCAAGAAGATTATCTGGAGCATCGGATTGGGCAGGTCGAGTTTCTCGGGACGGAATTGCTCAATCGTGGCGGGCCTGTGTACCAACCGTTCGGTGGCCACGCCGTTTATATGGATGCCGGTCGCATCTTCGAAGAGCATCCGCGTGATTTTCCAGGACAATGCCTTGCCGTATCACTTTACCTGGAAGGCGGCATCAGATCGTGCGATGTCGGGAGTTCGATGTTCGACACATCCGGGGAAAATGAACTGAAACTGGAATTGTTACGACTCGCAATTCCAAGGCGCACTTACACGGAGAGCCATCTTCGATATGTTGCGGATTATGTGCAAAAAATACTGGAGCGAAAGCAAGACATTCCGGATTTGAAACGAACTCATCATCCTGGAGCGCTCGGTCACTTCGTTGCACGGTATGCCCTGGCGCCGCAACAGGAATCGATGCCGGCAGCCATGTAATCCGGGCGTTTTTTCTACTACAAAGGTCTTTTGGAAAAGTTTGATACAATAATCCGGGGATCTTTGTATGGGTGAACAAAACGTAGAAGAAGTAGATCATTCGAAACTGCGTGATTTTATGCGCGCTTTGATTGCCGATTGCTGGGCAATCGAACGGATGCTGGAGACCGGCATGATGGAATCCGGCGTTCGCAGAATCGGGGCTGAGCAGGAAATGTTTCTTGTGGACCGCAACATGCGACCTGCCATGCTGTCCACAAAAGTCCTAGGAATTTTGAACGATCCGCATTTTACGACAGAGCTTGCCAAGTTCAATCTGGAAGCGAATCTTTCCCCGCGTTTATTTGCTTCGGGTGCGCTGAGATCCATGGAAACTGATCTGGTTGAACTTGTCGGAAAAGCAAAAAAATCGGCGGCTGAGTTTCAGTCCGATGTCGTACTGGCCGGAATTCTGCCTACGCTGATTCTTTCGGATTTATCACTGGACAACATGACGGAAGTGCCACGCTATCGCGAGCTCAACAGGATGCTCAGCCAGATGCGGGGCAGTAAATTTTATGTCCTGATCAAAGGACTCGATGAGCTGCACGTCACGCATGACAACATGATGCTCGAAGCCTGTAACACCAGTTTTCAACTTCATTATCAGGTAAGTCCGGCTGAATTTGTAGATCTGTACAATCTTTCTCAGGCTATCACTGCTCCTGTTCTGGCAGCGGCCGTGAATTCTCCCATCCTGTTCGGCCAGCGATTGTGGGCTGAAACCAGACTGGCATTGTTCCAGCATTCTGTGGATGAACGGTCCGAACTGAACAAAGCCCGCTCGCGTCCGCCGCGTGTTAGTTTTGGAGAACGGTGGATTGAGAATTCTGTGCTGGAAATTTTCCGGCAGGACATTGCGCGTTACCGCGTGCTTCTCACTCATGCAATAGACGAGGACCCGCACGTGGTGCTTGCTCGCGGCGAAATCCCAAAGCTGTCGGCTCTCCGTCTTCACAATGGGACGGTGTGGCGCTGGAATCGTCCGTGTTACGGAATTCTAGATGGACGACCACATCTGCGTGTCGAAAACAGAGTTTTGCCCTCCGGACCTTCCATCATTGATGAAGTTTCCAATTCCGCATTCTTTTTTGGATTGATGGCGGCTTTACCCGATGAATATGGTCCGATTCACAAAATTCTTGATTTCGATCACGTCAAAACGAATTTTCTAGCAGCCGCGAGACACGGCCTCAGCGGCACTTTGCACTGGGTCGGCGACACGACTTACACTGCGCGCAGTCTGGTTCTGGAGCATCTGCTTCCTCTGGCTCGTGAAGGCTTGAAGAAAATGGGAATTGAAAACGGGGAACGGGACCGTTACATCGGAACAGTAGAAGAACGGGCGCGTTCCGGACAAACCGGTTCGCAATGGGTCCTCAAATCGCTGACCGATATGGGAAATCGCGGAACTCCGTTGATGCGCTCTCAGGCGATCACCCGTGGCATGATTCATGGTCAGAATGCCGGACTTCCCGTGCACCAGTGGGGTCCTCCGGAAATGAAAGAACTGGAAGACTGCTATCAGCATTACCAGACGGTCGGCCAGTTTATGTCCACCGATCTCATTACCGTTCGCCCCGACGACATCGTCGATTATGTGGCCAGCATCATGCACTGGGAACATATCCGCTACGTTCCAGTGGAAAATGAAGAAGGGCAACTGGTGGGTCTAATATCGCAACGCCATCTGCTTCCGCTTCTTGCGCAGGGTTCGACTCTCAATCGCGCGCAGGGAGTTCCCGTTCACATGATCATGAAAAAGGACCCCCTCACCGTGAATCCTGAAACCTCTACACTGGAGGCAATAGAAACCATGCGGCAAAAACGTCTGGGCTGTTTGCCGGTGGTCGAAAACGGACGCCTTGTCGGAGTCGTCACCCTTTTCGATTTGCTCGCAGTATCTGCTAAGCTATTAGAAGAGGAGCTGCGAAAGTAGCGGTGGTCCATCATTTCGGCGCGGGCGTTCACGTTCGCTCCTTATGGAGCGCAGGCTTCCAGCCTGCATTATGGGCCGCAGGCATCTTGCCTGCTTCGCACGAAATGTAGAAACTCCAGGGCGGGCGTTCAGGTCCGCTCTCCGTACAGGGAGATCCGTTGCAGTACATAAAATCTGGTCAGGGACCGCTTCTCATTTATCTTCCAGGCATGGAAGGCACCGGTAAACTCTTCTTTCGTCAGGAGCCACAACTGGCATCTCGCTACACTGTCGTTTGTCTTCCTTCGAGACACGAGCCCCCGTTTGACTATGCAGGCCTGATTAACGATGTGGCGGCAGTACTGGATGCAGAAGGCGCGCAGCAGGCGACCATTGTCGCCGAGTCGTTTGGTGGAACTGTAGCCTTGCAATTTGCATTGCAACACCAGGACCGTATCCATCAACTTGTTTTGATCAACACTTTCCCGTATTTTCGCAGACGCATACGTTTGTTACTCGGACAACTCTTGCTGCCATTGACGTTCATACGGTTGGGGAATGGTGTGCGTGAATGGTTCTACAAGCTTGTGCTTCGGATGGAAGATGTCGACCAGGCGGCGGCATCAAAACTTCTGGAATGCTCGTTTTCGCACGGATTACCGACATCAAAGCAACGAATGTCGTTGATCAGGAGTCTCGATGTGCGTGATCGTCTGCCGGAAATCAAAGTTCCTGTGACTCTTATTGCTTCGGGACGCGATAAGCTCACGCCATCCATTAAAGAGGCCCGCTTCATGGCTTCGCAAATGCCGAATGCGCGTGTCGTAATTCTTCCGAAGCACGGCCACACTCCACTGGTAACCGAAAGCTTTTCACTTGCGTCGGTGCTGTCCGGCTTCTGATATTGCCATGAACTATCCGGAATCCCGAAAGGACAATGTTGTTGATGATTACCATGGCACAGAAATCGCTGATCCGTACCGGTGGTTGGAAGATCCGGATTCGGAAGAATCGCGGAGATGGATTCAAGCGCAAAACAAACTGACATTCGGCTTTCTTGAGACGATTCCGGAACGGACGCGAATTCGCGAACGCATAACGCACCTGTGGAATTTTGAAAAATACGGAATCCCGCAAAAAAAAGGGGACCGTTACTTTTATACAAAAAACGACGGCCTTCAGAATCAAAGCGTGATCTATGTTGCAGACTCTCTTGATGCCGAACCACGCGTGTTGCTGGATCCGAATCAACTCTCGCCGGATGGGACCGTGGCGGTCACCGGAACCTCACTCAGCGAAGACGGCTTGCTGATGGCTTACGGACTTTCTACGTCCGGCTCCGACTGGATGGAGTGGAAAATACGAAACGTAGAATCCGGTATCGATTTGCCGGACCAGTTGAAGTGGATCAAGTTTTCGGGCGCTTCATGGCTTCCTGATAACAGCGGCTTCTTCTACAGCAGGTACAGGGAACCCGCTCCAGGCGATGCGCTGGAAGAAACAAACTATCATCAGAAACTCTACTTTCACCGGACCGGCGATCCACAATCCCTCGATCAGCTCATTTATGAGCGTCCGGATCAAAAGGAGTGGGGCTTTAGCGGTATCGTAACCGAAGACGGACGCTTTCTGGTGATTCATGTCTGGAAAGGGACCGGGCCGATGAATCTGATCTTCTACAAAGATCTTTCCGGTTCTACCAATCCGGTTGTGGAATTGATTACGGAATTTGAAGCGGAGTTTTCTTTCATCATGAATCAGGGTCCGCTCTTTTTTTTCAAGACGAATCATTCTGCGCCGCGCGGACGCGTGATCGCCATAGATATTCATAACCCCGAGCGTGAAGCGGTCCGGGAGATCGTGCCTCAATCATCAGAAACACTGGAATCCGCAGGTGTGGTGAAAGACCGCCTGATTCTGACGTATCTGAAAGACGCTCATTCGCGCGTCAGGATTCTTGATTTGAGCGGTCACGATGCACGGGATGTTGATTTGCCTGGACTGGGAACCGTGGCAGGCTTTTCCGGCAAGAAGGAAGACGTTGAGACGTTCTATGCTTATACGAGCTTTAATGTGCCTGCTTCGATATACCGGTTTGATCCGGAAACAGGCCTGAGTGAACTCTTCCGGAAACCGGTTGTAGATTTCGATCCGGATGATTATGAAACGCGTCAGGTCTTTTATCAGAGCAAAGACGGCACTCGAATTCCCATGTTCTTGAATCATAAAAAGGGATTCGAACGAAACGGATTGGCGCCGGCATATCTTTACGGTTACGGCGGGTTTAATATTTCGTTGACTCCGGCGTTCAGCGCCGGCGCGCTTGTCTGGATGGAAATGGGCGGACTGTACGCTGTTGCAAATCTGCGCGGCGGCGGCGAATACGGGGAAGACTGGCATGAAGCCGGCGCAAAGTCGAAAAAGCAAAACGGTTTCGATGATTTTATTGCCGCGGCTGATTGGCTGATTCGAGAGGAATACACTTCTTCGCCAAAGCTTGCAATAGGAGGCGGATCGAACGGAGGCTTGCTGGTTGGGGCCTGCATGACACAGCGTCCGGATTTGTTTGGCGCCGTCCTGCCCGCTGTTGGCGTTCTAGACATGTTGCGCTTTCAGAAGTTCACGATCGGCTGGGCGTGGGTGGATGACTACGGCTCTTCCGATAACGCGGATGAATTCCAAATTCTTCTTAAGTATTCTCCGTTGCACAACTTGAAGCCGGGCGTTTGTTATCCGGCAACACTGATTACAACCGCCGATCACGATGATCGCGTTGTCCCGGCCCACAGTTTCAAATTCGCGGCTGCTCTCCAAAATGCGCAGGGTTGTCCGGCCCCCGTTTTAATACGTATTGAAACGCGGTCCGGGCATGGCGCCGGCAAACCCACTACCCGCTTAATCGAAGAAGCCGCCGATAAGTGGAGCTTCCTCCTGCGCGTGCTCAACCCCTGAATTGCGATTTAAGAGGCCGTTTATCGCGGCAGACCAGGAAGCGAAGTGAAGCACAGAGAAGTGTATGTATGGTTAGATTTATTCTCGTCAAGATACTATACTTAAGGCATGATCTTTCGTGTTCTTTTGATGATGCTGGTTGCTTCATTTGCGTTTGGGGAAATTCGAGTGGAGCAGGGAATGGTCACGGCCGATTTGCAGTCCCAGCCTTTAACTCAGGTGATGGAAGATTTAAGCGAGCTGGCATCTTTCCGTCTCGTTCTGGATGATGCGGTTTCGGGGAAAACTGTTTCGGCCAGTTTTCAGAATCTGACTGTAGCCCTGGCTGTTAAAAAGATACTGGAAGGCACGGGAATCAATTATGTCGTAATGGCCGGATCGAGCGGTCAACCAGAATCAATTTTTCTCGGCGGAAGCGCAAGACCCGGCGCGCCTCCACGCAAACTCGATAATCGTCCGGTGAACAACCGCGGGATAGTTACTCCCGTGGTTCCACCTCCTCACGTGATGCCTTCTCCGGATGAGAGGCCGAATCCAGCCAACGATAAAAAAGGGTTCCGCCCTGAGATAAGCATTCCAACAGGCGGCGGATTCAACCCGAATGCTAAACCACCGCCGACTGAACAGGAAGAGTCCCAGGAAGAACCACCGCAAGAGGAATCCGAAGAGTAGATGCGGACTGGAAGTCCGCGGTTCTTATGGAGCGCAGGCTTCCAGCCTGCCTTAGGGGCCGCAGGCATCTTGCCTGCTTTGCACGAAATGTGGTTCCGGATGCCTAAGTTCCGGAGCGAAGGTGCAACGGCAGCATTGGCGGCCGGTAGCCGGTCTTTCGTTGCAGGGCAATATCGATCAGCTCAAGATACTGATTCACGGCCTGTTTCGGGCTGTGGCGCGTTTCGATGTAGTGACGAGCCTTCTCCGAAAGTGCCTGTCTGAGATTCACGCTCTCCACAAGACGGTTGAGGGCAGTCATCAGCTCTTTGTGTTCGTGGTCCGGGCGGACCCTGAGAACGCAATCTTCCGGAATCTCCAGCAGATGCGGAAGCCGGCTTATGATGACCGGTTTACTGCCGGCCATGGCACGAATCAGCGTTCCTGACATTTCACCGGCAGACGGATATCGGAGGTTCACGATAATGTCTGCCCGATGCATCCATCTCAAAAAAGCATTCATATCCAGCCGGCCTGTCGTATGAACGTTTTGCTGCAGGCGTAGCGCTGAGATACGGGCATTGAGGCCCGCATGGTCCTCAACATCACCGGCTATCAAATACACAAGCTCCGGATGCTGTGGTTTCAGCTTCGAAAGTACTTCCAGCACCGCGTTGTTGCGCTTTGCCGCGGTCGCGAGTCCGAAAGACGCGATCACCAGTTTTCCGGGTAAGAGATCATCTTTCGAAAAAGCTCCGGCTGGTAATTCCAGATGTGGAATCTTTACAACCGGCGTTTCACAAACGGAAAGTGTCTCTTTTGAATGGTCGGTATGCGCGGCAGCCGCAAGCGCGGAACGGACCAGCAGCTCGTATAAAGGAAATTGATAAAATAAAAGATCGCCTGCAGCAAAAGTGATCACTGCATTGGCGATGCGGTCCGCCTGTTCCGGATAAACATGACGCAACTCTTCGCGGTATTCATGAAACATTCCTTTTTTCAGCAAGATGTCGGCGCGCGAATGATGCAGGCAGGTATCGTGAAAAACAACGGCGCCGGGATTCTGAAAGATGCTGTTGTACATGTACTCGTGAAATCGTGAATTTCCCATTTGATAGAGCGACAAATCATACGGCCGGCTGTTGTTGCGCAAACCAAATTCGGCCGGCGCATACGTTTGAGGGACAGAGGATGGTTCCGGAGCGAATACGTCTATATCAAAATGCTGCCTGAGTAACGGAATCAGCGCGTCGTCGTAATCCGCTATGCCTGTTCTTGATGGGGGAAGTGGACCGAAGAACGCGATCCGTTTCATTCTTTTGAGGAGTCGTCGGATACCGGCGCCTGCAACTCTTTGAGTTTTTGCACATCCAGTTGCAAGGTTTGAATTTTTTTGTCCAGTTCTTGATACAGCAAATCAATATAATCCCGCAACCCGACCTGGAAGCTTTCTGCGGAGCCGACCATTTCCCGAAACTTGGTGTCGATGACAGGAATGATATGCTGGAAATAGAGAATCAAAGTCGAATGAAAATCCTGAATCTCTTTGAGTGAAGTTTGGACCGAACTTACGTATTCGTTTAGAAGATGGACGATGGCCGAATTAACATCACGTTGCCGGCTGACCAGCGGTTCGACATAGTGAACGAAACTCTGCGCAACATCTTTCCAGAAATTGCGGTCTTCCGATTGGGCCGATGAAAAAGCTCCGTTGGAGATGTCCCAGATGCGGTTCAGCGTATCTTTGATTTCTGGAAACCGTGATTCCGCCTCGTCAGGCAGATGAAATCGACAGATTTCATCGAGCCGTGTAAGAAGCTTTCCGTATTCTGCTTCTTCCTGTTTTCGCAGCTCTACCAGTTGCCGTAGCTTTTCTTCCAGCAGGGTTGATTCGTTCATGATCGCGATTGGGGCAAGCCCGATTGCGGTGAACTGGCGGTTGCGTACAGCTTTTTCGGCATCCGGCCTGCAAGAAACGCATGTCGTCCGGACTCCACCGCCTGTTTCATTGCTCTCGCCATGCGAACCGGATCACTGGCCGCGGCAATTCCCGTGTTCATCAACACACCGTCCATGCCCAGCTCCATTGCAACACACGCATCCGATGCTGTGCCCACGCCGGCATCAATGATTAACGGCACTTCCGTGATTCTTTCCCGCAGGATCATGGCGTTGGCCAGATTCTGTATTCCCATCCCGGATCCGATGGGAGCTCCCAGCGGCATCACCGCTGCAGCCCCTGCATCGATCAGTTTTCGCGCGTTGATTAAATCATCGTTGGTGTACGGCAAAACAACAAAGCCTTCTTTGACCAGTACCTTCGTTGCGTGCAACAGAGCTTCGTTGTCCGGAAATAGAGTCGCTTCATCGCCGAGCACTTCCAGCTTGACCCAGTCAGACAATCCGGCTTCGCGTCCCAGGCGCGCAATACGGATTGCATCATCGGCCGTGTAGCAACCGGCTGTATTCGGTAGTATGAGAAACCGGTTCCGGTCTATATAGGAAAGAAAGGAACGTTCCGATCGATCTTGAAGATTGACGCGTCTGACCGCAACAGTAACTATTTCGGAACCTGATTCCTCCAGCGCCTGCTTCATCACCTCCAGAGTGGTGTACTTTCCAGTACCCACAATCAAACGGGAAGCAAATTCGCGTCCCGCAACTACAAACGGTTTATCATTCATAAAACACCCAGTCGAAATCTAAAATTAAAACTATCCGCCGCCGACAAAATGAACGATCTCAATCGTGTCCTTTTCGGAGAGGATTCTGGCAGGGTATTCTGGTCTGGGTACGATTTCCCGATTCTGTTCCACAGCAACAAGCTGAGGATCAATTTCCAACTGCGACAGCAAGTCCCGGATTGTGGCTCCTTTCGGCAATTTCATTTGTGAGCCGTTAACTCTAAGACTTATATCCGGCTCCGGCATTTTTCCTCTTCTTGATCAATTGTTTGACTTCATCCGATCCTGTTGAGTCGGAAAAAGCCTGAATCAGAAGGGCGGCATTACCGTCAGGAAACTCCGGCACAACGAATTCCACTTTCACAGCTCCGGCTTTGTCCGTTTTGCCTTCGTGTACCGTAAGCGGCTTCTTTACAGTGCTGATGATCTTGACGACGATTCGCGAACCTTTGATTGGCTGGCTGGTCGTGCTGCTCTTGGTTAAAATGGAAATTGTCGCCGATTCCCCTTCCACCAGTTCAGCAGAACATTTTACATCGAGCAGCATTCTCTCCTTTTGCTCTTCCGAAGAAAGATATTCCAGGATGACCTGGTCCAGGCTCTTTTTTGGGTCGATAATTCCTTCGGCAAGGGGATCGGACAGTAAAGCCGACTGTTTATCGTATTTGCCGCCTTTAATCTCCCAGATCACCGTGCGATGTTGTTTTTCAATGATGGCGATGATCTGTGGCTCATCGTATCCTTCCTTCATCAGATCTTCATAACTCGTACGATAAGCGTCAAGGATTTCGCCTCCTCTGTAAACAAGGGTTTCGACAATAGGATTATTCGCGCCACGATCCTCGGTTTGCACGTGGTAAATTACACCGTTATAAACTATATCCGTATTATGACCTGTGATCATTTGCAAGGGAGGTGAATCGAAATTATCCTAGAACAAAATGAGAGATAAAGTCAACGAATCAAACAATACGCCTTACCGGCACTTTTTTGCCGAAGAGTCGGTACAACGCCTCCCGGAATTCGGATCGTTACAAAAAAGGTATCCTTACCTGGAGCAGATCGAGGACTACCAGAAGTTCAGGAAGGAAGATATCACCCGCGAAAAGGATTGTTTAATTTTTGCGAAAAAGCGCGGACCCTGGCTGAAACCTTTCCACTGTTACGATGAACCGTCGTATCGTTACCTGAGCCTTGATGTAGCCGAAGGCTGCTTTTTTGACTGTGCTTACTGCTATCTTCAAAGTTATTTAAACCACGGAGCGCTGGTGATCTTTCTGGATCTTGAGTCACTTGTGGTTGAGCTCGATGCTTTGCCGGGTGACCGTTTCTGGATTTCTACCGGACTGCTTTCGGACAGCCTGCTTGCAGAAAGAAGCTGGCCGATACTTCCTGAGCTGAGTCGACGAATTCCAGACGGATCGGTCCTTGAGCTTCGCAGCAAGTCAAACGACGTTTCCATCATGAAAGACTCATCGATAACGCGGGGCCCTGTTGTGATTTCATGGTCGTTGAATCCGGACAGGATCGCCGCGACCTACGAATACCGCGCCGCGCCCATGAGCGATCGCCTCAGCGCTGCCCATCAGGCGATCCAGTATGGCTATCGCGTGGCCTTTCATTTCGATCCCGTATTCTTTTACGATACATGGAAAGAAGATTACAGTGAGCTCTTTGATACTCTCAACCAGTTTCCGGTCGATCGGATTGCTTTTCTGTCGGTAGGCCTGTTTCGGTATATGCCCGATCTCGGCGCGGTCATCCGCAAACGATTTCCTTTTCACCCGATCCTGACTGGAGAATTCTTTCCGGATGAAGATGGAAAATATCATTACTTCCGGACCATACGAAAACAGATGTATAACGCGTTTTCGGAATGGATCGCGCCGTGGAAAGAAAAAATGCCGGTCTTCTGGTCCATGGAGCCGGATTCCCGGTTAGTGCCGAAGTGATGAGCAATGAGTGCTGAGAAAGACTATTTTTCGCGTTCTTCGGCGCTGTTGCCCAGGCGTTTCTCTTCTTTTTTTGAATCTTTCATTGAAGCTTTGAAGTTATTGATGGCCTGACCGAGGCCCTTGCCGATTTCCGGCAATCGTGAGGCTCCAAATACAAGCAACAATACCAGCAATATCAGAATCAGTTCAGGCAATCCGATAGGTCCCATGAATGCTCCTTTCCTTATATTATTATACGCTCGTTTCCGGATCGTCGTGTTATGCCGTCCCGATCGAGCTGTTCCAGAAGCGGAATGGCGAATTTACGGCTGATTCCAAAGATTGTTTTAAAGTCGGGTACCGAAAACGTTTTGCGGCTTGCCTTCATCTCGCGAATTCTTTGTTTTAGCTCGTCCCACGCAGTTTTATGCAGAAAATAGTCTTCTGCAATTTTAACCACTTTCTGTTGCCTGACCAGTAAATACAAAATGTTTCTGGTTCGTTCCGGAGTTTGCTTCACCTGCTGCGCCAGATCATGAACACCTTCAGTTCCCAGACCCGAATTTCGTATCTGCTCCTCAATTTTCAGAATCAACACTTCATCCTGAGCGTCCAGAGAAATCTTTCTACCGTGCTCCGATACCAGATCTTTCTCCATTTGCAAAATCTTTCGACTTACGGCCTGATCAAGAACAGCCGCAAAGAGTTCCTGAGGAATGTTTTTCGGCATTCTCGAACGCAGTTCTTCTTTTGGAACACCGTACTGAAGCGGGAACTTCTGATGGTAAGCTTTCACCACATCCCGGGCTTTCCGGGTCAGAGTTTCTTCAGCTTCATTCGTGACCGCAAGAACGGGATTGTTTCTCAAAAACAGAATTCCTTCAGAGGCAATGCGAACAATTTCTTCGGATTGCATTCCCAGTTTTGCCTTTAAGTATCGATCATCGGCGCCCGACACCCCCTTCGCTCGCACGGCCTCGATCAGCCTCTGCCCGGTCGATGTTGTTTCGAGAAGCGTCAATCTGTCGCGGCTGTGCAGATCGCCTGATGAAACGCGGCGGAGCGGCTTATGGTCCAGGATTACACCGCCTCCAATGGTCACAAGCGGCGAGTGCTTGCGCAGGATGAAACGGTCACCGTAAAAAGCATGAATCGGACTCTGCAGACGCAGTTGCGCATATGCCGATTCTCCGGGGTGGAGCGTTTCCCGGCCGATCAATGTGACCCGGGCCAGTACGTCCTGCGTCAGGTGATGGAAGCGAACGAGAGCATTGTGGACCAGTGGATTCGAATTCTGTAGAAGGGATATTTTCGTATCGAGCAAACTTGTCGGCAAAAAAATGTCAGGTTCAACCAGGACGTCTCCGCGGTTGACATCCTCTTTGTTCACACCCTGAAGGTTCAAAGCGGTCCGCTGCCCGGCGTGCGCCTCTTCGGACTTTTGTTGATGAGCGTGAATGGACCGGATCCTGACTCGTCGTCCGGAGGGAAGGAGGTCCGCAAAGCCTTCTTTCCGGATGCTTCCGGAAATCAGAGTTCCTGTCACCACGGTCCCGTGGCCCTTTAACACAAATACGCGATCGACAGGCAAACGAAAAGGACCGGTGAAGCGGCGTTGCTCCACTTGCAACAGTTGCGCAAGAATCCCTTCTCTCAGGCTGTCGATGCCTTCACCGGTTCGCGAACTGACTTCAAATACAGCGGCATTTTCGAGAAAACTGCCGCGGACCAGGTCCGCTGTTTCTTCGCGAACAATGGAAAGAGCCTCCTCATCCACAAGATCTTTTTTGGTGAGCACGATGAGTCCTTTCGGAATCTGCAGCAGCTTACAGATGTCGAAGTGTTCTCGCGTTTGAGGCATCACCGACTCGTCAGCGGCGATTACAAGCATCAACAGATCGATGCCGCCGATTCCGGCCAGCATGTTTCGAATGAAGCGTTCGTGTCCAGGCACATCGATAAAACTTACATCCGTATCGCCCCATTCGGCGTGAGCAAATCCCAGATCGATGGTAATGCCGCGGGCTTTTTCTTCCGGCAACCGGTCAGTGTCTACACCGGTCAACGCTTTGACCAGAGCCGTTTTACCGTGATCGATATGGCCGGCGGTCCCGGTAATGATGGATTTCTTCATTCCCAGACGTATCGCGTTAGATTCTTTTGCAGATCATCCAGATCGTGTTTCTTTTTCTCGTATCCGGATCGCCCCATCATTGCATACGTCAATCTCTTTCCTTCTTCGACACCGGGCTGATCGAATGCGTTGATATTCCAGAACTCGCCGGCGATTGCCGTGGCAAATTCAAATAAATAAAAAAGGGCGCCAACGTTTTCTTCCGAAATCCGATCGATTTCAATTGTGAGGTTCGGACGCCCTGATCGCGCCAGCGCAGTCGCAGTGGCCGTCTGTTCCGCGAGGAACAACTGCTGCAAAGACTTTCCTTTCAGGTAATCGATGGAATCCGCGGACAGATCGCACGACAATTCGAAGTCCGCCAGCGGCTCACGAACTCTGAGAAACATGAGCACCTTGTCTTCCGGTCCTTCCATATAAAGCTGAATCTGCGAATGCTGGTCCGCAGCGCCTTCCGTCGCGACCGGAGTTTGCCCTTTGCCCTGCTTTCCCAGGCTTTCTGCCCATAACTGGGAGAACCACAACGCAAACGATTTCAAACGCGAAGAGTACGGCATAAACACAACCGTGGATTTCTGTCGCGTATCGCACAGGGTTGTCAGCAGAAAAGCGATCAGCGCAGCCGGATTCTCCTGCAAGTCCGGATTCCAGCAGCGTGCCGACATTTTGCGCGCTCCTTCCAGAATCGAATCAATCGCAATCCCGCTGTAAGCCGCCGAAAGCAAACCGACTGCGGTTAAAACCGAAAACCGCCCGCCAACATTTGGCGGCACAGGAAACGTTGCGAATCCTTCCTGTCTGGCCAGCTTTAACAGATCACCGGAGGCCGGATCCGTAATCGCAACGATCTGTTTTGCCGGATCCAGATTTGCTTTTTTCAGAAACTGATAACAGATCATGAAATTTGACAGCGTCTCTGCCGTGCTCCCGGATTTGGAAAGGACCTGAAACTGCGTCGTCGCAGGCGATTGAATTTCATGAAGAATTCCATGCAGGGCATCCGGATCGATGTTGTCGCAAACATGAATCCGTGGTTTGCCCTGTTGCAGCAACGGATGATTCAGCGCCTGATGGAGCGTCCTGTTTCCCAGCGAAGACCCGCCGATTCCAATTACCACAATGTCCTTGAAATCTCCTGAAGTCCGGGCAACATAAGAATTGATTTCTACCGTATTAGTCGTATCAAAAACATCGAAAAAGCCGAGCTCTCCACTGCTTCGCCTCCGCTGGAGCGCGTCCAGTGCCTGCTCCAACCCGCGGTTCTGCAAAGTCAATAATTCGTCCGGGACCCCGTTTCGGGGCCCGATGTTCGAATTCACGCAATAACTGTAATCAATAGCAATCTTCATTGGTTGGTCCTTCCTTATAGATACCCGATCAAACTTAAATGATCCATTTTGAGCGCGCTGGAGATCATCTCGAAATATCTATCGACATGTACAACAATGGCTCCAACACCTTGTGCCTGAGTTGCAATAAGTATATCTGTCAACGGGACGGAAAATCCGCTGGTTCTTATCAGGAAAGCATTTTCGGCGACCTGCTGCCATGACCTGGCCGACTCAAGTTCTGCAACAGGGATGGTCCCCAGCCTCTTTTCGATTGAAACAAACTGTCCTCTATTTACTGCTCCCTGCAAAACCTCAGCTTTTATAATGCCGGAAACATATATATCGTTGTTGGCGAGAATCGAAGCTACGGCATCTCGAAATTTCACGGAGGCTCTTCTGGGAAAGGCCGCGACCCAAACAGAGCTATCGACGACGTACTTTGGCATCTTTCATCTTTCTCTGGTCAAGCAAGTCTTCCAATGATACGGAGAGGTCTGTCATTCCAAGCATCGCAATCAGTTCTTCCCGGGCTTGCTTCTGCAAAATCGCCCGGAGTCCGGCTTCAACAGCCGCTTTTTTGGTCCTGGCCCCCGCTGCTTTCATTGCACGCGAAAGAAGAGATGGATCCAGATCAAGCGTAGTTCTCATTCTTTACCTCCGGGAGGTTCAGGCATATTAAGCTATGCATGATTTAATATTTTATTATGCACTGTAGTTATGCATAAATCAACCGTCGAACGACGGGTGATGTATGACCGTGACCCGTGTTGGTGCCACACAAAAAAAAGGCGCGACCGAAGTCGCGCCCTTTTCAAAAAGAACTGAAGTTTCTACTGTGTGACGTTGATCGCCGTATCATCAATCAGGAAGCTTGTCTGCAATGAAGCGTCTTCTATGCCTTCGAAGCGTACCTGAATCCATTTACCTTTGTCGGCTGTCACGTCAAAGGACTTCTGCGAATAGCTGCTGCTTGCATTCAAATTGCTGTAGGTCGCAAGCGTTGTCCAGCTTGTCCAGCTGCCTGTACTCGTTGTTTTCGTTCGCTTTTGGACCTTGACGGTGTCATACGCTATTGTGGTTGTGGTTTCCGCAGTGTCAATCTTCAACCAGAAGCTCACCGTAGCGCTGCAAGCAGCGGATGCGATCTGCATGGTAGTCGAGCTACTATAGATGCGCTGAGTCCTGGTTGTACCAATACCGTTGAGCCATGTGTACCAGCTTCCGCCGTGCGGAGTTCTGGATGTGCTGTTGGTGATGATTCCCGTTGTGACTCCGTTACTGCTGTACTTGCTCCAGCCAGTGCTTGCGCCGCTTTCGAAGCCCGGGTTGGAGTGCAACTGCGTCGTAGTAGCGCACGACGTCGTATTGCTGACAGTAACGCTCACAGCCGATGATGTGCCGATGTTGTTTGCCGCATCATACGCCTTTGTGGTTAGCGAGTAGCTGCCGTTTGCAACGGTTGTCGTATTCCAGCTCAGGCTGTAGGGCGAAGTCGTATCGGTTCCGAGCAGTGTTGTCCCTCCGCGGTAGAACTCCACTTTCGTTACGCCTACGTTATCGGATGCATTGGCACTGATCGTGATCGTGCCACTGACCGTTGATCCATTTGTCGGTGATGTTATCGAAGTGGTCGGCGCAGTCGTATCCGGCGCTGTGTTGCTGACAGTAACGCTAACTGCGGCTGAAGTTCCCACGTTGTTTGCGGCGTCCGTCGCCTTCGTTGTCAACGAGTAACTGCCGTTTGCAACGGTTGTCGTATTCCAACTGATGCTGTAAGGCGAAGTCGTATCCGTTCCGATCAGCGTTGTGCCGTGGTAGAAGTCTACTTTCGTTACGCCAACGTTATCGGATGCGTTTGCGCTGATCGTGATCGTGCCGCTGACTGAAGCTCCACCCGCCGGCGATGTGATCGATGTTGTCGGCGCCGTTGTATCACCGGCCTGAGTTACATCGAACACCAGGTCATCATGGTCATCATACGTGCCGGTTGAGCAGGATGATGCGGTACCCG
>Ga0247727_10009404_pt1 | contig 17738 bp, 12 predicted proteins | sample WisWelCaveWW1625_FD_202498 | JGI IMG/M metagenome (GOLD analysis project Ga0247727, IMG submission 202498) | Biofilm microbial communities from Wishing Well Cave, Virginia, United States - WW16-25 | ecosystem: Environmental > Aquatic > Deep subsurface > Groundwater > Cave microbial mat | place...
CCGAAGGCGCGCCGTGCTTGCAGCTCGCAACAACGCGGCTGGATTTCGGCGAGGTGCCCGTTGGCCAGGTCAAACGTCTCGATCTCGAAGTCACCAATTGCAGTTCCGATAGCCGCGTCGTCGTGCGCGTCGGGCAAGCGGCAAACCGCGGTTTTAAAGCGTTGCCGGATACCCTAACGATCTTTCCGGGGAATTCGCAGTTTTTTGCGGTCAATTTTGCGCCGCGGCAAAACGGCGAGTTGGGCGACACGTTGAAATTGATCTATCATTCGATTTCCGAGCCGGGCCAACAGCAAACCGCCAACATTGTTTTGCGCGGCGTCGCCACCGGCAATCGCGCCTTTGCCATGCCGAACGCTTTTACACCGAATGGCGACGGCAAAAATGATGCGGCGAAAATTCATTTCTCCGGCTACGATCCGTCGGCGCTCGTGTTGCGCGTTTTTGATTTGCGCGGACTTGAAGTCCGCCTGGTGCGTCCGGAACGCCGCGGCGACCCGGAAATTCAGTGGGACGGCCGCGACGACCGCGGCTCGCTGCAAATGCCCGGCGCATATTTATGGCTATTGGAAAATGATGGCAAAAAAGTCGGCAGTGGACAAGTCGTGTTGATTCGCTGAGAAAATAAAAAAACTTTGAGTGTGGAGCGTTTAGATTTCTCCGGGTTTTATTGATTTATCCGATAGTTGTTTCTAAGCTGTTGGAATAACATTGTTGCAGATTTCTTCGTTGCAGCAACGCGAAATGTAAATATGCCCTGATGCCTATGAATAGATCGCTTCGACATTTTTTCGCGATACATATAACGAGGTTGAACGCCGCTTCAACCTCGGCGCTTCGTTATCTCATTGCAACCCATCTGGTGCTGATGAGTGTCAACGCTGCGCACGCACAAAATTTAGTTTTTGCGAATGCCGCCGATCGCGGCGACGCGCGCGCGAGTTTGTTGAACCCGGCCGTGGCAATGATGCAAGATCCGCTGTTCACGCTCGGCAGCAAAGCGCTGCATTACGGCGTGCTGTCCGGCGGCCTTGACATGCGCAATAATTATTTTAGCCTCACCACGTCGAATCGTAGTCTGGCCGGCTTCGATCATTTCGGGTACGGCGTGCAGGGCCAAGTTTTGCAAACGCCGCTGTACAGCGCCGTGGCGATGAATGCCGTGCTCGGCAAGAAATTATTTGAAAATTTTGCCGCGGCGGTCAATGTCGGTTTCATCAATCGCGCGTTTGATCGCGGCCGGTTTGAGCTCGAGCACGATGACGATCCGGCGCTCGGCCGCCTCTCCAAATGGATTTTTCCGGACGTCGGTCTCGGCTTCATTGCCGTGCCGCATCGCTACGTCACGGTCGCTTTCAACGTTGCGCATCTGACGCGGCCTAATGTTTCGATGCTCAAGGAAAAAGTGCGTTTGCAGCGCGCCTTCAATCTCGGCGCGGCGATCGGCATGGGCTATTTTCGCGCGCTCATCGGCGTTTCGCATGAAGATGATCTCACGCTGCCGCAAATCGGCTTCGAGAGTTTTCGCCCCGATCTCGGATTCTTGAAAGTGGCGTTTGGCCGCGAAACCGCGACGCTCGAAGGCGCGGTGTACGTGATGCAGGGCGTGAATTTGAGTTATCGTTACCATCACCCGATGAACGAGCTGCGTCTTGCCAGCAGCGGCTCGCATGAAGTTGGACTGTCCTTCAATTTCCGCAAAAACCGCACGCCGTACGAGCCGGAATGGTTGAAAGCGGAATACGCGCGCGGCGCGCCGCCGGCGATCAATCCCGCCACGGCGTTTGTGGCGCGGTCGGTATTCGACACGCTCAAAATCATCGACAAATTTATTTACCGCAAAATCGATCCGAGTTTCACGCCGAAAGAGCTGGCGAGCCTGCCGGCGAATATTTTATTTTCCGCGGATAGCCTGGAGCCGGTGCTGCCGCAGATCGGTGCGGAACATTTGATGAGCGGCATCGAAGCCGTCAAGAGCCACGCGGCGCAAAAGTTCGATATTCCGGCAGACAGCGCCGGCGTCGTTGCGGCGATGTTGAAAGATCACACGCCGGCTTATTTGGAGTTCTTGCGCAATCTCGCGCCGGGCATGAAAGATCCGAAATTTCACACGCGCATCATTGCGCCGCGGGATGAAAAGCGCCTCTATTTGTTGTTAAAATATTTGTCGCTGTACGGCTCGTTAAACAATCGCCTCGAAATCGCGCAACGCGATTCGGTGCAGCCGGCCGCCCCAGATCGTTTGGCGGGCCGCAAGATTCCGGAATTCGTTTTTCATCGCGAATTGAGCGCGCCGGTTGACACGTTCAAGTTTGCGCTCAATCTCACGGATTTGCGCCGCGGCCCGGTCACTTGGGCTTTCATCATCGAAGACGGCGACGGCAAAGAGCAGCTCCGCTATGCCGGCGAAAAACAGATTCCGCATCGTTATGTTTGGAACTGGCGCGCGACCAACGGCGAGCTGCTGATGCCCGGCACGTATTATTATTATCTGCGCTGGAAATCCAGCGACGGACAAACCTACACCTCGCCGCGGCGTGCGTTAGTCTTCAGCCGCGAGAATCGCCGCATCGCCATCGAAATCATGCGTCGTAAAAAATTGACTGCCGAGCCGCACGCGCAAGCGACGATCATTGTGAATGATTAAGTATTTTGAAACTCTCAATGAATATTGCCGGATCAAATCCTCTTAATCGCCGCCCTAACGCTCCCGAAACGGGAAGCCGGTTGACGAGGTTTTTGTCGGGCCTGAAGAAAATCAACCCGATAAAACCCGCCGCCGCAGCACGCTCTCGGGAACAATTGCGCAATCAACTGACCATTGAGTTGTTGCGTTATCGCCTCACGCATTCTGATGCGGTGTTGCAATATGCCGGGCACACGGTTTATAGCGAGGCGTTTCGGCGCTTGCTGCTGGAACGTTATGAAGAGACGGCGCCGGAACTCAGTCCAGAGCAATTTGCCGAAACCGCCGAGATTTCAGTGGAGTTGCTGCAGCGCTGGTTGGAGCAAGCGCAAAATCCGGCGACCGTTGCAGAAGAAGCGATGCCGGCTTTGCGCGTGAGCGCGCACTTTGAAAAATGGCTGGGTGTCACCCGCGATTTTTTGCATGCGACGGGCGAAGAGTTTGGCTGGCGGGCCACGCAGATCAAACATATTTTGACTAAAGTCGTGCGCTTGATGATCCGCTTGTTGCCCAAGCGTTTGACCTTGCGGCATTACGAAAAAATTGCCGCCTTGACGCCGGCGGCTTTGCTCTCCAATAATTACGGCTTTTCGTCGCTGCGGCAGAGTTATCAAAAAAATCTGTCGCGCGGACTGATGGTTTCCCTCACCATACATTTTTTGGCGGTGGGTCTTTTTTCAATTCTAAACGTTATCGCTAAAGACGAATTGCCGCCGAAAACGCTGCGAATTACGCTTTATCCCGAATTAGAGAACACGGCTACAGAAGTGCAGCGTCGCGCGGGAATGAGGAAAATGGGTGGAGACCGCCAGCCACAAGGCAATAACAACCAAGTCTCGGCCTCTTCATTTGGCATTGCCACGCAGAGTTTATTGGTGCTGCCGCTGCGCGTGGTGCAAGCCGATTATGCCACCCTGCCGCCGGGCCCCAATATTCCGAACGACGCGCCGGAGGCTGAAGTGTCGAGTATTGACGTTGCCGGTTTGCAAGAATTGGTCAATCAAGGCATTCCTTCGTCAATTACGGGAACCGGCAATACGCCGTTGTTGCATTTTGTCCCCAAATCCGGAGAAAATCCCAAAATTGATTTGGCGAGCGTTGGCGGTGAAAATGGCACCTTCTTGCCCTCGAGCAGCACGCCTGGTGAGCGGGGCGAGGTTTTGTATGCCAGCGCGACCGGTAGCGGTTTTAGCCCGACCCTCCAAGCCGCCGGTAGCGGTTTGGGCGGCAAGCTGGGCGATGGCTACGGCACTGGCCGTGCGACTTCGCTTCCCGGTGAGGGGCATGGAAAAAACGGCAACGACGGGACCGGCCGGCCAACGATTGATCGTCCAACGGAGCGCAGCCATCCGAATAGAATCCCCTTGAAAAACGTTGGAGAAAATGATTGGAAAAGCCGGGACTTAAAAAGGCTTTTTCATGAATTGTTCGAATGGATGGAATCAAACCGTTATGAATTTCCCCCGGCGTTGAAGCATTATATGCGCTTCAAAGGTAGCGATGTGACGTCGCGAGTGGGAATAACGACCCAGGAAAATCGGTATGAATTATTTTTGCTGTGCAATAAAATCTCGGAGGATTTTGGATTGCTGCTGGTGGCCGCCGGCGATAGCTCGCAGGCGATCTGCCTGCGTGACACCGGTTTTCGCAAACAAAGTTTTTATTTGAGTAAAGGTATCGCCAGCCGCAATGAAAGCGCCGCGATTGGTTCGGTGAGCATGTTGGAGCAGCGTCCGACCCTTCAGGAAACCTCCAGGTTTTACAATATCTTTTTATCGTGGTGGGATAAGACTAAAACTGGCGGAGCGAAAAAGTCTTGACGACGAGTTGCAATTATGGTCGCAGTGTGATCGCCGCGGCGTTGATTCTTGTGGGCTGTAACAGCAACGGCGTGCGGCGGAAAAGCACCCCTTCATAAAAGTGCCATTAGGATTTCGTCGCTTGTGGCAGCGCCGGCGGATTCGATTCCATTTTAAATTTAACGGAGATTCAAAATATGTTTATGCAACGCACGACGAGCGCAGTCCTAACGATCATGGGTTTGCTCATGATCGCGATTACTGGACCGGCGTTCGGGGTGCAGGACACGGCTAACACGACTACGCAACAAGCACTCCCGCCTGCCGTTTTCGACACGACGTCGACATCGCTTACCGTTCAATCCGAAGCCCCGCGCAGCGGCATCGCCCATACATTTGTAGAATGGACCGAGCAAGGCGGCTGGGTGATGTATCCGATTTACGGCGTTTTTATTCTTGGTCTCGGCATTATTATTTACCAATTTATGCGCGTCTATTTTGATAATCGATATGCCAAACCGATTGAAGCCGTGATTGAAAAGCGTCTCACCGGCAAAGTGGTGAATGCCGAAACCGAAGTCGCCGAAATTTGGCAGCTCGTGCGCGAACATCCTAAATCAAAAATCGCGCAATTGTTGGATCGGCTGTGCGACCTCTGGCATCGCGATTCCAGCGGCGAAGCCCTGTATGTGGAAATCGAAAGCTTCGTGAAGTCGGTAAAAGAGCGTTATGAAGTCAGCCGCCATTTTGCCGTGCTGCTGTCGGATACCGCCGGCGCGCTGGGTTTGCTCGGCACGGTGTTGGGCATGTATCAAACTTTCATGCCCGGCCAGCTCGAATCCTCGCAAATCATTTCCGGTATGGGCGTCGCGCTGGTCACCACCATCGGCGGCTTGATTGTGAGCATTGTTTTGAATTTCGGCATCGCGTGGGCCCACTCGGTTTTTCAACGCCACATGGAGTTGGTGGCCGAGCACGCGGACCTGTTTCGTAATCGTTTTGGCAAAAGCCAACCATCACAGATTATCAAAGAAATTGAAAGCCGCCCGGCCGAAGCGGCGCTGCAGGTCACGCACACCGCGAATGGTAAAATTACTCCGCCGCCACCCAGCCGGATTCCGGCGCGACTGCGCCTGATTTCCGGCAATCATCAAGTCGCTGATGCCGGCGCGACGTTAGCGAAAGCGTTGGAAGTCGCCGTTGAAGATCAAAACGGCAAGCCGATGAAAAATGTGACGGTGACGTTCGAGGGAAATGGCAGCATGATCACGTTTGACAACGGCGAAAACTTGCGGCAAATCGACACCGATGTTATCGGCCGCGCCAAAGTGCAGGCAAAATTAGGCAAATTGTTGGGCAAGCACAAGATCGTCGCGCGCGTCAATGGCGAAACCAACTTGAGCGAGATGTTTGAAATTGAGAGCAAGGTCGGCGCTCCGGAGAAATTGACCGTGCTTTCCGGCCATCTGCAAACGGCGCAACCGGGCGCGCAAGTGCCTGAAGCCCTGCGATTGAAATTGGAAGATGCCTGCGGCAATCCGGTGCCGGAGCAATCCGTGCTCTTCGAGGTGACGTATAATTCCGGCCGGCTGGATCGCGATAAAACCCGGCTTGACGCCAAAACAAACGATGAAGGCGTCGCCGCAGTCGGATTTCGCCTCGGCGACACTCCGGGCGTCAACATCGTCAAAGCCACGGTGAAGCCTCGTGGCGGGCGCAAGCTGGAAACCTCTTTTGAGTCGATGGGACGGGAGTAGAAACGTATGGGCAACGGCGCGATGATTATACGCTATATCGATATTTGCCTGAACCTGTTGTTCGGCTTTATTTGTTTTTCGGAATTGAGCCAGCCCGGCAAGATCGAATTGCCAACCACGATGGAGCTGAAGCCAGGCCATCCCGATGCGGAAATGGTGGTGTTTGTGGGCGTGCTGAACAATGGGGTTTATCTGCTCGACGGCGAAAAAATTCGCACGCCGGAGATCGCCGTCGTCGCGCAATATTTGTCGAACAAGAAAAACGAGCTGACCCAAAACCATTATAAAATGCGCGTGCGCGTGCGCGCCAACTACGACACGCCGACGCGCTACGTGATGCGCGCGGTGGACGTTTGCGACCAACTCGAGGTGACGCGCAGCGTCGTGGTGCGCATTGGCAAAAAAGTTAAAATATGAAAGGCGGTTAGCTTGTAGCTGGCAACTGGTGGCTCGTTAAAATGTTTCAAGAACCAACCAGCAACGATCGACCAGCAACGAGCAACCAGCAACCAGATATGGGCAATGCCGGAATGGTTATCCGCTACATCGATATCGCCCTGACGATGCTATTCGGTTTCATCGCCATCAGCGATATCGAGCGCAAAACACAGATGAATTTGCCGCGCGACGTCGCCGCAGTCACTTCGTCATCGAAACTGAAAACGGTTTCGGTGCTGGTGCTGGAAGGCCCGCGCTATACGGTGATGGATGGCGCCTTGGAGATTGTCAGCGATGCCGATTTGCATAAAATTGAGCAGGTGATGCAGGCGTTGCGCCAAAACTATTTGGCGCAACAGGAAGACGTGATTTTTCTCATTCAGCCCGACCCGAACGCACCGATTCAATTGACCGTGAATGTGTTGGATGTTTGTGAGCGTAATCACTTTGTGAAGAATATTAATTATGTCGAGTCTGGCGTATAATCTCTACAGTCGCTTTCGCCGGATCGAGCCGGAGAAGTTGTGGACGTACATTTTGACCACCGTGTTCGTGGCGGCGATCTACGCGGGCGTTTTGCAATTGCATTTTTCCGCGCCGCGTTTTGAAGTGGAGAAATTTGCGGAGATTGATTTCACGAGATTTGAGCCGCTGCCACCGATCGCCCCCGGCGGGGTGAATCGCCCGAAAGCGAAAATTGAAAACTTGCGCGTGGAAAACAGTGCGATGCCGACGATGGTGGCGCCGAATGAGTTGCCGCAAATCGACGTGAAAACGTTGGAAGCGCTGACGCAGGTGGCCGATCAAACGCCGAAAGATTTAGCACTGGTGCAACGTACGGCGGCGCTGCCGACCGCGGTGAAAATGTCGGAAGCGCAAGTCGGCGCGGCAGTCATCCCGTTGCTCAACGCGCCGGTGATGGAAAAGAGCGCCGGCGGTCTATCGGTGTTCGGCACGCCGAGCAATGTTTATAACCCCAAACTCGATACGCCGCGAAACGGTTACGGCGGCGAAGTGAAGAACGAGGGTTATTCGACCGGTCGCGTCGCCGCGGCGATTAACGATCCGAAGGCGGGCTACGCCACCGGCCGCACCGTGCCGATCGTGGCGGATCGCAAAGCCGAAGACGCCGGCCCGGAGAAAGTCGTGCTCAAAGGCGCCGGCGAGAATGATTGGAAAAGCCGCGATCTCAAAAAATTGTTTACCGAATTGCTCGAATGGATGCGCAAAAATCCCTACGATTTTCCGCCGGCGTTGCGGCACTACATGCGCTATAAAACCGGCGATATCACGGCGCGCGTCGCGATTGCCACCACCGAAACGAACTACGAATTATTCCTGCTTTGCAATGAGGCTTCGGAAGATTTTGGGTTGTTGCTCGTCGCCATCGGCGACAGCACGCAGGCGATTTGTTTGCGCGACACCGGTTTTCGCCAGCAAAGTTTTTATCTGAGCAAAGGCGTTGCCGGCCGCAATGAAATGGCCGCCGTCGGGTCGGTCAGCATGCTCGAAGCCCGGCCGACTTTGCAGGAGACGTCGAGATTTTATCGCATCTTTTTGTCGTGGTGGGATAAGACGAAAGCAGGAGGTTTGAAAAAGTCATGAAGACACGCGTTTATTATCTCATCAGCGCAAGTTGGGCCGTGCTCGGGCTTGCGGGCTGCGGCGGCAGCGGCGCTTTGCGCGACTATCGCGCCCTGAAGGTGCCGCCGGGCATTTCGCCGCTGGTGGCCGCGCGCGCCGATTCGATCGCCGCCGGATTGTTCGTCACCATGAAAAACGAGCGCGAAGCCAATTCGTTGTTTGAAAAAGGCCGGCAACATTATAACGTCAGTGATTCGCTCTGGGTGGTGTTGGACAACGCCAAAAAAGCGCCGGTCAAATCCGTGCGCGCCGATGATTCGCTCGCCGCCGTGAAGCAAACCATTCCGGGCACGTTGAAATTGCAGGAAGCCGCGCAGAATCTGCAAACCTTCGACCGCACGCAAGAGCAGCGCTTGATGATCCAGGCCAGTTACAATTTAAAGGAAGCGCAAAAATATTTGGAGCGCTCCGTGCAGTTGAATCCGTTCAACGCGCCGGTGCAAAACTATCTCGCGCTCACGTATAAATTGCTGGCGCAGCGTTTTCCCAAAGACATGGCGTTCGATAAAGCCCTGCACATTTGGGGCACGCTGGCGCGTTTGGAGCCGGGCGAGTATTTGCATTATTACAATCTCGGCTCGACGTATTTCGCCGAGCAGCACTGGGCCGATGCCTTGGAAAATTTCAAAAAGGCGGAAGAAATTTTGCTCGCTTCCGCCGAGGTGAATCCGCGCCGCCTGCAAAATCCGGCGTTGCCCGTCGAGGCGACGATCGACACCACGTATCATTTCCTTGCGGTTTATTTCCAAGCGCAAGCGGCGATGAAACTGCTCGACGCGCCGCCGGCGCTGCAGAAATTGCATCACGCCAAAAAGCTCACGCGCAATCCCGAATATCTCGCGATCATCGAGTCCAATATCCGCTGGATCAATTGGGATGACGGCAATATTTACGGCTCGGTGCAAAAAGATTCTGCCAACGCGCTGGCCAATCGCGGCGAGTTCGACGCCGCCGGAAAAATTTACGAGAACTTGATCAGCCGCACGCTGAAAACCAAGCGCGCCAAAGACGAGATCAGTTGGACCTATGCGGCGATTGAATACCGCAATCTCAACAAAAAAGCCTCGGCGGTGTCGCGGTTGTATGAAGTGATTCAAACGATTCCCAAAAGCCCGACCGGCACGCCGTTCGACGCCGGCTATAAAGATTATTTCGAAGCGTACGGCACGATGTGCTACAACATGGGCGTCGATACGTTGCGCAGCGACCGCCGGCTGGCGTATTCTTATTTTGCGCAAGCCGCGGAGATCGAGTGGAACGGCCGCGGCAAAAGCTACATGTTCATGGCCGATCTCTCGCGCGCCAATCCGCAGCTCGCCATTGCCAACGGCGAGCGCGCCGTCGCGTTGGCCTCGCAGCTTGCCCCGGAGGAATTGCAAAATTTGTACAAATTGCTGGTTGACGGCTATCGCCGCTCCGGGCAGGTTGATAAAGCGCGGAGTTACTTCGATAAACTGCGCGCGATGCAGTAATCTCGCAGCCTAGGCCGCCGGTCTGGGTTTTAATTCATGAGGCCGAAAAATTCAGAACATTCTTTTGGTTCCAACGGATTAAAAAACGACCAACGGATAAATTTTTTAAGAATGCGGTTCCGCGTTTTGCAAATTCGGATTTCAGCTAATCTGAAAATTTGAGGCCAGAACGATTTTAAACAAAATCCGGTTTAATCAAGCCATGCAAACAAGGAAATTTCTCGCCGCCGCAACTTTTGCTGCGGTATTGTCATGCGCGCCCGCCTTCGCGCAAGTCAACGACCAGGTTTACGTCACGCGCAAAACCGTGCCGGTGGCGACGATCAAAGACCGCCCGACGATCAATTTTTTTGTCGAGCAGTATTTTATTCCCGAACAGAAGATCGACAGCATCGAAGTCGTCGATATTCTCGGCGACGGCTTCAACGAGAAAGACGTGCTCGAAGTTTATCCCTCCAAGCAACTTTTTAGCCTCAGCGAATCCGACACCGCGCTGGCGGTGATGCGCAACTGGAAGCGCAGCAGCTTCATCGAAGTGGTGGCCGAAAAAAATAAAAACGGCGATTACATCGCGCGCTCCTCGTTTCCGGCAGCGCGCGCGATGTTTGCCGGTTTGGTTCGCCTCGTCGCGAAAAATTATGTTGGCCGCCGGCTGACGCTGCAATTCGATTTCGACGGCGCCGAGCAGGGCGGCGCCGCTTCTTTGCAAATTTGGGGCTTTCAGGAAAATGAGTTGCTCCGCCCGCCGAAGCCGGATGAACAATTCGCCCATGATATGATGTTTTACACGCGCTCCGACACGATTTTCGTGGAGAAACCGGTTTATGACGTGATTTACATTCAGCAAACGGTGACGGACACGGTGCGGGTGAGAGGGAGCAAATAAATGTCTTGACAAGGCGGAATTTGTTTTTTATAATATGACCATCTGATTTCGACCTGGCTATTCTGACGATGTTCTTTGCGCAGTCTTGAAGAAAAGTCGAAACGCCAGAGTTGTGGGGTTTGCCTCCGTCTCATCGCATAGCACTCACTCCTCGCCCTACACCTTCGCATGTGTGCCCCCAATTTTTTAGCCAAATTCGTCCGTTGCTTTTCGGAGGCGCTGCAAATTCTTTCTGCGTTTGATTGCGTAGTGAAAAACTCAATCAGGAGGAGTCATGAAAATTTTTAAACAAATCATCGTCGTTGATGTGATGGCAATGGCATTTTTGTTGATGAGCCGCGCCGGTTTTGGACAAACAAACAATACCTTTCCAGCCACCGGCAATGCCGGCATCGGAACAACAAGTCCGATTGGGGCTTTGGACCTCTATGGAAATGGGAAACGGCTCCTCATACGTTCACAATACTATAATTGGATCGCCCGGCCCGGCATCATTTTCGGCAAGAATAGTCTGGCATATTTTGCCGGGGATGGAGATAGATAGCGCCAGCTCCACGCAAACATTCGGTTTCTATTCCATATTTTCCGGCAATAGAACGTACAATGCCGAAGTGCGAGTTCATGGGCTAACCGCATCAAGTTGGGGCAGGTTTCTTGGACTAAAGCACGACGGCACAAATGGTATTGTCTCGACTGACACCGGCCACGTCATTTTAACCCCCGGCTCCGGGAAAGTTGGCATTGGAACCAATAGCCCGTCAACGCTCTTACACCTTAGCTCTTCAACCGACACCGACTTGAACATCGTTGCCGGAACCGGAAAAAGAGCTTCTCTCCAATTGCAAAATCCCGCCCAGCGATTTGACCTGCGCCTGAGAACGGATAGTATTTTTGCCGTATATGATTTTACCAACAATCAGTCGCCTTTCCTCGTTAAGCCCGGCGCCGGCAACAATCTTTTGTATCTCAAATCCGGAAAAGTCGGCATGGGGACGACCAGCCCAGCCGCCAGGCTTCATATCGCTGCCGGCAATAATCCGATTGCATTTCGTACGAGCAACGGCACGGCAAATTTCACCATGGACGCCGGCGTCGGCATGGGCATGATCAACCTGGTTGCCGGCGCCCAGGTCAATTCTACGAATAACGGCTATTATTTTCTGGACAATCGTGGCGCGGCTCGCATCAAACTGAACGACGGTTTGATTGCATTTTATACTTCGAATACAACAACGGGCACGGCCAATCAAGCCGTGCCCAGCCTGGATACGGCGAGAGTGGTCATTGATCACCTCGGCAATGTCGGCATTGGAACCTCGAGTCCGGCTTCGAGCTATAAACTTTCCGTCAACGGCAAAATCCGGGTAAAGGAAGTGGTAGTGGAAACCAACTGGGCGGATTTTGTTTTTGCCGATGATTACCAGCTCATGCCTTTCGCCGAACTCGAGCAGAGCATCAAGCAAAACCGCCGCCTGCCCGGCATTCCTTCGGAAAAAGAAGTGGCCGAAAACGGCGTGAGCGTCGGCGAGATGCAGGCCAAGCTGTTACAGAAGATTGAAGAGCTGACGTTGTATGTCATCGAGCTGAAAAAAGAAAATGATCTCTTGCACAAACGCGTCAGCAGCTTGGAGAAGCAATGATAGTGAACATAAAAAGCAAAGCCTTAGCCCTCTGAACTTTGCTTAATTAAAGCTGTCATTCCGCAGGAATCTTTTTTCATTCCAAGTAAAGGCTAAACGTAAAAAGGATTCTTCCAGAATGACCCCGCCACGGCGGGATTCCGTTGTTGTGAGGCACGAATGAAAAGGAGTTCTTTCATGCGCAAACAAATATTTGTCCGCCGGTTCTACATTTTCTTGATCGCGATAAATCTCATTTTCTCTGCTTGGGGACTTGCCCAGGACGTTGAATCCATCTACACGCCCAAGATCAATACCTTTGCGTTAAACGCCGATAACTTGGGCGCTATTGGCAATAGCGTAAATTTATTTACCGGGGACGTCAATTTGCCGCTCAATTTGCTTTCCTTGCCGGGGCGAAACGGGCTCGACGTGAGCGTCACGATTTCCTACAACGGCAACGTTCAGAATATCGCCGACATTCGAAATCTCGAAGCGCCAACCGGAATCCTGGGTCTGGGCTGGTCGTTGGATTATGAAAAAATCGTGGTCGATCATAAAGGCACGGGTTCACGAAGTGACGATGAGTTTTATTTTATTGCCGGCGGCGCCAGCAATCCGCTGGTGAGAACGGGATTGGCCTCCGATAATCCTTACAAATATGAAACCAAAAATTTTCAGTTTTGGAAAATCCGCTGTTACTCAACGACCGAGCGTTGGGAAATTACTCGAGAGAATGGAATAACTTATGTCTATGGCGACGTCAATAGCAATCGCAATACGGTACAATGGGGAGTCAAACGGGGAAACTGGATCGGCAGCAGCTCGGTAACGACGGGACAACAGCAATTCGGATTGGTCTGGAATCTTTCGGAAATCTATGACGCCTGGGGAAATCGGATCACTTTTGAATATGAGAATGTCAATCAGTACGTCGGCTCAAGCGCGGGAGGGCAGCAACATACCGAAGCTTCTTATCTCAAAAAAATTACCGATGTTTTCGGGCGAACTGTTGTCTGCAATTACGCCGCCAAATACGGCGCTTTAAATCCCGATGCCGGCGGCAAGGTTGAATATCAAGATTCATATACCCAAACCGCTGAGCCGGATGCTTATCAGGAGAGGCTCGAAACGAAATATTTGGATTACATCGACGTGTTCAGTCCCAACAATGCCAAATTGAATGCGATCACTTTTGGTTATTCATTTTTAGGCGCGAATGATTTGGCCAAAAGATTGTTGAGCTCAATTACCACGAAAGACGCGAATGGCAAAGCCCTGCCGAATTTAAAACTTGAATACAACACGGCTTCGCCCTATCTGGGCATGCTCGAGAAAATCACTTTTCCGGAAGGCGGCACGGCAACGTTTACGCATACAACGAAATACATTCAAAAATCCGCGAGGAACATCAGCGCCAACAGACCCTCTACCGATTTTGCCTATCCGCAAGTCTATGCGGCAAACGACTATGTCGTCGTCACCTGGTTGAATCCGGGCACGAACGAGCTGAAAGTGCGAGTTTATCAATGGGAGGGCGAATGGCTGGAGAATGAAGTCGCAACACTGGCGAATGTTACGATTATCAATCAGACCACGAAAGCGCAAAGCTTTGGCATTGTTTTAGAAGAAGATTTCTTTGCGATTGTCAATCGTTTGGACTTGAACGACGTCAACAAGCCCATATATCTTTTTCATAAGAAACCCGAGCAACGCGGAGCCTGGCACAGTTACTCATATACGATGGCGATTGAGGCCGCCAATGGCGAAGCGCATGCCTGGCTCGCGGCTGGCGAGAATTTTGCCGTTGTGGTCGGGAAAGAAAAAGGCAAAATTTATCGCTTTCGTTCGAAGATGGCTCTCAAGTCGGGTTGTTCGACGCCGCTATTTCCACCTCTTCGACTCTACAGAACGACACCAACGCGAGAGGCTTGCGATGGACCGGCAATGCCTGGAATCTCATAAACTTTACTCCCATCAATGCGACCTCGCATGCGTTGGGAAATGATTTTATCATTCGCCGTGATTATGCAGCCGGCGGCTGGGTTCATCGCTGGATTTTTAATCCCAACACGCAATCGTGGTCAAACGATGATCAGGTTACTTCGCTGTATAAGCCGAAATTTGCCGTGTTCAACGATATTTATGCCTGGTATACGAATGGCTCCGGAGAATCGCCGCAAGCAAAAATTTATAAAAAAATCCCAGCGGTTTTAGCACGGGAACCTCGATATCGCCGTGGCACGCCTATAATACGCTGCAGGCTGGAAATGATTTTTATGTTTACGAGGATAATACCACCCAGGGAACTTTTGATGGAACCCGCAGCGGATATATAAAAAATGGGCAATGGTCCAATAGCGTGGCATTGGATGGCTATTTCCTTGATCAGGTTTACATCAACACAATTGTTATAAGGAACGCGTCGTCACAACAAAATGCCACGGATTTCAAGCTTTATCGCTTCGTGGATGAGGCTGCATCCGGCCTGCAAATTGACTATCCGGTAGAACGATTGGACATTGATGACGGCTATCAGATCACTTACACGTATTTTAAATATGACGCCACGACGGCTACTTACGACCCCAACGGCATGGTCGCGCAATATAACGAGGTAGAAGCGATTCCGGGAAGCAGCGACGGCGCTGCCAAACCTTTGGGCTCGACAAAAAATTATTTCTTCAACGGCCTTTCCAACAACAATCTGGTTGTTGACTATCCAACGGATTTCGATTCCACCAACGCCGACAATTACCATAACCTGCTCAAAGGGCTTGCTTATAAAACGCTCGCTTACAATTCCAGCGCCGCCGAAGTCTCCTCCGCCACGAATTATTGGAAAGTCTATACCCGACAACTGGGAAACAAAGACCAGGGAACCCTTGTTCGCCTAACCAAAAACAGCAACACCGTCGACGGCGTCGAAAAGATCGTCGAAAATACTTACAACAATCTCGGCTTGACGGCAACGACCAAAACCTACAACCATAATTGGGACGGCAACCTCGACACGCACACCCAAACCTTCAAATACTGGCATGAAGCTTATGACACCGATCTATCCGAAAATTTGTTCACGCCGGTGATCCAAACCACCACCCAAACCAACAGCACCGTCACTTCGGTCTCGGCAACGACGTGGAAAGAATGGTTCACCGGCAAATGGGCGCCGCACAAGAGTTACCAGTGGAACGGCAGCGGCGTCGGCAGCTTTGATTTTGCCAGTTGGTCGGGCGTCGGCGAGCCAACGAGTGGCTGGCTCAAAGCTTCCGAAGCCGTTACGATGATCACCGAAGGCGCGGTTTTGCAAACCAAAGACGTGGACGGCGTTTATCAATCCACGCTTTATGATTATCCCAAACTTCGGCCGATCGCCGCCTTTGCCAATGCCAGAATTTCGCAGAGCTATATCGGCGCGGAAGCGAGCTTCATCAATTTTGAATATGGCAGCGCCACGAGCAACGCGCGCGATAATGATTACTGGGAGTTCCCAACTTTCAATGCGATTTCATCGATCGGCCACACCGGCCGGAAAAGTATCTCGCTCAACGCCGATAACAATGCCGCCGCAACCGTGTATGGCCCAACACGCGACTTTCGTCCGCCCGATCTCGGCGGGCAGCAGCGCCAATATGTTTTGTCCTGCTGGGTGCGCACGCAAGCCGGCTTCGGCGCGAACAAAGGCCAATTGATCATTTATTCCAAGCAAGATTCGGATACCGATCACAGCGTTTATCCGGCGAGCGTGCCGGCGGCCTACGTCGCGGTGAATATCAGGGCCAATGGCAATATCTCGAAGCGTATCTCGATTTGAAGGGCGTACGCGCCAGCGGCAGCGTTCCGGATGCGCAGCTTCTGCGTATTCGCTGCTATACCGTCAATAACGATGACACGCATTATCTGCTCGTTGACGACCTGCGTTTATCGCCGGTGGATGCGCCTTTTAGCGGAACGGCTTACGATCCGGATTACGACCTGGTCACCGCGACCATCGGCGCGAACGGCGAAACCGTGCGCTCGGTTTATGACAATTTCCAACGTCCCATCGCCACGGTCGGGCCAAATGAGAATGTGGCTGCGGTCTCGGCGTCGTATTATTCTCGCAGCGGTAATAGCGATAACTTTTCCTCGACCGATCCCAACAGCAGTTTGAGCGCCGGCGCGCGCAACGGCGGCGTCTTTGATGATTTCAACGACGCTGACGCCAACGGCTGGGATCTCAGCGACGGCAATTGGACCATCACGAGCGACAATAAATTGAAAAGCACCGGCGTTGATGCCAGTGACCACGCAGTGTTGCAGAATTTTTCTTACGCCAATTACGGCGTACGCGCGCAAGTGAAATATCTTTCCGGTCCGAATGCTTTCGGCATAAAGATCGGCAACATTTTGGTGCAATGGATCGGCAAATGGGAGTTGCGCGACGGCGGCACGTTTGTTAAAGACGAAACCGTGACCCCATTAACTGATAACTGGTTACTGATCACTTCCGAAAAAACTGTGCTTTTCTTCGCCGAGGGCAAACTGATTTTCAAAGAAATTCGGCCTGTTACAATCTCCGGCCAGCTCAAGCTTTACACCGGCGCGGCCGGCACGCAAGTGACGTTCGACGACATTGTGGTGTTTCGCGATCCGCAGCTCGGCATCGCTTATCTCGATGGCGCCGGCAAAACCCGGCAAACACAAACCTTGTGTAGCGCAACCTTCCAGGTTGCAGCAATGGTTTATGACGACCTCGGCCGCCCGGCCGTGCAAACCAAAACGCAGGAATTCACCAGCACGCCCTCCAGCCCACCTTTCAGCTTTCGCCCCAATTTCGTCACCGGCTTAAGCTGGACCACCGGCGTGATGACCGGCGAAATCGCGGATTATTACTCGCTTTCCGGCAGCGGCTATTCCAACGACAACGGCTATCCCTACTCACGCGAGGTTTACGAAAACTCGCCGCTGGGCCGTGTGATCGAATCCGGCTTACCCGGACAAACGTTTGCCGTGGGCCAAGGCCATTCTCCACGCATGCAATATGCGAAGAATAGCGATGGCACTTTTGTTGGGACAACACTGGCGAGCGGCACGTTGCCCGTGGGCCAATATTTTCTCAAAACCGGTATTAGCCCGGATGGCGTTAATTCCTACACGTTGACCGATAAAGCCGGCAACCGCATTGCGGAGAAATCCGGCCCGAATGACGGCGGCGCTTATCCCACCACCAGCCATGAGTATGATGACTTTGGCCGCCTCATCCGCACGCGATTGCCGAATTATTATAATCCGCCCGCCGGCGGCGGAACCTGGACGATGAGTTATCTCTACGATTTCTTTGGCCGCCTCACGCAGAAAACCACGCCGGACGCGCTGCTCCCATCTTTCTACATTTACGATAAAGCCGGCCGCTTGCGGTTTATGATGGATGCCAACGGCTGGGCGCAGAATC
>Ga0247727_10009405_pt1 | contig 17733 bp, 17 predicted proteins | sample WisWelCaveWW1625_FD_202498 | JGI IMG/M metagenome (GOLD analysis project Ga0247727, IMG submission 202498) | Biofilm microbial communities from Wishing Well Cave, Virginia, United States - WW16-25 | ecosystem: Environmental > Aquatic > Deep subsurface > Groundwater > Cave microbial mat | place...
CATTCGCGGTATCGCAACAACGCGCTATTGTGACGTTTAATATTGCCGATTTCATTGATTTACACAATCAGTATATGACAGAAACTAAAGAGCATTATGGAATAATACTTTCAACTGAAGTGCCGCTCGGTGTTTTGTTTAACCGATTACTTCGTTTGTTAAATTCTATTTCTGTAAACGAAATGAAAAATCAAATTCGTTGGTTGAATGAGTTTAAATAAGAATTATTCGGAGTTGATAATGCGTTTCTTCACACTCAGATTTTTCAGCCTTTTTTTCTGCATTTCATTTGTTTCACATTCCGCGCACGCCGGCGGCTTCAAGACCGCCAAATATGCCGGTGAATTTCTCAATCTCGGCGCTGGCGGCCGCGGCCTCGGCATGGGCGGCGCTTATTCGGCGCTGGCGCGCGATGTCAGCGCCGGATATTGGAATCCCGCCGGTTTGGTGAATATCGAATATCCGCAACTCATGCTCATGCACGCGCAGCAATTTGCCGGCGTGGTGAAATATGATTTCGGCAGCTTCGCCGTGCCGTTCGGGCCGCACCGCAGTCTCGGCCTCAGCTTGATTCGTCTCGGCGTCGACGACATTCCCGAAACCAAATTGGAAAATCCCGACGCCAAGCTGGGCCCGACCAATCGCCCGTATATCGCGCGAACGTTTTCCGACGCCGAATATGCGCTCTTTCTCAGCTACGCGGTGAGACGTTCGGGCAATCTTTCTTTGGGCGGCAATATTAAAATTCTGCATAAAAGTTTGGGCGACCATTCCGCGTGGGGACTCGGTTTTGACATTGCCGCGCTTTATAATCCCGTTGGCAATTTGAACATCGGCGTCAATTTACAGGACGTTACTTCGACCGTTCTCGCGTGGGATACCGGCCGCCGCGAGTTGATCGTTCCGGCTATCAAGGCCGGCCTCAGCTATCCATTGGCCGTTCCCATGATCGGCGGATACATGTCGCCGGCGATGGATTTTGAAATGCGCTTCGAAGGCCGCGATTTCGCCGCGCAGCTCGCCGCCGGGCCGTTGAGCTTGGATTCGCATTTTGGCTGGGAATATCAGCGCGATGCCGTTGCTTTTCGCTTCGGCTCAGATGTAGGTGAATTTGCCGCCGGCGCTGGCATCAGTTTGCCCAAATTGCAAATCGATTACGCCTTTCTCAGCCACAGCGATCTCGGCGATACCCACCGCATTTCCGCGCGGCTCACAATAGAAGAATCGAAATATCGCCGGTCGCGGTAAATGAATGCTCATAAAACTATTTGATCGACCCACGTTGGAATCAGCCAACGAATTTATTCAATGTTAGTATTGATTGGCAACTTCTCATCCGGCGGGGATATTTTTTTATATTTGACTCTCTTCCCTCCGCCAATCATTCCAAAGCGTTTCATGTCCTTTCTTTAAAAAAAAGCAAAAAATTCTATTGTATCTTACCGCCGATTTTCGTAAAATCTAAGTTAAGTTTTAATTGTGATTTATTTAACAATAGAAGCGCCTGTAACTTAGAACGGAGGAAGGCGGAAAATTATTATTGGCGAAATCAGGTTATGATTATCAGCATGACGGGCTTTGGACGAGGCCAGTATAGCATCAACGGCTACGAGGCCGTGGTTGAGATGCGCTCGCTTAATCATCGCTTTTTTGACGTGGCGATGCGTTTGCCGCGCGGCCTGGGTGCATACGAACAGGCCGTCAAAGATAAGATCCGCGCCAAAGTCAATCGCGGCCGGATCAATGTTGCGGTCACGTTAAAATCCGAAACGGAACACGAACTGGGCTTGAGCGTCGATGAAGAAACGGCACGACGATATAAGCATCTTTTGGAAACGCTCATTAAGAAACTCGACCTGCCAGGGCCGGTGACGCTCGAACATCTGCTGCAATTTTCGGACATTTTGACGATGGCCGAAGAAAACGCGCTGCCGGAGCAGGCGTGGACCTGTGTCGAGAAAGCGTTGTTGCTGGCGATGGACGAGATGAATGCCATGCGCTTGCGCGAAGGGCGTGAGATTATTAACGATTTGCGGGCGCGCATCAATAGCTTGCAAGAAAAAATTGAAAGCATTAAAACGCTTTCGGCCGGCCGGAGCAAGAGCGAATTCGAAAAACTATACAAACGGTTGTGCACGATGGTCGACACCAAAGAGTTGGACCGCACTCGGCTCGAGCTGGAAGTGGCACTGCTCGCTGACCGCGTCGATATCACTGAAGAGTGCACGCGTTTTCAGAGCCATAACACGATTTTTCTCGAAGCCCTGGAAGATGCCGAACCCGCCGGCCGCAAATTGAATTTCCTGCTGCAGGAAATGAATCGGGAAGCCAACACCATTGGCGCCAAAGCCAACGAGGCTCAAATTGCCCATTGGGTGGTGAGCATTAAGGAGGAAGTGGAAAAACTGCGCGAGCAGATTCAAAACATCGAGTGAACCGCATGCAAAGTCGCGAAACAGCAACCGGAGACGACACGGCGCCTCAAGGACGCGGCTATTTGGTTGTGATCTCGGCGCCATCCGGCGGCGGCAAAACGACCGTGATCCGGCGCCTGTTGGAAAATCGCGAACCGGATTTTGCCTATTCGGTTTCAGCCACGACCCGGGCGCCGCGACCGGGTGAGCAACATGGCCGCGATTATTACTTCTTGTCGCCGGATGAATTTACGGCGCGCATGCATGAAGGCAGGTTCATCGAGTGGGCTTGCGTGCATGGAAATCTTTACGGCACGCCAAAAGAAGCGGTGGAAAATTGGACCGCCGCCGGAATGTTTGTGTTGATGGACATCGACGTGCAGGGCGGCATCAATGTCAAAAATCAATATGGCGATCGCGCCATTTTGATTTTTATTAAGCCGCCCTCAATGGAATCCTTGCGCGAGCGCCTGCTGGCGCGCCAAACCGATTCCGCCGAAGCGATTAAAACGCGTCTGGGGAATGCGGAATTGGAATTGCAAAAAGCGAAGTTTTACGACCACGTCGTGGTCAATCATAAATTGGCCGATACCGTTGCCGAGGTGCGAGCGATTATTAATCAATATCGTTGACGGTTCGCCAGTTAACTAGTTGGCCAGTTAACAAACATACTGGCTAACGGGCAAACAGGCAACCGGCTAACAGATTAACGTTAACAGGAGATTTTACATGGCAAGTACCATACCTCTCGAGGAATTAAAGAAACACAGCAAAAATGTTTATGAAGCGATCATGATCGTGGCCAAGCGGGCGCGCCAGCTTAATGACGATCAAAAGCGCCTGATCGAGCAGGAAACCGGTTATGACAGCAGCTTGGACAGCATCAACGATGACGATCAGGATGACGAAAGTTCCGAAACGGCGGAGGAGCGCCAGGCGCATCCGGTCAAATACCTCAAACTGCCGAAGCCCACGACGCTGGCGTTGGAAGAAATGCTCTCGGGCAAATTGACGCACGAATACGCCGAGAAACCTTCTGAAGGTGAAGCGAAGAAATAGCCGTGCCTTTCACCGGAAAAAAAATTTTGCTGGGGGTCAGCGGTGGAATTGCCGCCTACAAAAGCTGTGAACTGGTGCGAGAGCTGCGGCGGCGCGGCGCCGTGGTGCGCGTGATGATGACGTCACGCGCCACCCGGTTTGTCACTCCCACGACGTTTGCGGCTTTGAGCGAGCAGCCGGTTCTAACCGACATTTTTCCCAATGGACAAAGCGCAGCGATTGAGCATATCGACTGGTCGCGCTGGCCGGAGATGATCGTGCTGTGCCCGGCCACGGCGAATCTGCTGGCGAAATTGGCGCATGGCTTTGCCGACGATCCGGTGAGCGCCACCGTCCGCGCCGCGAAGGTTCCGATTGTACTTTGTCCTGCAATGAACTCGGCGATGTGGGAAGACGCGCTGGTGCAGCGCAATGTCAGCCTCTTGAAAGAAAATGACTATCGTTTCGTCGATCCGGAATTTGGCGCGTTCGCAACCACGACGGAAGGCGAAGGCTGGGGACGTTTGGCAAGGCTGGAGTGGATTATTTCTGAAATTCTCTCGGCGCTGCAAAAGCAAAAACCGCTGGCGGGAAAGAAAATTTTGGTGACCGCCGGCCGCACCGAGGAGTATCTCGATCCGGTGCGGATGATCACGAATCCGTCAACCGGGCGAATGGGATTTGCGCTTGCAGAAGCGGCGCGCGCGTTGGGCGGACAAGTGATGCTCATCAGCGGCCCGACCAATTTGACGCCGCCGCATGGAGTTGAATTCGTGCCGGTCGTTTCTGCTGCGGACATGGCTCATGCGGCGATAAAAAATTATCCGAACACTGATGTTCTCGCGATGTCGGCGGCGGTTTCAGATTATCGTCCGCGCCTCGTTGCGCCGGAAAAAATGAAAAAAGGCGCTTCAACTTTCCAGATGGAATTCGAGCGCACCGTCGATATTCTCGCGACGCTGGGCGAGCAGAAAACTCGCGCGCTGCACATCGGCTTTGCCGTCGAGACCGAAAATGAATTGGATAATGCCAAAGACAAGCTCCGCCGCAAAAAGCTCGATCTCATTGTGTTGAACAATCCTCGTCATTCCGGCGCGGGCTTTGGCGTGGAAACCAACCGCGTGACGCTGGTGGATCGCAACGGGCAAGTGCAAGAGTTGGAATTGATGTCGAAATTGGCGGTGGCGTTTAAAATTTTTGAGCAGGCGATGAAGTTAAATAGAGGCTCATTTTAATGAACAGTCTTCAATGGATTTTAAGATCATCGGAAAAATCGCCAGTATTGAAAAAATTGCGATTGGACGAGGAGTTCATGATCTTGTGCGACTAAATAAACAGTACGGCAGAGGCCGCTGGCGAAAATTGAAAGGATTCGCTACCGTCCTTCTCGAGGACAATACGATACACAAAGCCGAAATACATTGGTATGAAGCGCACGGTATAGGAAAAAGGGAACTTAAAATTAAACTTCCTTTGCTTGGTTAACCATGAACAAGAAGATCAATTCTGTGCTGCTGCAATATGCAGTTTGTATCAACAACGAAGGTTATAAAGCCTCTCTCGAAAAGGGAAAGCTCTATCGTACGTTACCCGATGAGAAAGCTGCATCGCATGGTTACATGCGTGTGATTGACGAAAGCGGCGAAGATTACGGATATTCCGCCACGCGGTTTATTCCAATCAAGCTACCGCGAGTCGTGGAAAAGGCGCTTTTTACGGACGGCGATAATGTGCTTCATCCCATGCCGAGTAAATCACCACGCCGGACGCGTGCAAGAGACAATAAACGATATGCAGAAAGCTAAAGAAGAATTTGAATTGCGTTTCCGTCCACGTTCTGTGGAAATGGTATCCCTTGAGATACCAAAGGACGCTTTAGAATCGCTCAAAAGGGTAGCCGCCATTCGCGATATGTCTTATCAAGCCCTGCTCAAATTTTATATCGGGCAGGGATTGCGGCAAGACTTATCTCGTCTATTTGCTGACCGCGTTTTGGATACAGCCGCCGAAGTTCTTGCGAAACACATTCAATCGCAGGAAGAAGTCTCAACCATCATGCGGGAAATTCGAGAAGCGAGAACGCCGTCCGGTGTCGAACAAAACGTTGCGGCTTGACACTAAAAAATAAACAACATGCCACGCAAAGACAATAGCGCCGGAAACGGCAACGTGGCAGCAGTCGATCAAATCATCGATCGTTTGCCGCCGCAGGATATCAACGCGGAAGTCGCGGTGTTGGGCGCGATGCTGCAAGAGAGCAACGCTGCGAGCAAAGCGTTTGAGATTCTCGAAGACTGGTGTTTTTACAAAAGCGATCATCAGCATATTTTTCAGGCAATGGCCGCGCTCTTCGAACACAACGAACCGCTCGACGTGTTAACCGTCGGCGCCGAGCTGCAGCGCCACAACCAGCTTGATGCCGTTGGCGGAAATTATTATTTGACAGAGTTAGTGGCGCGCGTGCCCTCCGCCGCTAACGTCGAATATCATGCGCGCATCGTGCTGGAAAAAGCCATCCTGCGGCGCTTGATCGGCGTCGCAACGGAAATCACCACTGAAGCATTTGAAGAAAAAGATCGCGTCGATGATATTTTGGACAAAGCCGAGCAGCGCATCTTCAGCCTTTCCGAGCGCCGCTTGCGCCGCGGCTTTGAATTTATCAACCCGATTCTGCACAAAACCTTCGACACGATTGAAGCGTATCACCAGCGGCGTGGTTCGGTGACCGGCGTGCCAACGGGATTTCACGAGCTCGACGAGTTGACTTCGGGTTTGCAAAAGTCGGATTTGATCATCGTCGCCGGCCGGCCGTCGATGGGGAAGACGGCTTTCTGTTTGAACATGGCGCGCAATGCCGCGGTCGATCACAAGGTTGGCGTGGGAATTTTTTCCTTGGAAATGGCCAATTATCAGCTTGCGCTGCGTCTGCTGTGCAGCGAGGCAAAAGTAAATTCTCATGCGGTGCGCACCGGCAGATTGCCGCGCGATCAATTTTCCAAGCTGGCACTGGCCGTCGGCAAGCTGGCCGAGGCGCCGATTTACATTGATGACGCGCCGGCGCTGACCGTGATGGAAATTCGCGCCAAAGCCCGTCGCCTCGTCGCGGAAAAAAAAGTCGGCTTGTTCATCGTGGATTACCTCCAGCTCGTGCGTGGCCCGCGCAATTCCGAAAGCCGCCAGGTTGAAATTTCGATGATCTCGCAGTCTTTGAAAGCGCTGGCCAAAGAACTGGATGTGCCGGTTATCGCCCTCTCGCAATTGTCGCGCGCCGTGGAGCAGAGAGGCGGCGATCGCCGGCCGATTCTCTCAGACCTGCGTGAATCCGGCGCGATTGAACAAGACGCTGATGTCGTGCTCTTTATTTATCGCCCCGAAGTTTATGATCGCGTCGAATTTGAGGGCATCAGCGAAATTATCATCGGCAAACAGCGCAACGGCCCGACCGGCACGGCGAAGGTCATGTTCCTGAAAGATTACGTCTTGTTTACGAATTTGGAAAAAAATCGCACCGAATTTTCTTCACTCGAATCGCCTTTTTAAACAGATAGTAACGTCCATTATGGATGGCGCGGCGCTATCATTCAACATCATTTGACATGCTCCGGTGAGAGCTGTGCCATGGATACAAACTATGAAAAAAACTTTCGCTGGATTCTGCGAAAGTTGCAACGATACAGTCATTATGCCGTCGATAACGATTTATTGACGCGCGCGTTTTATTTCGCGCAGGAAGCGCACCGGGATCAGCTCCGCAAATCCGGCGCGCCTTACTTCGAGCATTGTCTGGAAGTCGCCAAAATTCTCTGCGGCCTGCGCCTGGATTATTTCACCATCGCCGGCGGCCTGTTGCACGACGTGGTGGAAGACACCGGCGTCTCGATTAGCGAGGTCGAAGAAAAATTCGGCCGTGAGGTTGCCGTCCTCGTTGATGGCGTCACTAAAATTTCCGAATTGAAGTTTGACAGCCTCGAAGCGCGGCAGGCGGAAAACTTTCGCAAAATGCTGCTGTCGATGGTCAAGGACATCCGCGTTATTCTGATTAAATTTGCCGATCGCCTGCACAATATGCGCACCATCGAATATTTGCCGGAGAAAAAACGCGTGCGGATTGCCATCGAAACGCGCGACGTCTATGCGCCGCTGGCCCATCGGCTCGGCATCGCCAAAGTCCGCTGGGAGCTTGAAGATCTCGCTTTGAAAACGTTGGCGCCAAAAACCTACTGGGAACTGGTGCAGAAAATTTCCGAGAAACGCGAAGAACGCGAGGCGTACATCCGGCGGATTACGACGCCGATACGAAAAGAATTGAAAGAAGCCGGCAACTTCGTTAAGATCACCGGACGGCCAAAGCATTTCTTCAGCATCTACCAGAAGATGCTGCGGCAAGAAAAGCCGTTTGAAGAAGTTTATGATCTGTCAGCCATTCGGATCGTCACCAAACGCGTGGAAGAATGTTATTTTGCGCTCGGCATCATCCACAGCCTGTTTACGCCGATACAGGAACGCTTTAAAGATTATATTGCCACGCCGAAGTCAAATATGTATCAATCGCTGCACACCACCGTGATCGGACCCGGCGGCAAGATGGTCGAAATTCAGATTCGCACCGAAGACATGCACCGCACCGCGGAAGAAGGCATCGCGGCGCACTGGCGTTATAAAGAAGGCCGGCAGAAAGAAGACGAGCTCGACAAGCATCTGGTGTGGCTGCGCCAGATGATCGATTGGCAATACGACATCAACGATCCGCAGGAGTTCATGGAGAACTTGCGCATCGATTTGTTTCAAGACGAGGTTTTTGTTTTTACGCCGAAAGGCGATCTGATCAAATTGCCGGTGGGCAGCACGCCGGTGGACTTTGCTTTTGCCGTGCACACCACCATCGGCTTGCACTGTCTCGGCGCCAAAATCAACGGCAAGATCGTGCCGCTCAATCATAAATTGCACAGCGGCGACTCCATCGAGATCATCACCGGCGCCAATCAAAAGCCGAATCCGGATTGGAGCAAATTTGTTCGCACGTCTAAAGCGCGCTCCAAAATCAAAAAATGGATCAAAGAATCCATGCTGGAGCAAAGCCAGAAACTGGGCGAAGAAATTTTGAACCGGCAGTTCAAGCAATTAAATTTAAAAAAAGATCAAATCGATCTCAAGCCGGTCGCCCAGAGTTTCGGCTTTAACGACGTCTCCGATCTTTTCAGCGCGATTGGCCGCGGCGACGTTTCGACCGGGCAGGTGGCCAACAGAATTTTTCCGGAAAAACGCGAAGCCGAGAAAAAGGATGAAAGCTTCATTAAAAAGTTTCTCAATCGCGCCCGCGGCTCGGCCAAAGGCGTTCGCGTTCAGGGCATCGACAATTTGCTCATCCATTTTGGCAAATGCTGCCAGCCGGTGCCGGGAGATCGCATTCTCGGATTTGTGACGCAGGGACAGGGCGTGGTGATTCACCGCGGCGATTGCAAAAATATTCTCAGACTGATGGAGAATCCGGAACGCAATATCGAGGTGGAATGGGACGTCGAACAAAACAAACGCTTCATGGTTCGGCTGCACATGCTCGGCGAAGACCGCAAGCATTTTCTGCGCGACGTGAGCGATTCGATCTCGCAAACCGACACCAACATCGTCAGCGTCGAAATGCGCGCGCAGGATTCGCTGGTGCACAGCAACATTATTATCGAAGTCGAAAATTTGCAGCATCTCACTCACGTCATCAATAAAATCAGCAAGGTCAACGGCGTGATCAACGTCGAGCGGCTGGACGGCGTGGGCGAGCCGGTGGTCGAAGGTTAGAACAGTTTTCGGGGTTGTTATCATGCAAGAAATTTATGAAATAGAGTTTGACAGGCTGGTGCGCCAAATTACGGCGTATAATCCAAAATTAGACGTTGATTTCCTGAAGAAAGCCTATTGCTTCAGTTACGATGAACATATCGGCCAGCTCAGAAAGTCCGGCGAGCCGTATTTTCAACATTGTCTCGAAGTCGCCGCCATATTGGCGAGTCTCCGCCTTGACGCCGCGACCATCGCCAGCGGACTCTTGCACGACGTGGTCGAAGACAACGAAACGATGCTGCAGGATATTGATCAAAAATTCGGGGCGGAAGTCGCCGGGCTGGTGGCAGGCGTTGCCGGGATTCGTCATTTAAAAACTCCCGGGGCCAATGGAAAAACGGATGAAAGGTATGTCGAAAATTATAGCAAAATGCTGCTGTCCGTCGTCCGCGACATTCGCGTGGTTTTAATCAAACTGGCGGACCGCTTGCACAATATGCGCACGTTAAAATATTTGCCGGAAAAAAAACAGCGCGAAATTGCCGTCGAAACTCGGGAGATTTATGTGCCGTTGGCCAATCGTCTCGGCCTGTCCCGCCTCAAGTCGGAGTTGGAAGATTTTGTATTTAAATTTTTAAATAATGAAGAATATAAAAAACTCGCCCGCAAAATCAATGAAAAACGCCAGCAGCGCGAACAATATATTCAAAGTCTGGTGGATACGATTGCCGCCCATCTTTCAACGAACGCCATAAAAGCCGGAATCGAAGGCCGGCCGAAAAGCCTTTTTTCAATTTATAAGAAAAGTCAAAATAGAAATCTCGCCTTCGAGGAAATGTATGATCTGTTTGCGATTCGCATCATTGTGGAAAAACTCGAAGATTGCTACCAGGCGCTGAACGTGGTGCACGGCAATTTTGAGCATCGCCAGGACAAATTTTATGATTACATCGCCCGGCCGAAATCAAACGGTTATCAATCGCTGCACACCGTTATCTTTGGCAAGGAAAACAAACTCGTCGAAGTTCAGATCAGGACCGAAGCCATGCATCGAATCGCCGAGGACGGCATCGCGGCGCATTGGAAATACAAAGAGGGCAAGCTGGAAGATAATCACCTCGATAAGTATCTGGTTGACTTTCGGCAATATTTGCGCCAGTTGGCGGAATCGCTGCAAAACGCCAAAGACGAACCGCGCGAGGTTTTAGAGCATTTCAAAATTGATTTATTCAAAGACGAAATCTTTGTTTACACGCCGCGGGGCGAGGTGGTCAGCTTGCCAGGTGGCAGCACGCCGCTTGATTTCGCCTTTGCCGTGCATACCGACGTCGGCATACACTGCCTGGGCGCCAAAGTCAATGGGAATATGGCGCCGCTCCAATACAAGCTTAAAAGCGGCGAAACGGTAGAAATTATCACCAGCGCGAATCAGAAGCCGGCCATCGATTGGGTCAACTTTGTTTGCACGCCGAGGGCTTACACGAAAATAAAACGCTGGTTCAAAAATTCCATGCGCGAGCAAAGCCAAAAGCTGGGCGAGATGATTATACACGATGCCTTTAGAAAAATTTTGGATAAAGCCAGCCCATTCGAGAACGGCGTGCGCGTTCAAGGCCTGGACAATGTGCTGGTGCACCTCGCAAAATGCTGCCATCCCGTTTCCGGGGATCGCATTCTCGGCTTCATTACCAAAGGAAACGGCGTCATCGTTCATCGCAGCAGTTGCAAAAATATTCTCAAGCTCATGGAGAATTCCGAGGGGAATTTGGAAGGGTATTGGGACCTCGAGCGGGATAAAAATTTTCTGGTTCGTTTGCAAATGCTCGGACATGATCGGATCAATTTTCTGCATGAGGTGAGCGCAATTGTCGCGCAAACTCATACGAATATCGTCAGTGTCAACATGCATGCGCAAGATTCTTGCATTCAAGGACATCTCGTTATTGAAATCAAAAATCTTCTTCATTTAACGCAAGTGATTAATAAAATCAGCAAAGTCAACGGCATTATCAACGTTGACCGACTGGACGGAGCGGGTGAACCGGTGGTTGCGCATTAACCGGCGCCGCTTCCGATTTTTGGAATTAGCTAACTGAGGAGTGTTGTATGAAAAGTACAATCACCAAAAAAGACGTCGCCAAACGGACGGCCAAAATCGTCGGCGAAAAAATTTATCTTACCGAAAAGATCGTTGACGGCGTCTTCACGGCGCTGCGCGAGTTTATGGAAGCCGCCAATCCCGAAGTCCGCATCGAGATTCGCGATTTCGGCGTGTTTGAAGTGAAAACCACCAAGCCGAAGCCCAAAGCCCGCAATCCCAAAACCGGCGAGATCATTTACGTGCCGGCGCGGCGCAAAACCCATTTTAAAGCCGGCAAGATGCTGAAAGAAGTGTTGAAGCAGCCGCTGACCGACATCAAGCCGCGTCCCGAGCTTATGGCGGAGTTGGAAGAAGACTGGGAAGAAGACTGGGAGGAAAATGAAGAGCTGGTTCAGCAAAAAGAGCGGGAAAACACGACGCAAAATTAATCGACTCGCCCTTCGACGCCCTGTGACGACGCCCAGCGAAAAAATCGATTTGACGCCGCCCTCAGCTCTGGCCGGCCGCATTTTGGCCATTGACTTCGGTTTGAAACGAGTCGGTTTGGCGATCAGCGACCCGATGCAAATTATCGCGCGGGCTTTGGATACGGTCTTCTATAAATCTCGTAAAGAGCTGGCGCCTCGTCTCGTCGAAATTATTCGGCAAAATGAAATCGTCCGCGTCGTCATGGGTTTGCCTCGCCACCTGAATGGCCGCGAAGGCGAGATGGCGAAAATGGCGCGTGAACTCATGAGCCAACTTGCCGCCCGCGTGTCGATTCCAATCGTGGCGTGGGATGAGTGGCTCTCGTCGGTGCAAGCCGAACGCGCGCTGTGTGAAATGGGGATTTCCTCGCGCGCCAGAAAACGCGGCGACGTCGATCGCCTGGCGGCGGTGTTTATTTTGCAGAGCTATCTCGATAGCATCAAACGAACGAACTTCACATCAAAATGATCGAAGGCAAATGACATAAACGAGTTGTTATCTTTTTATCCGTTTGTCTTTTTATATTTTTTTTCTCTATGGAAAAGGTAAGGGTCGCCATCATCGGCGCTGGATGGATCGCCCAGGTGGCGCATATTCCGGTTTGGAAAAAATTAGAGAATGTCGAACTGGTCGCCGTTTGTGATACCATAAAAACGCGCGCCAAAGCGGTGGCGGAAAAATATAAAATCCCGCAGTTTCTCACCAGCGACGATGAGCTGCTCAAACGCGATGACATCGATGCGGTTGACATTTGCGTGCCGACCAACATGCACGAACGTTTGACCATTGCGGCGCTGTCGGCCAGAAAACACGTCATCGTGGAGAAGCCGATGAGCCGCACGGTCGAAGAAGGCGAAAAAATGATTCGCGCCAGCCGCCAATACAAGCGCCATTTGATGGTGGCAATGAACGTGCGTTTTCGTTACGATGCCGCCAATCTCAAATCGTTCATTGACGGCGGCGAGATCGGCGAGGTTTTTTACGCGAAGGCGGGTTGGCTGCGCCGGCAAAAAAAATGGACGGAACACGCCTGGTTATTTCAGAAAAAATTTTCCGGCGGCGGCGTGCTCATGGATCTCGGCGTGCAAATGCTCGATATGGCGCTCTGGCTGCTGGACAATGCGAAAGCCAAAAGCGTGAAGGCAAACATTTATAGCAATGTCGCCAGGCTTGACGTTGAAGATACTGCCGTGGCGCTAGTGCATTTTGAAAACGGCGTCACGCTCAATCTCGAAGCCAGTTGGACGTTTTTGCGAGAGGAAGATTTGTTTTACACCAATTTGCTGGGAACGCGCGGCGATGCGCAGTTGAACCCGCTCCGCGTCACCAAAGAAATGCACGGCAGCCTCGTTCATCTCACTCCGAGCAAGTCCGAAACGCCGACCAATCTCTACAAAAATTCCTACGAGAACGAGCTGCGGCATTTTATCAATTGTCTGCGCGACGGCACGCCCATGCTTTCCAGCGGCGAGGAAAGTCTCGAGCGCATGCGCCTCATCGAAGCGATGTACGAATCGGCTAACTGCGGAAAAGAGGTTGCTCTCTGATGCGTCGAGATCTGGGTTTGACATTGCTCGCGGCGGCGGCATTGACCTTCGCCTTTCCGCCATTCCAGCTCGGCTTTCTGGCTTACTGGGGCCTCATTCCCTTTTTGCTTTTGCTGGAAAATAAAACGACCGGCGAAGCGTTGCGCTGGGGCTATTTCGTGGGTTTGATCTTCAGTATCGCGACCCTGTCCTGGATCGGCTGGACGACGCTGCCCGGCGCCATTTCCACCATTGTGATCCATCCGCTTTATTACTCGGGCTTTGCCATTTTGATTCTGCCCATGCGCCGGGTGTGGCCGAACGGTTATTTGATCGCGGTGCCGTTTATATGGACCGCGATTGAATATCTCAAATCCATCGGCGATCTCGGCTTTCCGTGGCTGACGCTGGGTTACACCCAAACGTATTATCTGAGTCTGATTCAATACGCTTCCTACACGAGCGTTTACGGCGTGTCGTTCTGGATTGTCAGCCTCAACGTTTTGCTGCTCGCCCTGTGGCGTTTGCGCGAAAACAAACGTTGGGTCTTCGGCGTGTCGATCATCCTGATTTTGCTCCTGGCCACGCCGTATTTTTATAGCCTCTTTATCATGCCGCACAGCGAAGAACCGAAAGAGCAAATTCGCGTCGGCATGGTGCAGGGCAATGTCGACCCGTATCAAAAATGGGAGGATGATTTTGTCGAACAGAATTTTCAGCTCTACGAGCGGTTATCGCGCCAGGCCGCCAAAGCTCAACCCGAGGTGATGATTTGGCCGGAAACCGCTGCCACCACCTGGCTGTGTCGCCAGGATCGGAATATCCAACGCTTGCGCCAACTGGCATTGGAAATTGGCGCGCCGATTCTGACCGGAATTCCGGATTGTGTTTTTCTCAGCGACAGAAAATATCTCACGTTCAATGCCGCGACGCTGATTTATGGCGATGGTCGGCCCACGCCGTCGTATGCCAAAATGCACCTCGTGCCGTTTGGCGAGCGCGTGCCGTTTGAAGATGACATTCCGTTTTTTAAAGAATGGCTGGCCAAATTGGAAATGGGAGAAGGGAACTGGTCGCCCGGTTCGGAAATTAAACTCTTTGAGCTGACCGCGCCAATGAGCAACGGGCAAATCAGCGCGGCAACCAAACATCTCGCCGCCATCATCTGTTTTGAATCCATCTTTCCCGAAGAAGTGGCGGCTTTCGTGCGCCGGGGCGCCGATTTGCTGGTGATCATCACCAATGACGCGTGGTTCGGCCGGCCGCACGTGCCGTTTTGGATGAGCGGCGGCATTTATCAACATGCGCAGATGGCGATTTTTCGCGCCATTGAAAATCGCATCAGCATCGCGCGCTGCGCCAACACCGGCATCTCGATGACCATCGATCCCTATGGCCGCATTAAAAAACAAGCGCCGCTTTTCGCGCCGGCCGTGCTGAATGACACGCTGGCGATGCGGCAGGAAACTACTTTTTTTACCCGACATGGTCAGGTGTTCGTTCATGCGGTTTCATTGTTGGCTTTGGCGTTTGTCAGTATAAGCCTCATCGAGCCGCGTTGGCGCGCGAGGAATAAGCCGGGTCAATATCGGACGAAATTGACATCACCACAAAAGCAGACAACAAATTCAAATTGAAGGGTTGCGTCCTATTTATTTGGAGAAAACAATTTTGCTTTGCGGTTTTTCACACGAAAGCTTGCGATAGTTTTTTTTGTGCTGTCATCCGGCGTGCCGGCAGCGCAAATAACGACGAATAATTTGCAAACCCTCTTGCAGCTCTTTGACCGTGTCGCGATTCGTGTTGTCAATGAAATGCCTCGCGATAGGGTGACGGCAATCCGGGTAAATTCGCCGGCATCTATAAAACCGGAAGAGCGGTTTTTGTTCAGCCGGTTAGTGACGGTGCTCAATGACTCGCTGCGTTTGCCGATCTTCAAAGCGCCGGTTGATTCGCTGCAAACGGCGACCCTGACGTATCAGTTGCATCGTTGTGAAATCGTTTATCGCCCGCTGCCGCGCAAATATTTTTGGCAAAACGCGCGCTGGCAACGCGCCGTCCAGGTGATGGTTGAACTGGGCATTCACGACACTTCGACCCGGCAAATCGTTTTTCAAAAAATATTTGAAGAAAGCGCTGTTGATACGTTGTCAAAAAAAAATTTGCCCGCTCTCGAAGATCAGAATCTGGCGTTCACCATAGGAAAAAAACAACAGGACGACGGAGAATTTCACTGGCTGGAACCGGTTTTAATCGCTTCCGCCACCGGCGCGGTCATTTATCTTTTTTACTCCTTGCGCAGCCGATAAGTCATACGACGCAATGATTGTTTCAGCAGCTAAATTTGCCGGTTGCCGCGCCCGTCTCGCTAAAATAAAAATATGGAGATTCGTATTCACATGGAAGTTCGTTGCATTTTAACCCGCTTGCTTCTTTGCGGCCTTATTCTCGGCATTTTTGCCTGCGGCGGCAACAAAGCGCGGCTGAACATGACCGCCGAAGACCGCTTTGCCTATGCGATGAAATTGTTCAACGGCAAGGATTATTTTGAAGCGCGAACGCAATTTCGCATCGTGATCTTGAATGCGCCCGGCAGCGCGCTGGTCGATCAGGCGCAATTTTATCTCGGCGAGTGCCACTATCGCATGGATGAATTTATTTTAGCCGCCTCCGAGTATGAAAGATTGCTCAAACTCTATCCGCGCAGCGAATTTTTGGACGACGCCCAGTACAAACTGGCGCTGTGTTACGATCGCCTGTCGCCCAAATCCGATCTCGACCAGAAACATACCCGGAAAGCGATTGAAGAGTTTCAACGCTTTTTGGAAGATCATCCGACCAGCGAATTTGTCGAAGAGGTTGAAAAAAAACTTTTTGTGGCGCGCTCAAAGTTGGCCAAGAAAGAGTTTGACACCGGCAATCTCTATCGCAAAATGACGCTTTACGAAGCTTCAATTTATTCGTTTGACGACGTGCTCAATCAGTATTACGACAGCAAGTACGCCGAGCCGGCGCTTTTTTATAAAGGCGAGTCCCTGTTTAAGCTGGAGCGCTGGGACGAAGCGAAAAAGTCGCTCGAAACCCTTTTGGAAAAATTTCCCAAAAGCGAATTTGCGGCGCCGGCGAAAGATATGCTCGAACAAATCGTGCGGGGAGCCAGCACCAATGGCAAAGAGCCGCATTGAAAATTCCGCGCCGCGCCTCGGCCTTTACGGCGGCACGTTCGATCCCATCCATCTGGGACATTTGATCGTCGCCGAACAGGCGCGGGCCGAGCTCGCGCTGCAGCGCGTTTTTTTCGTGCTGACGCCGCAGCCGCCGCATAAATCCGGCGCTGCGATTTCGCCGGTCGAACATCGCTTGAACATGCTGAAATTAGCGTTAAAGGACAATTCGCATTTTGAAGCGTCCACCGTCGAGGTCGAGCGCCCCGGCGTGTCGTATACCGTCGATACCCTGCGCCATTTTCGCGCGCAAGCGGAGTTTGCCGAAGCCGAATTATTTTTAATTATCGGCGCGGATAGTTTGCTGGAATTAAAGAATTGGCGCGAGCCGCAAGCGATCATTCATCTCGCCCGGCTCGCCGTGTACTCGCGTCCCGGCCTCGATTTGCATGGCGCCGTGCCGCAATTTATGCAGCATACCCATCTTTTAAACGGGCCGCAGGTGGAAATATCCGCCACCGATATCCGGCAGCGCTGCAGCCACGGCCTCTCGATTCGTTATCTCGTTCCGGAAAGCGTGCGAAATTACATTTTGGAAAATCGTCTTTATTGCCAGTAATTTTTTGCCTTTATTTTTTTGAAAAAAGCTTTTAATCGTTTTGCTCCGGATAGTTTTGTCTTATAAAAAAAGGGAATAAGCCTCGTATCATCACGAAAAAATCTTTCCAAAAAAGCCTTGCTTTTTGATTTTTAATCGCTTAATTTTCCCCGTTGAATTTTATGGCAACGATCATGCAAATCTGCGCTTCCCCGTCGTGGGGCGGCATGGAAATGCACGTTGGATTTTTATCGACACATTTGGCCAAACGCGGCCATCAGATTATCCCGGTTTGCTATCCCGGCTCGCCTCTCGACCGCGATTTGCAAGAACGGGGATTCACGCCGTTACGGTTGCGTCTCGGCGGTTATTTTCATCCATTCGCAGCTCATCAGCTCGCGCAATGGCTGGATGAAAGCCGGGTCGATTTAGTTCATTCTCATTATTCACGCGATTTGTGGACCATCGTGCCCGCCTTGCACAGGCATCGGGCCGTGCCGCTCATCCTCACCAAACATATCGGCACGCAAAAACCCAAACGTGATGCGCTGCATCGCTGGATTTATCGGCGCGTCGATTATGTCGTGGCGATTTCGGAAGTCATTCGCCGGAACCTCATCGCCACGCATCCGATACCCGGCGAGCGCGT
>Ga0247727_10009406_pt1 | contig 17733 bp, 12 predicted proteins | sample WisWelCaveWW1625_FD_202498 | JGI IMG/M metagenome (GOLD analysis project Ga0247727, IMG submission 202498) | Biofilm microbial communities from Wishing Well Cave, Virginia, United States - WW16-25 | ecosystem: Environmental > Aquatic > Deep subsurface > Groundwater > Cave microbial mat | place...
ATCCAGACCCGCAAACCAGCCACCAGCAGCGCCGGGAACTCGCGCAGCGCGATCTTGCCGACCAGAAAGTTGGCCGACCAGAAGAACTGCATCAGCCCGATCAGTGTGTACAGCCAGAGGGGATGGGGGTGTCGGGCTGCGAGAGTCGGGGCGGCGGCCGAGGTCAACGCAGCGTTTCCTCCCGCGCCGTGATCTGCCGGATGTAATCGAGGTCCGGGCGGTAGCCGAAGCCCGGCTCGCCGGTGAGGCGGATGGCGCCCTGCCGGGTCACCTCGACCGGCGGGACGATGATGTCCCGCTGCCAATAGCGCCGGCTGGCGGAGACGTCCCCGGGCAGGCGAAAGTTCTCCAGCGTGGACAGGGCCACGTTGTGGGCGCGGCCGATGCCGCTTTCCAGCATGCCGCCGCACCAGACCGGCACGCCGCGCTCCAGGCAGACATCGTGCACCCGGCGGGCCTCGGCGAAGCCCCCGACGCGTCCCAGCTTGATATTGATGATGCCGCAGGCCCGCACGGCGATGGCCTGCTCGGCCTGCCGGGCGCTGCGGATGCACTCATCCAGGCAGATGGGCGTCTCCAGGCGCGCCTGGAGCTTGGCGTGGTCGATGATGTCGTCGTGAGCCAGCGGTTGCTCGATCATCATCAGGTAGAAGGCGTCCAGCTCTTTGAGCCGCGGGGCGTCTTCCAGGCGGTAGGCCGAATTGGCGTCGGCCATCAGCTTGATCGAGGGGAACCGCTCCCGCACGGCGCGGACGACGTCGACGTCCCAGCCGGGCTTGATCTTCATCTTGATCCGCTGGTAACCGGCGTCGAGCTCGCGCTGGATCTTGTCGAGCAGTTGCTCGACCGAGTCCTGGATGCCGATGGAGACGCCGCAGGCAATCTCGTCGCGCACGCCTCCCAGGTGCTTCCAGAGCGGGCGCCGGTTCAGGCGCGCCTCCAGGTCCCAGACGGCGACTTCCAGGCCGGCGCGGGCCATTTGATGACCGCGGAGGTGCGCGGTCAGCGCGCCCACCTCAGCGGCCGAGCCCAGCTCGCGGCCCAGGACCCGGGGCGCGACGTAGTCGCGCAGAATCAGCCACGCCGATTCGGTCCACTCCTCGTTGTAGAAAGGATTCTCGCCGGCGGTGACCTCCCCCCAGCCGGTCTCTCCTTCCCCTTCCACCTCGACCAGGACCATGCGCCGCTCGGTGGTCCGGCCGAAGCTGGTTTCGAAGAAATGGACCAGCGGCATGCGGATCTCGCGCAGGGTGACGCGGGCCAGCTTCATGGCCGGGCCTCCGCCGGCGGCGGTCCCAGCAGGAAGGCGCCGCCGGCCGGCGCGGATTCATATCCCACCACCGCCAGGCCGCGGCCCAGCCAGTGCTCGAACTCCTCGCGGACTCGCGTCTGGATCTGGCGCGCCTGCTCCGGATCGGTCCTCTTCCAGTCGCCGATCCGGCGGGGCACCTCGATCCGCCGCTCGATGGTATAGCGGATGGGCGAGCCACCCTCCAGAATCGACCGCACCCGCGCGCTCGACACCCACCACTCGGCCACGCAGCGGTCGGTGGGCAGGCCGCCGTGCAGCGGGCTGGAGGAGACTCCGTACTGGTTGGGCACGTAGCGGCGCACGATGGCCCCCAGCCGCTGGAGGTTGAAGTGCGAGTTCTTGATCTCCAGCGGATCGAAGGTCCACTCGATCAGCTCGATCGCCCGCTCGAGCGCCTCGCTCCTCTGGGCCAGCTTCAGCATCCGGCCGATCCCGCGGTTCTGATACTCCTCCATTACGCCGAGCATGTGGCTGTGCAAGTAATACTTGCCGCCCGGCTTCAACCCGGGAATCGCCAGGCAGAACCCGGCCATCCGCTCCCCGTCGAAAGCCCCCAGGACTTGCCCGCCGATCTTGCCGGCCACCACGAACAGGCGCGGCGGCAGCAGATCGATGTCCGAGAATCCCCAGACCATCTTCTGCAGCCGTACCGCCTCCAACAGATCGGCGGTTTCGACCAGGGGACGGACCCGGATCGGCGCCTGGCTTGCTAGCGGGTCTTGGCCTGCTGCCACAGCTCTTCCAACTCCCCCAGATCCGCCTGGGGCCAGGTCTTGCCTCGCTCCCTCAGGCCCTGCTCGACGCGCGCGAAGCGCTGGCGGAACTTCCGGTTGGCCTGGCGCAGCGTCAGCTCCGGATCGCACTTGAGGAACCGCGCCATGTTGGCGACCAGGAACAGCAGATCCCCCAACTCGTCGGAGACCCGCGCCGGATCGGCGCCCTCGCGGCGGGCCTGCTCGAGCTCGCCGAGCTCCTCGTCGAGCTTTTCCAGCAGGTTCTCGAAGCGCGGCCAGTCGAAACCGACCAGGGCGGCGCGCGAGCTTAACTGGTGCGCCTCCACCAGCGCCGGGGTGGAGCGCGTAACCCGGTCGAGCAGTCCCGCACTCGGCGCGGCGCCCTTCTCCTGGGCCTTCAGCTCGTTCCAGCGCTTCAGGACCTGGTCGGCGGTGGAGGCCGACTCGTCGCCGAACACGTGCGGATGGCGGCGGATCAGCTTGCCGTTGATCGCCTCCAGCACGTCGGCGATGGTGAACCGGCCCTCCTCGGCGGCCAGTTGGGAGAAGAAGACGATCTGGAGCTGAAGATCGCCCAGCTCGTCGGCGAGCTCGGACCAGTCCCGGCGGTCAATGGCGTCGATGACCTCGTAGGTTTCCTCGAGCAGATAGGACTTGATGGTATCGAAGGTCTGCTCGCGATCCCAGGGGCAGCCTGGCGGGGACCGCAGGCGCGCCATGATGTCGATGAGCTGCTGGAATTTCTCCCCGGCCAAGCTTCAATGTAGCACAGCAAAGCTTTCAGCGTTCAGCTCTCAGCTCAGGGTTCCCACGCCTGGTTTTCAGGCCCGTGTAATGTAACCGGCCCAACCGTGGGGCGCCCTAGACTCCCGGTGTGGGCTCGCGGTTGTGATACAATTCCATTATGGATTCATCTTGACTTTCGAGGATCTATGACCACTATCACCCTGAAGAAGGTTCCCGATCAGATTTATGCCCGCCTGAAGAAGAGCGCCAAGACCAACCGCCGAAGCATCAACAGCGAAGCCATCGTGCTCCTGGAAGGGGTGCTGCCAAGGCCGAAGCCGGTCGGGGCCCTTTTGAAGCGGATTCGCGCTCGCCGCGAGTCGCAGGGCATCTATCTGACTGACCGGGACCTCAACGCGGCCAAACACGAAGGTCGGGCATGATTGTCGCCGACACGAGCCTGATCGTGTACCCGATAGTGTTATCGCGGTTCCCAGGGACGGCGGTTTCCCTGAAAAACTTTACGGCATGAGGAGGCCCCGCCTGGTCAGCACCAGGTTGTGTATCAGACGTGGGCCAGGTTTTCGACGGCCGGCGACGGCGGCGGGGGCAACTTCCCGCGCGGCTCGGCCAGCTTGACGCTCACCAGCCGCGACACTCCCGGCTCCTGCATGGTCACCCCGTAAAGAGTCTCGGCCACCTCCATGGTGCTCTTGCTGTGGGTGATCAAGATGAACTGGGTGCGCTCGCTCATCTCACGGATCAGGCGGGTGAAGCGGCCGATATTGGCCTCGTCGAGCGGGGCGTCCACCTCGTCGAGAATGCAAAACGGGCTGGGCTGATACTGAAACACGGCCATCAGCAGGGCGATGGCGGTCAGGGCCTTCTCCCCTCCGGATAGCAGCAATACGTTCTGCAGCCTCTTGCCCGGGGGCGAGGCGACGATGTCGACGCCGCTCTCGGCCAGGTTCGCCTCGTCGGTGAGGCGCATCTCGCCGAGGCCGCCTCCAAACAGGGTAATGAAGGTCTGGCGGAAGTTCCGGTTGATCTCCTGGAACGCCTCCAGGAACTGGCGGCGGGAGACGCTGTCGATTTCGGCGATGGCCTGCTGGGTGTCGCGGATCGAATCGACCAGGTCCTGGCGCTGCGTATCCAGAAACTCGAAGCGCTGCTGGGCCTCCTGGTACTCTTCGAGGGCCAGAACGTTGACCGGACCGAGGGCCTCGATCTTCTCCTTGAGCTGCTGGTATTCCTGCTCGACCTCCTCGGATTCGGCTAGCTCCGGCGAGGAGGGCTCGGCGGCGGCTATTTCGGCAATGGGACGGCCGAGCTCGCGCTGACAGGTTTCCTGGACATGTTGCAAGTCCGACCGCAGGCGGACCAGGTCGAGCTCGATGGCCGAGCGGCGCTCCCGCGCCTGCTCGAGCTCTTGTTTGGCCGCGCGCAGGATCTCCTCGATTTCGAGCATGCGCGCGCGGCGTTGCTGCAGCCCGGATTCTGCCTGGCGCGCCTCCTGCTCGGCCTGGCGCTGGCGCCCGGCCAGCTCGGCCAGGAGCTGTTCCAGACGCCGGTTGTCTTCGAGCAGACGATCGCGCTCGGCGGCCCAGGCCTGTTTCTGGCGGTCCGTCTCCTCGCGGCGGCCGATCTCGGCGGACCGCACCTGCTCGACGCGCGCGGCGGAAGCCAGGGCGGCCTTGCGGCGCTCATCGAGGGCGGCCACCTGGGCGCGCAGCTCGACCTGCTCATCGGCGGCGCGGGCGGCCCGTTCCTGATCCTCGATCATGGCGGCGCGAGCGGCGGCCAGCGCCTGCTCGCGGCCGTGGCGCTCCTGCTCGCGATCGTGCAGCTCGCCGTCGAGGCGGCGCCGCTCGGCTGAGGCCCGGGCCGTCTCCTCTTCGATCCGGCCGATCTCGAGACGGATCGCGGCCCACCGGGATCCCGCCCGGTCTCCGCGGTCCTGGATCTGGCGCGCTTCCTGCTCGGCGGCCGCCAGACCCTTTTCCCGCTCGCGCAAATCGGCCAGCAGAGCATCCAACTCCCCGGACTGGGCGGCGATGCCGGCCTCGACCGCCGCCAACTCGCCGGCTTGCTCCTCCAGTTGCCGCTCGGCCGCCGACAGCCGCGGGGCCAACTCCCGCAGCTCGCGCTTCAGCGCCAGCGGCCCCGAGGAGTTCTTTCGTCCCCCGTTCAACGTCGCGCCGTGATACCAGACCCCATGGGGCAGCAGGAAGTAGCGGTCCGGATATTGCTGGGACAGGCTGAGGGCCGCCCCCTCGTCCTCGGCGAGCCAGCAGTCGCGCAGCCGCGGCAGCAGCGACCAGCCCGCCCCGGCCAGCCCGTCGGAAAGCCGGGTGTGATCGCCCAGCCGCCCAACGATGCCCGTATCCGGGCCGCCCAACGGCGGCGGGGCCGGGGCCCCGCTGGACACCAGGAAGGTCAGATGGCCTTCCATCTCGGCCCGGGCCAGCCGCATGCCCCGTTCCGCCTGCTCCCAACTGTCGACGACGACGTACTCCAGCTCCTCGCGCAGGAACTCCTCGGCCGCTTTCTCGTAGCGCGGGTCCACCTCCAGGAAGTCGGCCAGAATCCCGCGGGCGCGGAAATCCCCGGTCCGCCCTTGGCTCAGGGCGGCGAACAGGTTCTTCACCGTCTCGGTGGTATAAGCGCGGTGGGACAGAATCTCCTCGAGCGACTCCCGCCGCGCCTGGAGCCGGGAGATCTCGGCGCGCAGATTCTCCGACTGCTCGCGCAGGGTTTGGGCCTGTTGCCTGCGCGCGGCCAGACTCGCCTCCGTCTGGCGGCGGCGCTGTTCGAGCGATTCCATCTCCACGCGCTCGGCGGCCAAGCGGGTCAGCAGGGCTTGACGCGCCGCCGCGATCTGTTCAACCTCCGCAGCGGCGGCTGCCTCCTCGGCCCGCGCGCGGTTGGCTTGACGTTCCAGGCCGGAGAGAAACTCCTCGACCTGGGCGCGCTGATTGCCCAGCGCGGAAGAAGCCCCCAGAAGCTCGAGCACGAGCTGGCGCAAGCGGTCCTGCTCGGCCTCGCGCTCCCTCACCTGGAACAGCGCCAGATCCACTTCCACGCTCTTGGCGGCCAGGCGATCGCGGGCGCTGGCGACCTCCTCGCCCAGCTTCTCCGCCGAGGCGCGCTCGGAGCCGAGCTCCCAGGTCAACTGCTCGATTCGATTCCCAATCGACGCCAGTTCGCCCTCGGCTTGCTGGATGCGCGCCGCGTTCTCCTCGCCCAGGCGGGTCTGATAGTCCATCCGCTGCCGAGCGCGGTCGGTTTCGAGCGCGGCGGCGGTCAGCGCCTCGCGGCGGTTTTCCAGAACCGTCTCCAACTCGAAGCTCTCCTTCTGGACCGTGGAGTGCTCGGCCTCCAGGCTCTCCGCCCGCGCGCTGTGCTTCCGCAGCTCTTCCGACGCCAGGTTCAAGTCGACAGCCCCCTGCAGCGCCTGGCGCTCCGTCCGCCGGTAGCGGCTTCCCAGGGCCAGGGCGAGCTTCCGCGTCATCTCGGCTCGCAGTTCCTGGTAGCGCCGCGCCTTGGCCGCTTGGCGCTTCAGCGAATTCACTTGGCGGCCGACCTCCTCCAGAATGTCGTGGACTCGGGCCAGGTTGTGGCTGGCGCTTTCCAGCCGGGCTTCGGCCAGCTTCTTCTTGGTTTTGAACTTGGTTACCCCGGCCGCCTCCTCGACCACCGCCCGGCGGTCATGCGGGCGCGAGCTCAGGATCTGCTCGATGCGCCCCTGCTCGATGATCGCGTAGCACTCCGGGCCCAGTCCGGTGCCCATAAAGATTTCCTGGATGTCCCGGAGGCGGCAGAGGCGGCCGTTGAGCATGTATTCGCTATCCCCGTTACGAAACAAACGGCGGGTCACGCAGATCTCCCCGGGACGCTCGGCCGGGGGCTTGCGGCGCCGGCCGGCCGGAATGGCCTCCGGCTCCGCTCCGTTGCCGTCACCGGCGATGGCCGTCCCGCCGTTGGCGCTTCCGTGCAGCGGCGCGTTCGACTCGTAGAAGGACACCTCGGGATCGATCAGGGTGACGGTCACCGAGGCCAGCCCCAGCGGCTTGCGCTCCCGCGTGCCGTTGAAGATCACGTCTTCCATCCGGGCGCCGCGAAGCACGCGAGCCGACTGTTCCCCCAACACCCAGCTTATGGCGTCGCTCAGATTGGACTTACCGCAGCCGTTCGGTCCGACGATGGCAGCAATTCCCCCGCCGTTGAAGCGCAGCTCCGTCCGCTCACAAAAGGACTTGAAGCCGAGGATCTCGACCTTCTTGAGTCTGAGCACGGGTTCTCCTGTGTAAGGCTATCCTAACGTTGGACGGGCAGGAAGTAAAGGACTCTAGATGCCTTATTTTGTGCAGTTTAGCCTGGAGGACCCTATATGTTGGGGTCCGCTTGAAGCCGGTGACCCGTTTTCTGGGGCCAACCCAATGGGAGGCATCGTCGCGCCGGGCTGGTATCATAAGGCGCATGACGACTCTAGCCCGCCTTGCCAGGGGCCTGTTCGCGGTTCTGGCCTGCCTATTGCCCTGCGCTGCCCAGGAAACGCCCCGTTTGACCAATATCCGCCAACTCACCTTCGGCGGCCAGAACGCTGAGGCGTATTTCTCCCCGGACGGCAAGCGGCTGGTGTTCCAGGCCACGCGGAAAAGCGGGGGTTGCGACCAGATCTACGTCATCAACACCGACGGGTCCGGCGAGCGCCTCATCTCGACCGGCCGCGGCCGCACCACGTGCGGTTATTTTCTGCCGGACAACAAGCACATCGTTTACGCCTCGACTCACGAGGCCTCGCCCGATTGTCCCCCAGCGCCGGACCGGAGCCGAGGCTACGTCTGGGCGGTCTATCCGGGATACGATCTTTTCGTCGCCGACGACAAGGGACAAATCCAGCGCCGCCTCACCGTCGAGCCGGGCTACGACGCCGAGGCCACCGTGAACTGGAAGACCGGAACGATCGTCTTCACCTCGCTGGCCTCCGGTGATCTGGACCTGTGGTCGATGAAGGTGGATGGCAGCGGCCGGCGTCGCCTGAGCCGGCAGTTAGGCTACGACGGCGGGGCGGTGTTCTCCCGCGATGGCCGGAAGCTGGTGTGGCGAGGACACCATCCGTCGACTCCCGAGGGCCGGGAAGCCTACCAGAAGCTGCTCGGCGATCACCTCACCACCCCCATGAAGATGGAGCTGTTCGTCGCCGGCGCCGACGGCGGCAACGCGCGGCAGATCACCAACTACGGTTGCGCGGCCTTCGCCCCGGCCTTCACGCCGGACGGCAAGAGGATCCTGTTCGCCTCGAACAAGAATAATTGCGACGGCCGCCGGTTTGAGCTGTTCCTGGCGGATCTGGACGGAGGCAACGTCGAGCAAGTGACGAACTTCGGCGGGTTCACGTCGTTTCCGGAGTTTTCGCCCGACGGCAAGCAGCTCGTTTTCACCTCCGATCGCAACGCCAAGGAGCGCTACGAGTTCAACGTCTTCGTCGCGGAGTGGAACGAGGCGAGACGGTGAGCTGGAAAGAGCTGGAACGAACGCCGACAAGCTGGTTGCCACGGAGCCTCGTTTCGTGTATGCTAGGGCCATCCAGGAGGGAGCAAAATGCGGGGGAACAACCACACTCTACTTTGTCAGACCATGGCTGCCGCGCTGCTGGCGCTCTGCGCCGGGCCGGCCGCCGCCCAAGTGCTTTACGGCTCCATCGTCGGCACGGTGGAAGACCCCAGCGGCTCGGTGGTGCCGAACGCCGCGGTCCTGCTGAACAGCAAGCAGAGGGGCGTGGCCCGCGAAGCGACCACCGACCAGCAGGGCCGGTTCTCCATCCCCAACGTGCTGGCCGGCGCCTACGACCTCAAGGTTACCGCCGCCGGTTTCCGGCCCGCCGCCCACACCAACATCGAAGTGACGATCAATACCGTCACCCGCCAGGACGTCCGGCTCGAAGTCGGAACCGCCACCGAATCGGTCACCGTGCAGGCGGCGCTGGTCCAGCTCCAAACCGACAAGTCCGACGTGCGGGCCGAAATCACCTCGGCCGCGGTGACCAACCTGCCGCTGCCCGGCTACCGGAACTACCAGAGCCTCATCAACCTGGTTCCCGGCGCCACACCGGCCGACTTCCAGAACGCGGTGGTGGACACGCCGGCGCGCGCCCTGACCACCAATATCAACGGCACGGCCCGCAATAACAACAACACGCTGGTGGATGGAGCGGTGAACATCTTCATCTGGCTGCCGCACCATACCGTCTACGTCCAGCCGGTCGAGAGCATCGAAACCGTCAACATCACCACCGGCTCCTTCGACGCCGAGCAAGGCATGGCCGGCGGCGCCGCCATCACCGTCTCGACCAAGTCGGGCACGAACGGGCTGCACGGCTCGGCGTTCTGGTTCCACAACAACCAGCACCTGAGCTCGGGCCCCTACTTCCGGGCCCAGAGCTTCCGCAAGCCGGTCAGCATTTTCAACCAGGCGGGCGCCTCGGCCGGCGGTCCCCTCCGCAAGGACAAGCTGTTCTACTTTCTCAATTTCGAGAGGACCTGGGAGCGCAGCGGGGCTTTGGGCAACTATTCGGTGGCCCCGGCTGACTTTCGCGAGGGGGATTTCAGCAGGTGGACCGACTTTTCGCGGGTCTACGACCCGGCCAGCTCCACGGATCCGAGACAGCGCACACCCTTCCTCAACAACATCGTCCCCAAAAGCCGCTTCAACCCCATTTTCGATGGGATCCAAAAACAGCTCCCGCTGCCGAACCAGGTGTCGCCTACCGATCCGAACAACCTCCAGGGCAACTATCGCCGCTCCGGCACCTTGAAGCTGGATCGCAACAACTACGACGCGAAAGTCAACTGGAACGCCACTTCGATGCTGGCGGTTTGGGGCAAGTACAGCCGCATGGACTCGCCGGTCGCCGGCCGCTATGTGTTCGGCGATCTGGGCGGTCCGGCCCTGGGCACCGAGGGCTTCGGCGATACCAACGTCAACATCCCCACCGTCGGCTACACTTACACCTTCAACCCGACGTTCCTGATGGACGGCGTCTTCGCTTATACCCGGTTTGACCAGATCGTCGGAGTGCCGGGAGGGGATCAGAACGTCGGCCTAGACGTTTGGAAGATCCCGGGCACCAACGGAGGCCGGCAGTACGCCAGCGACACGCGGTACGGCGGCCCGCCCCAGATCGCCGGCTTCGGCTTTTCCTACGTAGGCCTGGGCGCGACCTGGGCGCCGCTGTTCCGCAACGACCGCAGCTACACGTACCAAACCAACTTCACCAAGCTGAGCGGCTCCCACGAGATCCGCTGGGGCTTCGAGCCGCGGCGGCACGAGATGAACCACTGGCAGCCCGAAACGGGAAGCCCCCGCGGGTCGATCAGCTTCGCCGGCGGGGCCACCAGCCTGCCCGGCGTCACCGGGCGCGAGCCGAACAGCTTTGCGGCGGGATTGCTGGGACTGGTGGGCAGCTACTCCAAGTCCATCCAATTCCTGCTCATGCAGACGCGCGAGTGGCAGCTCGCCTGGTACGTGCGGGATCGCTGGCAGGCGACCCGCAACCTGACCCTGACGCTCGGCCTGCGCTACGAATACTACCCGCTAATGAACCGGGGCGACCGCGGCATCGAGCGCTGGGACCCCTACACCAACATCGTGTACCTGGGCGGGCTCGGCGACGTGCCCCAGAACAACGGCATTCAAGTGAGCAAGACCCTGTTCGCCCCCCGGGTCGGATTCGCCTACCGAGCCAACGACAACTGGGTGATCCGCAGCGGCTACGGAATCACATTTGACCCGCTGCCCTTCTCCCGCCCCCTGCGCGGTCTTTACCCGGCCACCCTGACCGGAGGCTGGGGCGCCGGGGACGCGGCCGCCCAGTTCCGGGACAACGCGTTTGGGTGGTTCAATACCCTGGACCGGGGCATCCCCGACGTGGCCACGCCGGACATCAGCAGAGGGACCCTCGTGCTGCCGCTGAACGTCGATATGGGACCGCGAAGTCCCTGGGGCGGCAAGCTGCATCGCGGCTACATCCAATCCTGGAACTTCACCATCGAGCGCAAGCTCCCGCTGGACGCCGTGGGCGCGGCGGGCTACGTCGCGACTAAGACGGTCCACCAGTTGATGGACCGGAATATCAACACCGTCGGACCCGGCCTCGGCGCCGACACCAGAAACCTGCCTCTGGCCAGGCTTTACGGCCGCACCAACGCCGCCAGCATGTGGGACGGCATCGGCGACGGCAACTACCACTCCCTGCAAGCCAGCTTGAACAAGCACTTCAGCCGGGGCCTGTACCTGAAGGGCGCCTACACCTGGAGCAAGACGCTGAACATGACCGACGAAGACGGGTGGACCGGCCTGGCCCAGTGGCACTGGGAGCCGATGATCCATCGCAACTACGCGCCCGCCGGCTATGACCGCAGGCACATGCTCACCATGGCCTGGGTCTATGACCTGCCGGTAGGCAGGGGCAAGCGCTGGGGCCTGAACGGCGTCGCCCAGGCCATCTTCGGCGGTTGGCAGGTCAGCGGCGTGTTTAGCGCTTACAGCGGCACGCCCTTCACCGTCAGCGGCAGCGGTTCCTCGCTGCGCTGCATCGGTTGCCCGCAGACGGCGGACCTGGTGGCCCCGCTGCGAAAGATCGACACGGAGCGTGGTCCTAACAAGCCGTTCTACGATCCCGACTCGTTCCGCGATCCGCTGGTCTTCTTCAACACCGCCAACCCGGTCTACCGGCCCGGCACGACAGGCAGGAACGCGTTTTATGGACCCGGCTTCTGGCGGCTCGATCCGCTGATCTCGAAAGAGTTCACCATCAAGGAGGGAATCCGGACCGAGTTCCGCGCCGAGGCGTTCAACATCACCAACACACCCCGCTGGGGCAATCCGAACGCCGGCTCGGCTTCCCTGGCGCTGAATCCGAACGGCAGCATCCGGGCCTTGAACAATTTCATGGCCATCACCGGCGCCGGCGGCCTGCGCACCATCCGGTTCGGGTGGCGCACGGTGTTTTAACCAAGGCGGGCCAAGGTCCAAGAAGGACGCGGCCGGCGCGGTCACCGAGATGATCGCCCATCAGCCCGGCGGGACCCGCGTTGCTCGGAAGAAATAGTCGATGCGGCTTCATCAGGTCCACGCCCTCCATATAGTGGATGTCAGGGACCCGCGTTGCTCGGAAGAAATAGTCGATGCGGCGGATCCCCCGGAGCGTCGGCTGGCCGCTGCTGGCCCTGTGGACCTACGGCGTGTTCTACTTCCTCGCCAATCGCGCCATTTACTATCCCTCGAAGTTCCCGGAGGGACTGTGGGAGCTTCAGGCCCGCCTGGGGGCCGAGGACGTCTGGCTGACGGCCGCCGGCGGCGTGCGGCTGCACGCCTGGTGGATCCCTGGCCCCGAGACCCGGCTGGCCACCTTGTATCTGCATGGCAATGCCGGCAACATCACCCACCGGGCGGGGGCCGGCGAACAGATCGTCGCGGCGGGATCCTCTCTGCTGCTGCTCGACTACCGCGGTTACGGGAAGAGCCAGGGACGGCCGACCGAGAAGGGGCTCTATGCCGACGCCGATGCTGCTTACCAGTATCTAATCGACTCGGGCCGCGCTCCCGGCCAGATCGTCCTTTACGGCGAGTCGCTGGGGACCGCGGTCGCGGTGGACCTGGCCGCCCGCCGGCCTTGCGCCGGCGTGATCCTGCAGGCGCCCTTCTCCTCGGCTAGCGACGTGGCCGGCCGGCTCCTGCCGCTCCTCGGGCCCCTGTTGGTCCACAGCTTTGATTCCCGGAGCAAGATCGGCCGCCTCCGCGCCCCGCTGCTGTTCCTGCACGGCGACCGCGACGAGGTGATCGACTTCGATTTGGGCCGGAAGCTGTTTGAAGCGGCCCCCGAGCCGAAGTTCTTCTGGCCGGTCCCCGGCGCCGGCCACAACAACGTTCTCCAGGCCGCCGGCCCCCGTTTCCAGCAGCGTCTGCGCGAGTTTTACCAGGACGTTCTGGCGCTTCGGGCGGTATGCACTCGAGAAGGATTTGCCACGAACTCGGGCAAGTTGGCCGCGTTGCTGTCGCGGGGCGCGAGTCGGGATCTTTTCGATGCACACCAGCTATTCACAACCAGCAATCTGGATCGCGCGAAACTTCGACTTGCGATTCGTCGTCTACGGGGCGATCAACCGTAAGGATTGGCGGACGGTATCAATCGCCGACGCCGGCATTGATGCAACGGAGTTGCAGCGCCAGAACTCGATCCGCAATTGCAACCACAGGCCCCGGCGGATCGGTGGTCTACTCCGGCGGCAGGCCGTACGCCACGATGCCTTGTTCTGTGCCCAGGAACAGCTTGCCGGCCACCACCGCCGGCGTACCGAATTTGCGCCCGTTCCAGGTTGGGCGGTCGGCCATTCCCGAAGTCCGCTCCGAGTTGTACAGCACCTCGCCGGTGAGGGCGTTAAACCCGTACACGATCGGCTTGCTGCCCGTGGATGATGGCGTTGGATCGACCACCCAGGCGATCGGGTCGCTCAATCCGTCACTGGTTACCACGGGGGAGCTCGGGTTGTAGCTCATGGTGAATGGCGAGCCCCAGGCGGGAACCAACTGGCTCGGCCCCCCCTTTTCGGCGACGAGCCGGAAGGCGACGACGCCGCGGCCGGGATAGGCAGGCTGAGCGATCTTGCCCAGCAAGTCGCGGTTCGGATTGTTGGCGACGAAGGCCATGTGCAGGTTCGTGCCCCAGGCCACGGCGGTCGGGCCGCTCGATCCGAAGCCGGTCTCGTTGCAGTCGGTGAGGCGCGGCTCTTGCCCGAAGACTCCGGTTACCAGGTCCAGGCCGATCGAGCTGTTTTGCACTTGGCGATTGTTGGCCCGGTTCACCAGCCAGAAGAAGTGCAGCCTCGGCAGGAAGGTCAGGTCATGGTACGGGGCGGCCGCAATCTGGCTTTCGATATTGACCCTCTCGCCGGTGCTGGCCCGGGGACTGCTCCAGTCGAGGCCGTCCGGGGAGGACTTGTAGAAAAGCCGGCGGGTCGTGATGGGCGGTCCCGGGTCGGTGGTGACCCAGAACACATGGAGGCGATCATTGAGGACGCCGAGAGGGGCCACGCCGCCGAGATGGTCGGAGCTCTCGCCGGTGGATACGGCTGGCGACCAGTTCATGCCGTCGAGGGAAGACTTGATCATCACCTCGCGGCCGGGCGAGTCGTTGACCCAGCTCACATAGAGAAGCCCGTTGTAGACGGTGACGGCAGGGGAGGTGTCGCGCACGGCCCGGGCGCCGATGGGGAAGCCGGTGGCGGGCCAACTCAGACCGTCCAACGAATAGATCACCCGGACATCGCGTGTCTCAGTTTGGATCCAGGCCAGAGCCAGGGTGCTGCCCCAAGCGGCCAGCGCTGGGGAACTGCGGGGACCGACGGTGACGCCAACGGGCGCCGACGGCGGGTTCCAGTTCCGGCCGTTGTCGGAGGCCTTGATGCGGACGGAGCGAGAGCCGTCATTGGTGACCCAAGCGGCAAAGACGCGCTCACCGAAGATGGCCAGCGAGGGCGACGTACCGATCTCGGCGCGGGCGAGGCTGGCCGCGGGGCTCATGTTGATGTTCGCGTCACCCCAGTGGGCGTAATTGCCGGTAAAAGGCTGGTCACTGTGGCCGGCAGAGAGGTAAACAAATCGCCCGTCCGGCCCGGCGTCGAAGTACGCCGCGGCGACTTTGGCGCCGCCGGAACCGCCGCCGCGGAAGGTCTTGAGACGCTGGATCTGGGCTCCGTTGGGCGCGACCATGCCGCCCAGATAGTCCCGGTTGACCAGATACACCACGCCGTCCTTGGCCGAGGTCAGCAGCAGGCGGGGTGTAGTCGTGCCGGTGTCGCTCTGATCGGGGATGACGGTGATCGAGCTGCCGCCCATGTCCTCGTCGCGATTGTTGGTGGGGGTGAAGTTGGGAATGGTGTAGTAATTGGCCGGGTCCTTGACGAAGTACAGAGGGGGATCGCGCGGATCCAGCCGCAGGATGCTCTGGGCGAAGCTGCTGTTGGGGGGCATGGCGTTGGTGGCGTTGAAGGTGCCGTTGCCGGTGGCCACGTACATGTAGCCGTCCTGGTCGACGCTGATGCCGGCGCCGCCCCAGATGCCCGCGCCGGTTCCTGTGCCGTCAGGGGCGGCCGAGAATACGCGCAGTTCCCCACCCGGGTTGGCGGTGTCGACGCCAAAGACAAAGCCGCTCCAGGCAAACACGTCGCAGCGGGAGGAGAAGGGAGCGTAAACGACGCCGTCCAGTAAGGTGAGGCCGCCGCGCTGGGTGGCGCGGTAGGCGTCGAAGTCCATGGTGAAGCTGGGGCTGCGGTAAATGCCGTCCAGCAGGACGCCGTCGGTGGGCCAGCCGGGGCGGGTGGCGCCCTTGTTACCAATATCCAGGGCGTACATGCGGTATTGCTGGAAGTCGTCCTGGTCCAGGGTGACGGCCACGACGTAGAGGATGTTGGTCGCCGGATCCAGAACCGGCGTGCTGGTGATGCCATGCCAGGGGTTGACGTCGCCGCAGGTGCTGCCGATCTTGGCCTCCCATTGTTCCTGGGAAAGCGGCCGGGCCACCTGCCGCTCCCAGATGCGGACGCCGTCAGCGGCGTGGAGGGCAGAGACCCAGTTCCGCTGGGTGACCGCATAGACGATCCCCTCGTGATACAGGGGTTGGGCGTAAACCTGCTCGAAGACCCCTTCGTGGATCAGGCGGGTTTCCCAGATCTTGCCGAAGCGGCCCCTACCGATTTCGGGCCGGTTATCGATGCTGGCATAAGTCAGCGCCATCTCTCGGTTGTTCCAGCCGGTCCGAGCCAGGTTGCCGTGATAGGTGAGATGGCTGGTGCTTTCCCCTTGGCCGTAAACCAGCGCGCCCAGCACAGCCATAGTGAGGGCCGCAAGCAGCACGGCGATGAGCTGGCGCTTCGATTTGGACCTCCTCATGATCTCCCTCCGCGGCACTGCCGGCCATAGAGTATGCCCCTAACACTTGCGAAAGGCAACAGGTATTCTGGCCTGGCCTGGCTGAAAAGTTACAGTCGTACTGGAACGTCTCGGCTGCTTGAATCGGGTCGAAACGGGGTTATAATCTTCGGCACCGGGACACCTTGATGGGTTTGTTTGGACCATGGGCGACGCTGGAGGGGGCCGAGCTGAGGCGTTGCGGGCGGGGATCGGTCGTTTGGGCGCCGGGGGATCCTTGCCGATCGGTGTACGGACTGGAATCGGGCCGCATCAAGATTGTCCAGGCCGGGCCGGAAGGCCGGCGGCTGATCCTGGAGCTGATCGGTCCCGGGGAGCCATTCGGCGAGGCGGCCGTGCTGGGAGCCGAGTGGCGGGAGAACGCGGCGGAAGTGCTGGAGGCGGCCGCGGTCTGGATGATCCCCCGGCGGTCGGCGCTGGAGTGGCTTCGGACCCGCCCGGAGGGCTGGCGGGAGCTAGCGACCCTGATCGAGGAAAGGCGGCGGCGTCTGGAGGGGCGGCTGGAGCGAGTTCTGTTCGGCGACGTGGAGCAGCGGCTGGTCCGGCTGCTGCTGGAACTGGCGCAGCTCTACGGGGAGGGCTCGCCCGCGGGGGTGAACCTGGGGGTGGAGCTGTCGCAGCGGGAGTTGGCCCAACTGGTAGGCTCTACCAGGGAGACGGTCTCGGCGGCGCTGAACAGATTGCGCCGGCGAGGCTGGGTCGAGATCCGGAGGAAGCGGTTGCGTATCTCGTCGCTTGAGGAGTTGGCCCGTGCGGCCGTGGTGGGTTGGCCGCCCCGGCGTCCGCCGGCGCCGGAGCGGGCGGCGCCGGCGGCGGCTGAAGAATCATCCAGGGGAGGCGCCCGGACCGCTCCGTGACGGTCGCGGCTCGGTGAGGATGCGACAACTTTGGAACCTGGCCAACCAGCTCACGCTGTTCCGGCTGCTGGGTATTCCGCTGTTCCTGATCTCGCTGGTGTACGGCCGGCACGGATGGGCTCTGGCGCTGTTTGTGGCGGCGGCGATCACCGACGCGATCGACGGGCTGGTGGCGCGGCGGCTGAACCAGAGGACGACGCTGGGCGCCTATCTGGACCCCATCGCCGACAAGCTGCTGCTCAGCTCGAGCTTCTTCACGCTGTCGTTGGTCGGCTCGGTGCCCTGGTGGGTCACGATTCTGGTTCTGAGCCGGGACGCGATCATCATCTCCACAACGCTGGTGGTGGCGCTGGCCACCTCGATCCGGGATTTTTCCCCCAGCGTGCTGGGGAAGCTGAACACCGGCGCGCAGGTCGGCGCGGTGTTCGCGGTGGTGCTGCGCAACTTCTGGGGCCATCGAGCGACGGTGGGGCTGGCGACGGCGTTGGTGTGGCTGGCCGCCGCGTTCACGGTGTTGAGCGGCGTACACTATGCGGTGATGACCTCGCGGAAGTTGGGGCGGCATACCGGGGGGGTGGCGTAGAGACGTTGACGTGATGGTGAGACGGCGGTAGTCTAAGAAGAGGAGATGGCTTGGTTCCGATGACCCGCTATGACCCAGCGCGCACGTATCTTGTTTCCGCTGTGGCGGCATTGGCGCTGGCGGGTTTCTCCGGCTGGGTAGGCTGGGGTTGGACGCCGGCCTTCCTGCCCGCGACGCTGCTGCTGCTCAGCTCGGCGGGGTTGGCGATCCTGGCGACGAGACCGCCGATCGTGATCCGGGAGAATTCCTGCACGGTGGGAGAGCAGAGCTTTCTGTGGAGCGAGGTCGAGCGGTTGGACACGGTGGGCTGGGCCACGCCGCTGCTGGTCCGGGTCACGCTGCGGGACGGGCGCGCGATTCGCCTGATCTATCCCGGGGAGCCGAAAACGGCGGCCCGCCTGCTGCGCCAGATGCGGCGCTTGTCGCAGGGGGCGCAAATCGAGGGGATCCCTTACCGGCAGTATTGGGGCGCGCCCGGGTCTTCGGCGGGCGCGAAGACGGCCGGTTCTGGTCCGCAGTACCAGGTCGTCC
>Ga0247727_10009407_pt1 | contig 17731 bp, 17 predicted proteins | sample WisWelCaveWW1625_FD_202498 | JGI IMG/M metagenome (GOLD analysis project Ga0247727, IMG submission 202498) | Biofilm microbial communities from Wishing Well Cave, Virginia, United States - WW16-25 | ecosystem: Environmental > Aquatic > Deep subsurface > Groundwater > Cave microbial mat | place...
CTGATAAAGAGACCAGCACAGCATAATTTGGTATAAAACGATTGTAATTATTTTGTCATTCGTTTTTTGAATTTGATTCGGATTTCGATTTTCGGATTTCGGATTTTGGTGTCGAGTATCGCTGCCGAGCCGCCTCCCCCAACAATAGACACGCCGCGTGAGTCAACGACAGCGACGACGCGCCTTCCGCCGTCATCGGAATTTTCACAAATCCATCGCAGTGCTCCCGTAATTTTCCGGACAATCCCCGTTTCTCTCCTCCCACTGCTAACACCACCGGCTCAGTCAGATCGATTTCGTAAATCGTGCGTTTGGCGTTGGCGATGCATCCCCACAATTTGATCCCAAAACGTTCGAGTTGGGCCACTTCGGACGCGTCTGAAAAACGAACGAGCGGAAGTCGCTCGAACGCTCCGGACGACGCCCGCGTAACCGCCGTTTCGTCGAAATTCCACAAGTGTTTTTTCAACAGCACCGCGTTCGCCCCTAACGCTTCCGCCGAACGCAGGATGTATCCCAAATGCTGCGCGTCCTCAACACCCTCCAACAAAAGGAGCAACGGCGCCGTTGTGCTCTGGCGAAAATTTTTTTCCAAATCCTCGAATGTGTTGGGATGCTTCGTACTGCAAAGGGCAATTACTCCACCGTGGGTTTTACCCTGCGCGAGATTCTCCATTTCCTGAGCAGAAATATATTTGATCGGAATTGCCCGACGCTCGGCCTCTACAAATAATTCCGCCAAGGTCTCGGGCCGTGCACTATTTTTCACAAAGATGACTTTGAATTTTCTCTGACGGGTTTGCAGAGCAGCAATGATGGATTGCTGCCCTTCAAGCTGAACGATCATTTAGCGGCAAAAGTCAATAAGAATGGCAAACGCTCACCGCATCTAATTTGAGGGCGATGAAATTTTTGTTGAGTCCGGCGGCACGGTCACGGATGTACTGACCTGCAGCGTGAGGTCGTCAAACCATGAAACGGCGTGTTGGCCGGTATTGTCGGTATCGACCATTGTGGCAACCCCCGAGATCATTTCCGGTGCCTCGCCAAAAACCCGCCGATAGTCGGCAATCGGGTCTCGTTCCTCAGTCATCCATTTGCCTTCATTGTCATCGCCGCTTTGCAGCACAATCATACCGACGCTTTCGGCATAGGGGCTGCGGAAGATGCTGCCCACCTTTTCTTTCGAAGCCCAGGCATAGCAAAGGGCTTTGGTTCTCCAGCTCAGAAAATGCGGTTCAAAAACTACAAAAACACGCGCGGCATAATCATCATACAATTTGTTCTTTTCACTTCCATCCAGCGAAAGCGTGTTATCGATTTTCCAGCGCCAGGAAATTTTACCGGTTTTACCGGGATGGATTTCCAGCATACGCCACAATCCGGAGGCCGTTTGATTGCTTTCGGCATGCAATACGAGATTGGTATCTTCGGATACGACTTTATAAATAGTGGCATGGCTGGTAAGTTTGCGTTCCATCCAATTTTTCTCCCAGCCTTTTTCAAAATCACCGAGCAGCTTTATGCTGCCATCCTGAGCCATCGCTGGTGTAGTCGAAATGATGATACAGAAATAAAACCAGCTGCCTTTTAAAATCTTCATTAGCGCATTCCTTCTTTGAGAGTTTACGGATAAAGATAAGTTACGGTCCAAATTTCGTTTTCTTTGACGTAAAGAGTTCGTTCATGCAAGCGATTTTCCTGGCCTTTCCAAAACTCGATTCGGTTCGCGACGAGTCGGAATCCGGACCAGAATGGGGGACGCGGCACCTGTTTACTAGCGAACTTTTTTTCGTATCCGGTGAAGCGTGCTTCCAATTCCTCGCGACTTTTGAGGATTGCGCTTTGATGCGATGCCCACGCGCCGATCTGGCTGCCGCGCGGGCGAGTGGCGAAATAGGCGTCGGCCTCCTCGTCGGTCACCTGTTCGAGGTTGCCCTCGACGCGCACTTGATAAGCAATTGCCGGCCAATAAAAACAAAGGGCGCCGTTGGGGTTAGCGAGAATTTCGCGCGCCTTGCGGCTTTCGAGATTGGTGTAAAATGTGAAGCCGCGCTCATCAAATCCTTTGAGCAGCACTACCCGCGCCGAGGGGCGGCCGTCGCGTGTCGCGGTTGCTAAAGTCACTGCCGCAGATTCCGGGATATCAGGGTTGTTTACTTGATCGTAGAGATTCGTAAACAGCTGTATGGGATCGGTTTCTGATTTCATAAGTTAATTGATAAAAAATGCGTCGCAAATATAAGCATTCTCGAATCGTTTTGCAATTTTTTTGTGGTGTTGAAAATTAAGTTTGACTTTGGTTGGTAATCCTATTATTTTCACAATCACCAAAAGAGTGTTTATCCCCCCGCTTAATACTTCGGATGAACTTTCAAAGTGCGGAGAGGTGGAAGTGAATCAATCCAAAAATCAATATGCGACTAAAAAGGATCTCGAATCAACCCGTCACGAGGTGCTGGATAAGATTGAAGCGACCAAGCAAGAGTTGATAAATAAACTTGTCTCCAAGGAAGAGTTGAAAGAGATCGTTGCTACTCTGGCTACCAAAGAGGAGTTGCGGCGAGAGGTAGCAAAACTCGCCACAAAAGAGGAGCTTGAAAAAGTAAAACAAAATCTCGAAATCGTGGCGAATCAGGTGGCGATCAATACCCTGGATATCAAAGAGATTAAGGTTGAACTCGTGCACTTAAAAGGCGACATGGGCGCCAAATTTGAGATGGTTTTAGAGGCCATCGATGGGGTGATGGCGGAACTCAAAGACCAGAAAGTTGAAAGAGCAGCTACCGATCATAGTTTACGCAGACATGAAACCAAACTCGACAATCACGAAACACGCATTCATGCTTTGGAAAACAAAAGTGCACCTTAAAATTAATAACCAAGTTTTCTGAAATTAAATCTGAATCCTTCCTTATTTCCAATTGTGCGTTTTTAGCCTCTTACCGAATTGTTGCGATGAATCAAGACGAGCAGCGATTAATTCAACAAATATGTGATGGCCAGCCTGAAGCATTCGAGGCATTATTCAGGCTTCATCATCCCGGATTGCATCGATTCGCCTGGCATCTGACCCGTTCGCCGGAAGCCGCGGAGGACATCCTGCAAACCGTTTTTCTAAAAATCTGGAGAAACCGCAAAGATTGGCAGCCCAAAGGGTCGCTCTCCTCATATCTCTATCGCGCTACGAAAAACGCCGCCCTCAATTTTTTGCGCCACCGCGCTGCCATCGATGGGGATTGGCAATCTTTTTCAGAATTGGATGACCCCTCTGCTTCTCCCGAACAGATCTACGACCAACAAGAAACTCTTCGCATCATTCAGACCGCCGTGGATTCGCTTCCCGAAGGATGCCGCACCGTGTTCATTTTGAGTCGATACGAAAACAAGAAATACGCGGAGATCGCTGAAATTTTGAAAATCTCCGTGAAGACGGTGGAGAATCAAATGGGGCGGGCGCTGAAGCTGCTGCGAGAACAGTTGTCTCCTTTGATAAAACCTACCTTCCTTTCTTAGCCCAACTATCCGCTTCGCAATAGGGGTTTTTGGTTTTTGCGCTGTCCTAACAAGTGAACCTAACGTTAGGCACACATGAAATCGAAACCCAATCAAAAAAGGAATCAAAGATTATGAAGCCAATAAAAACACTCATCGTAGTCTTCGGACTAATACTCTTTTTTCTTGCCGCGTGTGACAAAAATCCGGTGGAACCCCCTTATGATCCTGTCATCAACCCGGCCGACTTTGTTGCTAACATCGACAATCCGTATTTTCCACTTACGCCCGGCACGACCTTTAATTTCAGAGCAACAACCGCTGAGGGAAACGAGGCCGGCAAAGTCGTAGTAACCCATGACACCAAAGAAATCCTTGGCGTGAGATGCGTTGTCGTGGCGGATACGGTCTGGCTTGAAGGCGTTTTGAAGGAGGCCACCTTTGACTGGTATGCCCAGCATCAAGACGGTACGGTGTGGTACTTTGGTGAAGCAGTGGATAATTACGAGAATGGTGTAATTGCAGACCATGACGGTTCCTTTGAAGCTGGCGTTGATGGTGCCAAACCGGGAATCATTATGAAAGCAAATCCACAGGTCGGAGATAGCTACCGCCAGGAGTTCTATAAAGGCGAAGCAGAGGATGAGGCCGAAGTGCTTGGTTTGAACGAAGCGGTCACCATTACCTTTGGTGCTTTTCAAAATTGTGTGAAGACCAAAGAATGGACACAGCTTGAACCCGATATTGAAGCTAACAAATACTATGCTGCTGGCGTCGGCGTCATCCTGGAAATCCACACCAAAGGTCCTGCGGAGCGGAACGAACTGATAAACATAACCACGGAATGAGTTACAAACATCTTAAGGGGATAATCATGAAAAACTTAAATCATCTCTTGTATGCCGCCCTGTTTTTATCAGGGCTCATTCTAATTGCTGGCTGTAGAAAAGAGCAGCCAACTGCACCAAAAGAAACCCTAACGCCTGAAGGTGAACAATCCCTTCTGAAGTCAGACGACGATGACGACAACGACGATGGCGGAGCTCAGATCCCCTTCGCCTTTGTGCGGATGTTCATCGAGGCCAACAGTACGGATGCCGATGCCGGCATACATGTCCACTTCGATGGAGAAGCCTGGAAGCGGGTCAAGATTCTCGGCCCTGACGCCAACAAGATCCTTGATATCAAGGCCGAAAGCGGTTTGAAGGAGCTCGGCCTCACCGAACTGCGTTTCGAGAGCGCCGAGCCGTCGCCCGCCGAGGTCCTGGCTTTGTTCCCGGCAGGGAGTTATGAATTCAAGGGCAAGACGCTCGAAGGAGACAGGCTGGTGGGCATGGGGATGCTGTCGCACGACCTTCTAGCCCCGCCCGTCTTCTCGCCTTCCAACGGCGAATCGGTTGACCGTAATAACACTGTCATTAAATGGGACCTCATTCCGGGAGCGTCCGGCTACGAGGTTATCGTCACGAACTCGGATATTGGCGTCAGTATGGAACTCAATGTTTCGGCCTCGGTAACCAGTCTGCATGTTCCGCCGACCTTCCTCCAGCCGAACACGAAGTACGACGCCGAAGTGTTGTCAATAGCGGCAAACGGAAACAAGAATATCACGCAAGGCTCTTTCATCACATTGCCGTAGTGCTCGGGCGCACCCTGCGTGGGCTCTGTGGGCTCCATTCGCATCTCGCACCATAGGACTGGCGGAGGCGAATGGAGTCCCCCCATTTGGGGTAACAGAAAAGGCTGGCTCGGAAAACTAATCATCCGGAGGCTTATCATGAAATCATTCATCTCACTCTTGACCATCTGTTTATTCATCAATGGCGTTTTAACGGCCACCGAAAATAACAACGCCGCCCAAAGCAATCAAACCTCAAAAACATCACAGAACAAATCTTATGGAGCAATTAAGGGTATCGTGTTCGACAAAACGACCCAAAAACCATTGGCCGGTGTAAATATTACTGTCGAAGATACAAGACGAGGAACTACCACCAATCAGAACGGTGAGTTTGCGATTTCGAAAATACCAACCGGGACAACCACTCTGATATTTGATTATATCGGTTATACCAGAAGAAAGCATGAGAACATAACCATTATGCCTGACAAAACAATCGATATACAAATAATTGAAATGGAGGAACAGCCCATCCCTTTAAAAGAAATCGTGGTGACCCCGGGTAGTTATTCAATTATGGGCAGCGAGCCCTCTGTTCGACAGACCTTAACCAGCGAAGATATTAAGATCATGGGCTGGGCGGAAGATATCACCCGGGCCGTACAAAGGGTTCCCGGTATATCCGGAAACGATTTCACGGCAAAGTTCAACGTCCGCGGCGGTGATGTGGATGAAGTCTTGGTTTTGCTCGATGGCATGCAGATATACAAACCTTTTCATCAGAAGGATTTCGGCGGCGGGCTTTTCAGTACGGTGGACATTGAGACGATTGACGGTCTTGACCTTTTGACCGGTGGCTTTCCTGCTGAGTATGGTGACCGCATAAGCGGCGTTCTTGATATGACAACCAAAAGAGCCAAAGAGGGCCAGCGCCAAACTTCATTGGGCCTCAGTTTAATGAATGCGCGAGCCTTTTCCATGGGTTCTTTTAACAGCGATAACGGCTCATGGCTATTCTCCGCCAGAAGAGGTTATCTTGACATTCTTAATAAACTCACGGGAAATCAATTCAAACTTCGCCCGAGGTATTATGATCTGCAGGGAAAGGTGGATTATAAAGTCCATCGAAATCATACGTTGGGACTACATTTTTTTCTCGCAAATGACGCTTATACATTGAATGAAAACATTGTAGAAACCGGCAACACCACTCCCAATATAGACTTTCTGGACACCACCTATGGCAACAATTATGGCTGGCTCACCCTAGATTCGTTTTTCTCATCTCAATTATACGCGCGTACGTTGTTGTATGGTGGCTTGCTGCCGCAAAAGCGATTGAGGCATCTGTTCGATGATGATCCGGATGCGCATCTAAATACCAGTACCGTAACAGACGACCGGGATTTTAAGCTTTTCGGCTTAAAGCAGGATTGGGCTTTCGAGGTTTCAAAGAACATCTTCCTGAAATTTGGGATGGATCTTAAAAGGCTGAACACAAAATTTACTTATTCAAAAAACATCAGAAATGAATTTATTACGGCGGACGATAGCCTGACTGAGCAAATTGAAACGTCTGACGTACAAAGAACAGTGAACGGTAACCAGCTTGGATTTTATTTGTCAAGCCGTTTCCAAATCTTCAATCCTTTAACGCTGGAAACCGGTCTGCGGTACGATTATGCCTCGTATACCGGCGACAAATTATGGAGCCCCAGAATAGGCCTGGTCTATGCGTTGGCCAAAGCAACTTTCTTAAGGGCGGGCTGGGGATATTATTATCAAACTCAAAGTATAGATGACTTAAGAATTGAATTTGGGGAGAACTCCTATCATCCGGCTCAGCGATCAAAACATTATGTGCTTGGCCTGGAGCACCGTTTCAACAACGGCATCCAGGTTCGCGCTGAAGGGTATTTGAAGCAAATCAGCAAGGTGCCGGATACTTATATCACATTCAGAAACATCGATGAATTTTTTCCCGAAACCAGGGACGATCTGATTAAATTGATTGTTGACAAATCGACCACCAAGGGTATTGAACTTTATGCGAAATATGATACCGGTAATAAGTTTTCTTGGTGGTTGAGTTATGTGCTATCCGATGCAACGGATGATGTTTCGGCTATTGAATATACGGGGCCGTTGGTGCACCAGACGGGCACCGTACCTCGTCCCTGGGATCAGAGACATACCATCAATCTCGACGTTAATTATCGTCCCAGCAGGAAATGGCATTTCAATTTTGCCTGGCAATATCGAAGTGGTTGGCCCTATACACCCTTTGAGGTTAAGCGTGTCGCCAGGGACGATGGCACCTTTGCGAATTATCGCGATAATGGTTTATATAATAGCCTGAATTACCCTGCCTACCATCGTTTGGATGTCCGCATCAACAGACATTTTTATTCTTCAAAAGGGAGGATTACCGCTTTTCTTCATGTCATAAATGCATACAATCATGAGAATGTCAATAACTATGATTTTTCGATTTTGGAAAGCAACGCCGATAGTTTTCGTTTTGAAATCGATACCGAAACCTGGTTTCCCATTCTGCCATTCGTAGGGGTTAGTTGGGAGTTTTAGTTCATTAGTTGTACAATGCCCGCACCCTCGACTGGTATGTCAGGACAAAGACGGAACGTTTGATACTTTGGAGAACTTCAAGAGACTATGAGAACGGCCGTTGTCAGCACTGAAGGTTTCTCGGAGGCCAGTGTGGATGATGCCAAACTGGGGAATCATTATGGCAGCGAATCCGCCAGGAGTTCTACGAAGGTGAAGCAGAAGATAAGGCCGGAGTGCTCAGTCTGAACGAATCTGGGCACAGTTCCTTACGGTTCTTTTCAAAATTGTTTTAAGACCAGAAAGGAGTGAACAAAATGAAACGAGCATATGTTTTAACTTTCGCGTTCTTAGTGCCTCTAAGTATCGTGATCATTTCAGGGTGTAAAAAGGACTCCGATAATTCTATGACAGCGGATTATAATCCCAAGATCACTCCCGCGGAATTCGTTTCCGAGGTCACTAATCCCTTCTTTCCTTTAACACCAGGAACGACATTCCAATACCGCGCTGAAACCGATGAGGGTACGGAGATCGATAAGGTTTATGTCACCCATGTCACCAAAGAAATTCTCGGTGTAACGTGTACTGTTGTAGCAGATTCTGTCTGGCTTGAAGGAGTTATACTCGAGGCAACTTTCGACTGGTACGCCCAGCATCAAGATGGTACGGTCTGGTACTTTGGTGAAGATGTCGACAATTTCGAGAACGGTGTTTTGGTTGATCATGCCGGTTCCTGGGAAGCAGGTGTGGGTAGCGGTAAACCGGGAATCATTTTGGAAGCAAAGCCTCGGATCGGTGATATTTACCGCCAGGAGTTCGAACCAGGCGTGGTAGAAGATCTGGGCGAAGTGCTCAGTCTGAACGAATCCGTTACAGTGCCTTATGGCTCTTTCCGGAATTGTCTGAAAACCAGGGATTGGACACCCCTTGAACCGGATAAGGAAGCGAACAAATGTTATGCTTCGGGCGTCGGCCTTGTGCTGGAAATCTTCACAAAAGGCAGTTCGGAGAGAGTCGAACTGGTAAACATGACCAGTGAATAAGCTATTATAAGTACTGGATAAGCATTTAATTTGTGTGCAAGAATGAGCAAAAGAAAACTCGGAAAACAATTTTATAAAAGAGATTACGGCCATGAATAACCAGATGACAATACTTGTAGTAGATTCTGACGAGGCTTTCCGAGAATCCATTGCAAATCTTCTCCTCACCTGTGGATTTGAAGAATTTGAGATTGCCTCAAGTTTAGTAGAAGCCGAGGGAAAGATTTCGAGAACTTTTTTTGATATTATCTTAGTGGATCCTTTTATGGTTAATATGAAGGGTTTACATTTTGCGCAAGCATTCCGTAAACTCTCACCTAAGACGAAAATCATCTTGCTGATAGAAGATAGACAACTGCTTGCGCTGGATGACGCTACACAGGCGAAGCTGAATTTTCCGACGATTCTAAAATCGTTTTTGAGTCGCAACCCTCCACAGCTCCTTTTTGAGGAATCGAGTTCAATGATTTTGGCAAGATAGATGGAATGGCTGATTACGACTTAAGACGCGACTAAAGGAATTCCGCGCGGGCGCTGAAACTGGTGTCGGGGAAAACTCCTCAAATTGAAAAATAAATTCCCCTGGAAGGGGGGAATTTGCCATTTGAAGTGTTGATATATTAAAATAGAGAGCAAACTATGCCGGAGCAGAATAAATATTTAAACTGGGTGGCGCGTTGGCTCTCCGGTAACGCATCGGAGGAAGAGAGCCGGTCGGCGCCCAACGCCAATACCGAGGAGCTACGCTCTTATCAGCAGGTTTGGCAATTGACGGGGAAAGTTTCTTCTCCGTCGCCTTCCAAAAAGCTTTGGCAGAAGATCGCGGATGAGATCCGCGAAGATGAAACGCCGTCATCTGCGCGCCGCTTAAGCCTTTCGAAAAAGACGGCGCCCAATTTTTCAAAGACAGTCTATTGGGCTTTGCGAATCGCGGCCGTCTTGTTCGTCGTTCTTCTCGGCGGCTGGTTGGTGAAAGCAAAGTATTTTCCCACAAATGTCGCCCTTACCCAGAACCGCGAACACCGGACTATCGTACTGGCGGATGGTTCGCGTGTGGAGATGAACGCCGCCAGCCGTATCAGCTACTCAACGGATTATTCGAAGACGAACCGCGAAATCACCCTGGCTGGGGAGGCGTTTTTCACCGTTACCGCGGGCAGCGCGCCGTTTGTCGTCAAAACTAAGAACTCAGACGTCAAGGTTCTGGGAACGGCATTCAACGTGCGGTCGCGAGACAACACCACCACCGTTGCCGTTGAAAGAGGAAAAGTGTCTCTGGCAAACAACGAGAATCGGGAAGTTATTTTGCAAAAGGGACAAATGAGCCGGGTTGAAATGGGCCAGCCGCCCACCGTGCCCGAAGCCGCAAATCTCGATGGACTTTTAGCGTGGCGCGCAGGACGACTCGAATTTCAGCGCACATCGCTGCATGAGGTGCTCTCTGAGCTGCAACGCCAGTTTGGGGTGTCTATTAGATTTTCTAACCCGAATGTGGCGGGACTAACTTTGACCGCGTCGTTTCAAACGGATCAACCGATCAAGGACGTGTTGACTGCCATTTGTTTGACCTTCAATTGGGAATTTCACCAATCAAATAATGTCTATATCATTGAGAACCGCATGGATTAAAATGAGAATCGGATTTGTTGTCCTCGTTTTTGCTATTCTATCGGTTAGAAGAATCTCGGCGCAATCGACGCAAGGATTCAACCAATACGCCATCCCTTCCACCCATCAAATTACCCCAATCCGTTTAATCCTGAAGCCATGATTCGTTACAATTTTACCCTTTAGTGGCGATGTCCGATTGGAGATTTACAACTTATTGGGACAGAAGATCGGAACACTGGTAAATGCGAATCAACCAGAAGGTTCTCATGCATGGTAAAGACGATCCAGGAAGATTGGCAGCCGGAGGTTTGTATATTTACAGAATGACTTTTCAGGATCATGTGCAAGCCCGAAAGATGGTGCTGCTGAGGTAAATCAACCAAGAGTGCTTCCAGTTCGCCTTCATTTGGAGCCCATCGTTGGATATAATTATTATGATTATGAAAGGTTTTTGACATTATGTTTAAAAAGTCTTTGTTCTTTGCTTATTTTTCGCTATCATGTTCACAAATTCGGATAGAATCAATTGAAGTTCGTCGTTGACAAAATCAAGCTGATCGCCCTTGCTGCCGCGGTTTTGTCTACCGGAAGAATCTCCGCGCAAACAGCAGCGGATTCATCCACAATTTCGTCCCTTCCACCCATCGAACGCAAAATTGCCGTTCACTTCAGTCGTCTGCCGCTGCGAGCCGCCCTTTCCGAAATTTCCCAGAAATCACAAGTGAAGTTTGTTTATAGCGACGAGCTGCTCAGATCTGAATACCGGGTTTCGGCGAAACTGGCGGACAAAACTCCCTCTGAAATTTTGGACGAGATTTTAAATGGCCTGTCGATTGGCTACGTGGCGCAATCGGAATCGCAAATTGTGTTGACAAAAAAAAACACTATCCAAGAGAAGTATGGATCGATTCAAGGCCAGGTGCTGGATGCTGCTACAGGCGAGGCCCTCTCCGGCGCGAATGTTGAAGTGCTGGGTACTACCATTGGAGCGGCCAGCAATTTTGGTGGATTTTTTGATTTGAAGCTGCCAGTTGGTAGGCATGATCTGCGAGTCTCGGTTATCGGTTATGAATCAATTACTCGGCAGCAAGTTCAGGTCATGGCTGGCAAGAAAATCTACCTGACTTTCCGGCTGAAACCGACAGTGCTGCAAATGCAGGAAGTGCAGGTGACGTCATCGCGCAACAACTTGCCCGAGCACATGGAGATCGAGCCGAGTGTGATCACGGTGCGGCGCTCACAATTTGCGGCCACGCCCACAGTTGGTGAGCCCGATTTATTTCGCACGTTACAAAATCTACCGGGCGTCAGCTCGCCGAATGATTACTCCAATGAGCTTTTTATTCGCGGCGGCAATTCAGATCAGAATCTGATTATGCTGGACGGCGCAGTGATTTATAATCCCTATCATTTGTTGGGACTGGCTGGCGCCTTCAATCCGGATATCGTCGAGCAGGTGAATCTGTCGCTGGGTGGATTTTCGGCGCGCTACGGCGATCGCCTCAGCTCGGTGATCGATGTGCGCACGAAATCCACCAATGGCGGCGGCACCGGCGGATTCGGCAATTTCAGTCTCATGAGCTCGAAGCTCACCGTGCTCGGCAGCCAGCATCCCAAACTCAACTGGATCGTCAGCGGCCGGCGCACCTATCACGACGTGGCCGCAAGTCTATTCGTGGGCAAAGACGTTCCGTACTATTTCTACGACTTTTATGGCAAGCTGATCTTCAGTCCCGGCAAAAATAATGTCTTTTATTTTAGCAGCTTTTACTCACGGGATCAATTCAGCTACACGGATGAAACTCGCCATCCCAACATCGAAGATGTTTTTGAAATTCCAACCGACTCTCCTCTCATCCCAGATAATGAGGGATACACTTCCAGAAAACGCGAATTTTTTTTCTGGAATAACTTGCTTCTCACCGCTCATTGGCTGCATGAATTTGGCGCAAACGGGCAATTTGAGCTGCAATTTTCTCAAAGCCGATCGCCGTCCGATTTGGACTATGAAGAGTCTTTCAGTGCGGCAAGCAACGCCTCTGAGGCAACCAGGAAACATGTTGATTTGGAAAATCAAGAGGCGAGAGAAAACAACAATCTCGAAATCGACAATGGCATTTTGGATCGAACCCTTAAAGCCGACTGGACGCTCCCGGTGGCTCAAAATCACAAGTTAAGTTTTGGCGGCGGATTGAGCTTCCTCCATCTGAATTACTTTTGGGAAAGTTTGTTAAATGAAATAGATCAGAAGGAATTAGCAGTCTTTTTTGACTCGCCGCCGGATAGTTTTGACTATCGAAGAAACTTAAAGCAATTCTATTTTTACGCCGAAGATTCCTGGAACGTCAGTCGGCGATTAAGTATTCGCCCCGGAGTGCGGTTCGAAAAAAGAAATTTCAATTCTAAGTGGGTGCTTGAGCCGAGATTGAATTTGAGCTACGAATGGAGCGACGCGCTTACATTGAAAGCCGCGTACGGCCTTTTTCACCAGGGACTGGGTACATCACTTGAGGATGGCTATCTGCAGTTCTTGCCGCTGCCGTTTCCCAGCGAAAAGGACGCGCCGCTGGAAAGCGCGCACCATTTCATCGCTGGTCTTGAGTGGCGTGGAGACAAGTGGGAATTTAGTGCAGAAGGGTATTACAAAAGTCTGAGTGGATTGCTCAAAACCACCAATAGTACGCCGGAGTTTATCCACGGCACCGGGCGCTCGTATGGCCTCGAATTCGGGATGCGCCGGCTCGGCGACCGCTTCAACTTCGAAGTGAATTATGCGCTGTCTTACGCCAAACGCAAATTTGATGGAGTGGAATACTACACTTCGTTTGATCAGCGTCACAATTTGAGCGCGTTGGGTCAATATCATTTAGGAAAAAACTGGCTGCTGAATTTTCGCTGGTCACTCGCTACCGGCCGGCCATTTACCTCAGATGATGTTTTTTTCAGCAGTAGATACCTTGACCCATTGACGGGACAATGGATTACTTTACCTGGCTATAATCAAAATGAAGCGGATTTCAGTCAGCAAAAGAATCGCTTTCGTTACCCAATTTACCACCGCTTGGACATCAGCTTCACGAAGCGCATTCAGAAACGCGGCTGGGCTTTGTTGCCTTATATTCAGGTGGTCAATGCTTACTACCGCCGGAATGTGTTATCCTACGATTGGGGAACCGAGGACGACGGCAGATTAAAAAGACAGATCATCCCGATGATGCCAATCATTCCTACATTTGGATTGGCGGTGGAGTTTTGATACAGAAACAACCATGAGCAAATTTCAGATATTGATTCTTATTTTGCTAACGATGAGTTGTTCGCTTGATCCAGTTGGTGAGACCGACGCGACCAAAGTCACGGTACTGGCGGTTTTAAGTCCGGATTATGTGCGCCAAACTATCATGCTGGTCGAGGGTACCAATATCTTCGATGTTGACGGTTTGTATCCTAGTGAATTGGACCATCCTGTGCAGGGCGCGAGAATGGTGGTTCGTAGCGCCAAGCAGACCGTCGAGTTCACCGAGGTATCTCCCGGTTTGTACCAGGATGCCGAGACCCAACTCCAGGTGGTTTCGGGCGAAAGCTATTTTTTGGAAGTACAGGAAGCGGATGGACCTGAGTTGTTTGCACGGACCACAGTGCCGGGCGCATTTCGTATCATCGCTCCGGAAGATTCGGCTACTTTTGTCATCGAAAGTGAGGTTGCTTTCTCCTGGCAGAGGAGTTCTGGCGCTGGCACCTATGTGCTTGGCCGTAACTTGTTCGAGTGTGAAAAGGAATTCTTCGGACGAAATTTCGGCTTCTATGGAAGTTTTGATAAGACACAGACAAAAATCATAGCCTGGATCAATATCTTTTGCAATTCATCGCTACAGGCCCAGACGTTTAAAGTGCTGGCCTATGACTCCAGCCTGGCCGCATATCTTTATTCAGTTGACTCGAATGGTGCGCCATTACAGCGCTCAAACATTGATGGCGGTCTCGGGGTTTTCGGCTCTATGGTTTCCGACTCGCTAACGATCGTTGTAACCTCACAATAAATTCTTCCAAATAGAAATCTCTCGACTTTGTATTTTTTCTTTCTAAGTTCTGGTAACCCTGAACTCATGTTTGCCTTTAAGAATTCATCATGCTCGGAGGAACTCATCATGAAGAAGAGCAGCTTTTTTGTAACAGGAATCATTCTACTCGTCTTGGCATCTGGCAATGAGGCTTACGCTCAACAATCCCGCTCCATCAAAGACAAGCTCGTCATCCCCGATTCCACGCAGGTGCAAGTCTTGGAAACGACCGATGGTTCAACTCTGATTGGGCGAATCGTCGAAGTCGGCGAGAATGAAATTCAATTTGAATCGCAGATCGGCAGAACGACGATCCTCATTTCCAAAATCAAAGACGTTCGTCAGCAGCCGGTCAGCTCGATGAAGCAGGGCAGGTATTGGTTTCCCAATCCCAACGCCACTCGGCTTTACATTGCGCCGACTGGCCGAATGTTAAAAGCGGGAGACGGCTACTTTACCGACGTGTATCTTTTTTTCGGGGGATTCTCTTATGGGTTGACCGATCAATTGACCATCGGCGGTGGTCTCTCGCTCTTTCCTGGATTGGGCATCGATAAGCAGCTCTTTTTTTTCACACCGAAAATGGGGGTTGCGCTCAACGACAAGCTGAGCCTGGCCGTGGGCGCACTCGTCATCGCCATTCCCGATCTCGACGATGACATCGGCAGGCCGCTGGTGGGTGGAATCTACGGCGTCGGCACCTACGGGTCTATCGACAACAACCTGACGCTTGGGATTGGCTACGGGTTTGCCGATGGCGACCTGGCGGATAAGCCCATACTCATTGTCGGCGTTCAAACCCGACTTTCACGGCGGATTTCTTTTGTCAGTGAAAACTGGATTTTGCCCGGCGTCGATGCCGAAGATCCATTCGTTTCCTATGGTCTCCGTTTCTTTGGCGAGAAGCTGAGCGTCGATCTTGCATTCATCAACTCTTTGACCAGCGGCATTTTTCCGGGCGTCCCATACGTTGATTTTGTATTCAACTTCTGAAAGATGAATCTTGCAAATTTTGCCGGATTGCTGCCCGATATTCCCCGCTGGGTGGAAACCCGCGGCATGCTGCTCTCCGGCCGCGGCGTAGTGCTCGGCGCAGTGGACGAAACCTCGCATGATTTCGTGGTTCGAGGTTTGCGCAGCCGGCTGATAAGTGTGGTCGGCCATTCCTTGCCGCGTTATCTACACGACGCCGTTGTCCGATCCGAAGCCGGAGTTGAGGTGCTGGCGACGCCGGAAAATGACGAGCATGTTTCCACGATATTGAAAGATTGGCATCGCAGTCCGGCAATCCTCCACCAACTCGCGCAGCCGTTCCACTTTCAAATTCGAAAAGACCCCACGGTTCGATTCATCGAACAACATGAGTTGCATCCGCTTCGCAATGATTTCCCGGATCTAGTCGACGAGCTTTTGGAGGCATTGGAATTCACCCAAGTCGCTGCGGTCATCGTCAATGATCGGCCGGTGTCGTTCTGTTATGCCGGCAGTGAAACCGAAACCTTGTGGGATATTTCCATCGACACGCTGCCGACGCACCGCCAACGCTGTTATGCTCAATACTGCGTATCGTTTTTGATCGACTTTATGGCAAGGCGCGGCAAGCAGCCCGTGTGGGGCGCTGAGGAATCGAACATCGCTTCACTGAACCTGGCGAGAAAATTGGGCTTTCAGCCTGTAGATCGACTGCTCGTGTTTCGAAAATCTGATTAAATCGTCAATTCATCTTCTTTTTGAACCTCAAGTCACTTTCTTGTTGGGAATAGTCACCTGCCTTTTGCGGTACTATCAACAATTCCACTCGACAATTTCAATGGCTGCAAAGGAGATTGAGTCATGAATTTCCCAAAAGTCTTTCCGTTTTTTGGTTTCCTGTTGAAGCTATCTGCAGTGGCATTTGCTCAATCCGAGATCGGCGAATGGCGTACGCTGCCCAACGCGCCGATTGCCGATCTCCGCTTCGAGGACGTGTTTTTCATTAATTCGTCAATCGGTTGGATTGTCGAAATTTCGAGGGGAAAAATCTACAAAACCGCCAATGGCGGTGAAAGCTGGGACGAAGTGTTCAATGCGATGAGCGATTTGGGTTACCACGTGGGTTTCCGCGCCGTGGGATTCGCTGACGATCAAATAGGCTGGAGTGGCAATCTCAATTTCCACAACAATCCAATTCCGGGGCGCGCGCTTTTTGAAACCCGCAACGGCGGCGACACCTGAGAAAACATCTCCAATCGCATCACCGGACCTGACCCGGCCGGCATCTGCGGAATCTCAGTGGTGAACGAGCAGACCGTTTACGGCGCCGGCCGCTGGAACGGCCCGCCCTTCGTTATCAAAAGCATTGATGGCGGATTGACTTGGACATCAAAAGATATGCGGCCGTTAGTGACCGGATTGGTGGATATTCTCTTCTTCAGTCCGGACACCGGTTTTGCAGTTGGCGGAAACGGGGTCGGCAATTCATTAGAAGATCAAGGCTCCAGCAAGGCTGTCATCTTGTACACGGTGGATGGCGGGGCCAATTGGAGCAAAGTGTATGAGAGCACTCACGTCGGCATCTGGTGTTGGAAGATTTCATTCCCGACGCGCCAGATCGGTTACGTGTCCACCCAGGGCGCCCATAACGCTGGCATGGTTTTGAAAACAACCGACAGTGGTCTGAGCTGGGAGGAAATCGTGGTTGGTGACGGACTGGGATTCTCCGGCATCGGCTTCGTGACTCCCAGCCTTGGGTGGGTTGCAGAGAATCAGGCTCATCAAACTACCAACGGTGGCGATGACTGGCAATTGGCCGAAAATGTCGGCGTCGAAATCAACCGCTTTCGTTTTTACGGCGACACCCTGGGCTTTGCCGCCGGCAAGACAATTTACAAATACACCGCGGGAAGCCCGGTCAGCGTGGCGCACGAACCGAATGCATCGCCGTCGGAATTCCGACTCGGACAAAATTATCCGAACCCGTTTAACCCCACGACCATCGTTCCCCTTCAGATTGACGAAGACAGCGAAGTAGAAATAGTCATTCATAATTTGCTCGGCCAGCCGATTCGAACGTTGTTTTGTGGGAGACAGACGGCCGGCACGCATTCGCTTTCGTGGGATGGCAAGAGCGACCGCGGTGACGCAGTTGCCAGCGTCGTGTACCTTTACCGTCTTCGCGCCGGGCAGAATTCTGCTTTCCGCAAAATGATTTTCCTGCGTTGAAGCCTCAGACGATTTGCGTCTTGAATTAATCCCGCCAATTCCATATCTTCATCGTTCGTAGTGGACGCATTCATGCGTCCCCCTTAACGCATAAATGCGTTACTACAATCATAACCAAGCCATTTGAGAAA
>Ga0247727_10009408_pt1 | contig 17730 bp, 12 predicted proteins | sample WisWelCaveWW1625_FD_202498 | JGI IMG/M metagenome (GOLD analysis project Ga0247727, IMG submission 202498) | Biofilm microbial communities from Wishing Well Cave, Virginia, United States - WW16-25 | ecosystem: Environmental > Aquatic > Deep subsurface > Groundwater > Cave microbial mat | place...
GTTCTAGTGCACCTGATGGGCGGTTTCGCCGGGGGCCGGCCGGTGAGGGAGACCGCCGATGAGACGTGGGACCAGATGATGGAGCTGAACCTCCGGCCGGCGTTCCGGCTTTTCCGCGCGGCGCTGCGGCCGATGATCGCCTCGGGCGGCGGGCGCATCCTCGCCGTCGGTTCGCGCGCCGGGGTGGAGGCGCCGGCGAACCTGTCGGCCTACAATGTCTCGAAAGCCGGATTGCACGCGCTGGTCCGCACGGTGGCCGCCGAAGTGAAGGACCAGCGCATCACCGCCAACGCCGTGCTGCCGAGCACGATCGACACCCCCGCCAACCGGGCGGCGATGCCCAAAGCCGATCCGTCGCGCTGGGTCCGGCCCGAGGCGATCGCGGCGATGCTGGTGTGGCTCGCCTCGCCGGAGGCGGCCGAGGTCAGCGGCGCGCTGATCCCCGTCTACGGGCGCGGCTGAACGGCCGGTGACTCAGGAGCGAACAAATGACTTCGACGCTTTGGAAGAGCCTGGCGGCCGGCGGCGTGCTGCTGGTGGCGCTGACATACTGGCTGGTTCCGGGCTGGCGCCGGGCGGCCCAACCGCCGGCGCCCGAGCCGCCGCCGCCGCCGAGCCATTTTCAGATCGAACTGCTGAATCAGATTCAGGTGGAGACTCTTCGGAACCAGCTCGTCGCGGCCGACATGAGCAAGGACCCGAAGCGGCTGTCGCGTCACGAGGCGACGGTGTACTCGCAGGCGGGAGAGGACGGCGCGATCGCCGAGATCTTTCGCCGGATCGGCGTGACCAACCGGCACTTTGTCGAGTTCGGATCCGGCGACGGCTCCGAGAACAACACGGTGCTGCTGCTCGAGGGGGGCTGGTCGGGATTATGGATGGACGGCGTCGAGCAATTCACGAAAGGGGCGGCGGAAAAATTCCAGGCGCAGGTCGGAAGCGGGCAATTGAGGGTGCGCCATGCGTTCGTGAACGCCGAGAACATCGTCGAGCTGCTGGACACGGCAAAGACGCCGGCGGCGTTCGACCTGCTGGTGGTGGACATCGATCGAAACGATTATTGGGTGTGGAAGGCGATCCGCTCCTATTCGCCGCGAGTGGTGGTGATCGAGTACAACGCGATATTTCCCCCGGGGATCTCGTGGGTGGTCAATTACGAAGCGAAGAGCTGGTGGGACGGGTCGAGCCATTTCGGCGCCAGCCTGACGGCGCTCGAGAAACTGGGAAAAGAGAAAGGCTACTCGCTGGTGGGATGCAATCTGCTGGGATCGAACGCCTACTTCGTGCGCGACGACCTGGCGGGCAATCGCTTTGCGTCGCCCTACACGGCGGAGAATCACTATCAACCGCCGCGATATTTCATGGTCTGGTACAAGGGCGGCCATCCGCGCAAGGTTGGGCCGCCGGGTCAACTGGAATTCCCCGGGCACGCCCGGTGAGTGGTCTACACTGTTTCCATGGCCACGCGCAGGAAGCTGACGGCGGAGGAAATCGAGGGGGCGGTCGCGGGATTGCCGGGCTGGCAGCTCGTCGAAGGGAAGCTGCACCGCGAGTATCGCTTCCCGGATTTCGTGCACGCTTTCGGCTTCATGGCGACGGCGGCTATGGCCATCGAAGCGATGAACCACCATCCGGAGTGGTTCAACGTGTACAACCGGGTGCGCATCGATCTCACCACGCATGACGCGGGAGGCGTCACCGACCGCGACGTCGAGCTGGCGGCGAAGCTGGAATCGATCGCCGGCCGACTGCTATGAGGATCCTCTGGCTCCTGCTCTGGCTTCCGCTGGCCGCCGAGGAGCGGCCGGCGGGCCGCCCGCATTCCGCCTTCGGCGGATTGGCGGCTCGTCTCTCAAACCAGTCAACGGTGAAACCGTCGTTGACCCAGGAGCATTTTGCGGGATCGGCGGCGATCGACAAGGCGATCGAGGAAGCGGTGGCCAGGGACCAGATTCCCGGAGCCGTGGTGATGGCCGGCCATCGGGGACAAGTGGTGCATCGCAAAGCCTATGGCTGGCGCTCGTTGGCGCCGTCGAGGCAGCCGATGAGAATCGACACCATCTTCGATGCCGCCTCGCTAACCAAAGTGGTCGCGACGACCTCGGCGGTGATGAAGCTGTTCGAGGAAGGAAAGATCCGTCTCCAGGACCGGGTGACCGAATACCTGCCCGGCTTCCAGGGCGGCCGGAGCGAGATCACGGTGCGGCAACTTCTGACACATTTCTCCGGACTGCGGCCGGACGTGGACCTGGAGCCGGCCTGGAGCGGCTACGAGTTGGGGATCGCCAAAGCGCTGGTGGACAAACCGGTGGCGGCGCCGGGCGAGCGTTTCCTCTACAGCGATATCAACTTCATCCTGCTGGGTGCGATCGTCGAGAAGCTCTCGGGCCGCCGGCTCGCGGAATACACGCGCGAAAGGATCTTCCAACCGCTCGGCATGAAGGACACTTTGTTTCAGCCTGGCGCGCGGCTTCGCGGCCGGATCGCGCCGACCGAGTTGCTGGCCGGGCAGAAGACGCCGCTCCTCGGGCTGGTTCACGATCCGACGACGCGCTACATGGGCGGCGTCGCCGGTCATGCCGGACTGTTCACGACGGCCGGGGACCTGTCGCGGTTCGCCGCGATGATCCTGGGGCGGGGCGAGCTGGGGGCCGTGCGCATTTTCCAGGCGGCGACCGTCGAGCGATTCACCACGCCGCAGAGTCCGGCGGGCCAGCCGATTCTGCGCGGGCTCGGCTGGGACATCGATTCGCAGTACTCGGCGAATCGCGGAGAGTTGTTCCCGCTGGGCTCGTTCGGCCATACCGGTTTCACCGGCACGTCGCTGTGGATCAGCCCGCCCGATGAAGCCTACGTGATTCTGCTGACCAACAGCGTTCATCCGCGGAGGCGGCCGGCTCCGTCGAGCCTTCGCGGCCGGGTGGCGACGGCGGCGGCCGCCGGCATGGGCATTTCGATCGCCGGGACCCACCTGGCGGGCTACAACGAGACGGTCGCCGGAGCCGGCACGCGGCGAACGGTGGCGCGCAACGGGCAGGTACTGACCGGACTGGACGTTCTGGTGGCGGAGAAATTTGAGGGGTTGCGCGGGAAACGGGTGGGGCTGATCACCAACCATACCGGGTTGAGCCGCGACGGGCGACGCAATGTCGACCTGATGAGCGAAGCCGGCGTCACGGTCACCGGACTGTTCAGCCCGGAGCACGGGATCGCCGGTAACCAGGACCACGACAAGATCGGGCACGGGCGGGACGAGGCGACCGGCATTCCCATCTGGAGTCTCTACCAGGGTGAGAACCGGCGGCCGACCGCGGAGATGCTCGCCGAAATGGATGTGCTGGTGTTCGACATCCAGGACGTCGGCGCCCGCTTCTACACGTACCTGTGCAGCATGATGTATTCGATGGAGGCGGCCGCCCGGCGCCAGATTCCCTTCTGGGTGCTGGACCGGCCGAACCCGATCACGGGAGTCCGCGTGGAAGGCCCGATGCTGGAGGCCGGCCTGGAGAGCTTCATCGGCTGCTTTCCGCTGCCGCTGCGGCACGGGATGACGCTCGGGGAGCTGGCGGGCATGATCAACAGTGAACGCGGATGGAACGCCAGCCTGCGCGTCGTCCCGATGCGGGGCTGGCAGCGCGGTGACTGGTTCGACTCGACCGGGCTGGCATGGACGAATCCTTCGCCGAACATGCGGAACCTCGAAGCGGCGTTGCTGTATCCGGGGATTGCCATGCTGGAGGCCTCGCGGGAATACTCGGTCGGGCGGGGGACCGATACGCCGTTCCAGATCATCGGCGCCGTCTGGATCCACGGTCCGGAGCTGGCGGCGCACTTGAATGGACGGCACATTCCAGGAGTACGAGTCTACCCGGTGCGCTTCACTCCAATGGCGGGGAATCTGGCGGGCACGGCGGTCGAAGGGGTGCGCTTCATCGTCACCGACCGCGAGGCGCTCGACAGCAGCCGGGTGGGGCTGGAGGTGGCGGCGGCGCTGGCGAAGCTCTACCCGGCTCAGATCCCGTGGAAGAGGAACGAGCTGCTGATCGGCAGCCAGCAGACGATCGCCGCCCTCGAGGCGGGCGAGGACCCGCAGCGGATCATGGAAAGCTGGGAAGGACCGCTGCGTGAATTTCTCACGCGGCGGGCCGCCTGGCTGCTCTACCGGTGACAGCGCGCGGTTTTCGGTCAGTCAGCTTTACTGGAAGCCTTGGATTTGGCCGCCGACGGTCTTTCGCCCCGCTTCCGCGCATCGATCAACCACGAGGGTGGACGCCCCCTGCGTTTCCCCCGGCCACGGGCCAGCCTCTCCAAGGTCAGGATCGCCTCTTCGATGGACTGCCGTTCCTGGCGCAACTCCGCCAGCATTTTCGCTACATCCATTCTTTGCTCCTTAGTCAACATCGGAACGCGACGGCATCGTTTTCCTACGGCGTCCCCCGTCATGATGCCGCAACATTTCTTTGTACTCCAGGTTGGAAGTTATTTCAAGTACTTTTCGGTCTCTCATGTTCTTTTTTTCGTCGCGACCAATAATAATAAAACGGCAATCCCGCTAGAATTAGTAGTATTCCCATCACCGATTCCCGCGGCGATTGGACCAGCGTCGCCGCAATCAGTCCCGAGGCCACCAGTACGAACAGTACCGGCATGACGGGATATCCGAGCGCGCGATAGGGGCGTTCCATCTCCGGCCGCTTCCTCCTCAAGACGATGACGGCGGCCGCCGCCATTCCATACAGAATCCAACTGGCGAAGATGACATAGGTGAACAGTTGCTCGTAGCGTCCGCTCAAAACCAGCAACGCCGACCACAGGCAGAGCCCGACGATCGATACCGCGGGCGTGTGATGCTCGGGATGCACTTTGGAGAAGGAGCGAAAGAAAAGCCCGTCGCGGGCCATGGCATAGGGAATCCGCGATCCGGAAAGAATCGATCCGTTGAGCGCGGCGAAGATCGAGATCATCGCCGCGACGCTCACGGCGGCGGCGCCGTTCTCGCCGAGCACGCGGCGCATCATGTCGGCGGCCACCCGGTCGCTGGCGGCGACATCGGCGGCCGAAAGCACGTAGAAATAGGCGACGTTGGTCAGCAGGTAAATCACAATCACGGCCGAGGTGCCGGCGACTAGAGCGACCGGGAGACTGCGGCGCGGATTCCGGATTTCGCTGGCGACCATGCTGACGTTATTCCAGCCGTCATAGGCCCAGAGCGCCGCGACCAGCGCGGCAAAGAATCCGGCGACGCCGCCGGTGGCGCTGACGCTCGAATGGTAATTGGAGACGTCGCCTTCGGCCAAGCCGAGACCGATGAGGATGATCCCGGCAATCATCGCCACTTTGATCGTGGTCATCACGACCTGAACTCCGCCGCCAATTCTGACGCCGAAGTAATTCACCGCCGCCAGACTCAGAATCACCGCCATGGCCAATGCCTGGCCGTAGCGGATTTCAAGCGGCCCGCCGGCCGGTCCGACGGGGAGCGGAACGGTGGTGTACACGCGCTCGAGGCCCGGTGAAAAATTGGCCAGATAGTAGAAAAACGCGGTGGCCAGCGTGGCGATGGACCCGCTTTTGGCCACCCACATCTGGGTCCAGCCGTAGAGAAAGGCCCAGAGGGGGCCGTAGGCTTCCCGCAGGTACACATACTCGCCGCCGGCCTCGGGCATGGCGGCGGCCAGCTCGGCGTACGTGAGCGCGCCGGCCAGCGACAGCAAGCCTCCGAAGATCCACACTAGGAACACCATCTCGACCGAGCCGACGCGCAAGACCATGGTCTTCGGCACCAGAAAGATGCCGCTGCCGATCACCGTGCCGACGACAATCGCAACCGCCGGCCACAGTCCCAGCTCGCGTCTCAGCCCGGTATCAGCCATGCGCCTCCTCGCCGGGGGCCACCAGCGCCGCCAGCCAGCCGACGCAGAAGGTCACCGTCGAGCCGATGAGCACATACCATGTCCAGGCAATCGGCGTGGCCAACCTGACGTACAGCATCACCAGCAGTCCGGTCACCATGCCGGCCATCGCGGCCGTCTCGCCGACGCGGCGGGTCAGGACGCCGAGCAGGAAAACGCCGAGCAGCGATCCGTAGATGACGGAGGCAATCGACAAGCCGGCCTGCAACACGGAGTCGACCTCGCGCGACACCCAGCCGACGCCGAACAGGATCACGCCCCAGAGTAGGGTCATGCGGCGGGCCAGCTTGAGGTACTCCGCTTCGGAGCGCGGGCGGCGGCGGCGCTCCTCGAGCGGCTTGTAGAAATCCATCACCGTCGTCGAAGCGAGTGCATTGAGCGCCGCGCTCAGGTTCGACATCGCCGCCGCCAGGATGGCGGCCATGACGAGTCCGGCCACGCCGGCCGGCAAGTGAGTCCAGATGAAGGCGGGGTAGATGCGATCGGCGGGCTTCGGCGGGTCGAGGCGGGTGTCCTGATAATAGACAAACAGAATGACTCCGATCAGCAGGAACAGAGTGAACTGGAAAAAGATGACCACCCAACTGGCGAGCAGCGCGCGGCGGCCTTCCTTGAGCGACCGCGCCGCCAGCAGCCGCTGCACCATCAACTGCTCGGTGCCGTGACTGGCGGTGGTGAGCAGGCATCCGCCGATCAAGCCGGCCCAGAAGTTAAAGGTTCGGGAAAAGAAATCCATCGACCAGGCGAACCGGAAATCGAACACCTGGAACTTCCCGGCCTCGGACGCGACCTCGACGACATGCTGCCAGCCGCCGGGGATGCGATCGAGAATCACGAAGAAACTGAGGACGGCGCCGGCGACATAGAGAAACATCTGAATGACGTCGGTCCAGATGACGGCCGTCATGCCGCCTTCAAAGGTGTAGAACAGGGTCAGGCCGACGATGAGCAGGATCGAGGCCAGCACGCCGGTATCGAGAATGATGGCGACGACGATGGAAATGGCGAACACGCGGACGCCCTCGGCGAGCGCGCGCAGAACGAGAAACGAACCGGCGGTCAGCCGCCGGATCCGCGTTCCGAAACGTTTTTGCATCAGCTCATAGGCGGTGAACATCTCGCCGCGGAAATAGTGCGGCAGAAACAGCAGCGAAATGACGACGCGCGCCAGCAGGTAGCCGAGGACCACCTGGAGGAATCCAAGGTTGCCGCCGGCGCCGAAGGCGAGCGCCGGGGTGCCGATCACCGTGAGCGTGCTGGTCTCCGCCGAGACGATCGAGAAACCGATGGCCCACCAGGGCGTGTTGCGGCCGCCGAGGAAGTAATCTTTGAGCGTTTTCTGGGAATGGCGGAAGCGGGCCCCGAACCAGGTGATTCCGACCAGGTACAGCAGGATGACGGTCAGGTCCAGCCAGCGCATTCGGAACCGGGGATTCTAACACATGGGCCGAAGGCCGGTGGGTGGGTCGGTTATACTCGTAATTCAGTGCGGAAAATCGCGGCATTCGCGGTGTGGCAGGTCTGCCTGCTGGCGGCGGCGAGACCGGAAGGGGCGCCGCTCGAGGAGCATCGCGGGCGGCGGGAGGCGCTGCGCAAGCAACTGCCGGGCGCGGTCACGGTGCTGTTCGGCACCGAGGACCGCGAACGCGACGACATGCGCGGTGGGTTCATCCAGGAGCCGAACTTTTTCTATCTGACCGGGTGGCGGGAGCCGGGGGCGATCGTGGTTATCGGTCCGGAAGAGGAGACGCTGCTGCTGCCCAAGCGCCGCGAGGTCCGGGAGCGATATACGGGCCGCCGGGCGGCCGCCGACGATGAGAACATCCGGCGGGTGACCGGGTTTGAGCGGGTGATGACGGTCGATGGGTTCGAGGCGCACCTGGCCCGGCTCGCCGCGCGTCACGGCGAGATCGCGACGCTCAAAGAGAGCGCCGACAAGCTCAAGGCCCTTCTGCCGCTCCGGGAGCGGCCGGCGGGCCGCCCGCATTCCGCCTCCGGCGGACCGGCGGCTCGTGGCACAGGGGAGGAAACGGTCACACCGTCGTTTCCGCAGGAGATTTCCGACGCCGACGGGGCGCTGATCCGGCTGCGCCGGATCAAGTCGGCTCGCGAAATCGACTTGATCGAGCGCGCCGTCGACGTTACCATCGAGGCGCACCGGGCCGCGTGGCGGCGCATGAGTCCTGGACTGTTCGAATACCAGATCGCGGCGACAATGACCCATGTCTACCTCGAGCGGGGTTGCGAGCGCGCATATCCGCCGATCGTCGGTGCCGGGCCTAACGCGGTCATTCTGCATTACGCGCGCAACCGGCGGGTGATCGACGCGGGCGAGCTGGTGCTGATGGACGTGGGCGCGGAGTGCTCCGGCTACGCCGCCGACATTACCCGGACCGTGCCGGCCAACGGAAAGTACACCGCGCGGCAGCGCGAGTTGTACGGAATCGTATTGGGTGCGCAGAAAGCGGCGATCCAGGCGGCGCGGCCGGGGATGAAGCTGACCGGCATGGACGCCGACAGCCTGACCCGGATCGCGCGCGACTACATCGACGCGCATGGGAAGGACCGGCATGGCAAGCCCTTGGGCCAATACTTCACCCACGGCGTCGGCCATCACGTGGGTCTGGAAGTGCACGACGCGCCGGCGCGCGATTTCACGCCGCTGGCGGCGGGGATGGTGGTGACCATCGAGCCGGGACTGTATATACCCGAGGAGGGGATCGGGATTCGAATCGAGGACATGGTGCTGATCACCGACAACGGAGCGCGTGTCCTGAGCGGGGCGCTGCCGCGAGAGATTTCCGATATCGAGAAGGCGCTGGGAAAACGGAACTGAGCGATGCGGCGAACGGGCGCGGTCGGGTACCTGGGGGCGCTGGCGGTGTGCTTTGCGGTCGCGATGGCGGCCGGATGGACCAGCCTGGGAGTTCAGATCGACAACGACTTTCACGACTTTCTACCGCGAGTGGATCGGGCGCCGGCGCGGCCGCCCGAGTCGGTCCTGGTAGGAATCGACGAGCGGACGTACGCGGCCATGGGCGGTCTGCGAAACCTCCGGCGCACGGTGGCCGAGACGCTGGAGATTCTGTCGACGGCGCGGCCGAAAGTCGTGGCCGTCGACCTGATTCTGGCCGGAGCGGGCGATCCAGCCGAGGATGCGCGGCTGGCGGCGGCGATCCGGTCGACGCGGCCGATCGTGCTGGCGTCTGATCTGACGTCCTCCGGCTGGGAGGAGCCCCACGAGCCGTTTTTGCGGGAGGCGGCCGCGTCGGCTCACGTGCACGCTGATCCGGACCCTTATGACAACGTGGTCCGGCGCGTCCCGCTCGAGAAGGCGTACGGTTCGCGGCGGCGATGGGCGATGGCGCTGGAAGTGTACCGGCTCTCGCGCGGCCTCTCGATCGAGGAAAGTCCCGGGAGCCTGCGGCTGGGGGCGCGGGAGGTGCCGCTGGGGCGCACCGACGCCCGCTCGATGCTGATCCGCTTTCGCGGCCGCGAGGCGGGCGGCGAGTTCACGATTCCGCACATCCCGATCGAGCGGCTGAAGGAGCGACCGGAGCTGGCGCGGCGGCTCGCCGGCAAGGTAGTGTTTGTAGGCTACACCGCGCAGGCCCAGGACCGTCATATGACGCCCAATTCGTTCGGCCAGACGATGCCCGGCGTCGAGATTCACGCCAACGCTTTCGAGACGCTGGTCGACGGGAGCTTCCTGCGGCCCGCGAGCCATACCGCGGCGGTACTGTTTTGCGCGGCGCTGGCCGCCGGCGCGGGGCTGGCCTTTCACTGGCTAACGGGCTGGACGGCGTACCTGGCGGGGGCGGCGCTGCTCGCCCTCGCGCACGCGGCGCCGGTCATGATGTACCGGGCGGGCGTGGTGTTCCCGTTCGCGGCGCCGGCGGCGACGGCGTGGCTGACGATCGCCGGCGCGGCGACATTCCAGCATTTCCTGGTGCGCCGGCGGCTGCGGAAGACCGAAGCGGACAAGCTGCGCTACCGGCAGGCGATCCATTTCGTGACGCACGAAATGCGGTCGCCGCTGACCGCCATCCAGGGCTCGAGCGAGCTGATGGGCCGGCACGCTCTCAGCGAAGAGAAGCGCCGCCGGATCGCCGAAATGATCCATTCCGAATCCCGGCGGCTGGCGCGGATGATCGAGACTTTTCTCGATGTCGAGCGGCTGACCGAGGGGCAGATGGAGCTCGAGCGCTCGCCGGTGGCGCCGGCGGAAATCGTGGCCACCTGCGTCGAGCGCGCGCGCCCGCTGGCGGAGCGGAAACGCATCCTGCTCGAAACCGGGCCGCTCGGGGGCGACACGGTGCTCGGGGATCGGGAGCTGATCGAATATGCGGTGTACAACCTGCTGACCAACGCCATCAAGTATTCGCCGGCGGAAACGACGGTCACCATGTCGTGCCGCCGCGATGGCGACAACCTGCGGCTCTCGGTTCGCGACCAGGGCATGGGCATGGACGCGAAGGAAGCGAGCCAGGTTTTCCAGAGATTTTACCGGACCAGGAAGGCGGAGGTGAGCGGGGAAGCCGGAACCGGAATTGGCCTCTCGATCGTCGAACAGATCGTGGTCCATCACGGAGGGCGGATCGAAGTGGAGAGCGCGCCGGGGAAAGGGTCGTGCTTCACGATCGTCCTGGCGGCTTCCGTGTCGGAGGCGGCCGCCCGGCCGAGGTGACGATGCAGCGACTGCTGGTGGTCGAAGACGACAATTCGGTGCGGCAGACCATCGTCGACATCCTGGAGCTGGAGGGCTACCAGGTGGACGCGGTCGGCTCGACCTTCGAGGCGCTGGCCCGGCTCGACCAGAGCGCCTACCCGATCGTGCTGTCGGACATATACCTCGATGAGCGTACCGGACTGGACGTACTGGAGTCGGCCCGGCGCGCGAACCCGGATTGCGCGGTCATTCTGATGACGGGCCGCGGCACGATGGAAACGGTGATGGCGGCGACGCAGGGCGGCGCCTTCGACTATATCGCCAAGCCGTTCGACAACGACCGCCTGGTGGCCACGATCCGCCGCGCGGAGGCGAGCCTGGGCGGCGGCGCCGACGACGACGAGGCGGAGATCGACGATCTGCCCGAGAGCGAGATGATCGGCAGCTCGGCGGCGATGGTGGAAATCTACAAGATCATTTCCAAAGTGGCGCCGACCGACGCCACGGTGCTGCTGGAGGGCGAGACCGGCACGGGCAAGGAGCTGGTGGCGATGATGATTCATTCCAACAGCCGCCGTGCCTCGCATCCCTTCCTGCCGGTCGACTGCGCCTCGATCGCGCCGACCCTGCTCGAGAGCGAGCTGTTCGGCTCGCTCAAAGGCTCGTTCACCGGCGCCGACCGGGACCGGATCGGCGTGTTCGAGGCCGGCAACCGCGGCACGGTGCTCCTGGACGAAATCGGCGATATCGAGCTGGGCTTTCAGCTCAAGCTGCTGCGGTTTCTCCAGGAGCGGCAGATCCGGCCGGTCGGTTCGCCGCGGGCGCATGCGGTGGACGTGCGGGTGATCGCGGCGACGAATCGCGACATGCCCAAGGCGGTCGAGCAGGGCAAGTTCCGCGAGGACCTGTGGTTTCGCCTGAACGTCGTGCGGATTCAGCTCCCGCCATTACGCGAGCGCCGCGGCGATGTCCCGCTGCTGGCGCTCCACTTTTTGCGCAAGTACGAAGAGCGCTACGGGCTGGAGGCGAAGCTCACCGAATCCGGCGCGCGGGCGCTGGAGGAGTACACCTGGCCGGGGAACGTCCGTCAGCTCCAGCATCTGATGGAGCGGCTGGTGATTCTCGCTCCGCAGGGGCGCATCGACGAGAGCGCCGTTCGCGAAGGGATCCGCGCCATGGAACCGCGCCAGCAGGCCACTGAAACCCTGGCCGACGCCGAGACCGAGCAGATACGCCGCGTGATGTCCGCCGTCAAAGGCAACAAGAGCCGGGCCGCGCGGATCCTCGGGATCGAGCGCAAGACGCTCTACCGGAAGCTGGAACGACTCGGGCCGGCGTAAGGGCCGAGTCGGTCGCAAGCTGAAGCTTGCGCTACGCAGCCGGCTCTTCCCGAAGCAACTGAAGGAAAGACTGGGCGGCGCGGCTGAACTTCTTTTTCTTGCGGTGAACGATTCCCAGCGGGCGCGAAAGGCCCGGGGACTCCAGAGGAATCGCCTTCAGCCGTCCCTGTTCAATTTCCAGTCGCATGATGCGTTCCGGCATGATGCTGAATCCGGAACCCAGGGCGACGGCTTCCTTCATCGTCTGGATATTGTCGAAATGCATGACGCCACGGACCTCGACATCGTGCTCGCGCAGGAATCGGGTCACTTCACGGCTGATCGGCAGATCCTCGTCGAAGCCGACAAAGTCATATCCGATCAGCTCCCCGGGGGCCAGCGCCGCCTTGGCGGCCAGCGCATGAGACGGCGCGACGGCCACCACCATCCGTTCTTCCCGCCAGGGAATAACCTTGATGTCGCGACCCGGCTCCGGATAACTCACCAGCCCCAGGTCCACGCGATCACCGGCGACCGCGTCATAAACTTTTTCCGGCCGCAGGTACTCGACGCGGAGCTCGGCGTCCGGGCAGCGCCGCCTGAATTCCGTTTCGAGCTGCGACATCTCCGACAATCCGACGGAATAGATCGAAGCCACCCGCACCGTGCCCTCGACGCGCGCCTTCAGCCGCTCGAGCTCGATATCGAATTCCTCGCGACGCCGGAGCAGGTCGCGGCACAACTCGAGGTAGAGGCGTCCGGCGGGCGTGAGCCCCAGCGGGCGACTCGAGCGGTCGAGCAGATCGACGCCGAGATCCTTCTCCAGCTCCTGCACCTGCTGACTGGCGGCCGACTGGCTGACGTTGTTCAACCCGGCCGCCCGGCTCATGCTGCCGGTTTGCAGGATGTCCCTGAAGAACTTCAGTCGATCGGTGTCCACCAGAACGAGACTACCATAAGGCACACTTATTGTCTATATGCTAGATGTTCCCAATGCCTTATTCTGCCGCCGCCGCTCGCCGACGTCAGAAAATGTACTTCAGCGCGAATTGGAGATTGCGCATGTTCAGGCGCGTGCCGGTGATGCGCCCGAAGGTCCCGCTGCTGATGTTGGTGTCGGGGTTGCCCCAGTTGGGGTGATTCGGAAAGTTGAACGCCTCGAGGCGGAGCTGGACCTTGTGACGCTCGGTGATGGCGAAATCTTTGATTGTGGAGAAGTCCCAGGAGATCAGTCCGGGGCCGGTCAAGGTGTTGCGGCCGACGTTGCCGAACATGCCATCGGGAGTACGGGTGAAGGCCGCGGTGTCGAAGAACCGCTGCGGGTCCTGCACGCCGCGATCGAGCCTGGCGTTGACACCGGCCGAGAACGGGCGATCAAACTGGCCGCCGGTGTTGGACGGGTCGCCGCTCTGGGTGACGGTGATCGGGAAGCCGGTCTGGAAAGTGACAATCGAGCCGATCTGCCAGCCGCCGGCCAAGGCATTGGCCACCGGATTCTCGATATTGAGCGGGCGTCCCTTGCCGAAGGGCAAGTCGTAGAGAATCGAGGTGACATAACGGTGACCGATGTCGTGGCTGGAGCGGGCGCGCTCGCAGGAGCGGCAGTAGCTGTTCTGCGGGAACAGCGTGTCACCGCCCTGGTTGCGGATGGCGGTGGCGGTGTCGATGGACTTGGAGAAGGTGTAGCTGACCAGGTAGGTCACGCCGTTGCTGTAGCGCCGGGTGAGCTTGGTGCCGATGGAGTTGTAATTCCCGTCGCCGCTGTTATCGACCAACTGGATCCGGCCGAACTGCGGGAACGGAGCGCGCTGGCGTTCGGCGATGCCGGCGCCGGTTCCGGCGACGCAATTGGGAATATTCGGATTAACGGAGCGGCAGGCGGGCAGCGATTCATTGGGCGCGCGCAGGGACTCGAGGTGGTGGCTGACGCTGCCCAGGTAGCCGATTTCAAACACGTTGGCGCCTGGAAGCTCGTACTGGAGATTGACCAGGTACTGAAGGGTGTAGGGAGTGCGCCGGTCGAAGGGGTTGGCGAAAGTGTACGGGGTGGGCACTTGGGCGATTCCGCCGGCGATGCTGGCCAGCGCGTTGTCCCAGGTCTTGTCCGGAGTCAGCGTGCTGGCATTGCTGCGGAGACGGCCGGCGAGGTTGCGCGCCATGTCGAACCTGGGGTTGCCGGTGTCCTGGTTGTAGAACATACCGGCGCCGGAGCGGATGACCCACTTCGGCGTCGGGTTCCAGGTGATGCCGAAGCGCGGCGCGAAGTCATTGTTGTCGCGGCCGACGAGACGGTTGCCGAGGGTACCGTCCTGGCGGACTTCGATGTTGGGCCAGCGGATGGAGACGCCGGCGTAGGGATCGTTGCTCGGGGCGCCCTGGCGCATGAAGAACGGATGAATGCTTCTGTCGGCGACCGGCGCGCTGGCGGCGCTGGCGGGCCGAATATCCTGGCGCACGACGCCGTTGAACAGGCGTCCGGTCTGGTCCTCCCAAGGCGGCGTATTCTCGTAGCGCAGGCCGAAGTTCACGGTGAGGCTGCGAGTGAGCTTCAAGGTGTCGTCGAAGTAGAGGTAGAAGCTGAGCTGGCGGAACTGTGCGTTGGCGATCGAGACGGCGGCTTCAGGCTGGCTGATTTCGCCGAGCAGGAAGTCGGCGAACGGGTCGCCGGTGGTGGCGGTCAGCCCGGGATTCCTGGTCGCATTGCGCTGGAAGTCGAATGACCCGCGGGCGAACTGGTTGCCGATCTGGTTGTACTTATCCTGGCGGATCTCGACGCCGAAGCGGAAGGAATGCCTGCCCCGAATCAGCGAGACGTTGTCGATGAACTGAAGCGAGCTGTTGTTGTTTTCGTACGGTCCTTCCGTGCCATTCCCCAGACCGGAATACACGCCGGCGAAGCCGACCGAGGGTATCCCCCACTGAACGGGAGGGCCGCTGGCGAGGCCGGGGATCTTGATCTCGCCGACGACGTCGCGGGTGAACGCCAGCTCCGGACCGGTGGTGTTGTAGAACTGCGTGTAGCCGACGCGGAACTCGTTGACCATGGTCGTCGACAAGATCCGGACGTTAGACGCCATGTACTGATTGAAGTTGGTGACGACTTTATCGCCGTTGAGCCGGAGGGCCTCGACAAGCTGGTTCTCGTCTCCCCAGCTATAACGGCCGAACCACTGCGAAGAGGACGATTCGATGAAATCGAACCGACTGATGAATTGATCGCGGTTGACGGGGCGGCCGAGCGAGGTAATGTGATTCAGTTGCAGCGTCGCGTTGGGGAGGTTGGCGACGGGATAGAAATCCAGCATCTTGATCGACGTGGGAGCGAAACGGTTCGAGGGAATCACGTTGCCCGGAAACAGGCTCACGCTGGTGACTGCGTTGCCCTGCACGACACGGGTCCGCGGATCGTAAATGCCGGTGGTCCCGCGCGGGAGCTCCGAGAAGTTGCCATTGCGCATCGCGGCCGAGACGAGGTTATAGCGGCCGGGCACGCTGCGGCGCTGGCGGAACCACTCGTAGTTGGTCATGAAGAACAGCCGGTTCTTCCCGCTGAACAGCCTGGGCACGGAAATCGGCCCGCCGAGAGTGAATCCGAACTGGTTCCACTTGAAAGGCGCCTTGGGAGTGGCGTGATCGGCGGCCAGGAAGGAGTAGTTGGTGGCGTCCAGCTTATCGTTGCGGAGGAAGTAGAAGGCGGTTCCGTGGTAGTCATTGGTGCCGGCCTTGGTCGAGACGTTGATCTGGCTGGCGTTGCGGCCGAACTCGGCGGGATAGACACCGGTCTGGACCTTGAACTCCTCGAGCGCGTCGATCGACGGGAACACGACGAAGGTGTTGAAGTTCGGATCGGTGTTCTCGACGCCATCGAGCGTGAAGTGGTTAAACTGGGCGCGCTGTCCGGCAACCGAGATGCTCTGATCGGAACGGATACCGCCCTGTCGATTGCCGGCCTGGCCGGCCGACGGGAATCCGAAACTCACGTTCGGCGACAACGCCACGAGCTGGAGGTAGTTGCGGCCGTTGAGCGGCAGCTCGACGATCCGCTTGTTCTCGATGACGGTGCCGACGGTGGCGTTCTCGCTCGAAAGCAGCGCGGCGGAGGCGGAGACCTCGATGGCCTCGGCGACCTGGCCGACCTGCATTTCGACATCGAGACGGGCGCTCTGCTGCACCTGGAGCTGGATGTCGGTGCGGGAAATCGTCTTGAAGCCCTGTTTCTCGACCTTCACCGCGTAGATGCCCGGGGGCAGCAGCGGGAAGCTGTAAACCCCCGCATCATTACTGACGGTGTTTCGGGTGGCGTTGGTGGCCGCGTTGGTCACCGTGATGGCGGCGCCAGGGATCACAGCGCCGCTGGGGTCGCGAACGGCGCCGGTGATCTCACCGAAGGTTTGGGCCGAAACGACGCCGGCGAGCGCCAGCGAGAATACGAGGGCAAAGGATACGATTCTCATGTGCAGGATCCTCTTGGAATTCATTCAATCACTCCTTGACAACCGAAGGCGGGGCAGCGCGAAAGTCCCCTCCGAAGCGGTCCTTCCCTTATACCAGCAACCGGCTTCCCGACGCAACCGGGCGAGCGGACGGGTGTAAACTCCGAGAAGGCGTGGCGGTCAACAAACCTTTTCCGGAATCGATGACGCGCGAGGCATGGGTCTCGCTGGGGTCGATGGAAGGGGTCTACAACGCGCCGGTGGTGGAAGACCGCGCGCGGCGGGCGGCGCAAGCCTGGAGGCGGGAGGCGCTCTGGCCGGGCTACCTGCTGGCGGCGGCGGTGGCGGCGCTCTCCTACCTGATCCATTATCTGCCGATAGCGCCGTTTGGCCTCGAGACCGAATACGGGGTGAGGCGGCCGGTCAGCGCGGCCATTATCGCGATCGTTTGCAGCGTGCTGCTCGGAAGCTTCGTGAAGCTGCCGGGATCCGTGCGGGCCGGCTCGAAGTCGGCGGTGAAGACCATCATCCCGCTGGCCATCATTCTGGCGGGGGCCGGCGTGGACCTGGGCCAGATTGCCAGGCTCGGGCCGAGGATCCTGATGACGACGCTGGCATGTATCGTCGTCGCGACGGCGGCGGCGTTCTGGTTCGGGCGGCTGTTCGGGGTGTGGCGCAGGACGTCGCTTTTGATTGGAGCCGGCACGGCGATCTGCGGGACGAGTGCGATCGTCGCGGTGGCGCCGGTGATTGAAGCCGAAGACGAGGAGGTGACGCTGGCGGTCGGCGTGGTGAACCTGCTGGGGCTGGTCTTCATGTTCGCACTTCCGGCCGCGGGCGGACTGCTCGGGCTAGGTGACGACGCCTATGGGGTCTGGGCGGGCACGTCGGTGCACGCCGTTCCGCAGGCGGTCGCTGCCGGCTTCGCCTTCAGCGCGAAGGCGGGGACGATGGCGACGCTGGTGAAGCTGGTGCGTGTGACGCTGCTCGCTCCGTTTCTGTTCGTCCTGATGTTCTGGCAGGTGCGTCACCGCCACGCCGGCGGGGTGACCGTGCACTACGGCCGGCTGGTGCCGCCGTTCGTCTGGGGTTTTCTGGCGGTCGCCGTGGTGTCGACGCTCGGATTGTTTCCGTCGCTCCAGTTCCAGCCGGCGGCGTGGCTCGGGGTGGGCTCGACGGCTACGCTGGCGCTGTCGCCATTGGTGGTCGAAGCGGGCAGCATCTGCCTGACGCTGGCGATCGCCGCCATCGGCCTGGAAGTGAACCTGCGGGTGCTGGTTCATGTCGGCGGGCGGGCGCTGCTCACCGGGGCGGCGGCCAGCATGGTGCTGGCGGGGGCGAGCTTACTGCTGATCCTGTTTGCGCTGTGATCGCTCGGCGGCACAGGTGCGAAATCC
>Ga0247727_10009409_pt1 | contig 17728 bp, 12 predicted proteins | sample WisWelCaveWW1625_FD_202498 | JGI IMG/M metagenome (GOLD analysis project Ga0247727, IMG submission 202498) | Biofilm microbial communities from Wishing Well Cave, Virginia, United States - WW16-25 | ecosystem: Environmental > Aquatic > Deep subsurface > Groundwater > Cave microbial mat | place...
CGCCATACGACTTCCAACCTTCTTCGACGACGATGGCGCGATTCGTTTTCTTGAACGATTCCAGGACCGGCTCCATATCGAGCGGACGCAGCGTACGCAGGTCAACGATTTCGGCTTCGATGCCCTCTTTCGATAAATCCTCCGCCGCCTTCATCGAAAGTTCGAGACCTTTGCAATACGTGACGATGGTGACGTCGCTTCCTTCGCGCTGAATTTTCGATTTGCCAATCGGGATGAGATACTCGTCATCCGGGACATCGCCGCGCACCTGATACATGGTCGCGTGTTCGATGAAGAGAATCGGGTCATTCGACCTTATGGCTGATTTCAGCAATCCTTTGGCGTCTTCCGGCGTCCCCGGCGATACGACTTTCAAACCGGGGAAATGCGCGAAGATGGCGTCGGGAGTCTGTGAATGAGTCGCGCCGAGCTGGCGTCCGCCGCCACCCACCGCGCGGATCACCAGGGGGAGCATGAACTGTCCGCCGAACATGTAGCGCAGTTTCGGCGCCTGGTTGACCATATAATCCATCGCGGAGAACGCGAAGTTAATCGTCATCAGTTCCGCGATGGGACGCTGCCCCACCATCGCCGCGCCGATTGCCGCGCCGATGATCACGTTTTCAGCGATGGGCGTGTCTTTGATGCGGTCGGGACCGTACTTATCGTAAAAACCTTTGGTGACCGCGTATGTGCCGCCCCACACGCCGACTTCCTCGCCCATGATAAAGACGGCCGGGTCGCGGTCCATTTCTTCCGATAGCGCTTGCGAGATTGCCTCGCGCATTGTGATTTTTGCCATAATGTGTTTCCTCTATATGTCATTGCGAGGGTTGAGATGCGAAGCATCGAAATCCCGAAGCAATCTCCACCTTCGCGAGGGGATTGCTTCGTCGGGAAGAGCGTCCTCCTCGCAATGACATGATGTTATTCCGCGTAAATATCCGCGAATAAATCTTCCATTGCCGGCTCCGGCGAAGTCTCCGCGAACGCGACCGCCTTGTTCACTTCATCCTCCACGCGCGTTTCGATCTCATCCAACGCTTTGCGCGAGGCGATTTTATGATCCAACAAATATTTATTGAAAATACCAATCGGGTCGTTCTCCTGCCACTTCTTGACCTCTTCCGCTTTGCGATAGCGTTCCGGGTCGCCCATCGAGTGACCGCGGAAGCGATACGTGTCCACCTCGAGGAAGTATGGTTGTCCCTCCTTGCGGACGAAATCAATCGCCTCCTTCGCGGCTTCATAGACCTTCATCACATCCATACCGTTGACTTCGCCGTTCTTCATTGCATACCCCTCCGCCTTTTGACGAATCTCATCCACCGCCGACGCGCGCTCCACCGACGTTCCCATGCCGTATTGGTTGTTTTCGCAAACCCACAACACGCGCAAGCCCCAGGTCTTTGCCAGATTCAACGCTTCATGGAAATAACCGATGTTGGTCGCGCCGTCGCCGAACATGCAAATCGTGACGTTATCGTTCTTTGCATACTGGTCGCCCAGCGCGAGTCCCGCCGCGACCGGGAGGTGTCCGCCGACGATGGCGTGTCCGCCCCACATGTTCTTCTTCACGCTTGCCATGTGCATCGAGCCGCCCTTGCCCTTCGACATGCCGGTTGACTTGCCGAGCAGTTCCGCCATCACCTCGTCGGCAGGGATGCCGCAATTCAACGCGACGCCGTGGTCGCGGTACGCGGTAATCACGCGGTCGCGCGGCTCACGCGCCGCAATCAGGCCTGTCGAGACGGCCTCCTGCCCGATGTACAGGTGCATGAATCCGCCAATCTTCCCGGCTTGATACAATTCAGCGCCGCGCTCTTCCACGCGGCGTATTAAAACCATCTGGTAATACAAATCAAGTTGTTGTTCCTTCTTCATCGTCGCTCCACTGTAGTAGTAAACACCGCCGCCTCCAGCGCGTTGCTTTTTCAGACATGGCATTATATCCCGAATCTATTGTAAAATAACCGCATGGACTGGCTCACTGGCGGAAAGACGGGCGAGGCAAAACGTCTCATCGCTCAACTTGCGGACGCTAACGCGGCCAAACGCGATTCAGCCGCGCGGGATTTGATTGACCTCGGCGCGGAGGCCGTGACTCCGCTCCTGGATGCGCTTCAAACGCGTGACCTCAATCTGCTCGCCCTCTATGAGCAGATCCTCGCCCGCATCTCTTCCGCCTCTCCCGACCTGATAAAGATTCTCACGACCGCGCATCCCGTCCTGCGCGCCCGCGCCGCGGACATCTTCTCCATCAGCCGGGACAAATCCGCCGTCCCCGCGTTGCTGGACGCGTTGCAAGGCGAATACTTCACCGTCCGCGCCAGAGCCGCGTTGACATTGGGTCGCATCGGCGAAACCAAAGCCATTCCGATATTGCTCAAATTGCTGAAAGACCCTGAAGACGAGGTCCGCATTGCGGCGTGTCTCGCGCTGGGGTTCTTCAAAGACCCTTCCACGTTCGATGAAATCACAAATGTTTTGTTGGATGATACAAAAATAGAAGTACGTCAAGCCGCCGCGAAAGCATTGGGACATACACAACACCCAAAGGCGTTGCCGTATCTCATGGAAGCCTTGCGCGATCCGTTTTGGTGGTATGAACGGGAGGCGCAGGCAGGCGACTTATTCACCGCCATCGAAAAGATGGGCGCAGTGGCGGTTGACCCGTTGATTGAAGCGCTGAAAGATAATGAAGGCGCGGTCCGCAAGTATGCAGCGTTGTTGCTCGGCAGAATCGGCGACGCGCGCGCCGTCGAACCGTTGGGCATGGCGTTGTACGATTTGCATCACGATATCGGGAAGGCGTCGGCGGAGTCGCTGGTCAAATTTGGCGTGAACAGTTTCGAGATTTTGGTCGAGGCGTTGGATCATCCCGAAATGTGGATTCGAATCCATTCGGTGGATGTGTTGCCGAAGATCAAAGAGCCGCGCGTCGCGCTTGTCCTGCTGGAGATGTTGAAAGACCCCGAGCGCGAGGTGAAGCGGCATGTGATCGACGCGCTGGGCGAGTTGAAGGACGCGCGAGCGTTGCCCGCCTTGCAGGAAATTATGGCGCAACGCGGCGACAGGGAAATGCACGCGCTGGCAAAAGCCGCGCTGGAGAAAATTGGTTAAGACCTGACAGGTTTCCGCGAAGCGAACCTGTCTGGTTTTCTATGTTATCGGTAAGGAGTATCCATGAATCGGATTCATACGTTGCTTGGCGTGCAATCTTTACTCGCGATTCTGGTTTCGATTAATCGTCTGAGTTCGTTGACGCTTGGCTACGTCCTGCCAAATGAGTTTCTCCGCTGGGTGGATTTCAATAACATGCTCATCATCCCGTTGATTAGTCTGGTCGCGACGTATCTGCTCAAAAAGACAATCGAATACAACTCGCCCGCGCGCGAAGGACGCGCGCATACCGCTTGGAACCTGATCTTCATCGTCGGCTTGTATCTCACCGCTGCCAGTTACGGCGACCATGAAGTGACGAATTATTTACATGCGCGTTTCTGCGATCCGGATCCGGGCAATGACCTGTGCCGCATCGTCATCTTCAACGACGATGAGTTCAGCCACTGGATTTTCTTCACGGGCTTCATCATGGTCAACGCCGCGATATTGTTTTTGCAGGATGTGTTTCCACATCGGGAAAAACTTTCAGGCTTGGATGTCGGTTTGCTGTTATTGAATTCCCTGTTCCTGAGCGCGGGCGTCTTCGCGAATCTCGGCTTCGAAGAAATTGGGTTGGATTTATATGTTGTGGCTCTGCTTGCGTTTATCTCGGCTTATATGCTTTGGAAGCGCGGCAAACAACCCATGTTCATCTACTACACCGCCGCGTATTCGCTGGGATTGACTGGCAGTCTGGCGGCGCAGGCGCTAAGAATGTAGTAACGACTTCAGTCGTTTACCGTGTAAGCAAGGAGAATCCCATGACAACCGATTCCATTCTCAAAAACGCGAGCGATGAAGAATTGGGGCTGGCGGTGCAAACAAACCTTTTTGCGTTGTTCCGCGCGATGACGGCTTTACCCAATAGCCGCATCGAAGAGACCGCGAAGTTATCGCGTCATCTCGCTTCGCCAAGCAATCCCATGTACAAAGGCGCATGGGGGACAAACCTCGCGCCCGATGAAATCGAGCCTGCCATTCACGAAACCATTGAATGGTTCAAGTCGCGCGGCGCGCCGTTTTTCTTCTGGTGGACGGGCCCAAACACCCAGCCTGACGATATTGGCAAACATCTCACCGCGTATGGCATGATTGACATGGAAGGGCAAAGTCAACAGATGGCGGGCAATATCATTTCCACCGCCTCAGGCGCGCCGGGCATGATTGCAGATTTGCACAAGATGAATGAAAGCGTTCTCGATAAAGTTATAAAAGGTTTCGAGATAACCGACGTGCAAAACGAAAAGGACTTGCAGGATTTCAAGCAAGTGTTGATTGACGGTTACGACATCCCCGCGCCGATGGCAGATGGATGGGCGCAAGCCGCGCGTGAATTTGGAATCGGTAGGACGCCGTGGCGGATGTTATTGGGACGCTTGAACGGCGAACCTGTCGCCACGAACATGATACTTGGCGGCGCGGGGGTTGTGGGCGTGTATGGAGTTGCTGTCGTTCCATCCGCGCGCGGGAAGGGCATCGGCGCGGCGATCACGCTCAAACCGCTGCTCGAGGCGCGCGATAACGATGGATTCAATCACGCGGTTCTTTTCTCCACTGAAATGGGCGCGCCCGTTTATCAACGCATCGGATTCCGCATGACGGACGTTCGTATCAACAGGTATTTGTGGCGGAATTCGTAGCGCAAGATGCCATCTTGCGCTACGCCGCATAATAGCGCGCATCGAATGTACCCCGTGCGTGTTTGAATATAAACGGAATAATCAACGCGTAGATTGCGCTCTCCAGCGCAAATCAGCCGATACGCGCAAAAGTCATTTTACCAAAGGAGAGATCATGGATTATCTAAAAGAGACGCTTCGTTTGATCCACATCCTCGGCGGGATGTATTGGTTCGGCGCGGCGATGGCGATGTATTTTTTCGTCACCCCGTCGGTCGCCGCGACAGGCGACGCCGGTCAGCAATTCATGAAATATTTGGGAGGCAAATCTGGATTCAGCAATTCGATTCTGCGGGCGGCAATTGCCTCGGCTTTGGCGGGCGCTTGGCTGTATTGGATCGATTCGAATGGCTTTCAATCGGATTGGATGAACTCGTCTTCCGGCACGGGATTCGGCATCGGCGGCTTTTTTGGCGCGATCGCTTTGATATTGGGAATCATCGCGAACCGCAGCATTGCCGCAACCGGCAAACTGGGCATGCAGATTCAAGGACAGCCGACGCCCGATCAACTGGCGCAACTGCAAAAACTTCAAAAGCGGACCGCGACGGCGATGAAATATACAACGTATTTGTTGATCCTCTCGGCGTTCTTTATGGCGCTTGCGCGTTTTCTGGTATTTTAGTTACGAACGCAAGCCACGGAGTTCTTTGAGTTTTTTTCTCTGCGCGCTCTGTGGCAGAAAAACACATAGGGTGAGATATGAAATCCAAACCGTTCAAAACGATCCTGGCTGTTTTGTTTCTCGCGTTTATCGCTTCGGTGTTGATCAACCCCAAAACGCCGCCGACTCAATATTATGTGAACGCGCCGCGCACGCTGGTCATCGCGCATCAGGGCGGGGATGGGGTGTGGCCCGGGAATACGCTGTTCGCGTTCGAGAAAGCCGTCGAAATCGGATCAGACGTCCTTGAGACGGACGCGCATATCACGAAGGACGGTCAGATTGTCTTGATGCACGATGAGGAAGTGAACCGCACCACCGACGGCGCAGGTCTGATCGAAGATATGATGTTGGACGAATTGAAGAAACTCGACGCCGCGTATGATTGGACAATTGACGAAGGCAAAACTTTTCCGTATCGCGGGCTGGGGATTCAAGTTCCAACATTGGAAGAACTCTTTCAAAAGTTCCCGCAGATACGTTACGTGATCGAGATCAAACTCACGCAGAATCCGATTGATAAGCCGCTATGCGATCTGATCCGAAAATACAATATGCAGGATAAAGTGTTGATCGGTTCGTTCCACGATGAGGCGATGAAGAACTTCCGCGCAACCTGTCCCGAAGCGGCGACCTCCGCTTCAAGTACGGAAGTCCAAAATTATGTTTTGCTTGGGAAAATTTTCTTATGGGGATTTTTCGCGCCGCAATTTCAAACCATCCAACCGCCGTATGACCCCAAGGAGTCGAAGGGCATCCCGATCCTGACGGAACGCTTCATCCGCGAGTCACATCAGAAGAATATCCGCGTCGAGCCGTGGACGGTGAACGATCCTGAACTGATGAAGCGCTACATCGAATGGGGCGTGGATGGCATCATCACCGACAGACCGGATCTGATGATTGAGGTCCTGGGAAGGTAGCCGTATCCCGTAGGAGGGTTGAGGGTTGTAAATTTGAAAGGGCTGAGTTGCCGGTAAATGAGGCGGTCAGGGCTCAAGATTACTATTTCGTCCTACATGGAGGAAGATATGCAAACGATTATGGAAATTCTGGAGAAGTTCGAAAACCTGGTCTACAAGATCCTGGTATGGATTGTCCTGATACCCAAGACTCTACTCCAGATTGTGCTTCATCCCGATTGGGCGCCGGGGTACATCAAAAAGGAACTGGGCGAGGGGAAGGCGCGTTTCGACGAATATTTTTCGCCGGTGGTGCTGTTGCTGCTGGTTGCGCTATTGCCGTCCATCTTCTGGAATTTTCTGCCTGTGCCGGGCGTCGAGATTACCAGCCCGTCCACGGAAAATCCCACCCGGGCGCGCACGGTGGATTTCGAAGCGAACATCAGGTTCATTTCCACCTCCACCGACGGTTTTGTCACTACCTTCTGGCGCGTGGAACAGGAATTCTTCGATGGGGTTCAATACCAGTATCCAGTGTTGAGACAGGATAGATTTACCAGTAACCCCGAGGAGGGATATTACTTCGACTATTACCAGGTTGATGTTCATACGATTCGGGATGTCAACCAGTACGAGTTTTCAGAAGCGGGAAATTATTGGGTGGTCGTGGACGCCAGCAAATTCGACTCGCAGGGCCGCCAGATCGAAGCCTATTCCAGCACAATAAACATCTATGTTCCCACGGAGGATTCACAGGAAAACGTGACCGTGAACGCCAGGTCAAAACCTTCCGCCACTCCGTTTTCGTTCAAAACCATAGGCGACCAGTTGCAAAGCGAAAAAACGATCTTTCTGGCGCTGGGATTGCTGATCCCGCCGCTGGTGTTTGCGCTGGCGATCAAACTGTTCAGCAAAGAGGAGTTGACCGAGGATAACCTCAAGAAAGAGAAGTTGAGCGAGGACAGCCTCAAGGAGACCTTTTACGTCCAATGCTACTATTTTGCGCCCATTGCATTCGCCTTCTGGGCGACCCGCTATGCGGGCCAGTTCTTTACGCGGGATGTGTTTTTTCGCTACGATACCGACTTGAACTTGATCGTCCTGCTGCCGCTGCTCCTGGCTGGATTCTGGTTCGTCGCCGTCCAAACCCGTGAAGTCTCCAGGGAAGCGAACATCGGCGCAGCGCCCGCCTTTCTGCTCGTACTGGTGTGCATTTTTATCCTGGGGGCGGGCGGCTTGTTGGTCGTTTATAACGATGATCCCGGCTTGCAGGACGTGGCGAGAAAATCGTCCATCTGGTTGTATCCACTTTTAGCAGCGGGGCTGCTTGTCACCTATCATATCCTGGTGATTATCAAAAAAAGGCGGGAAAACCTAACGGTCTCTCGCGGGGACAAGGTTTTGGTGGGCGGGATCGGCTTCATTGTTTTCATCAGCCTGTGCCTGGTATTGGTTCTGGGGGCGGAAATTCCTGTTACCGGCGCGGAATTCGACAGCGCGCAACAAACGTATGCCGCCGAACGGATGGCTCAACTTGAGACGTTCGAGGCGCAAAAGTTTTACACGGAAGAGTTCGATGGGACCATTGACGCTTGGGGACCTCCCATCATGACCAGTGGCGATGTCGGCCAGGTGAATTACTTCGTCGAGAACGGCAGGCTGATCTTTCAAATTTCCACCCTCGAAGGACAGGCTTCGACATACGCGTATCTTATGAATAACGCCTTCCTGTACACCGACGCGCAGGTGGAGACGGTCGTTGCGAATATAGAAGATACCTATAACAAAGTCAGTTTGATCTGCCGGGCCGGCGGCAGCGGCTGGTATGAGTTCGAGATATCGAGTTCCGGGGAGTACGCGATCTACGCTTATGACGCGGTTAACCAGACGTACAATGTGCTTGCCTCGGGCGAGTCGTCTGCCATAAATACAGGCTTATCCGAAAATACGGTTACAGCCGAATGTAATAGAGATACGCTTACCCTCATTGTCAACGGCGCCACGATAGCCGTCGTTCAGGAGACGACGTTCAACTTCGCGGAAGGCTTGATCGGCATCGGAGCAGCCTCCGAGGGCGCGCTGGTCACTGCGGAGTTCGAGTATGTAAAAGTGAGCGAGCTGGTATTCGAGCCGGAGGTCATCAGTGTGGAGCAGGAGGCAACCGCCGACATAGCGCCCACAGAAGCGCCAGCGGAAGCGGTTCCTACGGAAACTCCCGCGCCCGAAGCCCTGCCCGAAACCCAGGGATACTACACCGAAGAGTTCGAAGGAAACCTGGACCCGTGGACTTCCTCCATAGCCGGGGAAGAGAGCCGGGTCGAGACGAGTATGGAAGATGGAAGATTGGTCTTTCATCTTTCTCCTTCGGGCGATACGATTCCAACCATGTATTATTTCAATGAAAATTTCACCTACACGGACGTGCGGATAGATGTGGTAACCACCAATAACGGCAACAACTCAAACGCCGTTATTCTTATTTGCCAGAGCAACGAGGGCGGCTGGTACGAGTTTGACGTCTCGAATTCCGGGATATATACGATTTACGCGTGGGATGCCGCGCAGCAGGTTTGGAGCGAATTGGATGCAGGGAATTCTTCGTCCATAGGATCGGGTTTGGCAACCAATACCTATACGGCGGTTTGCCGGGGGAACGATCTTTCGCTGTTTGTAAATGGAGAATTGGCTGCCAGCATTGTGGACACCACTTTCAACTTTAGCGAGGGCAGCATAGGGTTCGGCGTGTCGGCAACTCAGGCGGTGCCGGTTGACCTGTTCATCGACTCGTTGACGGTGAGCCAGCCGTGATGGAAATAAACAAGTACACAAGGAAATGTCGCCACGGCGCCACGCGACGCAGGTAGACACGTAAACAGGGAGACGCGTACCCATGAAAAAGAGCGCTGAGCCTTCACAAGCCCAGCGCTCTTTTCACACTGATTACTGTTCACTGATCACTGAACTTCACTCCTCCCTCCACACCGTGCGATCTTCAAACGAAGGTCGCGGCGGATACTCGCCGACAAACTCCGGATAGCCCACATAAATAAACGCGACGATATGCTGGTCTGCCGAAAAACCCAAAAACTCCTTCACCTTCGCGTCGCGCGCCCATTCGCCTGTGCGCCACTTCGCGCCCAGTCCCAGCGCGTGCGCGGCGAGCAAAAGATTCTGGCAGGCGCTTGCAACCGCGCAGATATTTTCGATCTCCAATACTTTCGGCTCGGTTGGTTTATCAACGCCGACCGCGATCACAACGGGGGCTTGAAGCGGGATGGAGCGGCATTTGTCGAACGCCTCCTGCGGGAAATCAGGATGACGCTCCAACTGAGAGGCGGCGAACACATCGCCCAATTTATTCCGCGCCTCGCCGGTCAACACTACGAATCGCCATGGTCGCACCTTGTAATGGTTCGGGGCCTGGACTGCCGCGCTCAAAAGTTTTTCGATCAACGCGCGCGGGGGAACGTCCTGCTTCACCTTTCCCTGCATGTGCCTGCTGTGTATCGCTTCAAATACGTCCATGAATTCCTCCGTTCTATTGATACAATTGCGTCGCAGCTTCTTACATGAAAATATTTTATTCCGAAAAGCATCGCAAACACCAACCGCCGTTTGAGGTCTTCGACGGCGGCCTGCGCGTTCCATATCTTGAAAACGCGGATCGCATGGATCAGATTCTCAACGCGTTGCGAAATGTGGATTGGGCGGACGTGATCGAACCGTCGGATTTTGGACTCGACCCGATCCTCGCCGTCCACGATAAGGATTACCTTGACTTCCTCGCCTCAGCCTGGACCGAGTGGCTGGATACTCACCCCAAAGATTCGTCCACGCTTCTGCCTGCCACCTTCGCCCTGCGGAGACATCCCACCAAACCCAAATCCATTCTGGGGCGCGCCGGATATTACATGATGGACTTGAGCGCCTGTATCGTCGAAGGGACGTATCAAGCCGCGCTCGCCTCCGCCAATTGCGCGTTGTCCGCCGCGCGGTCTATCGTCAATGGTCAATCGTCTGCGTTTGCATTATGCCGTCCGCCCGGACATCACGCCGGGAAGGATTACGCGGGCGGATATTGTTTCATCAACAACGCCTCCGTCGCCGCACACTGGCTTTCTTCAAAGGGACGCGTCGCCGTCCTCGATGTGGATTATCACTGCGGCAACGGCACCCAGGATATTTTCTATGAACGCGCGGATGTGTTGACCGTTTCAATCCACGCCGATCCGCATTACGAATATCCCAACTTTATCGGTCACGCGGACGAGCGCGGCGCGGGGCAGGGACTCGGTTTTCATCGCAACTTTCCATTACCCAAAGGCACGGACGACGACTCATATCTGCAAACGCTCGCTGAAGCCTTGAACTTGATTCGCGATTTCAAACCTGCGAATCTCGTCGTTTCCGCGGGCATGGATATTTACGCCGACGATCCGCTCGGCACGATCAAAGTGACGACGGACGGCATCGGCGAGATTGGCAAACGCATCGCATCATTGAATCTTCCGTCTGTGATTGTGATGGAGGGCGGGTATGCCAACGAGGCGCTTGGCAAAAATATGCTTGCGTTCCTATCGCCGTTTGCGTAATGCGAAATTAATTTCGCATTACCGGAGAATTGTAATGAAGAAATTATTTGTAACGATTCTTGTTGCGCTCTTATTATCCGCCTGCGCGCCGTCGGAACAGGAACTCGCGACTCAAGTCTCGAACGCCCTTACCTCCACCGCCGCGTCATGGACGGAAACTCCGCTTCCCACATTTACTTTTACGCCCTCGTTTACTCCCACCTTCACTGAAACTTTTACGCCAACAATCACCCTCACGCCCACCATCACGCCTTCGCCAACCATTACGCCCACGCCGACATTTTCCTTCCCAACGGTCACGGTCAACAAGCAGGCGCATTGCAGATATGGGCCGTCTGCCGCTTATCTCCACGCGGCGGATTTATACGCGGGCGATACAGGCACAGTGCGCGGACGTTTCATTTACAGCGCCTGGCTTTATATCAAGTTCGACAAGTTGAATTACTTTTGCTGGGTCGCGCCGTCGGTGGTGGATGTGGCAGGGGACATCTCGACCATCCAATACACGGAATTGAACTTGCAGTCAATCGGGAGCAATCAATATGGTCCTCCCAAAAATGTGACGGCGGCGAGGGACGGCGACAGGGTTACAGTGAGTTGGGATCAGATGGAGATGACCAAGGACAAGGACCGGGGCTACCTCTGGGAGTTGTTCGTTTGCCAAAACGGCGCTTACCTATGGTGGACGGACTCTTATCCCGAACAATTCACCACCAGTTTCACAGTGAGGGATGAGGCCGGGTGCGCGCAGCCTTCCTCCGGTTTGTTATATACCGTCGAGAAGCACGGATTTTCCGAGCCGGTCAAAATTCCCTGGCCCGCTCCGTGAGATAAACCATTCCATAATTAGAATTGGATCAAAATCAGTTGATTCACTGTTTGTCCTAATAATCAAATGAGTGCAAAGGTAGCAGATTTGCGTATTATGAAGGATGGTTATTCTTTGGCAACTCGGTTTCGTTGCTATCTAACTTGTCAATATTTATTGCCTTAATTCTTTTCTTATTAGTCTTGTTAGGACTTGTTGTCTTTTTTATCGCCGTATCAGGAGGCGGATTTTGTAAAGAATTCCGTACTGTAACTATGATAAAAATTGTAATGAGTAAATATAAGAATAACAACAACGAACTTGCAAGTGTTGGGTAATTTATGTAATCTGGAACAAATAAGCTTGATAAACCTGACAATCCAAAAACCATTGCAACAGTAACCTCCCAAAAACTTCCATGTTGCCTAACTACCTTTCTTAAAATCATAAGAATTCGGGTGACTGCGTACGGTACAAGAATGGTCAATGCTATGTATATCGGTAGACGCATCAATACAATGTTGTATGTGTTGCTTGACCTATTAAATCTAACTATTGCTAACCAGTGGGGAGGAACTGAAGTGACTCGAATTATTGGCTTGATGTAGTCGCTTTCGATATCGTCTTTGTTGGTAAATGTGCCTTTTATATCTATACTGAGATTAATTGTGTGAAAGTCAAATGGATACCAGAAGTGATCAACATAGTTATTGTAGATGAATGAATCGATGATCTCGTTTTCTTCTGTCCTGTTCTCGCGAGACAGAATCCTGTTAGTGCCGTGTTTTAGCTCTTGATCTTGCCCTTGCCCAACGCAGACAGGCTTGATTGTGTCAAAAATTTTACTTTGGACAACTTTATCTTTGCTATACTGACTACGAACAGTCATTTCTTTGAAACAATATTCCAGACCTGATAAAACAACATCTTGCGGAATGTAAATATAATCTAGTGAAATAAGAACAGGGGGAATGCCCAGTTGCTGGTAATGGTCTAGTTGCCATTGCGGTACATTGCCTTTGATAAGATCGTCCGGGCTCAACTCTTTTATTCTCAAACCTACGACGACATCTTGTTTCAATCTGTTGTATAGACCGAATATTGCATCGCTAGTGATTGGCACAAAGAAAATATAAATAGCAAAAACGGCAAGCAAAGTTGTTCCACTAATTGATAGCCAAGAGAGAGTTCTTTTCATAAGAATCCTTGCAAATTTTAATTTAAGTATTATACTTTATAGGAAAAACGTCTATTGACAATTCCCTACCGGAAGGGAGGTATTGTATGCTTTCACTCAACCGAATTGCTTCAAGAATTATACTCCTTAGTCTGGCTGTTGTTTTGACATCCTGCGGACCGACTACGTTTGTGTTCATTGAAACCGAATCGGATGCTACTCCTTTGCCCGAACAACAACCTCAAGATGCGATTATAGAAGAACCTACCCAAAACGATCCGTCTGCAGATACACCTGGAGAATTATTGGAAGTAACCTGGGATATTATTCCTAAATGTATAAACGGTAATCTTAAGGAGGCGACAATTAAGTTGATTATATCAGGAGGAAAATCGCCATTTAAACTTTCCCCTGCAAAAGAATTTTCCCTAAGCGCTGGGGATATACAAGAAATTAAAGTAACTTCCAGTGATGATCAGACTTGGACAGGAAAAGTCCAAGCACCCAAGGATTGCGGTGAGGCGAATTCAGAAAACGTGGTTGTCGAAGTAACTGTTAATCCCTCAGTTTACGGATGCACCGATCCGGCTGCAACGAATTACAACCCCTCGGCAACTATTAATGATGGGTCGTGCACGTACCCAGTTTACGGATGTACCGATCCGGCTGCAACGAATTACAACCCCTCGGCAACTATTGATGATGGGTCATGCGAGTACCCAGTTTATGGATGCACCGATCCAACCGCAACGAACTACGATCCCTCGGCAACCATTGATGATGGATCGTGCCAGTATCCGCCGCCACACCATCGCGCCTGCAATAACGGAAGAGATGACGATAACGACGGATTTATAGATGGCGCCGATCCACAATGCGACAACAATGGCGACGACGACGAGAGCCAGTAGCTCTCCCCAAAACACTCCAGCGTTTTCGCTGGAGTGTTTTTTACCGTTTCTCTTCTTATTCTGCTGTGTTAAACTATTGACAAGTTCTCCTTTATGAAGGTTTTTCCTATGCTCTTTCGCTCGAAAAATTTATCCATTCTTGCCCTGGTCTGCATCCTGACCATTCTATTAGCCAACTGCGCGCCGCAATTGGGCGGCTCACGAACCGTCGCCATCGCCGTCGTGGAAGCGGATCCCGGGACGGAGGCGAGCCCCAATCCGCAGTCGTTGTATGCGGGCGTGAAGCTGGCGGTGGATCAGATCAACGCGCGCGGCGGCGTCCAGATCAAGATCGATCTGTATCAGGATGGCGACAATCCGACGCAGGCTCAAATCGTCGCCAGCGATATTTCCAAAAGCGCGGCGGTCGCGGTGATCGGACATTCATCCATCGAAACCTCCGACGCGGCGGGGGAGATTTATGACCGTAACGGGATTCCGGTCGTCAACGCGATCCCGTCCACCGGGCGTCTTACCGAGAATCATCCCTATCACTTCAACATCACCTATACCGCTGAGTCGGAAGCCGCGTATCTGGCGAATTATCTCGTGAAGATTGACGAAAGGATCAGCGCCGGGATCATCCACACCGACTCGACGCGCGACGAACTGGTTCAAAAACAATTCCGCAACGTGTTTGTGAGACTCGGAGGCGCGACCGCCTTCAGGGAAGCGATTGCGTTGCCCGAATCAGCGGAGTCGGAAGGGACGGATGTTGAACAACAGATCAAGGATATCGTCGCGCGCATCGTTGAAATCCCAGCTGTGGAGAGACCGCGCTTCCTGTTCGTCGCCGCGAGCGCTGAAATCGCCGCGCGGCTCGCCGAACTCTTGCAGGAGGCTGGGGTTTCACTACACATCGAAGGCGCCGATCTGCTCACCGACGCCGCGCTCGCCGATATGATCGGGAAGAAGCGCGCCAGCGTCATTTCCATGAGCGACGCGTACGGACAAACTCTCGCGAAACAATTCAGAAATACTTTCACTGGCTTGGGCGGGGAGATCGGCGCGCAATTGACGATCCAACGCGGCGCCGATGAAGAGGGGCAGATCGAGAATATCGTCTCGCAGATCATCGCCGGAGGAAACCCGGGGACGCTGTTTATCGCCGCGGACGATACGACTGCCGCGAACCTGCTGATTTCGATGAAGCGTAAAGGCGTATCGTTTCCCATCGTGGGCGCGAGCAATATGAGCAGTGCCGCGTTCCTGGATGCGATCGGCAAGGCGCCGGAGGAGGTCACGTTCCCCGGATATTTCACGAACGGAATTCTTACGACGCGCGCCATTATCTTCGACAGCGCCAACCGTTATGCCAACCAATTCCTCGCGGATTACCAAAACGAATATAAAGACGCGCTGACCGGCGAAGCGCTCGATCCCGGCGACCGCGTCGTCATCGGATATGACGCGGCGCTTACGCTCGTCACCGCCATACAGCGTTCCGAGATCGGCGGCGCGGACGCGGCTCTTGATCGGCAGTCATTGTATAAAGCCCTGCTCGATATGGACGACGCCGGGTCCAGCGCGCCGGGGATCGTCAGCTCGATCTATTTCGAACCGTCGCGCAACGTGACGCGGGCGGCGCGCTTTGGCGTTTATCAGAACGGGGAGATCGTTTCCGCCAACGTACAGTTCGAGCCGATCTCCTCGCCGAACGAGATCAAGGATTTGCAGGAACAGATCAAGCGCGGGCGGATCATGACCGTCAACGGCGGTTACGTGTACAAAGCCAACGTGGTGTACGCGGGCGTGGATTTGCTGGGCATTGACGAGATTGATATCAAGACCTCCACCTACAGGATGGATTTTTATTTGTGGTTCCGCTATCGTCCCAATGACCGCGATATTGATTTCAAGCCCGACGATTTTGTATTCACGAACGCGGAGGGCGAGATGGAGATCGTGCCGATCCGCGAGGAAACAAATTCGGATGGGACGATTCTCAAAACCTATCGCGTCAGCGGCGCGTTCAAGAATCAATTCCGTTTTTATGATTATCCTTTCGAACACCAGGATTTGATCGTCGAATTCCGCAACCAGAACGCGACCACGTCGTTCATTCAATACGTGGTGGATCGCGTCGGGATGCGCTACGAGAGCGACAATACTTTGCTGGCGAACTATGCAGGGAACGGCGCGTTCGATTCGATCTTTGGCTGGAAGCCGCAAGCCGCGCAAGTGGCCCAGGATATCTTCCCGACCTATTCGACGCTGGGAAGCCCGCAGAATTTTGGGCGCAGCGTGGCGACCAATTATTCGTTGATCAACGTGCAGGTGGACATCCAGCGCGACTCGCTTCAATACATCGTAAAAAGCCTGCTCCCGCTGCTGATGACCTTGATCCTCGCCTATATCACATTCTTCCTCCCGCTCGGACATGAGGAACGACTCGCCGTTGGATCAACCGCGCTGCTCACGACCGCGTTCTTTCACCTCACGCTGGCGGACGCGCTGCCGGAGATCGGCTACACGGTCGCGATGGAATATCTCTTCTATGCCTCGTACGCGATGTCGGCTTTGATCGTGCTGCTGGAAACGATCAGCGTCCGTTACGAGAAGCGCGGCGAAGACGCGAAGAAAAAGGCGGAGAAAGAGACCTTCGAGCAAAAGCGCGAACAACTGAACATGCTCGGGCGCGTGATCTATCCCTCGATCCTGCTCGTTACGATCGCGGCGGGATTCTTCGTCTATAACGGGAGCATCCGCTTCGGTCCGAAGGAGGCGGAGGCGAAGCAGTTGGTTGACCTGGCTGTCGAGGCGACCAAACCTCCGGTCCTCGCGTCAGACGCGGAGGCGAGTCCAGAAGCGGCGGCCGGGCAGGTCAAATTGACGTTCAGTTCGTGGCGTCCCGAAGATTCAAAACAGATCCAGATCCTTTTGGACGCGTTCCAGAAGCACGCCGAGTCGCAGGGCAGGAATATCGTCATCGAGCATCGCCCAGTGGTGAGCGTAAATTACGATTCGATTCTCGATATCCAATTGAGCAAGGGCGCGGAAGGCCCCGACCTGTTTTACGTCCGCCCGTTTTCGGTGGATGGGAGCGTCGCCAAATATCTCAAGCGCCTGAATGAAGACCTGGGCATCGAATCGAATTACGACGAAACCAAGATCGTGCCGTGGACGAGTAGTTCCGGCGCGTATTACGCGGCGCCGTATGTGGGCGTGGTGCAGGGCGTGTATTACAACAAGGACTTGTTCAGGCGTTACGGTCTTTCTGTTCCGCAGACGTGGAATGATTTTATGGACGCGTTGGAAACGATCAAAGCCAGGAACCCGAATATGATTCCGATTGCGAACGCGTTGAACGCCTCGGAAGACAGCGAGATGTTTATGAGCGTCGCCGCGAACTTTTTGGGAGGTCCTGAGGGACGCGCGCGCTTGATGCAAACCGACGGCTCGGGTCTGTGCTACAACAGCCAGAGGGTTGTGGATACGTTCAAGGCAATCGAAGACCTGAAACCCCACCTGCCAAACGACGCGGCGACGATCAATTCGCAGAACAGCAAGGAGTTGTTCTTCAACCAGGAGGCGGTCATGTTGTTCGGCGGTTCGTGGGATCTGCAGACCGTTTCGGGGAACGCCGATTTCGCGTGGGATGTTTTTGCCGCGCCTTCGCCCAGGCCGCCAACGTACGTCATCTTTCAACCGGATGTGGGGATCGGCGTCAACCGCGATTCGGCTCACCCCGAGGAAGCGCTGATGTTTTTGAACTGGTTGATGTCGCAGGAGGCGGTGGACCTGACGGCGGAGAATCTGGCGGGCTTCTATCCGTTGAACAAGATCAAAAC
>Ga0247727_10009410_pt1 | contig 17728 bp, 21 predicted proteins | sample WisWelCaveWW1625_FD_202498 | JGI IMG/M metagenome (GOLD analysis project Ga0247727, IMG submission 202498) | Biofilm microbial communities from Wishing Well Cave, Virginia, United States - WW16-25 | ecosystem: Environmental > Aquatic > Deep subsurface > Groundwater > Cave microbial mat | place...
TACAACTATGAATGAAAAAGCTTTGCATCAACAGGCGAATAAATTAGACCGCCTGACCAAAGATTTGCTGCGCAAGATTCAGATGCGCGACCGCAACGAGATCACCTGCTGCGGCGTGTCGGTTTCGCAATGCTACACGCTCGATTTGCTCGGCGAGCACGGCGAAATGAGCATGGTGCAGCTCGCGCGCAAGATGTTTCTCGACAAGAGCACGATGACCCGCGTCGTTGACGGTCTCATCGAGCGCGAGCTGGCCGTGCGCCGTTTCGACGCGAATGATCGCCGCCTCGTTTATATCGCGCTCACCGCCACGGGCCGCAAGCGGCTCGACGGCATTCGCACGCAGCAACTGGGCAGCCTGCGCCAGATTTTGGAGCGCATTCCAACTCCTGAGCGGCAAAAACTTTTGGACGGGCTGGAGCTTTTTTCCAGCGCGGTACAGGATTGGTTGACCACCTGCTGTATGCCGGATAAAAAAGAAAATGCGCCGATAGTCAAATAAATTTTTATGCGTTTGACGGTTCACCCAAAACTATGAAAGGAACTATTTTATGAACGAACAACTGACGCAAGGCAAAAAACTGCGCGTGAGCCTCAGCGGCGGCGGCTGTTGTGGCGGGCCGAATCTCGCCGAGGTGGAAGCGCCGAATGCCGAAGAAAAAATCAAAGCGCAGGTGCAGGCGTATTACAGCGAGCGCGTGCAAAATCCCGCTGCCGGCGGCTGTTGCACGAAAAGCTCGAGCCACGCCCCGAGCATTCCCGATCTCGCCGGTTATCCGCGCGAGGTGTTGACGAGCATCCCCACTGCTGCCGCGGAGAAAAGTTTCGGCTGCGGCGATCCGCTGGCGTTTGCCGAAGTGCAGGCCGGACAGGCTGTGCTCGATATCGGCTCCGGCGCCGGCATCGATTGCTTCATCGCCTCGCAAAAAGTCGGGCCGACCGGCAAAGTCATTGGCCTCGACATGACGCCGGCGATGCTCGAAACCGCGCGGCGCAATGCGCAACAGGGTGGCTATACCAATGTCGAATTTCGGCGGGGCGAAGCCGAGAACATGCCCGTCGAAAACAGCAGCGTGGACTGGGTGATTTCAAATTGCGTCATCAACCTCTCTCCGGCCAAAGAAAAAGTTTTCGCGGAAATCAATCGCGCGCTGAAGCCCGGCGGCCGCGTTTCCATTAGCGATATCGTCGCCGACGCGCTGCCGGATTTTGTGCGGCAGGATCAACTGGCCTATTGCGGCTGCATCGGCGGCGCGATTCCCGAGGCCGATTATCTTTCACTGCTCAGCCAGGCCGGCCTTGCCGATGTGCACGTCGAGGCGCGATTGGATTATTCGCCGGAGCAAATTCGCGGCATGATTCTCGCCGACGCGCAGTTGCAGAAAATGTACGGCGCGATCGTCGAAGCGAACCCGAAAATTCTCGCACAGATTAAAATCGCCAGCATCAAAGTTGCCGGTCACAAACCGGCGGCAAATGAAGAGAAGCTGACCCGCGTTGAACCGGCAACTGCCGGCGATCTTCCGGCCGTCGCACAATTGCTGCAGCGAAGCAATTTGCCCGTCGAGGGCATACAAGAAATTTTGGACGCGACGCTGGTGGCGCGGCAAAACGGCAGTATCATCGGCGCGATCGGCATGGAGCGTTTCGGCAATGCCGGCTTGATCCGCTCTTTCGTCGTCGCGTCAGGCTGGCGGCATCACGGCGTGGGGAAAGATCTGGCCACGACGCTTTTGCAACGCGCGACCAAAGATGGCATTCGCAAAGCCTATTTATTGACCACGACGATTCGCGATCTCGCGGCAAAACACGGTTTCCGCGAAATTCCGCGCGACGCCGTTCCTGCGGCCGTGCGCGAGTCGGTGGAGTTTCGCTTAAATGCGTGCGAGACGGCCGTAGCGATGGAGCGTAGCTTGAGTTAAGGCACTAACGCCGTCAAACATTGACTTGCTTTTTAAGGAGGACTTGCTTATTATGTAGTTGTAACTTTTGCTAACGAATAATCGGTTGAATTGAAATAATAATGAAATGCCCCGAATGTGGCCGGCACATCACGCCGCGCTCGAAATTCTGTCAATACTGTGGCCGGTCGGTTCTGGCTCGCCGGAATAATAAATCGAACCCGCCGTCGGCGAAACCCAAATGGCCGCTTTATCTCACCCTCGTGATCGCGGGTGTTGCCCTCGGCGTGCTGGCCTTTCGTTGGCTCCAACAATATGAACCTGCGACTGCCGCAGCAACCGCCGCTGCATTCGATCCCACCCTGCGCGGCGAACCATTGGCGAAACAATTTCCGGCAGTCTATGAAGTCGCGTCACAATTCAATTGCCCTTGCGACGACTGCAACGACGGCGTCGAAGTCTGCGATTGCGTCATGGAGCGCGGCGCGGCGGAAGTGCGCCAGTTTATCTATCAACTTCTGCAGGTTCATGAGCGGCCCCACGTGATCGAGCTGGTTGCGGAAAAATATGGCGATCGCAAAAACGGCGCGGCCGCGCCGCCAGCGGTTTGGCAAGCACCGACACAGCAGTGATCAGTATTCAGTGACCAATGACCAGTAACCACCGAGCAACCAGACCATGTATCCCGACATTTTAAAAATCGGCCCGTTTACGCTGCACAGTTTTGGCCTGATGGCGATGTTAGGTTTTTTGATTCCAACGCTCATCATGCGCCGTGAATTCAGCCGCAAAGGCATGGATCCGGAGCTGGCTAATAACATTTCCGTCGCGGCAATCATTGGCGGATTTATCGGCGCGCGGCTTTATTATATCATCGAGCACTGGCAGGGTTTCTTGCAGCATCCGTCGGATTACATCTTTAGCGGCGCGGGGCTCGTTTGGTATGGCGGATTCTTCGGCGGGGCGCTTACGGTGATTTGGTTGGTCCGTTATTATAAAGTTTCTTTATGGAAAGCCGCGGACGTCGTCGGCCCGCAATTGCTGCTCGGGCAAGCCTTCGGGCGCATGGGCTGCCTGCTCGCCGCCGATGGCGACTACGGCCCGCCGTCGGATTTGCCGTGGGCCATGGCCTTTCCCAAAGGCGTTGTGCCGACCGACGTGCCGGTGCATCCGACGCCGGTTTACGAAATGATTTTCCTGCTCACCTTTTTTACAATTTTGTGGAAGATTCGCCATCGCCCCTATCCCGATGGAACGTTTTTCGGATTGTATTTTATCAGTGTCGGGATTGGACGTTTTACCACGGAATTCTGGCGCACCACGCCGAAACTCGCCTTCGGCTGGATGAGTCTGGCGCAAATGATTAGTATTGGCATGATCATCACCGGGTTGATCATTATTATTTCGCGCCGGCGCCATGCAGATGAGATGATGTCCACTTCGCAGCGCGTGAGGCAGATGGCAAAGTAAAATCTCGCCAACATGTCAACGAGGGTTGAGTGTATGAGGAGACAACGCAAATGCCACATATCACAACCGCAGATCAGAACAAATAATTTACGCCCAGTCAGTCCCGGAAGCTGAAACAGCCGCTGAGAATGGCTATTAAAAATTTCGCACTGACTGCCATGTCATGACACTAAATTTGAATGCCGCCAGCGACACTTCCACTGCAAAACTGACGCTCGAAGTCAAAGGCATGCATTGCGCCGGCTGCGTCGCGACGGTTGAAAAAAGCTTGAAAGCGCAACCCGGCGTCGCCGAGGCGGTGGTGAATTTGACGACCGCGCGCGCGCGCGTGCATTTCACGCCGCAAAATGTTTCTCCGGAAAAGCTCGTCGAGGCGGTTCAGGCGGCCGGATACGAAGCGGCCATTATTTCGGAAGCTATGCCGCGGCGCGCTTCCAGCGATGAGCAGGAATATGCGCGGGCGCGGCGGCGCATGCAAACGGCGTGGTGGTTGACGGCCCCGGTGATGATCATGGCGATTCATCTCACCGGCCGCTTCATCGAGGTCCGCGCGCGCGGTCGCGCTTCCGCCGCCATTAAAAAATTATTTGAGCTCGGCGCAAAAAATGCGCGCGTCATTCGTCACGGCGGCGAAACAGAAATTCTGATCGAGCAACTCACGACCGGCGATATTTTCATCGTGCGCCCTGGTGAAAAAATCGCGACGGACGGCAAAATCGTTGACGGACAAAGCGCCGTTGACGAATCGATGGTGAGCGGCGAATCCCTGCCGGTGGAAAAACAGGTTGGCGAAAAAGTTATCGGCGCAACGGTGAATCTTAATGGTCGGCTCGTCGTCGAAGCCACCGCGGTTGGGCGCGAAACTTTTCTTTGGCAAATGATCAATCTGGTGGAAGAGCTGCAAACCACCAAAGTGCCGATTCAGGCTTTTGCCGACAAAGTCACGGCGTATTTTGTGCCGGCGATTCTCGCGCTCGCGGCGCTCACCTTTGTGGGCTGGTATTTTTTTTCTGACTTATTGCAGCATGTCCCGGCAGCGTTGCAAAGTATCTTGCCCTGGGCCAATCACTCAGCCTCTGCAATTACCGCCGCGATTTCCGCAATGGTGGCCGTGCTCGTCATCGCATGTCCGTGCGCGCTCGGTCTCGCGACGCCAACGGCGTTGATGGTCGGCAGCGGCATTGGCGCGCAACTCGGCGTGCTCTTTCGTCGCGGCGAGGCGATTCAAACGTTGAAAGATATTCGCGCGATTATTTTTGATAAAACCGGCACGTTGACGCTCGGCAAACCGCAGGTCGCCGAAGTTTACACCGCGCCCGGCGTTACGGAGCGAGAGTTTTTGACCGCCGCCAGCGTCGAGGCCGCCTCCGAACATCCGCTCGCCGCCGCGATTGTGAATTATGCCCGCACGCACGAAGTGCCGTCGCAACCGGTCAGCGGCTTCCACGCCATTGCCGGCAAAGGCGCGACCGCCAGTATCGCCGGCGAAACGGTCGTTATCGGCTCTCCGGATTTCCTGCGGGAAAATGACTTCGAACTTCGTGACCTCGGACTTAACGGCGTGGCGGAGAAGATTAAAAAATTCGAACAGGACGGCAAAACGGTTGTAGTCGTAGCGCGGCAGCAACGCGTGCTCGGCGCCGTGGCGATTGCGGATGCGATGAAAGCGGAAGCGCGCGCCGTCATTGCTGAGTTGCACAAAATGGGCATCGCGACGATCATGTTAACCGGCGACAATCAACTCACCGCGAGCGCCGTCGCCAATCAGGCCGGCATTCGTCATATGATCGCCGGCGTTTTGCCGGAGGGCAAAGTGGCGGAGGTGCGTCGCCTGCAGGAAAAATTCGGCGTCGTCGCCATGGTCGGCGACGGCATCAACGATGCGCCGGCGCTGGCTGCGGCCGATGTCGGCATTGCGATCGGCGCCGGAACGGACATCGCCATCGAGGCCGCGGAGGTGACGCTGATTCGCAGCGACCTCTCCGCGGTGATCACGGCAATAAAATTATCGCAGGCCACGTTTCGCAAAATCAAACAAAATCTGTTCTGGGCGTTTTTTTATAATATGCTGGCGATTCCGCCGGCCATTGTCGGGCTGTTGCATCCAGTCATCGCGGAGGTGGCGATGGCCTCGAGTTCGATTACAGTGGTGAGTAATGCGAATTTGTTGCGACGGGCGAAAATAAAGTTTGGAAAAGTTAAATAATGTCGAGGTTTGACTCATGAAAAGAATATTGGATTTTATTTTTTTCTTATTGCTGCCCGGTTTAGTCATAGCTCAAACCGAGCTGCCTTCAACCCAGCGCGCGCTACAGACTGAAATTCAGAGCGAGCTCGCGTGTTATTGTGGTTGTGGCATGACCATTCAAGGCTGTCTGGGCGGCATGATCTGCGGCGAATCAAAAACCATCAGCAAAGAAGTGGCGGCGCATTTGCAAAACGGCAAAGGCAAGCCCGAAGTGCTGGAAGCGATGGTGGCGCAATATGGCGAGCGCATTCTCGCCGCGCCCACGAAAGAAGGTTTTAATCTGACCGCGTGGATCTTGCCTTTTGTGGCTTTGGTGGTTGGCGGGTTTATCGTGGCAAAAGTCCTCTCGGGTTGGAAAAAACAAACGCCGGTATCAATGTCGGGCTCGCCCGTCGTTGCCGCTAAAAAAGAAAATGCAACCTCCGATCCTTATCAAGACCGCTTTGAGCGCGAGTTGCGAGCGTTTGAAAAATAAACCAATCCGCCGCCGCCGTTTTTCATCATCTTATTCGCAGAAAATGGAACAACACTATGCCTGAAATTATCGGCGTTTTTCTCGCCATACTCACGGTCATTTTCGTCGGCTATCCGCTTTTTCAGAAGCGCCAACAGAAGGTCAGCTTTGCGTTGAATCATCGCGCGCAGGAGCTGGAGGCGCGGAAAGCCGAGATTTACGCCGCGATTCGTGACATCGATTTTGATTATCAAATGGGCAAACTCTCCAAAGAAGATTATACCGCGCTGCGCCAGCAATACAAAACCGAGGCCATCGGCATGATGAAGCAGATCGATCAAACCGCCGCCGGCCCGTCGCTGCATCGCGCGAAAACGACTGGCGCCGTTAATAATTCCGAGCGGTTCTGCCATCACTGCGGCCAGCCGGTTGGGCCGGAAGATCAATTTTGCAACGCCTGCGGAGGCAAGCTCACGTGAGCGCCGCGCCTGCTGCAGCCAACACCCCGGCGATCGAAGTCAAAAATCTCGTCAAGACGTTCGGCGCTTTTTATGCGCTGCGGAATATTTCGCTGCAAATTGCGTCCGGAGAATGTGTGACGATTTTTGGCCCCAACGGCGCCGGCAAAACCACGTTCATGCGCATTCTCGCCGCGATTTCCCGCCCGACCGGCGGCGAGATTTTTATCGACGGCCAACCGCTGCGCGACGCCACGCTCGCGCATCATCGCCGGCTCGGCGTCATCGGCCATCAATCTTTTCTTTATGACGATCTCACCGCGGCCGAGAATCTGCTGTTTTATGCCAAGCTGTATGATGTGCCGCGCCCGTCGCAGCGCGTTCAAGAAGTTCTCGTCGAAGTCGGATTGCGCGAGCGCGCCGGCGACCGCGTGCGCGCCTTTTCCCGCGGCATGCAGCAGCGCCTGACGATTGCGCGAGCGATGTTGCATCAGCCGAGTCTGCTCTTTCTCGATGAGCCGTACACCGGTCTCGATCAACACGCGGCATCGATGCTCACCTCGTGGTTGCGCAAGCTGCGCTCCGAACAGCGGACGATTCTGCTCATCACGCATGACCTCGAGCAGGGGCTGGCGCTCGCCGATCGCCTCGTGATTTTCCTGCGCGGACAACTGGCGTGGGAAAAATCGACGCGCGGCCTCGACCCATCCACCTTGCGGCAGGTTTATTTCGATCTGGTAGCCGGGCCAGCGCCAAACCATCGGGGCCAGCCATGAGCCATTGGCGCAAACTGGTCGCGCTGATCTGGAAAGATTTGCTCGCGGAATTTCGCACGAAAGAAATGCTCTCGTCGATGTTGATGTTTGCGCTCATCGTCGTCGTGGTGTTCAATTTCACCTTCGAACCCGGCAGCCGCGCGACCAAAGAGGCCGGCCCCGGCATTCTGTGGGTCGCCTTCACCTTTGCCGGCGTGCTGGGTTTGTATCGCTCGCTGGTGCACGAAGTCGAGCGCGGTTGTTTGCAGGGGCTCATTCTCGCGCCGGTGGATTACGGCCTGATCTTTCTCGGCAAAGCCGCGGGCAACGCCATTTTTATTTTTCTGATTGAATTGCCGACGTTTTTGCTCTTTTCAATATTTTTTAATCTCGACTTCTGGCAGGGACTCGACAAACTTGCCGTCATCTTTTTTCTCGGCACGATCGGCTTTGCCGCGGTCGGGACGTTGTTGAGCGCCATTTCGGTCAATACCCGCACACGCGAAATCATGTTGCCGATTTTGCTCTTTCCCATCGAAGTGCCGGTCATTCTTTCCGCGGTCAACGCCACCGCCGGCGCGCTGGCCGGAAAAAACTGGAGTGCGATCAGCGGCTGGCTGAAAATACTGGCTGGCTTTGATTTGATTTTTTTGCTGGTGTGCTTTGTGACGTTTGAGTATGTGCTGGAAGAGTGACTTTTGTAGTGATGCCTTCAGGCATTTGGCGTTGGGGGAAAGCAAGCATTCCGATGAGCGCAATCATTTTCTATATTCAAGCGTTTGACGCCTGAAGGAGTGCCTACGAGCGTTGAGCAAAAAGAGTTGACTTTCGCGCCGGCTTTGATTATACTTTATAAGGGTTGCATAATCTCGAAGGAGAATTTATCATGACGCAAATGTTAACAGCCGTTTATACAGATGGCGTCTTTAAGCCGTTAAATAAAGTTGATCTTCCGGTAGATCCGCAGACATATTTGTTGTTCGTCGTGCCTCGCAAAGAGATCGATAAATTGGCTTCGGCGGCAAAGCCAGAGATTTCCATCGAACAGCGAATCGCCGATCTCGTCGCTGAATTGCGCGTGGATCTTGCGGGAGTTACTCCCGATGATTTTAAATTTGATGAAGAGCACAAAAAAATGTTCCTAGAACATGCGGGGGGACTTGCTCCCTACATTCCGGCAATGATTCCCGAAGAGTAAATTATATCGGGAGGCAATGACGATGAAGACGTTTATATTCAAGCGTGGTGACGTATATCTGATAAACTATCCTTTGCCGGACGCGCTTGGCCAAACTATTCCAAAGTTCATGGTTAATCTGCAAGAAGGAAGCATTATCGACTATAGCCCAACTATGGTGGGAGTCATTATCACAACCTTAAAATCCCCGACACCTGCAAAGTTATATCCCACCGAAGTGCTACTGACTGCAGCGGAATCCAAAACCCAATACGGCGCCAAAGTCCTTTGTAATCAAATTCACACGATTAGCAAGTAACGCGTTATTGATTTTAAATATTCGTTGACATTGGAAACGATGATAAAAATTAACAAGAAATTGCTTCTTGGTATTGGAATGATTAAAATTGAAGATTTTCAAGCATAATCTGAGCAATATTACTATGCCCACCGACAACACCCTCGCCCGCCGGACCAACATCTTTCTCTCCGGCACCGCACTGCTGATGCTCGTCAATCTCTACAACATTTTCATCGCCGTTCCCACGGAATCGAGCATGGGCATCATTCAGCGGATTTTTTATTTTCACGTGCCTTCCGCTTTCGTCGCGTTTCTCGCTTTTGGCGTGACTTTCGTTTACAGCATTCGTTTTTTAACGAAACGAAAACTCTGGCACGATCGCGTCGCCTATTGTTCGGCCGAAATCGGCGTGATTTTTACCACCATCGTGCTCCTGACCGGCCCGATCTGGGCGCGGCCGGTGTGGAATGTCTGGTGGACTTGGGATGCGCGACTCACCTCGACGCTGGTGCTGTGGTTTATTTATGTGGGTTACATGATGCTGCGCTCCTACACCGGCGACGAGCAGCGCGGGGCGCGTTTTGCCGCGGTCTTTGCGATTGTCGGCTTCGTCGATGTGCCGATCGTTTATCTCGCCAATCGCTTGTGGCGCACACTGCACCCGCAGCCGGTCATATTTGGCGGCTCCGATTCGGGCATGTCGCCGCCGATTCGCAACGTGTTTCTCTTCAGCCTCGTGACGTTTCTCGGGCTTTATTTGCTGCTGCTGTTCTATCGTTTGCGCCTCGAACGCACCCAGCTTGAATTGAATGAACTCAAGAGAGATGTGGCTTATTCGTAACGACAGGAATCAAGATGAAATTTCTCTTCATACTTTTTTTTCGGCTCACAACTTTTTTTCTCCAGACGGAACCTGCCCCGTCTTCAATGAAAAACCTGAATTTTCTTTTTGCCGCTTATGCGATCGTCTGGCTGCTGATTATCGGCTATTTGTTTAGCCTGTCGCGGCGGCAGAAAAAGCTGGCGCAGGAAATTGAGATGCTCAAGCACGGGCATGAAGCAAAATAAGGAAAAGCCATGGAAAAATTTTTGCCGATTAGCGTGCAGGATTTCGGCCAAATGATTGGCGGCAATTTTGTTTACGTCGACAAAACCCGCTACGTCTATGAAATGGCGCGCATTCCCCAGGCTTATTATTTTCTGTCCCGCCCACGGCGCTTTGGCAAGTCCCTCTTGGTCTCGACACTCAAAGCCCTGTTCGAAAGCCGCAAGGAGCTTTTCAAAGGATTGTGGATTGAAAACAGCGACTGGGAATGGAAACCGTATCCGGTCATTACAATCGATTTCAACGGCATTAAGTCATCTAATGCCAAGGCGCTGGAAAGAAGCATATTAATCACCTTGGATCAAATTGCCGCGGAGCATGGAATCGCCCTGAAATCTGATCTTCTGGCCAATAAATTTATCGCGCTGATTCTCGAATTGCAGGCGAAATATCAGGAAAAAATTGTCGTTCTGATTGATGAATATGATAAGCCCATTATAACCCACCTTGGAGAGGGTGAAGCCGGACTGCAAAAGGCGAAACAGAATCGCGCCGTCTTAAAGGAATTCTTTCTGGTTTGAGACTGCGACGCCGAGTTTTTTGGCCAATTTGATCAAAGAAAAGGATTATCCCATCCCCAATCTCGAAAAGCTGCTCTTGAGCGAAGAAAGCTTTACGGTCTATGATCTTGAGGATCTGGATTTGGAAGCGCTGCTGTTTCAAACCGGCTACACGACGATTCAGGGATTTGACGGCTTGTTATACCACTTGGGTTATCCCAACCAGGAAGTGAAAAGCTCGTTTTTGAGCTACCTGTACAAGCAATTTGTCAAACTTGCTGATAGCAATCTCAAATCTCAATACAAACGTTTGCATCTTTATCTTCAGAACGAAGAGCTCGCACGGGCGAATGGATATGGCCGTGGAATTCAAGGACAAAGTGTATGTGATCGAGCTGAAGTGCAATAAATCGGCAGAACAGGCACTCGCGCAGATTCGCGAAAAACGCTATGCCGAAAAGTATTTGCAGAGTGGCCGCAAGATTTATCTGGTGGGAATCAATTTCAGCACCAAAGACCGCGCGATTACGGACTGGCGAATGGAGACGCTGGCGGCGGCAAGTTAAATTATTGCCTACTTGTTTAGCCTGTCGCAGCGGCAGAAAAAACTGGCGCAGGAAATGGAGGCGCTCAAGCAGATACAGAAGCGTTAGAAAATTCCGGCGCTATCGCGTACAAAAATGAAATAGCCAACCTCTCGCCGAGAGCGTGTTGGCTATTTCAGATCTTTCAAGCACGAAGATTTTAAGCGCCGAATGCTTAGAAGACGACCCCCGCGGTTATGCCGACAAACGAGGTGGTCTCATCTTCGGTAAAAATAAATCGGGTCAATCCTTGCAGAATAACGTTCAAGCTTTCACCGGCAGGCAGCTCAATCCCCGCCCCCGCGGCCACGCCAAATTTATTGAAATCTTCTTTAAAACTGTCCGATGTGCCGCCGCCGCTAGCGGTAGCTTCGTCATGCAAGAGATTGAACGTCCCCATGCCAAACAGGAAGAATTGGGTGCCGGATTCTGGCGGCGTTAAATAAGGCCGGAGCCCAATACCAAATTCCACAATGCTGGCGCTGCCCTCAACGGTTACCCCACTGCCGGAAAGGCCGATGTCTTCCAGGTACTTGTCACCATCGAAGGTGAACCCTTCAATAGCAGCACCTATGCTGATGCCCAATCTCGGCGAGGGGAATAACACATACTGGCCGTGCCCACTGAACCCGATTTTGTAATAATCCTTAAAAAAATCTGGCGCGAGCGGAATCGCTCCGCCGGCGAACAACTCGATTTGGGCTTTCCGGCCCTGGGCAAAGGTTGGGCTTGTGATCAAAAGCAGCGCCAGCGCCAAAATAAAACTTAGCTTACGTTTCATAAATCCTCTCTCCATTTAAGTTAATGATGAATAAAACAGCAGTTAAACAATATACGCTATCCCACCTATCCGGCGCGGCAAATAAATCCAGTTGAAAAGATATAAAAATTTCAATGAAATAGCAAATAAAAAATGAAAGCAGATCTCGGCGAAACTCGGTGCATCTCGGCGTCAAAATCGTCTCCGCCGAACTTCACCGAAGTCACCGAGTGTCGCCGAAAAAGCAAGAAACACTCAGATTTTTTTCTAACTTTTTCTGCGCAAAGGCTTAAGGCTCGTAAAGCATAACCGCGTCGTGAACGCTTTTGGCAAAATCACTCCGTTTCTTCCAATTGCGATAACGCGCCGTGCGATGGGCGCCGATCACGTTGGCGGCGTGAAAAATCGCCGTAACGGAAATGCCGGCATAAGTCCAGCGCAAATGCTCATTGAAGGCGTGTTCGTATTTGTAAGTGGCGTAAGTGGCAAAGGCAAAAGACATGGTAAATAAAAATGCCTGCAAGCCGTCATAGGCATGCCCGCTGTAAAATTGCCCGCTGCCAGGCAAAATGAATGAGAGCGAGGAGGCTAGAAAAGGTGATTTCCAGTTTTGATACTTCAACTTTTCAGTGGAATTGGAAAATCCCATAATTTGCGCTCTGGCGAGAGAATCCAGGCGCGTGCTTGCCGCTTTTCTAAACCAATTCGCGGCGCCATTCCAATTTTGCTTTTCCAATTCAGTTAATCCCATGCACAAAAGCGGAAAAACCGTGGAATCGTTTGACACCGCCGCCTGAAAATATGGAAGCGCGAGCTGCGGCATTTTGCTCTCGAGATAGCCGAGGCCAAGGTTAAGATAGCCTTGCCGCCGCAGAACCGGCGAAAGCTCCGCCCGATTCAACAGGGTTGCGGAATAACGAATGGCGGATTCATATTTAAAACTTTTGCGATAAGACCTGGCGATTTGGATCAGGCAATAGTTTTTGATCGAATCATTGCCGTTATAGAAGAGCACCCGCTTATATTCGCTGATCGCGCGGAAATAATCTTCTTGCCGAAATAAGGCGTCCGCAAAAGCCGTGCTGGTGTCGGGGGCAGCAAGGGAAAACTGAAGACAAAGCAAAAACTCAAGCGTCATTTAATTTTCCGGGCGAAGAAAGTATTGGTCATCAAGCTTTAAAATGCCGTGAGAAATTTGGACGAGATTGTAGAGATCATAGATTTGCGGATTCTCACGGTACAAATTACGGTCGATAAAAAGGCACAATCCGCTCAGGAGACCATATCGCTCTATCGCCTGAACGGCAAAATTGGAACACGAGGGAGAAAAGGGGCAACGCGGGATGGAGCGTGTGGCAATATCTCTTTGATACCATCGAATGAGCCTGAGGCTCAAAGCCCTGGGCAAGCGGGCGGGATTGGGGATGGAGCGCACACCGGAATGATCCTGCTTTTGCAAATCTTCCGTTTCCCATGGCTCCAGGTCCTGTAATTTTGCTATTTCAGCGCCATCGACCTGGCTATAAACTTGTGGCGCCGGAATCAAAATGAGGCATAAAAGACACAACGCCGACCATGCCAATTGTTTTAATCGTCCTTTGCTTTTCATGCGCGATCACATCTTGAAAAATAACGCTGCTGTGAGCAACGGGCGTTGTAACTATTCAGGGAATACTGTCAAGAATGAAGAAACCAAGGCAAAACCATTTGGCTACGCCCGTAGAGGGCAAGGCTATTAAAAATAGCCGTTACTTGTTGTGCCCTAAATAGTTTTGCCTTTCAATACAGTGCTGTTTGTATTTGGCTCACCGCAGCGTTTATTCAAGCAGAGGTTTTAGTTCGCAGCCGAAAAATCCACCGCTTCATCTTCCAACAGGGGTATGGCAAGATAGCGAAGCTGGCCCTGGCTGTCACGCCCATGCACGACGGCGTAAACCGCTTTTTCCTGGCCGGGAAGATAGGCGGTTGAGAGCTGCACGTTGATCTGATCCGGCCCGAGCTTGTTCATGGCGCCGTTCGAAGCGTCCACGATGATGCCGATAATGCCGCCGCATAGGATATTGCCAAAAAACCATCCTTCAATGCCATCTTTGCTAATGTTGGCGCTGGCATCTTTGTATCCCGGCAAAGATACGATAACGATGTACTCTTTGTTTTTGGCAAGCCGAACCGTCGTCGGGGTTTGTCCCTCAAATACATTGACCCCGCCGGTGGTCTTAACCACAACAGTGGCGGGCGAGGGCGAGGAACTCAGGGCGACGTTTTGTTTGGAGCCTTTCATAATCGAAGCACAACCGACCACCAAACCGGCCGCTACGATCAGAACCAGAGCCATAAAACCGAGTTGTTTGAACTGTTTCATAACTTCCTCCTTAGAAAATTAAAAGTTGAGTTGAAAAGACACCAATTCACTTGCTTGTTTGAGACGGTTTGCCAAAAAAAATGGAAAGATTGACGAAGGGTTGAAAGCTCGCTAACGGCGCCGAGAACTCGTCGGCACTATAGTTGGTGCCATCATCTTCATTTATTTTTCTGACGATTTCCTCTTTTGCTTTGGGATAGATCATGGCGCCGCCGCTGATGACGATTTTCGGCTTATCTGCCACTTGAAAGTCGACGCCTCCTCCGAATCCGGCCTTGAGCAGGGTATTATAGCTGGCGCCCAGCTTGATGCCCACGCGGTTTTCTTCCGCCGATTTTTTCGTGCTGAGGCTCAATTTGGCGCCAATCGTTCCGGGAAAATAGAATTTGGTGATGTCATCCCCAAAAGTGGCAGTGGCAAAGAAAAAAAATGGCACGACACCTCCACCCAACTCCAACTTTGTTGCAGGCGGGCCAAGCTGCGCGATTAGGCCGATGCCGTATTCCGTGCCAACGGTGAAACCAACTTGTCCATTGACAACTGTGGCACCGCTTAAAATGATGAGAACAAGCATAAATAGCAGGCGTTTCATGACGAGTACCTCCATTTTGATTTAGCCTCCCTCGATCAATCAAAACCTGGTGAGAGGCGAATCCACGATAAGTTAAACAAGTATATTGTGAATTGGAGCACGATCATGCCAGGGATTACCTTGTGGTGGGGTCCACATACTGATGGAACTGATGAATACTTGGACCGAACCGGACAAGACCTCGCCCCATTCGTTGGAGCAGAATATACGCAAAAACTTCGAATTTGTCAAGCGCGAAAAAATCTTTTCTGTAACTTTTTTTAAAGCCAATTCATCGGCTACCGACGGCCTCCTGCCATCACTGCGACAGGGCAATCATTTAGTAATCACTTTGTCACGACTGGCCGGCGTTCCACTTTTGGGCTTGGTAATGACGGCGACGGAGTATGCATCAAAAATCTCGTTGATTTGCACTTCGCACGATTCATCGATCTTTTTGCCGATCACCACGTTGGTAACCGGATGGACAATCGGAGCGCCCTCACGATAGATGTGGCATTTCGTGCCCTTTTTCAGGCCGTGCTTATTTCCAATATCAATGGTAATTTTATCGCCCTGAACGCCGATGACATATCCGTTCACAAGCGGAAAATCCATTTTTATTTTTGCCGCTAAATCGGAAATCATCTGCGACAGGCTGGGCAGAGAAATGCCGTTGCTAAAAGCATCCCGGGCCGTCATAATCGCGGCGGTTTCCGTGTCGATCAGGCGGGCGTCGATGGTGACGGCGTTTCCGCCCTGGGTTACGCTTCCACACACCACGGCGTCGACGCCGATGCCCTTGCCGATTTGGGCAGCCGTTGACGCATCCAAAATGCCGGACAAGCCGAGCTTCTGCTCGGCAAGAATTTTCTCGAGCTGCGCCCGCTCAATAACTTTGAACCGGTTGGTGTTGACGAATCCGGCAATCAGCTTGTCCAACAAATCAATGTTGCCGAGCGCGCCGCCAATGCCTTTGCTTTCAAAAGGCAACACGGCAATACTCAAGCGTTCGCCAACGAGTGTGGAAACTGCCGGCTCCGCTGGTTTTGGCGCGACCGGTTGCGGTTGGGTCGTCAATACAGGTGGAGAGGGGGTTGGCACGGCAGGTGAAACTCCGGCCGGGCGCTCGCCACGGGCAATGCGTTGCAAAAATTGCTGCGCCCGAGCGGAATATTCCTGCGCCAACGAAATCGAAAGCTCTTGCTTGGCGCGCTCGATATCACCGAGATGGAAATAACAAATGCCGATCTCACGATGTGGAAAGTATTCAATGAACATGACACCGCCGGCGCGCGCTCTTTTGGATTCCTGGCCTTTAGCGCGCAAGGCATCCGCAAACCAGCCGCGCGCGCCGTTCCAATCGCCGCGCTCCATCGCTTTCAAGCCGTTCTTGTACGAGACATGCCACTGCGCAAGGCCTTCGGCCATTTGAAGATCGCAACACAACATCAAGCCGACGAGACCGAGCATCAGCTTTGCGCGATTTTTTGCAAACCTCATATCGTACTCCCTCGCTCGATAAGATTTGATGCGTTTTTCTTTTTTCAGTAATATAAACAACTTTTTATGAAATTGCAACTATCGTCTGCTGCCTGGCGGCGAGGCTTCAAGGATAAAAAAGATGGAGGGCGTCTCCGGCGAACGCAGTGGAAAAGCGGCGCCAAGCCGGGCCCGAGCTTCGAGCAAATATCCGAGCACCAGATCCGTGCGCCATTCCACTCCCACCGCGCGAAGCCGTTGGGTGCGATCAAAAAGATTTTGATACTGCGCCGCCTCGCCAAAGAGACTGCCATGCATGCGCTTGGCAAAAATCGGCAGCAACGGGATCGACCGTTCAATCTCGCCGAGGGGAAATTGATATTCGAGCGTTCCCTGATAAAGCCTGGACGTCCACGTAAAGGTGGGGAACCCTCGAATCGCGGCCTCGGGCCGGTTTTCGATTTGCTTGACGGTTTTGAGATTGTTTTTTCCAGCCAACAGGCCGATTTGAATGAGATGGCGTTTTGTGCCGGGCACGCGCAAAAATTTTTCAGCCACCGCCAGGGCCTGATAGAACGCTAAATCACTTCGCAGTTTTTTGGAAAATTGCTCGTAGCTCAGGGCGAATCGAATGCCTTCAACCGGGTTGATCGAGCGCGAAAAAGCATGGGCATTGCTGAAAGCATATTGCGCTTGCCAGCCGCTCAAATCGCCCTCGAAATAAGGATTAACCGGAGGCGAGACGAGCGTGACGGTTTTGGCAAAGCGCCGCCAGCGCAGGCCGAGGCTGAAGAGGTGAGCATAATCAATTTTGGCAAAAGGAATCGCAATGGCGCCGGCCAGCTCGCGCCGCCGCTCCCAATAAATCCCATCCTCGCTCTCCGCCGTGATCACACCGCTGGCGCGCGGCAAAGTCAAATCAGACGCGTGCAGGTTGAGGAGCGGGTAAAAATTATTATTGCCGTAGTCCAGCGTATAACTGAAACGCCGGCTGTCGATGCCGTATTGCAGCGTCAGCAAATAGGCATGTTTGGCGAGCACGTCCTGGCCGTAAGTCAACAGGCCGAGGCGCAAACCTTTTTCATCGACGCTTGGAAAGGGAACATAAAAGCGGGGAAGCAGTGTCGGCAGCGGGTTATACGATTTCGGCTGAACCGCAGCAACGGCTTGTCGCTTGAACGAGCCGGCGGTTTGCGCCGTGTCGACGTACCCATAATCAAACAGCGCTGATTGGGGGACCTCTTCACCGCGAGCGGCGTCGTACGCGCGCAGCGCTTGATCTTTGCGCCAATCCATGACGTGCACATCAAAGCCGCGCGACGAGTAGCCGGCAAAGGCAATTTGACGGTCATCCGGCGAAACCGCGGGATCAAACGCGCCACCCAGCACATTGGTGATTTGCAACAAGCGTTGGGCTTCCAAATCATAAGCAAATAAATTAAAAACGCCGGTTCGATCCGAGCTGAAAATAATGTAGCGACCATCATGCGACCAACACGGAGCGAGATCCCAGGCTTTGTCTTGCAGCAAGGGTTGCAAGCGGTTGTCACCAGGGTCGAAAATCCAAATATCTTGATAGCCGCCGGTTTGCCAAACGGTG